>PDWJ01001844.1_pt1 | contig 24389 bp, 31 predicted proteins | sample 1430881 | NCBI WGS metagenome assembly PDWJ01 (sample SAMN01162460, study PRJNA174530) | Oral metagenome, whole genome shotgun sequencing project. | biome: Marine environment; feature: Marine mammal; material: Swab sample of the gingival sulcus; isolation source: swab sample of gingival sulcus...
ACGTTACGTTTGGAGTTGGCGAAATAGCAAAAAACCGAAACAACAAATACGGAATAATAATGAGTTAATTACAGCATCCGATTCCGACCTCCGGCACCACAGATGAAAACCCCTTGTAATTTTGATAAGTTACAAGGGGTTTATTTTTTGCGTTGCGGATACGTTACGTCTTGTTACCACCGGGCAAAGCCAGTCCGAACATCGATATGGATAAAGGTTTCATAGCGACCCAACCCATATTGCCCCGGATATTTTCTGTCCAGGAAGGAGTGTACCATCTGAGGGCTCACACCTTTGACTCGGATATCAGCAGCCATGCCCCGCTGGTGCATCGATGTTGGCTTGCTGCCAATCTCCGCATTGCGCTCGGCACACCGGCAGGCGCTGTTGATGTGTACCGGAGACATAAAGTTTCCCCGGACACTCTCAAGGACACCCAAGAGCTCAGCATCTACTGCGGCGAAACCACAACCGCAATGGCATGCGAACTCTGATCGGCGGAAATGTTCTGAAACGCGATCGCTCATTACGCCGACGCTGACTTCTTAAAAATTCCAACCTTATTAGCGAACTCCACAAACCTGGCGATAATCTGCTCAAGTTTCGGCCATATCTCGTTCAGGCCGTCATAGGCTTCGGACATGATATCCTTAACCAGGGCGAGTTTTTCTTTACCCATACCAGGCAGCGGCAATACCTCCTCCGCTTTTTTTACAACATCAATCACAGCTGGTACCAACTGCAAGACTGCAAGACCGGTCTCCATTGCCTTTGCTACTTTTCCAAAATTCATCCTGCTACTCCTATTTTTCGGGTTGATGCCGTGGTGATATAGCTATTCACCAAAGCAAGTATTGCGGCAATGATTGAGCTTATCTCAATCAACTGCTCGTCTGTCGTCGGAATCTCAATACCGCCCATTTTCAGAGCAGCAACCAGCCCGGCCACGATAGCCATGACTGAATTGAGTAAGTTTTGCCCCTTCTTCCACTTTGCCGGGTCTTTTAATTCTTGACCGGCCTGCAGGGCTTTAATCAGCTTCATCATTCCTCTGCCTCCTGATTCTCTTTTTTCGCAGCTCTCTTATCTTGCGTAACCTCCGGTTTTTAAACCACCTCCAGATATCAGAGACGGGAATCCAGATTGTGACACCTTTGGGGAGTTTCATTAACATCTTCCTGCCTTACGAGATTCGCAGGAACATTGACTGCCCGGCGATACCCACCAGGTGCCATCTCTGAATGTTCCTGTCGCGGGGCAAATATCAGGCATCTCCCCTGGATCATGTAAATCTTTCTTATCATCAATACCTTTGTCGCAGTCCTCACACTTCTTTGCGGTAGCATCCCCTCCAATATTTCTCTGCGTGATATTGCGCTGGTTTGCCGACCCACTAATATTTCCGCCGGAGGTAAGGTTATATACGGTGCCGGAAGCATTGCTTAAAGCATCGGTCAAGTGGTCGAAGGCCCTGACAGCACCTATTATCCCGGTTGCCCCCAAAACCATTTTTGTGTAATCCGATCCACGCTCCGGACGTGATATCTCCTGGATAACAGGAGTTGCCCCCTGTGGCCTTGCCATAGCAAGAGCGATAAGCGCGGCATTTGCGTTAGGACCTGTCGAGTTGGCTACCGACTGGATTGCAGCATACCAGGCGGTTTCAGCCTGTGAACTCGCTGAAGCAGCCGCTTGGTTGACGGCAATATCCCTCCTCGCCGTCTCTTTGTAATATGTCTCATGGACCTTAGGATCCATCGCTGCGCAACCTCCTATGATAAAAAGAAAGAAAATCTTTGATAATACTCTCATTTTTCGCATGGCTATCCTTTCATCTCCCCATCGTAAAAGCTTATGCCGATTTGACAGTCTCCGACACACCCACGGCTTTTATCCCGCAGCACCTCCCGTGCCTCGGCAACAGAATTGCATGGCAGGATCTTAAAGATATTACTATCCTTGGTTATTTCGGGATCGATCTTGTGTATTATTGACACCATACCGATCCTCTTACCTTCTTTTGAGTAGATCCCGTCATGCAGGACGCTAAAAACAGCAAACTCTCCATCAATTTCGCCATATTGGTAAAAAGAACAGGGCGCCTTCTTGTCTCCGTCTCCACAAACTTGCTGCTCACATATCCGATAGAGCTCAAGCGTATGCCCTTTCCCTATCTGCTCCTCAATAACTTGACGTATGGTCTTCCCAAACACCTTGTAGCCCCTTTCTACACCAAACATTTTTTTCATCGCATCGTTGGTGTAAGTTATCTTGCCATCGGTATCCGTTGTTATAATGGCGTCCTGGACAGTCTTCATGCAGGCGCCCAGAACAGCCTTGTGGAACCCCTCCCGAGTCATCACCTGCTGTATCTCCCGGAAATACAGGATCGACCCCAGAACGATAAAAGCCAGGACAACCAGGGCCCGACAATCATCAGCGGAACTGCAGCCTTTAGAAAAGAAGGAGAAAGACATAAAAAGGGGAAGTAAATAGACGGTAAGAAGCTTAAACCGGAAAATTCTGCTGCGGCGTATCGTGTATGCCACATAAAAGCCTGATATCGATATCAGTAAAAAAGCTATACCGTAAGCAACATTCCCTATACTGCAGTTATAGAGGTTCGGGATATCCATTACTCCACCTTTAGATAGCTCTTGATCCGCTCAACAATCCCCTTTTGAAAAATCTTAAGCACCCCCCTTGATGCTAAACCTGACACCCCGCAGTAGAAACCGACCATCCCCTCTGACATGCCTTTTTCTGTGCAGTACAACATGACCAGGTATCCGCAGAAACCAGCCAAGAATAAACCGGCGAAAAGCTGCGGCCAAGAGTGGTCATCGCTCATCAAAAAATCAGCAAGCCCACCAGAGACTGCCAATATTAAGGGGATGGAGCTGGAGAGCCAGTCTTTCATTTTTATCCTTATTCAGGGCTGATAGCACCGATGAACTCGCCGTTGCCGAGATTATACTCGAGAGCTTGAGGTTTAAAACCCTCTCTGACCCACGCAACCATTTCAGGAATGGAGTATGCCGGCGCCGGGTTGAGGATGCTTTGTTTAAACTGCTCAAAGCCGTTCTCGACTGTACCTGGACCACCTTTCATCGCATCGTATTGGGCGAAACAACGGGTAGGGTCAATAAATTGTGGATCGACATCTATTACATCGAGAGCACCAAATCCTTCATCAACGCCCTCAGTGAGGGTAGAACTGGTGACTCCAACATATATATCACTCATTTTATACCATGCGTTTTGATCGACATAATCGAAGGAATCAGTGGTCGGGTTAAATAAAAATACGCCAGCCATATTGTCACTGGCATAAGATCCGTCCATATTCGCAGTTATATTTTTACGTATGGTAACGCTGCCATCTGGTGTCCAGGCTCCATTGACGCCCTCCGACCGAGCAAGCGCACCGTAATAGCCGGAGTTACTATTCGGTGGCTTAGTCCAAACGGTATTGTTCTCCACCAGGAGGTCAACAATCTGCGGATTCCCCAAGGCATTAACGAACACGCCACTCGCATGGTCGATAGCGAGGTTATGATGTATCCTGACAGGAGTGCCCAAAGTTTCAAGAGATTCGAAACTGAAGACTTCCCCGCCGTCATAACCGGGGGTTGTATTTTCAGAAACGCCGCCTTTGAATTCGAATGTCCCGTTGTCAAAATATCCTTTTGATAAATGGAAGAAATGTGGGTTCTCTGCGGTGTGAAGCAAGTAAGCACCGTCCCAAACGCCCTCCCCTGGCCAAGGGATCGGGGCGTCATTGTGCGAATTCCGTCCAGTAATATACAAGAGAGGATTCGTTTGATTAAGAACAGAACCCTTTTCCTGATAAATCGGACAGTTATTATAAATTGCTCCTGAAGTATCCCACTTTCCGTTGAATCTGATCTGATGTGCATCAGCAAAAAAGACCTTATTCATTGTAGACGTTGCTGCCTTGGCAGCAGTGAACGCATAACTTCTGAAACCCTCTTCGAAAACGACCCGGTCAAACGTGGTCGCTAAATCGTCACGACAACGCAATTGGGATCCCTGGAAATTGAAATCCCCCGAGCAGTTAATAAACCTGACCCGCCGCATGACGTTTGGCTTTTTTTGACAATAGGCAGGATCATTTCCCGCAGTCCAGAAACCAGTTAAGCCATCAAAAATAGTGTCTTCAATATTGAACCATGGCATCGAGTATTTATAGTTTTCCGCGCGACCCACCATTCCAGGACCCTTAATCGTTGCTCCGTTTTTCGCATTAAATCCGAACGCCCTGTAATATTCTTCGCTGTCGGGGCCGAAACCGTTTAGATCAAGAAAACCACCGTCAATCGTTATTTCGGTTTCAGCGCTAAATATTGGGAATTTTGAGAATTTCAATTTCCCTTTAACGACAACATGGCCGCCAGGAACAACATTTATTCCAGTTTCAACACTCTTCTCAGGACTTATCTCTACAAGATGAGCTATATCGCAGGTATCTTCAGGACCGGGGTAATCTCTGCCATAAACGCCAGGCGATTCGTTGCCCCATGTTGCGCCATCGGTATATGGACCATCCTGGACTGATACGAAATGAGAAACCGTTGAAAAATCAGTCTCTACTGCTGCGACATCTTCACTTGTAACAGTGATAGTAAAGTTAGCCGGCTGGATATCAACACCAGACTCACTCGATTCAAACTTGACACTGATAACCTCAGATTCTTCTACATCTTCATCATTAACCGTGGTAAGAGTAATTATTCCGTTGCCATTAAGAGAAGTTGTGTCGAATGAGTATTCCGTCACGTCACAGGTCGTTTCAGCTTCAACAACACTCACCGTGATAGGACACGCATAACCCGATACGGTAAACTCAACGGCGCTACCCTCTGCTATCTCAGATGCTGATGCCGCGATGGTTACGGTCTTATCGACTGGTTCTGGGTCGGGGTCTTCGACCTCAATGACACCACTGTCCCCCAGGACGACATCGCCAACAATTCCAACCGAGGCGGGATATTTGCTCGGCATTTTCTCCACCCTCCACTCAACTCCAGGCGGGAACGAAATCGGGACTGAATTGTAAGAGCTGCCAAGTGTTCTCCATCCGTGTTGTGTCCCAGCATTAAGATATTTCCCAGAGGGCCCCTTTCTCCTTAAGTAGACCTTCTCCGATCCTGTTAAACCGTCAGCAAAAAGGGCAAAATCACCATTCGCGATGAACTCCGCGAACCACGCATTAATCGTATCTTCTATCAATATATTCATTTCTCCTCCTTATATTCGGCAACGGCGGAGACCGGAAAAGTCTCGCCCTCATCTACTGTGAGTCCGGCAGCAAAGCGGTGCCGGTATCGGATCGCCTTTGCCGGGTAAGTTATATCTGCAATGCACGGCCAGGCCGAGCAGGTAACGCTTGTGCCATTGGTGGTCAGTATCCCGGAGCGGCCGTAAAATCTTACCGGTGACACCGCACCGGTGGGGATAAATCCCAGATTGACCGGCTCATTACTGGGGATAGTAAGTTGCTCTTCCTGGGTGCGGGATACCCAACCGAGCTGCTGCACAGTCCCGCCATCTGTGGCTTTGACACTGACAATCGTCTGCTTTGGGCTGGGGAAGATCAAAAAATATACATCTTCATCTGGCGCAAAAGTTGACTTAATACTCCCCTCTTTATCTGTATGGGCAACGGGGTCGATGGCCATACGCAAACTGCCGCCGGAGCTCTGCTTGTCCCCGAAATGTACGACCAATGTTTTTTTTTCTGATTCCTGCAGCACCCTATACCTCCACTGTTTTATGCTCGTAAGGGATGGTCAGCCCGATAATCTGCCCGTCTTTTACCAGCAGGTTTGCCCCTTCTGGGTAATAGATATGAGAGGTCGCGGTAAACCTGCGGCCGGCACGGTCAACCAGGAGATAGCTGCCACCCTCTCTTGAGAGAACTTCGCAGACTCTGCTCGGCTCTTTTTTCTTAAAAATATTCTGCAGATAGTCCATTATGCAGACTCCTTCTCAATGCTCAATCGGGTATCAGCAGTAAAGACATTGCCCTCCAGCGTCAGGGTTAAGCTCCAGTACCTACAGAGCCCCCGCCAGGCGCCATACTCTTCCATCACTTCCACCAGTGTCCCTGTGGGGATAAAATGCAGCTGCGGGCACTGGCAGGAGACCATCTGACGGTTGCTGCAGTAGTAGTCAATCTCACCTCTACCCCGGGCGATCTTTGCCACTTCACTGGTCAGCAAGGGCTCGCTGATATCGTCGCCCTGGTTATCCGCTGGCTTTCGGGTGACGGTTATTGCCTTACCCAGAGTTACGCCGCCTTTTTTTAGTTCAACCTGCGGGTAAAACTGGACGTTTTCTATTTTCGGATCAGTCGCCGTAAAGGAGTAAAACTTGGTGTGATATTCGATATCAACCAGCGTATTCTCCTTAACCGTTGTGGTGACTTCTCCCGGTTCGCTGACCGTTATCTCGCCCAGGTCTTTCTGGGCATAGCTCGCAGAGATAAGGCCGTGAAAAGACTTGCTGGTGCGGCCGACACCGGCAACGATCTCGACCTGCTCTTTCTGTACCGCCTCTTTTACCCCCACGTTATAGATGTTTACCCACGCCCCGCCGCTATGATTCAGCGTACAGCCCGCCCCATTCCAAGGAGTTTTATAAACGCGAATATCAGCCTTACTGGATGACACCAGATTACTTTCCAGTGTAATGCCATCACCGGCGATCTCGGCCGAGCTATCGGAGATGAAAAAAATGTTATATCCCTCCCGAGGGGAAGGATCTTCAACGATCTGAAAAAGGTAGTCCTGATCTGTGAGAAACACCGCCACCGGTGTTTCAGACCAGAGATTGACGGAGACTGGATACTCCGGACGGGCGATAAGCGTACCGTCTGGAGCTGTCTGCAGGACACCACGCACAGAAGCAACTATCTCCCGAATAGCCTCCAGTGGAGACTTACCGGGCAGGGCAAGGCGATCCGCCGGCAGGTACCAGGTCGGTAGCTGCCAGTCAAGATCAACTCCGGCAGCAAGATCCCGACATATAGTCTCAGACATTCCGGAGTCAGGTGCGGACTCGCCAAGTTGTTTACTATGCGGACGGTCAAGTAAGGCACTGCGGGATACCAGAGGGATAACCCATATTGTCCCCTCAAGAGTACGGGTGCGGCGGCAGAAGTCGCAGGTCAAGCGGAACTCCTCACCCCTGGCTGTAACCAGTACCTCAGACAAGAAAGGCTTAAAAAGCAGCGCCTCATCCTGTGATAGCAGCTGCAGCTCGCCGTTAAAGTGGTACGCAGCTTCGTCTTGCTCAAGAAATACCTGATTACAGTCTTTTATTTCTTGTCCGTCACAGATAACAGAGACATCAGAGGGCAAAACCAAAGCACCAGATGCTGCAAGCGCAAAAAGCTGTGCCAGTGCCTGCGTTAGCTTTGATTTATCCTCCAGGTCAAAGGATTGCTCCAACGCCTGCTTTAACTCCTGACCTGCCAGGCCGAAAACCTGATCAAGCTTTACCTTTAACTCTTCCGACATTATTACCGGCTGTTCAAGGGCGGCTTTATGCTGCCATGTATCGCCGAAAACCTGAGCAAGGGCGGCCTTAAGTTGGGGTGAGCTCCCAAAGTATTGAGCAAGAGCCGATCTCAACTGTTTGGCATCGCCGAAGTGTTGGTGTAGAGCAGCCAGTATCTGCAGGCTAAAAGGTTGCTGGAGCGCTGCTTTCAAGATTGTCATGGCAACTCCTCCATCATAGAGTAACGACAGTTCTTACAACCCCACACCCGCACACCAGCATTGACCGGCACTATCGCGGGTTCCAAAACGCTATCGCATTCAGGGCAAGGGCGAGGCTCTGGCCATGGGAGATTGGACTCGGGAGCAGGCAAGTTTGCTTGAAATTCGGCAAGATACTGTTTTATCTGCCTTCTCCCCTCTGCCAATCCGACAACTTCTATCTGCTGCAGTATCTGGAGCGTATGCTGTAAATCTTTTATGGAGTATACTGATAGATTCATAGGCAACTCCACCTTAACAGCTCATTTTGTGTTGTTTTATGGTAGTAGGAGGTAATATTCCATCGATGTAAAAAATTATTGCCATAATCTGCCCCAGGGACGCCGATACACGAACAGCCTTGATATGGATATGTCTGCTTAACGACAAATCCCTGCCCAGGCAAACGCCGCTCCAAATGCTCGGGCCGGGGTTCCCAATTAATCCAGATCTGGAGATCAAGTATAGGGGCAGCTAAGCTCCCATTCTCACTGAGAGTTTTCTGCTTCATGCGCTGTATCGCGGCCTGAATTTGCACCTCGCCATCGGGATATTGATCCTGAGAATTAAAGCAACGGCAAACGGTTTGATCAGCAAGCTCACCCCCGCTATATATTCTCTCGCGTAACTGATAACCGCCATTTATTGCGTAATAATAGTGATATGAGGTGTTGTGCCCCTTCATCCCTGTAAAAACACTGCGCGCAAATTCTTCATTCCAGGGTATCGGCATCCAGTGCCCGATATTACTTCTTACAACCTGAATATCAGTAGTACAGCCATCTGTGACAGAAAGTTCGGTTGTGCCGCAAAACTGTTCATCGGCATGGAGAGTTAACCGATACCCCTTCATTTCCTTTTTACCGTTGCTGAAATGGGTTTTATCCGAGGTTGTTCGCCATGTATAATCTCCCGTGCCTCCTTCGCAGTAGCAATAGATATGGCCCCCGCCTCCTAAAACATCCGGCGTCAAATCTTTCCTTATAGAAACAGCAGTCTCAACCTCATCGCAGCAATTTCGGGGATGCAGGACTTGCTCGTAAACTGTTGAGCCGCAGTCCCCATCTGCCGGGGAAAGTCCAATGTATTCAACGCCTTCTGTCCCGTACTGAGCAACAAGACTTTTGTTCGGAGCTTTCCCTCCGGGGTTTTTTACATACTTTTTTTTGCAATGAGGGACGCCGAATGATGGCTGCTCACAACATATTTGCTCGTAAAACTTGGCCGTACTTATATCTCCAGTTATTTTCCCGCAATCGACATAACCACCAAATTTATCGTCGAAAATAACATTACCGGTATATTCGCTCGCCAAGCCATATCCGGCTGGGTATGTGTAATAAGCGTGCTTCCCCGAGCAAATACACCTCCATTCTTCACGAGTTATATGAGTTGGAGGGTCTGGAGGGTCGTCTCCGGATTCTGTTGAGGATCCCAAATTATCTTCTGGGCAGTATTTTTCCTTCTTCCGGTTTATCTCGTCTATGTCAGGGTTAGGCGGCGGGTACAATGTGATTTTATCAAAGCATTTAACCCCAAAAGCCAGGAGCTCTGTTTCTTGTGGAACATAGACCGTCACCTCGTCAAAGCTGGTGAGATAGCTGCCGCCAATTGTTCCAGTGGCCGGATACTCCCAATGCAGTGTGTTATCTGTTCGCTTTATTGGCTGCGGCTTTGTTGACGTGAGCCAGTTAAAGCTATCGTCACCTTCGCAGGGACTCTCCAGCTCCACCTGCGTGGCGTTTTCAACTCTTACCGTAAGGCTGATTTTTTCTGTCTTGCGGACAGTTTCACCGATTCGCCCATAGGACAGTCTGAGCTTGTATGGATTCCCTGGGTGGCTCTGGGTGATTTTGACAGTGACGTTACCTCCGCCAAATAAATCAACTTTACAGAGAGCCAGATCAAACTCTTCCTTTACAGTATCCCCGAACTCTTCTTCAGTGGGCGCACTATCTTCCTCTTTCGGTTTGGCCATCTGGATATCAGGGCCGCAGGGATCAATATCAAAGACCTCATCGATCAAATTGGCAGCTTCAGAAACCGTCAGGGGTGGCTCCTCTATCTCTTCCAGGCGGATCCAGTGATCCGTGGAGACTTTTACCGGTTCGGGGCGAGTTCTATTTATCGGGAGAGTTGCGGTATTCATGCTTCCACCTCCCGGACTGCAACGAGCTTCCCTGTACAAGTGGAATAGTAGACTTCAAGGGTTATATTGGGATCATTCACATGGACGCCATCACCCAGAGGGTCACCATCAGGACAGGATTCGAGCAGAGCTTTGACGCAATCGGGAACTGGTAAGTCCATCTGGGCGGTACCTTCGCTACCGTCTTCATATTCCCAAGAGCAGAGTACAGGCACCGCAGGGACGGATAGTTTGACCCAGATATTCTTTTTCTCTGTGCTGCCATCCTCGTTTTTGACATCAACCTCCTGCTTTTTATTCATGGTTATCTTAACAAGATAGCCATGGCCAAAGGCAGTGCCGCGGATCCGGAAGGCAGCATACGCGCTTTCGCTCAAGGTTAAGCTATGAGCGTTATAACTGACACCTGGGGATATTTCCTTGCCGCCAGGGTTGAAAAAAGGCATTTCCGCAGCAACTGATTGGCTCTCCATATAAAACGGGTATTCCTTATGCTCGTCACCCTGGAAGATCAGGTCAAAAGGCTGGCTCCTGTGGAGCACCCTCGGACCAAACAGCTCACCGCCACCGACGCTAAGGTTATAATCCATATCGGGATCTGTCGGCCAGGCACTGAACGGCAGGCGGATCTCTATCTTACCGTTCGGATAAAATCGGACATAGGAGCAGTTTTTAGCGATAACAGAGCGGGCAGACTTGCCGCTTCTTGCCGCATCAAGCATCTGCTTTATATCTTCCTTGGTAACCTTGCTACTGGCATAGAGAGGAGACAGTAGCGTTACAGACGGGTAGCGGGGAGACAAAACCGTCCCCAATTCCTCTGTCTTGTCCTTGCTGCGGTTTATGGCAAGTGCTGCTGTTGTTGTCATATTTCTATCTCTTCTTGGGTGCAGTAGTCGATATAAACGTGTTCATTCTCTCCATCTACTGTCGGTGGCTTCCATGGTGGGTCACCGTCACCACTTCCCGTGCTCTCGCCGCCTTCTTCCTCTTCTCCGTCATCATCGCTGGCGCCATACTCACTGCCGCCCATCTCCAGCATCTCAACCCCACCATCATAGGCTGCCCAAGCCCAGCAGGAGTAACGGTTGCGCCCTTCGCTTCTTGGCGTAATCTCCACATCGTAATGGGTGCGGGTGATGAGATAACTCACCGCGCAAGTTCCGTAGACAGAAAAAGAGGAGATCAATTCATTGCCGGAGACGGTGAGCGCCGGCGCTGTAGTCGGATCTCCAGCCTCGTTATAAACGTCCCCTTTCCACTTCGCTGACTCCACATGATTTGCGGGATAGCGCAGGGCTTCCCGGGTCGTCATGTTGAAATTTATCTTCTCGACAATAACTACTTCCTCACGGATGCCGTCACCCAGGATTCCATTGGTTAGGCCGATCCGGTAAGGTAAATCCATCGGAAAGGTATAGACATAAAGCCCTCGGCGCGGGTTTCCGCCAGCCATAGCCCCGGAACTGTCTCCTCCTCCCGATTCTTCTTCGGGGCTGCCACCGGCGCCAAACAGTATCCCGGCCAGCAAGTCAACAACCTGATCCCGGTTAAGCCCCTGCAGTGCGTCCTTTGCCAGCTCCAGCATCAACCAGTTACGGTTGTCTCCTGCCGCCGGCTCTGGACGGCTGCGGGGTATGCCAAGAGTAGCTATCAAGTGCTCTCTCCCTGCAGCATTGCCGTTGCCAGATTATTGGCCAGAGAGGGCGATGCCGGGGGCACGACCAGCAGCTCTCCAACCGGTAACCGGGCAGGGTGTATAGTCAGCGTGATGGTATCACCCGCACCAGCTCCCGAAAAAGCATTGGCCGGCAGGGTTAAATACGGCCGGCTGAAATCAGGATTGACCGGGGCAAACTCAGCATCTGTTGTGCCAGAGCCAATATTGCCCAGCGTATCACCGGTCAAGGTAAAGTGGGTCGCATCGGTAAAGGTAAATGTCAGGTCCTCTTCCACCGTGCCACGGTTATCAAGTTCCAACGGCTGGGCATTATGATCCCAGGTAACAGATCCGGATATAGAGGGCGCGGTAAAAGATGGCTTAATCTCATCTTCGATTATAAGAGAGGTACAGCGGGTATTGCCTACCGTGTAGCTATTCGCTATCTGCTCCATTACAGTGATCCGGATAGTGTTACCGCTAACAACGGTGGGAGTACCATCAATGGTCAATGTTTCCTCAAAGCCATCAGTCCCCAGAGCGGTGCTATGGCTTACCATCTTAATCTTATAGCCGTTTTTAAATACGTCATGTCTGGCACCGGGATGCTGGTCTGCGTGTTTAACGCCGATATCAAAGCTCTGGGCTCCGGCCGTGATATCTGCAACAACCTTGGCAGCGCCAACAAGAGTCGCCGTGGCTGCTTCAGCCTTAAGAGCCGCATCATCTGCCGCGGTGCGCTGAGTGGACACCCACTGCACAACGTATTCAGTCGCTCCTCTGGTCGGAGCATCCTGATAGACTGAGGGAGAGAGCAACGCCCCATTGTCGGCGTTTGAGATCCCCCAAAATATCTTTACCGCCAGCTCTATCCCGGACTGCCGCTCGGCACTGGTTATATGGCGGAAGACGTTTTTTGCGGCGCCGCTGATAATCACGGAAGAAGAGCAGCGGCCATTCGGTAACGGCTTATATGGTTTAAGATCGTTTTCGTTCATAAAATCCTCTTTAAGTTTCCAGCATACGAATTTTCCCATAATGGGGATGATCTGATGCTGGCTGTGTCCTATATCCCCAAGGAGTTACTTCCAGACCATCAAGAGGGATAATCACTTTGTATTCCGTTCCATGGTAGGATAAAGAAACCTTCCTGCCGCTATCGGCTATTCCTCTGATTTTCTCTATCTGTTCGGTGGTATAAAAACCATAAAGTTTATCGCCGGACAAGGTGGCTTCCAGCCACATTTCCCCACCGTTAAAACCATATCTCTGGACAATGATTCTCTTCCCGAGAGTAGGACGTTCCGAGCCGGCGACCCTGGGGAAATTGTTTTTTTCCAGATGGAGATATGGGCAAAGAATCATCCCATCGAGCTGAATCATCGGCTGGCACTCCTATTCAGACGTTTCAGTTCATTTATTACCATTTCCGCCAGACGTCGTGGATCATTGGTCGCTGCGGTATTAATGGTGATGTTATATGTTGCTGCTGCAGCAGAAGAGGAAAAGGATGGCGCCTGCCTGGACAGCGCAAAGGATCCATTCACTTCGGGGGATCCGCCGTTAGCAAAGGCTCGTGCAAGGGCTAACGGAAATCTTTTGCGGCGAATATTCTCCATAAACCGAAGACCATAATATTTTACCGCCCAGGGCGGTTGCACGAACTCATTTCTTTTCAACATCGCCGGAACATCGTCTTTAACTCCAGACCCGCGAGAGATATAGGGTGAGCTCAGTCGAGGGAAATGGGTTAAAGGCGAGCCTCCAAAAGCAAACCCGGGGACAATGCCACCAAGCGCCTTCTCCACTTTCTGTCGCACTGTTAATTCAACAATTCTTTTTTTATTGACAAGAGCAGTTAATTTGCGCTCGACAGTTTCAAGCTGCCGCACGGCCTGGTTTTGCATTTTCTGCCAATTCTGAAACCATTGCCTTTCCAAAGTGTTCATCCCTTTTGACAAATCAGCAAAGCCTGCTTTTTTTATCAGCTCATCTGCGTTGTTAGAGGCTTGTTGCTGCAAAGCCTTTAATGCGCTTATCCCTAACTTGCCGGCACGTTCCACACCACGCATTGCGGTCTTCAATGCCTGTTGCTGACTGACCAATACTCGATCGCCATGCTTAACCTCCCGGTTTAGACGACTGTAATACTCGCGGGCTTTATCGGCAGACTTTATCGCTCCTGCAAAATCGCCAGATGACATAGCCTGCTCAGCAGCCTGCTGGTACTCTTCAGCCTGCTTTTTCATATCCTTCCAGGCCGAATAGTCACTCATCCCGCTACGAGCCAGCTCCCGCAACTGCTCCGCAAGCGACTGTTCCCGGCCGGAAATTTCCTCCTGCAGCCGTTTTACTTCGGCAGCATATTTACGATATTGAGTTTCCATTTCCGCAAGAGCAGTACCGGTTGCCTCTTTTATGGTTGAGGCTGCATTTTTCCCGGCGGCAGCAGTATTTGTATATGCCTTCACCCATTTCCCGGAGGCATTGTCATAAACAATTGCCTGGTCTTTTATTGCCTGTCGCCAATCAGCCATGGAGTTAATAACAACTCCTGTTTCTCTGCCGATTCTTTTTAGCTTTTCCAGTAACTTATCTTTTATTGCGGCATTATGTTCCTCCAGGCCGGCAATATCTTTTTGCAGTTGCCGATACTCCAGGTGGAGTGATATTACCTTTGCTATTGCAGCTCCCGCTGCAGCGACAGCGACAGCAAGGCCTCCCCATGGTCCAGTAGAGGCAATTACCCCAGCCGCCAGCACCCGCATTCCCAGAATTATTTTCTGTAACCAGCCAATAATATTGCCCCCGGTCATCGCAACAATCGCCGCGTTTACACCCCGGATCGGCAGCTGTAAAAGCTGAAAAGCCTTGGCAGCAAGATAGAGCTTTAGCACCAATTCACCGGTAGAAAGGATGGCTTTTTTGTTGTTAAGAACAAACTGCAACACGGAGCCTGCGCCTTTTACCAGGCTGGCGGCAAAGTCACCGATGCCTCCAGCATTATCGGTAAGGATGGCGGCAAGCTCCTGCAAACTGGCAGCAAGGTCTTTATTATTGCTGATAGAATCGTTTAACCGAGACGTCAGAAACTGCCAGGCACCTGCAATTGTATGGATAGATTCAGCGGCTTTTCCTTGCAGCCCGCTTGATTGTTCCAGGAAAACCTGGTAACGGATCTGTGCTTTCTCCAGATCGGTAAGATCCTTCCAGGCGCCCTGGATGGCCCCCCTGGCTTCATACCAGCTTTTTACATAAGTTTCGTTTAAGGTTAGCCCCAAATATTCAGAGGCCTCTGCTTCGCCACGCAGAGCAGCGGTAACCCTTTCAACCGCGCCGGCAAGATCGGTCTTGCCGGCAGCAAGATCGGCAGAGCGGGCAATGACTTCCTTCATCTGCTCTTTTTCCAGGCCCAACCGCTTTGTCATATCCACTGTGCGACTGGCAGCTTCTTTTAATTCACTCTGAGAATAAATTTTGAGCTGTTTTGCCAAAGAGTGCAGCATTTTCTCCCATTCCGCCATGCTGCCGATATTTTCAAATTCACGATTTGCCGCCTTAAGAGAAGAGCTCAAAGAGAAGGAGGCCGTTTCCGCCTCCTTCAGAATAACTGCTGCCCTGCGGATTGTTTCAACTCCGGCATATGCTCCAATAAAACCTGCAATTTGCGCCTTAGCATCAGTCAGCAGGGTGTTTGATAATTTGACTTCCCTATTAAATGCCGCCAACCCGCGCTGCGCGTTGCCGATTTGCCGCCAACCTTTTGTGGAGGCGGATATAAGGAATTCAAATGTTCTACGAGCCATTATTTTTCAAACGGGTTTTCTGGCACTGTTGCTGAGCTGCCGGATGGTTTGGAGGAAGAGGCTGAAGGGATAGTCCCACACCCCATAAAATCCTCGGTCGATAAGAGCGATTGCAGCGATTCTAATCCAGTTGTGTTTAGCAGACGTTCCGCTCGGGCTATTTCCTGCATCTCCACAATCGCTTTCTTTAAAAAAGGGTTTAACTTCTCTGCCTCCTTATAAAGCTCAACCAACGATGACGGTGGAAAATCAAACGCGATAAGCTCTTGTGCTGAAATGCCGCAAATAGCCTCCATTGCAGCAGAGGGGAAAAAATCCTTTGCAAAAAGCCAATCCAGAGAATTGGGAGACTGCTGCAAATCAAGCCTCGCAAAAAGCTCATCCACTTCTCTGGTTGTTAATTCCCGAAGCTGGAAAGCTTTTTCACCAATTTTTATTTCATGAATAACCGTACTCATATCAACCTCTTACGGCTCGGTTATTTCAAAAGCAGGAGAGCCATCTGCGGGAGTTGTAAGCGTAAATTCAAGATTGATTTCAGAGTTGTCGGTTCCGACCAAAGAAGATCCTCCGCCGGGACGGACACCAGCTCGGGCAAGCTTAATCATCCTTTTCTTATTATTAAAACGGTTGATGCCAACGCCCCAACAACGGAGAAAACGACTGGGATTAACCCCGCCGCTTAATTTTAAGCCGCTGGGGGCGGCAACCGTATAGCTGACCTCAATATCACCATCGGTGAGAACCTCTATCAGGCCAAGGTCTGGTTCCTTTACAACAAACTGATCTTCATCAAGGGGAGAGCCACCAGTTTTTATTGACACATCTTTTACACCAAAGCCGCCATCAAGCTTAATAATATCTCCAGACTTTACCCCCTTATGCTCTTCATCAGAAATCGTCTTTTCACTGCCTTCAAGGAGTTCCAGATCACCCATATATGCCAGCGCCTCGGTCGTAAGAGAGAATCTATTTATAGTTGCGCTGGCGGTTGTGGGCTGAGGATCAGTCATCGTATCCGCAGCCTGCCCATAATCCTCGTTCATCGTAGAGATGATATCCACCTTATCCGCCGCCGGGATAAGCTCAAAGTTGGAAAGATTACCAAAAAGATGGGCCGTACCAAAAACACCAGGTTCCTTTTCAATTTGGAAATAGAGGTTTAACGATCCACGAAAACCACTTATCGGTAGAGACATTTTTTCACTCCTTATCAGATAAAATTATTAAGAGCAGACTCGCCGGAAAAAAGCAGTTCTGCTGCGACTATATAATGATCCGGAGAGGGATGAGACCCATCCTCATCACCGAACTGCCAACGGATACGCTCAAGAGAATAAGGTGAATAATTCCCATTACCCCCCAGTTTTCTAAGTTGGGAAACAATCTCGAATAACACCTGCTGTGATTGAGCGATATCCGCCTCGCTATAAACACCATCTCCATCCTGGTCGGGATGGCAATAAAGGCCGATAACAATTATCACCGTTAACGATCCCGCAGATGGCAAATCTTCCCCGCTGCTTATCCTGGTGGCGAAAAAAGGGTAGTCACTTCCCTCGCGCCCAATAGCGCCCTTATCGCCAAAGCCCAGTCTGATAAAACGCATTTTGCGAGAGGAGCCATCTTCATTCTGATAAACAGGATCGCCGGTAATTTCTTTCCAACAATCTTCGATCTGCCGCTGCAAGCCAAGCATTGCTACTCCTTAAAGTTTGGAAATACCCCGTATTTCCTCAGAAAATAATTTGCATCATGAACAATATTTTTTTCCATCTCCTTTTCACTAAATTGCTGCAGCGCATCATAATTTGCTTCGGCATCAAGCATTTTTACCGGGCTGGGACCGAAAAGTTCTTTTATCGGGAGCTTTCTCTTTTTTTCTCGACGGAAAACGCCTATATGTCCAGATCTCATTTGGGCGACAAAGGCACCTTTTATCTTTTTCCGGGCGTGATCCTTACGTACAGCAATAGAAATTCCACCTCTTGGGGTATATTTCCCCCGTTTTGTTCTTTTTGTACTCGGTACACGACGAGGAGTAGGCTTAAACTTATACAGAGGCACCCCAGGCGAACCTGCCGCACGAAGCCTAGCCTTACGCTGACCATGGCGGCTTATTATCAATTCAATTTCCTTACGGAGAGCTTTCTGTGACACCCGGTATCTTTCTGCTGTCCTTTTAACGGTATAGCTACGACTTGACCTAGCTGTTTTATTTAACGCCGATAATGTTGCCCGCTCCATTGCCGGAGCGGCGCTACGTAAACCTTGAGTTACTCTCTCCAGCCCTTCAATATCTCCAGCTATTTTCATCTGTCATGATTACCCGCCATGTTTTTCCAGCCGCAAACGCACAGTTGACCCCGCACGACGATGGTCAATTACTCGCCATCGATGAGGAGAAACAGTGATTCCTCCAGGAGGAGATAAAGGATGCTCTGCAGTTTCAAGATGCACAGAAACTGCAGAATCACATCTCTTTTCAGGCAAAGCTCCAGGCAGATGATAAATATCAACAACAGCAACAGAAGTAAGAACGAATTCTGCAGATAGAGCCACATCCACCGGCGCAATCCATACCTTGAGCGAGACCCCGTCAATAATGACTGGAACGCCATTACGTTCGAGCTCGCGCTCAACGTCTGCTCTTATCGCCTCAAGCTCGTCCATTATTTGTTGATACAGACCTCAATAGTGGCGGCATCAGCAGCAGCCGCGCGGAAACAATAGCCGATAGACGGCGTGCCGCCGTCGGTTACTGTTACCTCGCCGCCAGCAAAATAAACTGCTGTGCCCTGGGCAACCTCATCACCCGCTTTTTTGGGCAGCTCCCATACGCCGGTGGTATTGACACTGCCCTCCTCATCAGCAGCGATATCCACCGTGGCAACACCAACAACCGCCTCCAGGACAACAAGACTCCCGCTGGGTATCAGATCTGATGTCGTATTTTTATAGGGGAGAACCTCTCCATCTTGTATTCTGTTTTGAGCCATTTTCTACTCCTCTTGCTTATGCGGAAAAACCCGCCTGAATATGCTAAACCCCTGACTTCTGATTATGCTCCGGCGTTTTTATAGGCGCCCAGATGATCAACAACGCCCGCGCCAAAGTCATGGCGGACCTTGATAATCAGCGAATCAGAGTTGAAATCAACCTGCTGCTCGACATATGGGGCCTCTTCGCCTTCCAGATAAGCGACCTCGATACAGGGGATATAGTTCGGAGCCGCCAGCAGGTACCAGGCAGATTCACTATCTGCATCAAGATGCGGATCAGCGATCGGCGTCAACCGATTGGCCCACGGGTTATAAACACCAGCGCTCATATTCTCCTTGGGCAGCGCCGCAGATCTGAGCAGGATATCTGCCTGCAGCTCCATCGCTACCGGATGCAGCAGGAAGGCAGGCTGGACATCAATACTTTCGCCATTCATTCCCTTTTGCAGACGCATCGCCTTTCTGGCACGTCCCAGGGATTCTGAAGAAAGAGCTTCCGGCGTATCATCAAGATTGCGATGGTCAGCATGAAACAGAGGCTTGCCGTCAGAGAGCTTGCTGTTGCCGGTAATAAGACTGTAAACAGCATCCGCCTCCATGCGGCGGGCAGCAACACCAAACAGGCCGGGAACACGGGTAAAGGCCCGCAGATCATCATTGATAACCATCTCTCGGGTAAGCGGGATGCGAATCCCCTTGGTGATAACCCGGTATTTTTCTCCGGCATCGGAGAACTTCGCCTGCTGATATTCGCCGTTTTCACCGAGCCCCTTCAAATCGGGTGCAGCGGAAAGACGCAGCGCATGAATATCCCGAAAATCGGTGGCGGTAGCGGTGGCAACAAACGGTCTCCACGTTTGCGGCCACTCCTGATATGCCTGCTGCAGACGGCGATTGACCAGCGAGCTGAATAGCAGCGGAAAATCTGATGTTGAGGTGGAAGCGATCGCCCTGGCAGCAATCTCCCGCCGGGAAAGACTGCGGGTGGAAACGCCACCGCTTTCCAGGCATTCGCGGGCAAGCTCCATCAAGGTATACCCCCGAAATTGGTCGGCCCCATCTGCGGCATCTTCAACAGACAGTCCGGCCCGGAGGCTCAAACCATCACGCATCGCAGCCCGCAGCTTTTCACGCGAGTCGGTCCCCACTTGTGCGCCACGGGCGGCAGCACCGATCGGCTGACAACGCTCTTTCAGATAATTCAGGGTTTTGCGTGCTGCCTGATCGGCAGAAACGGTCGAATCATCAAGCAGTGAGCGGGTAAACTCGGCATCAGCCTCACCAAGGCCGGCAGCATCAAGCACCTCCTTTACCGCTCGCACCCTGTTTATCTCCGCTGTCCTCTGTGCCCTGACCTCCGCGCGCACCTGATCCGGCAGAGAGAGCTGCGCCTGACCCTGATCGGACCGACCGGAATCGCTCTCTTTTGCTGCCGGAGAAGATTCCGGCGCAGGAGTTTCCGGGGCAGGGGTTTCAGCAGGGGTTTCTCCCTCTCCTGCGCCTTCATCTTTTTCACTGCGCTGCCCATCAATACCAGGCAGCTCAATGCCATCAGCCCGCAGATGTTCATAGAGCGCCCAAGCTTCCTTGTCTGTCGCATTTTTCTTTAAACCATTGGCTTCCAGAAATGCCCTGAGTTTTTTATTCATTTCTCCTCTCCTTTGTTGCGAACACCCTGTGCCTGTAGCTCGGGCCTTCTTCTATTGTTTTTTTGCAAGACTATCTGCGCCGACGGGGCACAGGGAAAACTCTTTTAACAACCACTCATACACAACCAGCGCCGGGCCCTCAAAACGCCGCCCGGAAAAACTGGCGGCTTCTCCTTCGGGGATATAAAGACTCTTCAACGGCTTAAAACCAACAGAGCCATCAGTGAGATGACCGCCGCGCACCTTCTGCCTGGCCACAACACTTTCGTCATCCTCAGCAAAAAAAACTTCACCAAGACAAGCAGGAAAACTGTCCACCTCTCCTTCACTGAAATTTTTTACATGGCCATGCAGACTGGCGATTGTATAGCGGCTATGAGTATCAAGCAGAGGCACCTGGCCGCTGGCGGGGACAACCATTCCCGAGGCAAGCAGGATCTCATCCACCATTTCGTCTCTTCTCCAGTCATAAACCTGCACCGGGCTCTCCGTTACCAATACCCAGAGGATGGGGCCGTCTCCATCGTTAAGATCGGCCCGGCTGGATATGGCAGCAGCTCTGGTTCTCAGTTTTTCATCTTCCCGTCTCATACAGCCTCACTATCTCCTGCTTTCAGTTGAGCAAGCTCCTGTTTCAGCTTCTCCAGCTCTATTTTCGCCTGATACTCTTCCCGCAGTATCTCTATATTTTCGTCAAAATCCTCGCCACGCTGAGCAGCAAGGGCCCGATGGGTGGTGAGGGTAAGGTCGAGCAGCTTTTCACTGGCCGCGGCATCATTCTGCGGATCAACCCATGACCAGCCGGGAAAGCTGCTGACAACCGACTCCTGATAACGTAGCGGATCCCTGGTATAACCGGGAAGGGAGCCCAACCCGGCAAGGAGATGCGCCTCGATAAACCAGGCATAGACCTTGCTGCAGAGAGTGCGGTCAAGAAACTGCTGCTGGCCCCGATACCCCAGACGCTCCTCCAATGCACCGCTGCGAGCGGAGGCATAGGAGCTATCGGTATAGTTATTTGCAAAAGCCTCAAAGCTCATACCAAGGCCGGTACTTTGCCAACGCTGGCTATCCTTGACAAAAGGTTCATAATTACTGCCCGGATGGGCGGTGGGAGTAAATTGCAGGTCTGTACCGGTGGGCAGCTTCTGGATAAGCGGGCCGCCGATCTCGGTCGGAGCTTCCTCCGCTCCGGTAGCGCCGGGTTTTATCGGTGCTGCCTGGCCGCCCAGCGCAAGGCCGGCGCCAAGCTGGATCCCAGGGAAACTCGATTTTAAAAATGCGCCAAATATAGTCTGCAGCCGGGCCGCATCCTGGGTGATGTGACGAAAGTCCTCCATTCGATACGCTTCCATTACCACCGCAACCAGCCAGGGGATACCGGAAAACTGGCTGATCCGGCGGCGGTCCCAGACATGGATAATGTCGGCAGCAGGGATACGGCGGGACTTGCCGCGGCGGTGGAGGATATAGTCGCCAGGGTGATAAGGAAGAATATGAAAGGCGATCGGACGACTGGTATTCCTATCATATTCAATTCCCCGGCGGGCAATAACTTCAGAGTGATCCCCTCCATCAACCATGAGATCAAGCTGGTCCAGTTCTATTAACTCAAGGCGCAGGGGATTAATACCGGGCAGGGAATCGTCATACACCCGATGGATAAGACAACCGCCATCACTCCACATATGACGCAGAACAAGGCGCAGCAGGCTCGCCCAGTTATCATGACCGGAGAGCTCACAATAACGGCTCCAGCGACGGAAATCTTCCGAAAACTGGCGATTAACGGCAGATTCATTCCTGCCATCCTGCTTAAAGTTAAACTTGGGGGTGATGCCGCCGCGGACAACGTTCTGGCTGATACGCTCCACTGCTCCGGAGATAAGCGGATTATTTTCCACCTGATCACGGCAGCGGGCGGTCACCAGCGGCCATGCCTTTTTCACATCGGCATCGGCGGTGCGCAACCGGGGGGCAAAATTATGGTCGCCGTCTTTTTTCATCCCGGCGGTATAAGCGCGGTAGCGCAAGCGATCTCCATGATAACGGGCGGCAGCTGCCGGGCTGAACAGGGCGAGGGTAGAACCGACCAGAGCAGTAGTTGCGTTATAAATTTTACCCATCCCTTACCTCCGTGAGCTAAAGCTGAAGGTTTGGGCAGCAAAACCACCGCCAAAGGAGGCGGGGTCAAGGACCGCCAGCTGATTTTCCAGCCGGCGCAGCTCACTGTAAAGGGTGCGCAGATCAGCACGGGTATAGCTCATACCGTCTGGTGCAGACCAGCTCTGATGACCGCTTTCAATGGCGGCGATCGCGTCAAGGATATTTTTCTGACGGGTTCTCAGATGTTCGATTTGGGTATTCATGGCGTAAAGGATACGCCATATAGAGGTAGATCAAAAGGAGGCCATTACCAGCGCTGGAAATTTACCAGCAGAAGTAATGACTTTTTGTCACTGGCAATAAATTTGCTTTTATTAGTTTGAGGTGGCAGGAAGGACTAAAAGAACCATAAAAGGGAAAACGACAAGAATCCCTCTTATTAAAACCGGGTGAAGCGAGGAAATCAATCCCCCTGTCTTCTGACTGATGACTCCTTTTTCAGGATTTCCTTTAAATCGTCATCAAGGGCGGCATTCAATTGCTGGCGAGCCCAGGAAGAGAGTTTCAGGCCATGACGGCGGGAGATATGATTGACCCACATATTTTTCTCAAGTGGAGAGGCCTGGATATAGACGGTTTTTAATTTTGGAGGCGACATAATAAATAAAGAGGCTCCATTTTACCGGAGCCTCCATTTTTTTTATATAAAGATTTTAACAACAGCGACCAAGGCGAGAGTGACGGCAACGATTATTGTTACCTCATACCACTTTAACTCCTTTCTTGCCTTTGCCGTTTCCACCCTCATCTTGTCCGTCTCTACCCGCATCTTTTCGAGTTCGGTATAGACCTTGGCGAGTTGTGCCTGGTGAAATTCAGGGCTGGAATAATCTTCTTTAACACTCATAATAACCTCCACTTTTTATCCCGGAGCCGCCGGGTCGGTCGGGGTTATCCCCATCGCTTAAAAGCAGTATACAACATATATGATTTATTGCAAGAAAAAATCAATAACAAAAGCAGTTATTTTTTATCCAAACAGCGGATGCACACTTCTCGAACCCAGGCTGCAGAGGTCATTTTCTCTTTTTTGGCTGCCTCATCAATTTTATCCTTTAATGATGCTGGGCAGCGAAAGCTCACTGCGACCCGTTTCTCAATAACTGGATGGCGCCCTGCTCCGGGCCTTGCGCCACCGCGTCCGTCTTTTTTCTTTTTCATTTTTTTCTTGACATTATTCTGTCTTTTTTTAAGATTCTCTTTGTCGCTTTAAGGCGGGGATTGAAACATTAACTATAAGAATGGCGAAAAAAGGGCAGATATATTAAATCATATCTGCCCTTTTTCTTGGTTCGCCTCCAGTCCTCTAATAATATTTTCTATCATATATCCATCCCACGGCAGCAAAGGGCGTTCCTTGTCATGCCCGCCCAAAACTGCCGTGATGGTATCTGTACAGTCATTCCAGGCTTTATCTAAAACTACAAAGCTATCATCGACTTTCAACTTTGCCGCAACCCCATGCTTCCAGCGATATGTCTCACCTTCAATATCGCCGCCTCCCCATCCTTCACTTATAAGGACTTTTCCTTTGTCTGTAGTGATTATGACCTGGTCATAATTAAATTCATATTTGCCAACAAGTGTTCTTTTTTCTATGATTTCCATTGAATACCTCCGTAAACTAAAGCTAAAGATTTGGGCAGCTTATTAAAACTGCCCCTCTTTATATTTACCAAGTCTTTGTAAAAGTTTCTTCGTACCCACCTTTCCCGTCATTTATAATCTCTTGCCAAGTCTCCGTAAGGACAAAGTTTCTATCTGATTGGAGTCTATTACTATAGTTTCTCCCTCTAACTGCAAGAACCCCTTTCTGGAGTTGATAAAGGACGTCTCTCCAAGAGTCTTTTCTAATATCAATCCAAAATTCTGCATATTCGATTGACATTATTTTTTCGTAAAGCTTGTCAAAAGCTTTTACTTTGCCAAGTAAAAGCTCAGTCTTTGCTGATTCCACAAAATTCTTTTTAATGTCCTCTGCCCATGCTACCTGCTTTTCTGATCCTTTCATTTCTTTTCCTTCTCTTTCGATTCCCGGTTCCGCCGGGTCGGCGGGGAGACTTACCCCCTATCATTTGACTACAGTATACCTTTTATTTGATTTATTGCAAGAGTTTTTCTAAAAAAAGTGCGATTATTTTTCGGCTTGCACTGATTTTATCGAGACTTTCAG
>PDWJ01005925.1_pt1 | contig 24384 bp, 24 predicted proteins | sample 1430881 | NCBI WGS metagenome assembly PDWJ01 (sample SAMN01162460, study PRJNA174530) | Oral metagenome, whole genome shotgun sequencing project. | biome: Marine environment; feature: Marine mammal; material: Swab sample of the gingival sulcus; isolation source: swab sample of gingival sulcus...
CTCGGAGATATGAATCATCCTGGTTGACGCCGCGTTACGAAAAACCGTTCCCGTTATCGGCGAGACCGGCGTTTCAAGAAAATCGGCCGGACCGTTCATGGTGTCCATATACTGATGCAGTACCCGCCACATATGACCGCACTCACCGCCGATGATATATTTCACTCCCAGCCGCTCCGCCTCGGCATACATCTTGGCGTTAAGCTTCTTCATCGCCTCATTACTGGTGAACAGGCCGAAGTTCCCCCCTTCGGAGGCGTAGGTTGACCAGGTATAGTCAAGACCAAGCGCTTCAAAGAGGATCAGATAACCCATCGCGGTATAGAGCCCTGGCTCGGCAAAAACATCAGCGGAGGGGGTAATAAAAAGGATTTCCGCGCCCTTGCGGTTAAAGGTGATATTGGGGCGAATACCAGTGAGGTTCTCCACGTCATCCACCAGGAACTCAACATTGTCCTTGAAGGTGTGGGGCTGCAGCCCCATATGGTTACCGGTACGGTTGGAGTTGGAGACCGGCTCCAGAATCCAGTTGATACCGACACCCACCAGATGCAGCAGCTCGCGCAGCCATCTCCCGGCCGCCAGCCATCCTGCCGAGAATCCTGCCTGCCAGGGTAAACTCCTGCCGATAGACGGAGCGCAGCAGCTCGGCGCGAAGAACCGGCATGTTTTTGGGATCTCCGGTACCGAGAAAAAAGTGGCATTTGTCGGCACAGGCACCGCAGCGAACACAGCAATCCATAAAGATCTTCAGCGACCGGAACTTGTCAAGACGCTCCGCCAGCCCCTTGATAATAATCTCCTTCCAGTTCTCCGGCAGTTTCCAGTCATCATCCTCCGGCGACCATTCGCGGGCGTTGGGAAACGCCAGCCCTTTCTGGCTGTTGAGATATTCAACTTTCTCCTTTTTGGCAGGATAGGCATAGTTTCCCGGCCGAAAGACCGCCGGAATATCCATCCAGTCCCTGGTGGGGACCGCTCCGGTGGCAAGGGATGGCTCCTGCACAACACTCTGTGATAATTGTTCTAATTTTGGCAGCGACATCGTTTTATATCCTTATTGTTGACTCTCTTATTCTTCCGCCTTCTCCGCCTCTTCCGGCTCAGCTTCCGCAGCAACCAGCTCTCTCTCTACCGGAATACCATTGTCCGACATAAACTCGCGGAACTCATCCTCATAAGAAGCGTACGAGTGAGGGGCAATCGCCGGATTCCACGGATTCACATGCCGCACCGCCCTGGTATTGTTACGCATATTGAGGGTCGGACTGAAAAAGATGCCGCCCATATGCATCAACTTGCTGAACGGAAAATAGGCCAGAAGGACACAGACCAGGAAGAGATGAATATAGAAAATCGGACTGACAGGCGCATGAATAACGGGGTGAAAGGTGACCAGGCCCACCAGCAGCTCCTTGACATTGACAATATCTGTTCTCAAAAGAAAACGCATCATGATACCGCTGACAGCAATGGCAAAAATCAACACCAGCGGAAAATAGTCGTTGATAAGAGAGATATAGCGCACGTGCCGGTTGGTCACTCTGCGGGCAAAGAGCAGCACGCAGCCGGCAGCAAGGGTGATGTCGGTGATATAGAGGGTCGGCGCCCCAATCTGGAACAGTCCGTCCCAGAACTCGATCCACCCCACCCAGAAAGGGACCGGATCAAGGAAAAGACGCAGATGCCGCAGAATCACCACCAGAAACGAGTAGTGAAAGACAATGGCGAACAGCCACAGCCATTTTGACGACTCATAGGTGATTTTCGGCCCCTTGTGAAGTTCTGCCCTGGTATTGAAAAACAGCGGTCTGAAGGTCAGCACCTCAAGCATCATTCGGCCGACAACCTGCAGGTTGGTATCCGGCGCGTCAAATCTGCTGTGTTTGATAAAATCCAGCGACTTCGCCTGACCACGGGTTGACTGGATGGAAAAGGGCACAGGCGTTTTCCCCCAGTGAAAAATCCGATGGATAAAGCCGCCGAGAAAGACCGCAAATGCCAGATACGGGATGGCTACTCCGAAGAAATAACCCATGCCCGGTATCTGCGATCCGACCCCGGCGATCAGCGCCAGAGCGATAACCAGTTGAACTACTTGAAACTATTGTGGAAACCACACAAAAGCCACTCTGGCTTACGCACGGCAACCGGCCAACTATCTAAACACTTATCCCTGTACATTTGGTAATTCCGCATCACTTCCCTTCAACATTTTCGAAGGACATTTACTATCAGTAAGAATATGGCTGCCGGAACGAACCTCCCGCAGACGAACAGAGTAGAGGCGCTCGCGATACCCCATATAGGTATCAAAGGCTGCCAGCAGGCAGAGATCGACCGCAAAGTCAAAATCGTACAGCTCACTGACAAGATGTTCACACTTTCTGTCGGCGGAGAAAACCTCACGAACAATATGCTTGACCGCATTGACAGGGGCAAGCGCCTGGGAAGGAGAGAACGCCTGTACCGCCCGGATGGAGATAAACTGCTCAAGAAAAGGCTGCAACTCATCACGTCCGCCCGCCTTGAGCAGAAGGGGAAACAGGGAGGTGAAGGCCTCCCTGCAGTTTGCGCCTACAGGATTGGCAAAACTGTTCTTTTCCTTTTTAAAAAAGGAGGAAGAGGAGTAGGAGGAGAGTGCGTAATCCACCCAGCGAGCAACAATTGTCTCCTGATGGCAGCGAAACCCCTCTGCAAGCTTGAGCATCTGAGTCATGCGAGAGACCTGTAAAAGAGAGCATCTGCCCTGCCGCAAGAAAGAGTGTTCATCACAAAAACTTGCAAATGGGAACAGAAATCACAAAATAATAGATTCTAAAGCTATGCTTCTTCTATCATTTTCCCCGCTCTTTGGCAACAGTTTTTTGAACGGCAATTCATTAAAAAACCGTGTAAAGTTAGTTGGTTCCAACACTGTTGCCGGCCATTAAATCGATCAGATCGGCGATAACATTCATCCCCTCCCTGACATAGGGGTCCTTATTGACTCTCTCCAGCCACCTCTTTCTCTTCTCCTCCCTGGTCAGCTCCACACCATCCTTTTCAGCCTCCTCATCACTGAGAGCGTGAAGTTTATAGAGATCACCCACCTTCTCTTCAGAGAGCTGCGCCTCGATCCGGTCGCGGCGAAGTTCCGGCAGAGCCACGGCAACGGTGCTCTCTTCACTGCGCAGCACCGCCTTTTCGGCCTCTTTACGAATAAGGGCAAAGTCCTTGTCCGCTGCGATCCGCTCGCCGGAGCGTTTTTTTATCTCAGCCAGATGCAGTGGCGTTGACCAGGGAGTTATCTTTATCGGGGCAATGGTATCCCACGGCAGACTGTAGTCAAGATGGCGCTCACCCGATTTGATATGGGCAAAGAGACTGGGCAGCACAATATCCGGTTCAACCCCCCTGTACTGGGTTGAACCGCCAGTTACGCGATAAAATTTCTGGGTGGTAAATTTCAGCGCACCAAAATCCTCCCCCCTGCCGAAGGAGAGAAAGGATCTGCTCCTGTTCAGATCAATCAGCTGCTGCACAGAGCCCTTGCCATGGGTATGCTCGCCGCCGATAACCACCGCCCGGCCGTAATCCTGCAACGCCGCGGCGACAATCTCCGACGCGGATGCCGAAAACTTGTTGACCAGTACCACCAGCGGACCGTTGTACGCCCTCGCTCTGCCCTGATTATCAAGCACAACCTTATCATCAAAACCGTTTTTCACCACAACAACCGGTCCGGATCCGATAAACAGCCCGGCAATATTCACCGCGTCAGAGAGAGAACCGCCGCCATCATCGCGCAGATCAAGAATCATGCCATCGACAAACTGCTCTTTCAGCTCCTCAACGGCCTTTCTGGTATCATCTGTGGCGTTGCGAATCGGCTTGTCATCACTTTTTTTCCTGCTGAAATCACGATAGAAACCAGGAATATAGATATAACCGACGCGAAGCCCCTTCTCCTTGTCCCCCTCCGGCGCAAGCAAGGCGGAGCGGACAAAGGTCTCCTCCAGCTCAACCACATCACGGACAATGGGAATACTCTTTTTACTGCCATCAGGCTTACGCACGGTGAGTATTACGGTAGAGCCCTTAGGGCCACGGATCAGGCGTACCGCGTCACGCAGCCGCATCTCGGTGATATCCACCGGCTCCTCTCCCTGCTGGGCTACTTCAAGGATGGTATCGCCCGCCTTGAGCTGGCCGGTTTTAAATGAGGCGCTGCCGGGGACAATACTGCTCACCTTGATCAACCCGTCCTCTTCACGCAGCATCGCCCCGATCCCCTCAAGACTGCCGCGCATATGGATATCAAACTGCTCTTTGGATGCCGGCGAGATATAGTTGGTATGGGGACCAAAGCCACGGGCAACGGCATTAAAAAAACGGTCATAATGGTCCTGCAGACTCTCCTGACGAAGACGGTGGAAAAGAGAGCGGTTCCGTCGCAAAATCTTGGCCAGTGCCTGCTGCCAGAGGTCAATATCGTTTTTCTCCGCAATATTCTCCTCGCCGGGGACACCGTCCTTGCGGGCTTCAGCCCGCTCCTTCTCCAGATCAAGATATTCAGAGATAAGCTGCAGCTTCACTATCTTCCGCCACTTCTCCTTAAGAGCGGCCATATCAGCGGCATAGCTGTCTTTTTTCGCATCGGTCTCCACGGTATCGGTCGTTAACATATCGAAACCGCCGACAAGCAGCTTGTCCGGTCGGGAATACGGGCAGGAGGGGATGAAGAGAGTCGCACCGGGTTTCAACGCGCTCAGGTTAATACCACTGTTTTTCTCTGCAAGTATGGACGGCGTTACCCACGGGAAATCGGCGGTAATCTTCTCTACGGTATCACCTTCACGAACGGTATATTGCTGCGAACCTCTCTTCTCTGCCTGCGCAGCGGTTCCATCCTCCTTATCCAGACCGATAACGGTGGTATCAGCCAGCATCTCACCAACAAACTCTTCTACCTCATCAATGCGTGCGCCAAGGATATCAGCACCGGCATCGGGGAGAATAATCCGCTCCTCCAGCAGCCCATCGTCAATCCCTCTGGCAAAGGCACCCAGCTGATCAACATCACTCTGCAGCAGAAAACGTTTCTGATAGTCGAGCTGCTTCAGATACAGGGTGAAAATTGCTTCAGAACGCTCATCATCCATCGGCTTTGCCGAATAGTGCAGTATCGGCAGCTGCTCACCGAGAATATGCCCCAGTGCCAGATTCTTCCTTTTATTAAAGGAGACAGCACCCTCCTCTGCGGCCAGAGCCGCCCCGTTTTCCACAGCAGAAAGCAAAGGGAAAAGCAGTAAAAGCACAACCAGTCTAAATTGTATCATTTTTACATCACCTCAATCTCTGGACACAACAGTCGCTGTAAACAGTAGACAACCCTGTATAAAAAAGATATGGAAAATATGAAAAATTACAACAGGAAACAGTATATCTGCTAAAAAACCAACAAAAAAATGGCAGCAGACAGCTTCGTCTCCCCTAAAAACCAGGGCTCTGCGCAATCGCAAAGGAAAAGAGAGTCTCCAGCTCTGCGGGAAGCGGCACCCCAAGATCCGCAGCAAACCCCTGTAATTCAGACAAGGTACAGTTTATAGCCGTACCAGACTGCCGCTGCGCGGCACAGAAAAAGCGCTCCAGCCCGGCGCGAAGCTCCCCGCGCCCGTACTGCTGCAGCCACCGCTCTTCGCTCTGCCGTCTGCAAAAAAGAGACAAACGGTGATAGTTAACAATCGCCCGGCCGACACCTCTTGCCGCCGGACTCATCCTCGCCGCAAAATCAAGGTCCCGCAGGATAATCTCGATAAACCTCAGGGCTGCCGCCTGAAAAAGGGTGTGCCGCTGCGTCTTGTCCAGCCGCAGCCGCGGACCATCTGCGGCCGCAGTAAGATAGTAGATTGAGGAGTGAAATGCGGTCTCCGGCAGCTCTCCGGAATCACGCACCAGATACCACTCCTCTTCGAGCAGAGCCGCCGCATCGTCCTGCTGCACGCCATCACTCCGGTTCACTGGCCTGCTGCTGGCTTACCGACTCCGGCAGACCAAAGATTTCCCGTATGGTATTAACCCGCGCCGTCATATTCTTTCTGCCGGCACAGGAGGGACTTTTCAGGTACTGCATCGGACGGTGCAGCACCTTGGCACTCATCGAACGCGCTGCGCTCTCCAGGGCCTCCCTCTCCCTTTCCGCAAGCATACATTTACCAAAGGCTTTATGCAGCTCTTCAACAAACATCGTCTCCATTGAGCTGCGCAGCTCAAGAATTGTTGGGGTGAAGGCAAGGGTATCAAGATAATGTTCAAATTTTGCGGTCTCCTCATCGACAATCCGTTCGGCGCTGACCGCCTCCCGCTCACGCTCCTGGCGATTGGCAGCAACGACACTGCTCAGATCATCAATATCATGAAGATAGACATTATCAAGTTCAGCAAGCTGAGGATCAAGATCGCGGGGGACAGCGATATCAATAAGAAAGAGCGGACGGCGCTCGCGCAGCGGCATCACCGCCGCCACATCACCCCTCATCAGCACAAGGCCGGGGGCGCCGGTGGAACTGATCAGGATATCGATATCGGTCAGCTGGGCCGACAGATCTTCAACAGCGACAGCCACACCGCCAAATTTTTCGGCCAGAATCGTCGCCCGGGCAAAGGTGCGATTCATAACCCGTACCGACTCCACCCCGTGACCGACAAGGTGTTCCGCCGCCAGCTCCGCCATCTCTCCCGCCCCGATCAGCAGCACATTTTTCCCGGCAAGGGAGCCAAATATTTTTCTGGCAAGCTCCACCGCCGCCGAACTGATCGAAACCGCTGACGCGCCGATCTCCGTCTCGTTACGAATCCTTTTTGCAACGGTAAAGGATTTATGCAGCAGTTTATTCAACAGCGGTCCGGTTGCGCCCATGCCGGCGGCAAAGCGATACGCCTCCTTAAGCTGTCCCAGAATCTGCGCTTCGCCCACCACCATTGAATCAAGACTGCCCGCCACCAGAAAGAGGTGGCGTACCGCCTCGCTTCCCTCATATATATAGAGATACTCCGCCGCCTCTTCCAGCGTGACCGCTTCACCAAAGAGAAATTCGGTAAGACGCTGGCGGATCTCTGCCCCCGCTGCCACCACCACCAGCAGCTCCACCCGGTTACAGGTCGAGAGCAGATAACACTCTTTTACTCCGACAATATCTGCCAGCAGTTCAAGATGGCGTTCATAATCCTGCGAGAGCGCGATCCTCTCCCGCACCTCCACAGGAGTTGTACGGTGATTGACTCCCAGCAGTAATATCTTGTCAGACTGCACAGTCCTCTACTCCTTGCGTAATATGGAATACCCCGCTACGGGGAAACCATGATATATCATGATATATCATGGTATAATATCAAAAAAAAGTTGTATATTCAATACCATAGACAACAGCTATCCGCTCCGACCATGCCGCTTTCTCTCTGCTGGAAGCCTCAGGTAGACGCACCCTGCCGCCCTGCCACAAACTCCTCCACCAGCTGGCGAACATCAATCTCCTGCGGCAGAAAGGACTCAAGTAATCTTACAACTGCCTGCCACTCGCCGACAAGAATCTGCTTGACAATACCAGCCGTCAGCAGATCACTAAAGAGCCGGCCATGTTGTACTGAATCATCATCATACCTGCGAAAATGGGCGGGAACATGAAAGCTGCTGCCGGCAGGCTCTGCTGCCAGATTAACCAGGATTCCCGAGCGCTCTGCCTCATTTTGCACCTGCTGCTGAACCACCGGAGAATCGGTTGCCGCAAAGACAAGAAACGCGCCCCGCAGATCTCCCGGAGCAAAATCCCTCTCGCTCCATCTGATCTCACCCCGCCTGACCATCACCAGCAGCTCCGGTACCAGCTGCGGACTGATAACATGCACCTCTGCGCCTGCCGCACACAAACCGGAGACCTTACGCCTGGCAACCCCCCCCCCTCCTATGACCAGACACTTTCTGCCGTAAAGATCAAGAGCTATCGGGTAGAAGGCCATATGACTCAGTGAGAGAGAAAAAGATGGCTGCCAAGCCCCAGAGCGGCGACGAGCAGACAGTAGTAACCGAACCAGGGCAGGCGATTGCGACGGATCATATCAAGCAGCAGATATATCGCCAGATAGCCGGCGGCCGCGGAGCAGACGACCCCCACCAGCAGGGAGAGCCACACCTCCTCTGCCGGCGGCGCCGCCAGCAACTCACCGCCCTGCAGCACAGTGGCGCCAAGGATAACCGGAACAGACATCAGAAAGGAAAAACGGGCAATCTCCTGGCGCGGGAGACCAATAACCATCCCGGCAAAGATTGTCGATCCCGACCGGGAGAGACCAGGCAGAACAGCACACGCCTGGGCACAGCCGACAACAAGCGCCCGCCACCAGCTCATCGGCTGGCAACCTTCGCTGATCCTGCCGCAGAAAATCATCAGCAGACCGGTGACGACAAGCATACAGTAGGCAGTAAGGGTGGAGGTAAAAAGGGCCTCAATTCTCTCCTTGAACACCAGCCCCACCACCACCGCGGGCAGCGTGGCGACAATAATATAGAGATCAAGCAGCAAAAACCGCCGCGCCTCCTTATTGTGCCGACACCTCCAGAAGCAGCAGAACGCCACCACCATCTGCCAGATATCTCTGCGAAAAACAACCACTACCGCCAGCAGGGTACCCAGATGGAGGAAGACATCAAAGGCGAGCCCCTGCTCGCTGAAATCAAGCAGCTCCGCGCCGATCACCAGATGACCGGAGCTCGACACCGGCAGAAACTCGGTAAGCCCCTGTATAATCCCCAACAAAGCCGCCTTTAACAGTTCCACTCCAGGCTCTTGCAAAAAAGGAATATCTCAAAAAATTGACAGAGTAAAAAAGGAACATACCGCACCGGGGCGGTATGTTCCTTTTTTACTGGATAGACCAATAAAAAGATTATCAGCAGCCTTCAACCGCCGCCTTCTTCTTGGCAGAGACCTTCACCTCATCTCCCGCCTTCAGTTTATCAGCCTTTTCACAGGTCATGGTCACCTTATCACCGTCAACGGAATCAACGGTGCAGGCTACTTTGCCAGCAAAGCTTACAGAAGCGGTGCCCAGTGCAAATACAGTTGCCATCATCAATGCCGCAATCTTCTTGTTCATAGCTATTCTCCATGAAGTTTTTATCGCCGGTACATTCCGGCTTAAATTTTTTCACAGTAAAAGGCAACCGCAAAAAAATCCCGTCACTGCATCGCCCGGGTGATATCCCGCTCAAGGGTATCATAATCGACAAACCCCTGATAACGTTTGACAACACTGCCTGCGGTATTTACCAGAAACGAGGTTGGAATGCCATAGACACCGCCAAAATCGCTGATTGTCTTGTACGATGCCATCAAAACAGGGTAATTCAGCTCCTTTCTGGCAACAAAATCGGCAACACCCGCCACCCCGCCCTGATCAACAGAGATCGCAACAACAGAAAATTTTTTATCACCGAAACTCTCCTGCAGTTTTTTCAGTTCAGGGACCTCCATCCTGCAGGGCGGGCACCAGGTGGCGAAAAAGGTCACAAGCAGAGCCTTGCCCTTGAAAGAGCTTGAGTCAACCTGTTTGCCGCTCACCACATCAGAGAGGGAAAAGGATGGCATCTCGACCGCCGCCACGATAGAGGCCGGCATCAGGGAGAAAATAAATATGACCAATAAAAAAAGGAGATTACCTTTCATTGTTATATCCTGTGTTAAAATTTCTTTTGCTAATTTCCATAAAAAGGTGTAGAGCAGACAATTTCAATCATCTGGTGCCTTTTACCACATTGCCCGGAGGAAGACCAGACTATTACAAAAATGTAACAGGCCCATGCAGCGACATGGTCTCTCCCCCGTTTTCACAGTTTGCTTTGTACAGTTTCTGTGATATAATGCCCGAAAAAGTATTTCTGAACAGGAAAAAGTCAAGCAGGCACGCCTTCTTTTTCCCTTGTTTGCGTAAGGAGTTCCTGAAAAAAATTGTTCTTTTTTTCAGGAACTCCTTATGGGTTAACTCTTTTAAAGTTATTTATCATGGTTACAGGATATTTTCTCTGCGGCGGGAAAAGAGTCACGCCTTTTCTTGTGCTCCTCCTCCTTGTTATCGCGGCGGCTGCCAGCGCGGAAGTTGTTGATCAGGTTGCCGCGGTGGTCAACGATGATGTGATCACCACCAGTGAGCTGGAGAAAGAGGCGCAGGAGCAGTACCGGGCTGCCGTACAAAACGGACGGGATGATGATATACTCACCTCCATGGAGATCATCAGGGAGAAAGCGTTAAACTCCATTATCGACCGCAAACTCATTGAACAGAAAGCAAAAGAGATGAATGTCGAGGTGACGGAGGAGGAGGTGGAGCAGGCTTTCAACCAGAACGTTGCCCGCAGCGGTGTCCCGAAGGAGGTCTTCCTCTACCAGATGCATAATGCCGGCGTCAGAGAAAAAAGCTATCGACGCAATCTGCACACCTCGCTGCTGCAGGCAAAGCTGGTCAATATTGATGTCCACTCAAAAATCGTTATCACCAATGAGATGGTGAAGAGATACTACCAGAAGCACTATGTCAGGGAAATTGATGGTAAGGTCTATTCCCTGCTGCAGATGGGGTTCTCCTGGGGGGTTGACGCCGACGGCAGGGAGAGAAGCAGGGAAAACGCGCTGGAACTTGCCCGTAAAATACGGGCGGATGTCCTTATCGGCAAGGACTTTGCCAGGCTCGCCCGTAAATATTCAGATCTGCCATCGGCTGTTGATGGCGGCGACATTGGGGACTTTACCCTTGGTGATATGACGAAACAGATGGCAGATACAGTCAGGGATCTGCGCCCTTCCGAGGTGAGTGATATTGTCGAAACAGATGACAGCTACCAGTTCTACCAGCTCGCGGCAATAAAGAATCATCTCACAGAGGTGAAGGACTCCTTTAAAAATGTGGAAAAAGAGATCAGAAAGGAACTCCACCAACAGAAACTGCGTCAGGCGTATAAAAAATGGATTGCCACCCTGAAAGCGAATGCCTATATCAAAAAACTGCACTGAAAAATAATGGCTGCTCCATCTACTCATAATAGTGAAAACGATACACAGGAGAGGCAGGTTGTGCCTCCTCAGGATTTTGCCAAAACAAGACCCCGCCGCATGGTCAACAGCAGGGGCACAGGTGCGGGTCGCCGGGAAGCGCCGGAGAGACCGGGCAAGAAACTCCGTAAGGCACGGATAAAGATGGGGTTGCAGCTTGCCGACATCCAGCAGAAGACAAGAATTTCCCGCCGCACGCTGATTGCGATGGAAGCGAATTCGTATGAGGATATGCCGGCGTTTTCATTCTGCCGCGGATTCTACAGGATGTATGCCGAGGCGGTAGGGCTTAACGCCGAAGATATCGTCTTTCAGTTTGAACAGGAGTACAACAGGTTGAAAAGGGATGAGGAGAGACTCTCCCTTGAATTTGGTGATGACGGCAAGGATGTTGACTCCATCGCGGGCAGACCGTCGCTGCTGGCCTACTCTTCTATCGGTTTTATCCTGCTGCTGCTCCTTTTTTTCGCGGGTTTCCTCTGCTGGTTCTTCTCCTGGAACCCGGCAAGCTTTCTCAGCCAGCGGCTCCGCAATTTCTCGCCGGAGAACCGCTATGAGATGCCGTTGGGTACCGCAGATATCGCCCCGCCCCCCCCCTTACAGCGGCAAAAGCCCCCACAACAGAATACCTCCCTGCATATAAGCTGAAAAAGATCCTGTAGAAGCTGATGGAAGATGATGCGCTGGTGCTGCACTCACGGGAGCTGGGCGAATCGGATCTGCTCCTCTCCCTCTACTGCCGGCAGGCGGGACGAATAACTGCCATTGCCAAGGGGGCGCGCAGAAGCAAGAGACGCTTCGTCAACAAGCTTGAGATCTTCAGCTACCTTGCCATTGATTTTACCGCCAGACCAACCAACCCGATAGCGTTTCTGCACGAAGCGGAACTCTATACCAGCTTTCCCGTTCTGCGCAGCAGCTATCCCGCCTATCTTGCCGCTTCTGTTATTCAGGAGCTGCTTCTTGCGGGAATCGGGGAGGGGGAGAGTGATAACAGGATGTTCCGGCTCGCCCTCTGGGCGCTGCACTATCTGGAGAAGAGAGAGGCGAGGAGGAAGATTGTCGCTCTTTTTCTCCTGCGCTATCTTGATCTTCTTGGTTACAGACCGGAGCTCCGCCACTGCGGAAAATGCCGACAGCCGCCGGCTGCCGGGAGGGGATATACCCTCCATCCCCAGGACGGCACTCTCCTCTGTTCAGAATGCGAAAGGACAGGAGAGGAGACCATCGCCACCGGCACAATCAGGATGCTGAATGCCGCCCAGGATATGCCGCTTGAGCGGCTGAACCGCCTCACCCCCACCAGCGCAAGCATCATGGAGATACTGCATACGCTCCACGCCTGCTGCCATACGGCGCTGCAGCGTGAACTCCACTCCTGGCCGGCCTTTCTTTCCAGCTGCCGATAACCTGCCAGAAAAACATGCCGCAGCCGAACCCTGCCGCCGCCCCATCGCCGCTATAAAAGCAGCATCAGCATAAAACTTCCCAGCAGCAGACCATCAGGCAGGCCGAACCGGGGCGCGGGGATCGCGAGTTCCTGCGCCGGCGTCCACGCACTCACCTCCCCTGTCGGCAGACCCGCCCGCATTCGGACCCAATACCTGCCTGCGACCAAAGAGTCCGGCCTGTAGACAGTCTGCCGCAGTTGTGCGGCGCGGTCTATCACCCTGGAGAAATCACTGTCCGCCGCAATCTCGATATCGTAGGAGATATCTTCTCCCATTGCAGACCAGCGCAGCTCTACCCTGTCTGTAAAGGAGGGAGGAGCGGTAAAATGAAGAGTCGGAACGCCCTTAAGCTGAACCCTGCCTGTGCGGCTGAATCCGGAAGAGAAGCCGTCAGCGGCAACAGCCCGCACCCGGAAATGGTAGTCTCCCGCTGCCATGCCGGCAAAGAGACAGTCGCTTTCAGGGGTCTCTTTTTCCGCGACAAGATCGGTGAAACTCTCATCCGCAGCCACCTGCACCAGATAGCGTACAGCCTCCTCACTCTTCTCCCAGGCAAGCTCAACGGAATCACCAAACACCGGCTGACCGTCATATAAGGAAGCGAGCTGTGGAGGAGCAGGTATCGTGCGCAGGGTAAAAGAGACAGGGGCGGTCGGCCCTCCTTCAAGATGGTCAGCATTTACCGCGGTAAAAAACGCATAATAGGTTCCATCGACAAGCCCATCCACCATAAAATGGCCAGCCACGGCATCTCCTCGCCAGACAGTCTGTTCGCCCGCCCTGTCCATGCAGATGCGCAACCTGGCATGCCCGCCATCCGCTATCTGCGGAGAGGGAAGCTGAAACGGCCGGCGGCGATAGATCTGTTGTAATTCTGGAGCAACCGGTGCAGCAGGCAGAGCCTGGGGAGTGGCTGGCGGAGCGCCCTCCTTAACAAAGGTGCCCATCCCCTCCCTTACCGTTACCGACGAATCAGCTGCCGAAAGCGCGACCTTGCCCTCAAGGGTCTCAACAATATCCACCTCTCCCTCTGTCTTCACCCGGAAAAAGGTTCCCTTTACTCCCGTTTCACAGAAAGGTGTCCGGGCACGAAAGGTCTCATTCTTCTGCAGTTTCTGCTGCACATTAACGGAAACATCTCCCTCCTCAAGAAGAAATTCGACTTTCAGACTATTATCCACCAGACGGAAAAGATAGGCAAAGGAGAACTGTGAATTACTGGATATCCGTATATATCTGTTCTCCGGCAAGGCGATAATGGCAAAACCATTCCTTCCTGTTATCAGCGTCTCGCCCATCTGAATATGAGCCCCCTTTTTCATCGGTTTACGGGAAGCATGATCCCCTGCCAGATGAAACACGTCGCCAATGACCGAGACCACCTTCGCGCGAGCCGTTCTCCTTTTCAGCAGCTCGAAAGGGATATTGATAACATCACCACCGTATATCCTGTATGGCGCGGACAGGTTATTTATCCTTGCAATCTCCTGCCAGTGATATTCTGACGTACAGTACTCTTTCACCAGCCGGATCAAAGACATTCCCTGCTCAATATGTACCGGGATAAGCAGCATCTCCCCCTTTATCTTCGCCGGAGCTGTAGAGGGAAAAAACAGCAACAACCCACACAGTATCAACAATGCCTGTTTCAATATCCCCTGATATTTCTGCCCGTTACAGATATTCATGCCTTTTTTTCTCCTGATAAACCAGCATGGCTGGACCAGACAGCCTCCAGCCTCAACAAAAAATGAAACACGGAACTTCAGGATATTAACGCCTGTTTCCAAATCGTGTTTCGGATAAACCAGCATGGCTGGACCAGACAGCCCCCAGCCTCAACAAATAATAAAAAGGGGAACTTCCAGATGCTAAGGTCTGCCCGGCAACCAGTACCATCAACAAGAGAGGGACCACCCCTCTTCTTTTGCAAAAAAAGAACAACACAATACTATTTTGCAGATAAAATACCGTTGCGCGGGTATACTGCATAAAAAGGCAACGGTGACGCGGTACCACTCCTGATGAACACTGATAAACAATAACGCCGTTTTAAGCATATATACCATGTTGAGCATATAACGCAATGTAATTCCCCTGCCTGGGCAGTCAAATTACCTTTTTACCCTGTTATTCACAAAAACGATGCGAACCAAGCAATATGCAGAAACAATCCCGGAAAAAGACACCCGCCGAGCTGCTTGACCTTCTGCCTGTACCAGGGGGAGATGAAGATTTCAGTGAAGTGGTAGCCTCCCTGCAGCTCTCCGCAGGGCTTGCCGGGAAGATCAGGGCGCAGCAGGCACGGCAGACACTTAACACCCCCGGCGAACGCGCTGTTCTTAAGCCGCAGGAGGAGAACGAACTGGCAACAGAGGCCCTTATTCTCCGCCACCAGTTCACCGAACAGATCTGCCGCTCCATCCATTTTCGTCAGGCAGCGATCACCGTGATCAGCAATATCTACCTCTTTGCCAGCAGAAGAATCTTCTTTGAACCGGGTAAAACGACAGAGCAGGAGCGGCAGCAGGCACTGCTGATGCTGACCAGCGAGAGACCGCACGTCCCCCTTGCCAGGAGTTTTCAGCACCATATCCTGGCACGGATATGGAACAGGATATGCGCCCTGCACAGTCGGCAGCCCGCAGAAGGGGATTTTCAGAAATTCACAGAAATTATAAATAAACTCAATGCGATACGAAATATATATATAACGCTCTCCATCGGCTTTATCCAGAGGATGGCGCGCCGGACACCGCCTCTCTATATGCAGAACATCTCCCGCGAAGATGCAGTGCAGATCGCCAGTTTCGGCGTCGCCCGGGCAGCCTATCGCTACCACCCCACTCTCGGCGTTCGCTTCTCCACCTTCAGTGCCAGATGGATACAGAAAGAGATCCAGCGGCAGGCCCTGCAGGGTCGGCTTATCCGCATCAGCCCCTATGCGGTGAACAGATCTATGGACAGAATCACCCTCTCCTCTCCCCTGCTCCTTGCGGAAGAGGAAGATCTTGAACAGAAAAGTGACGGCACAGGGGTTGAAGAGGAGTATGAACGAAAGGAGCTGCGGCAGCTTATCGACAAATTCCTGGAAACCCGCCTGACCCCAAAATGCGCCGATATCCTGCGGCGACGTTACGGTCTTGCCCCCTATGCCGGCAGGAGCCAGTCGATAATATCCATCGCCAGCCACTACCGGGTAAGCCGCAGCAGTATCTATCAACTGGAACAGAGTAGTATAAAAAAACTACGTAAACATTTTTCCGCCCTCGCGGCAGACGGGAAAACAGCAATCCTGCCAGAAGATCCCGATAAGGATTGAGCTGACCTAGCGCAGAATATCCCCCTGTTGCGCCCCCTTATCGACCACACTGGCAATCTTGTCTTCCATCGTCTGCGGGCGGTCTACCCTGGTGCCAAGCTTCATTGTGGTGGTAATCCGCGGCGCGCCCATGCCATGCACCTTTTCATGGCACGCCTTTACCGCGGCCATCACCTCATCCCACTCCCCCTCGATATTGGTGCCATAGGCGTGCAGCATGGTTTTCAAACCGGCCTTTTTCAGCACCCTGTGGCAGGCATAGACATACTCGGAAACAGAGACACCCACCCCCATAGGGACAACACATAGATCAACAATAACCTTCATCTCCGGCATAACACTCCACCCCGAAATAATTTTTTATCAACCACCTCTCTGTAAACCACCACCGCATAATACCATAAAAACAACGGAGAGGCCATACAGCGCAGCCGGGAAAAAAATATCCACGGCAATCTTGCAAAAATCTGTCACAATTCCCGTTTTTTTTCTGGTATTTTTCAGAAAACGATGTATCCTTTCCGGCTTTTTGATACTTTGGGTCAGAGGCTGGGAGACAACACTGAAAAGAGATGACTATCAATATGAAAAAACACGAAATCCGGACAGTCCTGTGGGATATCCTTCTTATCTCGGCAGGGATGTTTATCTTTACCATCGGCGCCAAGGCGATACTTGCCCATCATCAGTTTATCACCGGCGGGATCTATGGCACCGCTCTGCTGCTGTCACGACAGCTGGGGGTGATGAGCTCCGGCTACTGGTATCTACTGCTCAACATTCCCCTGCTATGGATCGGCTACCGATATTTCAGCCTGCGTTTTTTTCTCTATACTACTTACGCCATTATCCTTACGACATTTCTGCTTGAAATAGTTGAGTTGGATTTCGGCATTGAGGATCAGCTCTATGCCGCCATCGCCAGCGGCGTCATCTGCGGGGTCGGCTCCGGGCTGATCTTTCGCTCACGCGGCTCCAGCGGCGGGCTTGATATTGTCGCACTCTTTTTAAACCGTAAATTTAATATCGGTGTCGGTAAATTTTTCCTTGCTTTCAACGCCCTGCTCTTTCTCTGCCTTGCCACTCAATATAAACCGGACGTGGTGATCGCCTCCATCATCCTCACTTTCACATCCTCGGTAGTGATAGATCAGGTGATCACCCTGTTTAACCAGCGAAAGATTGTCTATATTCTCAGTGACAAACACAAGGAGATTGTACAGGCGATAACCGTTGAGATGAAGCTTGGCGCCACCCTTCTCAATGCCCAGGGCGCCTATTCGGGGAAGCCGAAACAGATGGTGATGACAATCACCAATAACCTGCAGCTGAAAAGGCTGGAAGATACCGTCTTTACCATTGATGAAAACGCCCTTTTTATCGCTGAAAACAGCTTCAATGTGCTGGGTGTCAATTTCGGCAAAAGAAAGATGTATTAACCCGGATCAGCGCAGCTTGTGATCCCTTTTCATCTTTTTATAGACAAGGGTTGATACCTGGCGGATAATATTCCCTCTGGAATCCATCCATCTGCCGTAGTTGGATGGCCGGGAGCGGCGCTGGATAATACCGACAATCACATATGGATACTGGCGCCCACTCTTTGTTTTCAACACCAGGATACCCATATCTCCTATCAGATGAGCGGTGGAGCCGGTCTTGTTATAGACCAGCGTGCCCCTGGGGATAGGGGTGCCGTTATAGATACGATCCCTGCCCGGCAGCGCCATCAATCGGCGCAGTTCACGGCTGTGGGGCAGCCTGTTATCCCACAGGGCCTGAAGAAAACGGACATAATCAGCCGGCGAGGCGCTGTTGCCATAGGTGCGCCCGCCTTTCGGGATAAGTTCACGGATGGTGGTATTACGAAATATGCCGGGATAGTTGGCATGAAGAATCCTGTCGCAGGCGGCAGGACCGCCAACCCGGTTTATCACCCAGTTGGTGGCGGCATTATTGCTGCGCTGAATCATAAGCTCCATCTTTCTTCTGCTCGTGGAACCATATCGCAACGCCCCCTTTTTCACCTTATGAAAAAAGGCCAGCGCCACAAAGGGTTTTATCATGCTGGCCGCCTGAAAGCTCCTGTTGGCGTTTATATCAACCAGGCTCTTGTTTTGCGCCAGGTCATAGACCATCCAGCCGGTAATCTCATCCCCCCGGATCCGCCCTTTGCGGCGCAGACCGTCAATATGGCGTTCAATACTTTTTTCCAGGGAAAGTGCCCTGCTCATTCCCGGTTTCGGTGAGACCCTGACCTTACCATCATGGTGATATTTTACATATTTTCTTGCCTTGATATGTTTTTTACCACCGGATTTTCGCGGCCTTTTCAGCTCCACCCTCTCCTTATGCAGCTCTTTCGACCGCTTCCTGCTTATGGTCTGGACGGCAAGCGTATCCTGCTCATCATCGATATGACTCGATTCACCGTAAACCACCTCATTACAGTTCTCAACGGCAAGTGAAGCGGTGAATTTTTTTCTGCGCAGCAGCTTTTTATGTTTGCGGACGATCTTGGCGGCATCACTTTTTCGTCCCCTGACATGGAGGACCAGCACATAATTGCCGCTGTCGGTCTTCTCAACAACCAGATTACCGGCCGCCTCATCTCCCAGAGCCCGGTAAACTTCAGTATAACGTCTCTTCAGCGGCTCCAGATTCGGGCCGATACCGTAGCTGATATTGTAGATCGGAACAAGAGCTTCACTTTTTACGCCAAGCGGCTCAATAAGCCCCACTTCATGCAGCATATCAATATGCTGAAACAGACTCCTGCTGAAAGCATCGCCGCTCTCATTACAGTCATAGACCAGAGCAAAATGGTTATCACCAACCCCCATGATCCTTATCTTCTTGACAATATCAGCAGGAAGGGTATCGGAGAGGCTCTCATGATAATCGAGAATCTTTTCCAGATCCTCTGATTCAAGATAGAGAATATCAAACGATGCGTCCGCGATAAAAAAAATGCAACAGTTTGCCGCCAGGATCCATTCCAATTGTTATTCATGGCTGGTTCCCCCTTGCTTCCGGCGACCAGCCCGGTAGCAGTCATTCCTCCAGTGCCATCAACAGATTTTTACTTTTTTTTCCTGTATCTCCCAGCATCTCTTCTACGCAGAACAGCACGCGTCCCTGCCTTTGCCGGATGGTATTTCCCGTTGAGACTACTGCTTCCAGTCTCCCGGGATACTGTGCTTCTGGAACGATACAGTGCTGTTACTATCTTTGTCTGACTCCTTTCTGTTTCAAGAAAGTTCCTTATCTGGTACCGTTCTTCCTGAGTGAGCTGGCTGCTGCACTTATTGTACTAATCCGGTATGGGGTTTATGGTTCGCTTACTAAACGACAGGTTGAAAACAGTGCTTATCTCCAGGATAATTCAGATATTATACGGTATTCTACTGGTCATAGCCATATCACCAGTCAGTACGGGATATTGCGATGATTCGGTAAAACAGGACAGGCTTCTGCTGCTGCAACAGGCGCAGACATGGATGTATCAGCTGCAGGAGCTTGATACCGGCCAGGCACTCCAGGCATTGGCGAAAAGCGACTATCCCCTGCTGGTAGTGGAACCCGGCCATAACCATAAAGACGATCCTGCCAACGGCCGCAATCTGATGCAGATACTCGGGATAAAACCAGACGGTTCAAAACGTATTGTCCTGGCATATATCAATATCGGTCAGGCAGAGGATTGGCGAACATACTGGCAACCGGACTGGACAGCTCCGACCCTTCAACAACCCGGAAAACCAGATTTTCTGCTTACCATTGATCCAGACGGCTGGCAGGGGTGCTATCCCGTCGCGTACTGGGATCAGCGCTGGAAAGATATCTGGATTGGCCCTGATGGCATTGTCACCACCCTTGCCAGAATGGGGTTTGACGGTGTCTATCTCGATTGGGTTACAGCCTATGCCGATAGGCATATTCAGCGATATGCGCAAAAAGAAAAGATTAACCCTGCACAGGAGATGCTCCGCCTTATAGAGGAGATTGGCCAGGCAGGGAAAAAGATAACACCGGATTTCCTGGTTGCTGTGCAGAACGCCCCTTTTCTGATTGATCACGATCCAGCGCGCTATCTACAGGCAGTCGACGCCCTGTTTGTCGAGGACACCTGGTTTTATGGCAGCGCCAACGCCTCCTGGCATGATGCCCAGGCAGGAGATCTGCCAAACAGGGAGAACGATCGGTGGTCAACAAAGGGCCTGCTCCTTCAATATGGAAAATATTTACAGGGGGGCGTACCTGTTTTTTCTGTCGATTACTGCCATAAACAAGAAAATGCCGAAAAAGTTTATAAAAAAGCGCGAAAAGCCGGACTGCGCCCACTGGTAACCCGCGTCTCCTTATCACGTATTACCGGGACACCGCCCGGACAGAAAGCTCCTGACAACGGCAATCGCTTTTAATTATAATCTGCGTCCATCGGCGTAATCTGCGGATAACCAGCATCGCTGGACCATATAGCCTCAAGCCTCAACAAAGCATGAAACCCGGAACTTCGGGGAACTAACACCTGTCTGCAAACCGATTTACGGATAACCATGCCGCCCTTCAAGCTTCTGCTGCAGAATCTTTCTGAAGGGGACAACCTCCCGAAAATAGTATCCGCAGCCAGCAGGCAGCTTACCACCGCAGAACGGCAGCGTTTTTTCCGGAAATTTGCGGCAGAGCGGCAGCCGCTCCTGATAATCACCACACTGCCCGTTCTCTGTAACAACAGAGCAGCTAAAGACAAGAAAACCTTCCTTGTCGGTATCAATAACAGTAAATCGGCCAAATTCCGGCTGCTCTGCAACCAGCCGGGCAAAATCCTCTTTACGCCGCAGCCAGCGCGAGCCATCATGCAGCGAAATACGGTGGCAGCAACGGCCGCAGGCATGACAGCTGCCACCCACGATCAACTCTTTACCGCGAAGTTGCAAAAAACAGAAATAGAGAAATCCGGAGATAGAAAAAGGGCCCACGGTTCTTTGCCACCATCTCTTCTTTACCATACTATGGTTTTCGCAACTACCTACAGGGTTCAAGCCCATCGACTTTATATGTTTTTTATGAAAGGATTGCAACAATACGATCGATAATGCGAGACGCCGTCTCCTCCTTTGACAGCAGCGGCAGCACCTCTTTACCGCCGGAATTGTCAAGCAGTATCACCTCATTGGTATCATTTTCAAAGCCGGCCTGATCTGAACAGATATTATTGACAACAATCAAATCAAGATTTTTCCCTGCCAGCTTGCGCCAGCCCTCTGTTTCCAGGTTTCTGCTCTCCGCAGCAAAACCGACCAGAACCTGGCCATCTCTCTTCTGTTCGCCAAGGGTTAACAGGATATCCGGGTTACGAACCAGCTCAAGTTCTGACCCAATATCCTCCTTTTTCACTTTATGGCAAGAGATATTGCGCGGACGGTAGTCGGAGACCGCCGCGGCCTTGATAATCACCCCGGCACTCTCTCTGCGCGCCATAACCGCGTCAAACATCTCCGCGGCGGATTCCACCCTGACCAGCTCCACCCCCTCCGGCACAGGCAGGGAAGAGGGGCCGCTGACAAGGGTTACCTTTGCGCCCCTGCGGGCGGCAATTCTTGCTAGGGCATAGCCCATCTTTCCGGAGGAGCGGTTACTCAGAAAACGGGCGGGGTCGATAGCCTCTCTGGTTGGACCAGCGCTGACAAGGACCTCTCTTCCCGCCAGATCCTGCGGGGTAAGCGCGCGCAAAATCTCCTCTTCCGCCAGCGGCCAGTCCACCAGCCGACCCTGCCCCTGATCCCGGCAGGCCATACGGCCATAACAGGGATCGACCACCTGCCACCCTGTCTGCTGCAGGGTGGCAAGATTTTTTTGTGTCGCCGGATGTTCATACATACGGGGATTCATCGCCGGAAAGAGCAGTTTCGGGCACCGCGCCACAAGGGCGGTGGCTGCCAGCAAATCATCCGCCATCGCCGTAGCAAGCCGGGCAATGGTATTGGCCGTTGCCGGCGCAATCAGTAACAGCTCAGCGCCTGTACCCAGCTCAATATGCGGCATCACTTCGGCGCCATCATCTTCTGCAAACATCCCGGAGAAGACCCGGCGCCCGGAAAGAGAGGAGAACGTAAGCGGGCTGATAAACCTTTTTGCGGCAGCAGTCATCACCACATCCACCAAGGCCTCCTGCTGCGCGAGACTACTTACCCAGCCGGCCACCTTAAAGGCGGCAATGGAGCCGCACACCCCCAGCACAATATTCTTGCCCGCAACGCCCATCAATATGCCCCCTTACCGGTAAACATCCGCAGTACCGTCTTTATAATAATCTTGATATCTGTCCATAGGGAAAAATTTAAAATATACCAGTCATCAATCTCCACCCGCTCTCTATAGTCATTAACATTGGAGCGCTGACCAACCTGCCAGGGTCCGGTAATTCCCGGTTTGGCAGAGCAGTAGAGCCCGGCACTCTCCTTGTAGAAATCGGACAGCTCATCCGCCACCACCGGCCGGGCGCCAACCACGCTCATCTCCCCCTTAAGGACGTTAAGGAACTGTGGCAGCTCATCAAGACTGGTTCGGCGCAGAAACCTGCCGATAAAGGTGACTCGCGGATCTTTCTTTAGTTTAAAGGAGCGTTCCCACTCGGCGCGCATCCCGGGATTTTCTGCCAGAAGAGTTTTCAGCATCCTGTCAGCACCGACCTTCATCGTGCGAAATTTAAGACAGCTGAATGTTTTCCCGGTAACAGTGATCCGTTTATGACCATAGAACACCGGGCCGCCATCACTGCATTTTATCGTGTAGTCCGTAGAGATAGAGATCCGGGATAAGATAGATCCGCGCGCCAAGGGAGCGGCACTCACGCAGAATGCGGAAGATCTTTCGTTCCGCCCGCATCGGCAGGGCGATATAGACATAATCCACCTGGTGATCATCAAGGAAGTCAACAATACTGGAGATGGTTCCCAACAGCGGCTTTCCTTCAATAAAAGAGATTTTGCTGCTATCATCTCCCTCTACGCGCAAGATTTTATCGTCAAAAAAGCCGATAACATCAATCCCTGTCCATGGCATCGACTCAACCTGCGCCAACAGATTCTTGCCCAGCTCTCCGGCTCCGACAATAACCGCCCGGCGAACATTCTTGCCCTTGCTGCGGAAAATACGCAGCAGCTTTCTGGCGGCGGTATGCAGCCCGAAAATAAGCAGTGGCGTTGAGAGTGACCAGATAAGGATAACAAGCCGCGAATAGGCATGAGAGATCTTGAAGAGGAAAAAATAGAACAGTAACAGGCCGACCATCGTTCCCCACGCCTTGACAATAACGATAAATTCAAGAAAGAATTTCCAGCCCCGCCAGGAACGGTACAGCTGATAGGACTGAAAAAAGATAAAGGAGAAACAGCCTGAAATTATCGCGAGTTTGGTATAATGAACACTCCAGGGGACATGGAACCAGTGTACCAGCACCCAGAGATACCCAACCACCAGCAGACAATCGAAAACATGAAGACATCTGGCAATAAGAGAACTCTGCTCTCTTAAATTTATTGGAATCATGATCGCATTGTATAAAACATGTACTCATCCTCAGGGTTCAACGTATTGGCGGCAAGAGTCTTTACCAGCAATCAATACGGGTGCCCTGGATTTCCAGCCTGCTGTTTTTCGCGTTCCCTGCGATAACAGCCCTCCGCAGACAATCGCAACCGTTCAGGAATCGGACAGCTCCATCCGCCTTTTCCACCAGAGAGGGTGCATGCTGCAACAAACACATACCGATCCGGGCAGCCGGCGATACCCCCTGCCCAGCCGGTAACCGAGAAATTTTATGGCGTTGCGTATAAACCAATCGACCAGCGGCAGATATTTTCCTGACCGCAGAATATGCTGCAGTCCGAATCGGACAAAATTACCGCCGACTGTTGCTGCTCCGCCATAGGTTTCAAGCAGCCACTTTTCTGTACTATGCAGAACACCGATATCAAATGAGCGGCGAAACTCCTCCAGCAGGCGGTAGTTATGGCTATGATACACCTCTGCCTCTGCACAATACGCAACCTGGTATCCGGAAGCAAGTATTTTTCCGACAAAACAAGTATCTTCCCCGAAAATCAGACCGCTTTGGAAGCCGCCTGCATCAAGAAGAATATCCCTTTTATATGCCGCACAGGAGTTGGAGATAAAAACGGTCTTTAAACCATAGTATAAATGGTCGGTATCCTGCGGGCAGTGCATCCTGGGTAAAATAGATCAGAATATCCCCTGTTGCTTCTTCGGCAAGCAGGTTTCTGGTACCGCCATGATCAAACTCATCCCTGCTGATAGCAATAACCTGTGCACCATGCGCTGTACAGATTTCGACACTGCCGTCAGTGGAGCTGGAGTCGGCAACAATAATCTCCTGCGGCTGTAGACTCTGCCGGGCAAGGGCCGCAAAAAAATCCGGGAGAAAACGCGCGCCATTTAACACCGGCACAAGAACCGATATACGTTGTTTACTCATCTGTTTTTCTGTTTCGACTATACCCGC
>PDWJ01001845.1_pt1 | contig 24382 bp, 21 predicted proteins | sample 1430881 | NCBI WGS metagenome assembly PDWJ01 (sample SAMN01162460, study PRJNA174530) | Oral metagenome, whole genome shotgun sequencing project. | biome: Marine environment; feature: Marine mammal; material: Swab sample of the gingival sulcus; isolation source: swab sample of gingival sulcus...
ATATTGCCAGTTCCTTTTTGCCCTCCAGATGTGGTCCACGCATCGTGATCTTGAACCTTTACACGTCGAATTTCATCTGTTTCTGGTGTCCAAAGTGTTGTATCGGAGTTTGGATCAACGACTTTGATGACTTTTTTAAAGTCATCGGGAGGTGTGGTTGTTGGAGTAGAGGGCGCGTCTGTCGTGTAGTATACTGGCTTCTTTTTGCCTTTTGCTGCCCAGTCGTTTGCCAGATCTCTCGCAGCTTCCGGACTTGTTGCCACTATGTCGACATCGGCGTTTATATTTGCAGGAGAGGATCCGGTATTCTGAATTTTCCCCTTGTATTTAGGGTCATTCAACATTGTATCAAGATCCGCACCCCGTGTATCAAGATTTTTGTATTTCTGGCTTATTTGCGAACGTTTAGCGGAGTATTCTTTTACCAGTTTGTCATACTCTGGACTTGCCTTGTCTACATTTTGCGCTAAGCGGTCGTACTGCTCCCGTAATTGGATATACTCCTGATTTTGCATTTGTCTCAATTCTGCTAGTGTATATTTATTTTCTGAATAAGCAGAAACGGCAATGGTTAATAAAGTTATCAGAGTGACAAAGCCTTCCAAAAAATTTCTGATGCTCATCAACACACTCCTACTCGATACTCGTTGTAACGAGTTTAATTGCCTTTGAATTTTAAAAATATTGAAACAATGCCTTGTTCGTTAACTTATCGATTTTTTTATTAATAAATTAGTGGTGCCTCATGGGTTCTCTCATAGCAAAAGCTGTGGAGAAACTATTACTTGCTGGTCAGGGAGCCTTACTATATCAATGAGAGGTCGTCTTTCAAACAAATTTAAACGTAATAATCGCAAAATCCTGGTGATGGAAATACCGAGCTTTACTTTAATGTCCCCATCGGGGAATGGGAGAAAATCCCTCGCCTTTAGGCGAAGACCTTAGTAGGTTTCTGATATTATGGATAATTATCGGAAAGGCTCTGCTCAGTATATGTTTTAAAAATCCTGTGGATAACAAACTACCGGAAACCGGTACTCTTTGGAGACGTGGCCGGATAACGCAACATCTTTTCTGTAACTTCCCTTAAGCTTTCGTTTCCCTCACGGTTCAAGCGTAGCGTTGAGCCGGTAGGTGACGATGACAGGAAGGCGTCCCCGACGGGACTCCGAACAAAAGGGCAAAGTCTACTCCATTTGCAAAGACGTTCGTCCCGAACCTTCCCCGTCATCAGGTAGTTCCATGGCCACTGCTGTTGCCAGCCGCAAACAGGACTCAACATTGGGGAATATCGCCGCAACCCTACTCCGTCTTTTAATTTCTTTATTCAACCTCTCAAGCAGACTCACGGTGCGGAGTTTTTTCGATGACTGGAGGACATTGTAACTACGGTAAAACCTTTAGGAAGAGCTCCAATAATCGTTTTGCTTCAGGTTCGCGGCTTGCACTTTTTTTCGAGGAAATCTACCTCCATGGTTAACTCACCAGCCTTACCCTGAAGATCCCCCTCTTCTTTCTCAGGGTCGTTATTGGTTTTTGGTGTAGTTGTCTCAAAGAGTTCAGGCAAATGATTGAGCATCTCGGTTTCTCCATTTGCCGACCATCATCGTGTGGAGCGCATATGCTCTGGCTATTTCGCGCAGAGTTTTTAGCTCGTTAATTGCCTCTAGAGCAACTCGTCCTTTGAATTGCGCTGAATGTTTCTGCCTTTGCTTTTTCATAATCCCTCGTTTTTTTGGAGTGAGGATCTATAGACTATTTTGCAACTTTGCTTGTGGTCCTAATGTCTGAGACCATCTCTGTTTTTAACTCAGCAAAAATCGCCTTAGAAAGGTATTCAACACAAAGGTGAATTTAGAGCAATGCTTTTTCGACGATGCACAAAAATGGTGATACTTATTTTTGTGCTTATGAAATTGCAGGCTAATTTCTCAAATTGCTGTTGTGTCTTTATAATAACAACAGTTGACATTAATCATGCAACGTGTTAATATTCTCTGTGCGGTTATATCAGTTTAACTGCACATATACAGGAAAATTTTCAAAAGGCAATCGTATCAAACGGTTTGCGAATATTGCTAAAATTGCACGTCACAAACTGAGACAACTCGAAGTTGCTAAGCGGCTCGACGAGTTAAGGATTCCCCTGGAAACCGTCTTGAGGCGCTCAAAGGCGACCGTTTTAGTCAATACAGCATTTGCATCAACGATCAATGGCGAGTCTGTTTCTGCTCGACGAGTACTGGTGCTAAAGAAGTGGAGACCGTCGATTATCATTGAGGGGGCTATTATGAAAAAACTACAACCTATTACTCCAGATGAAATCCTGTTGGAAGAATTCTTGAAACCCATGGCAATTAGCCAGTACCGTTTAGCGAAAGAAATTGACGCTCCTGCCTAGCGTACAGTGACATTGTTCTCGGAAAACGATCAATCACAGCTCATGCAGACTTACGGTTATGCCTGTTTTTTGGTTTGTCCAGTGGGTATTGGTTATGTGGTCAGGCTGCCTGCGATACAGCAGTTGCCGAACAAACAATCGGTCCATTACGGACAAAGATCAAGCCTTGGGCAAATATAAACACAACAAGTCGCTAAGCCGGACTCGTTCACTCGCCGGTGAACTCTGTCGTTAGGCTCTATAGATATAAATAAACAATACATTAATCAGGAATTACATGAGAGTACATAGAAGAATTGCGCAGATATTTGGATATGATTTAATTCATATTAAGAGAAATCATCCTAATATTGAGTCACATTTAAAAATATTATTCGATTTTCTAAATATTAATGTTGTTTTTGATGTTGGAGCAAATGATGGCCAGTTTGGAAATATGATTAGGGAGAACGGATACAAAGGATATATAGTTTCATTTGAACCAGTACCGGTAATCTATAAAAATCTTGAAAGTAATAGTTGTGATGACTTAAAATGGTTAACATATAATTACGCATTAGGATCAAAAAATAAAAATATGGAAATTAATGTTACCAGGGCAACTGGCTTTTCTTCATTTTTAGATCCAAATAAATACGCAAAAAAAATAAGAGGCAAGGAGGTTCCAGTTACTAATAAAAAAATAGTTGAAATAAAAAAACTAGATGATGTATTTTCAGAAATTATTTCATGTCTTTCTGTCGAGAAAAGTAATATCTTTTTAAAGATGGATACTCAAGGATATGATCTCGAAGTCTTTAAGGGTGCAAGAAATGTAATCGATAAAATAGTTGCATTGCAGTCTGAAATTTCTATCCTTCCGCTCTATGAAGGTATGACAAATTATATTAATACGTTAACAGAGTACAGAAAAGAAGGATTTGAAATAACTGGTTTGTACCCAGTAACAAGAGATAATAACACAATGTTTGTCGTTGAAATGGATTGTGTGATGAAGAGAGTTTGAAATGCAATAAAAATCTCAATAAATGGCAAAACCAGACCTTGCACATTGACCGCAAGGGGGGGCTTGGTTTTGCCTATTGTCATGTCAGATAGAAGATGGTTGGATAAGGCCGCTTCAGTTTTATTCTGGCATCTTCAGTCGTGAATTGCCAGCTATCTCCGGCTTGCATTTCATTTGTTTCCGGCCAAATCTATTGTATAACAACACTTGATGGAATGGGAAAAAGTGCTGTTAATGTACTTTTTCATCGATCAGTTTCTGGACAATTTCTGGGTTGGCCAATGCCGAAATATCGCCGATATTCTCGGTGTCATGTTCGGCAATTTTTCGTAAAATACGCCGTATGATTTTTCCCGAGCGGGTACGCGGTAAACTTGGCGTAAAATGAATGTAATCGGGTGTTGCCACGGGGCCTATTTTTTCGCGCACCCATGCTATCAGCTCTTTTTTCAGCGTAGCGCTGCCCTTTTCGCCTTTGTACAAAGTGCAGTAGACGTAAATACCCTGTCCCTTAACATCGTGAGGGAAGCCGACTACCGCTGTTTCGGCAACTTTGGGATGCAGGTCAAAGGCATCTTCGACCTCAGCGGTTCCCATACGGTGTCCAGAAATATTTAAAATGTCATCTACGCGTCCGGTAATGCGGTAATAGCCATCCAGGCCGCGAATCGCCCCGTCACCGGTAAAATAATAGCCGTCAAAGGAGGTAAAGTAGGAGTCGATAAAACGTTTGTGGTTACGGAACACAGTTCGCAATTGACCAGGCCAGCTCTGTTTGAAGGCAAGCATTCCCCTCACCCCATTTCCGCTGATTTCCTTGCCTTGTTCGTCGAGCAGGATAGGCTCTACACCGAAAAACGGTAAGGTCGCCTTACCCGGGGTTTGATCCCAGAGATAGGGAATGGGGGTAATCATATGCCCGCCGGTTTCCGTCTGCCACCAGGTATCAACGATCGGGCAACGCTGTTTGCCCACGTGATCGTTGTACCAATGCCAGGCCTCCACGTTGATCGGCTCGCCGACAGAGCCTAAGATACGCAATGATGATAAATCGTGATTTTTCACGTAGGAGATTCCTTCGGTCATTATCGAGCGCAATGCCGTCGGGGCCGTATAGAAAATATTGACCTTGTATTTTTCACAGATATCCCAATAGCGTGACGGTGACGGATAGGTTGGAATTCCTTCAAACATCAATGTATTGGCTCCGTTGGCAAGCGGGCCGTAAATCAAGTAGGAGTGCCCTGTAATCCAGCCGACATCGGCCGTACACCAGTACAACTCGCCCGGGCGGTAGTCGAACACCACCTCGTGGGAAAACGAGGTATACACCATGTAGCCGCCGGTGGTGTGCAGCACCCCTTTAGGGGCCCCGGTCGAACCTGAAGTGTACAGGATAAAGAGGGGATCTTCGGCATTCATCGGCTCTGGTGGACAGTCGGTGGATTGATCGGCAATCAGTTCATCGTATCGTACGCCGCGGCCCTTGAGAAGGTTCAACGGCCCATCTGTCATCTCCACGACAATGACCTTTTTGATCCTGTCGGTATGTGCTAGGGCCTCGTCAACGTTTCTCTTGAGCGGAATGCGCTTTGCCCCTCGCAAGCCCTCATTTGCCGTAATAACATACTCGGCGTCACAATCCTCCACCCGGCTGGCGATTGCCTCGGCACTAAAACCGCCAAAAATCACCGAGTGGATCGCCCCGATACGCGCACAGGCGAGCATGGCATAGGCGGCTTCGGGTATCATGGGCATGTGGATAATGACACGGTCGCCTTTTTGAATCCCCAGAGACTTCATGCCATTGGCAAGTCTGGCAACGTTGTCATAGAGCTCTTGATAGGTGATGGTTTTGGCAATTGTCGGATCATCGGCAACCCAGGTAATGGCGGGGTCGTGGGCTTTTTCCGGCAGATGGCGGTCGATACAGTTGTAACAGGCATTGAGCTCCCCGTCTTCAAACCATCTGACCGTATGGTCGCCGGAAAACGAGGCATTGTACACCTTGGTATACGGCTTGATCCAGTCAATGCGCTTGCCGATTTTACCCCAAAAGGTCTCTGGGTCTTCAATCGACTGCTTGTACATGGCGTGGTATTCGGTCAAGTCCTTAATTAAATGGTGTTGTCCTGGGAAATGAATTTTTTCGTTGTGCATGTAGATGACCTCTCGGGCTGTTGAAAAACCGGCCTCGTCCAGCTTTTTTTGTTTGTTAACGGCTTATGTTGATTTGTCGTTATCTCTTCTGCGATTTTTCGCAGGTTCTTGTCGTTGTTCTTTGATAATTATCAGCTTTTAAAGGCTAACCAACGGTAATAGCTGGCAAATATCTTGAGTTGGTTAACCCCAGGGGTCCATTCGGGGCATACTCTACGTGACGGCTGCATAGGCGAAAACCTGATCAATTTTTCTCCATCTCGATACCTGTCCCTCTTCAGGCTGGTGTAATCATCCTTGATGATGTCGACATCAGGGTTGCGACTACTACCGTTTTGAGCGAAAGCGTCATTACCTCTTGGTTTGAAGCTGTTAAAAGAAGTCCAGGCCGCTATCAAAGTGCCTGAAATGCTCCTTTGACAACAGGCTGGTCCCTTCTGTCTGGTTCAGATCTGCCCGGGAAAGGGGACGGCGATACTGTTACTGGGCAGCCTGTTACGATGCTTTGCAGAGATTGAATGGCCCCGGATGGGGTCATCCGTGCAATGACCGATACAGCAGTGAAACCGGATATTACTGTTAAACGATCCTGCAAGCACTCTTACACTGCATATTGAGTAGAATATCTGCAAAAGCAAGAGTACAAAAGTTTTTCGAGACAATGGAGCCTGGTCGATTTCGGGGCATATTTATCTGAAAAAACGGGATAACGCTGAAAGGACGCTATTTGTCATCTTGCGAATCGGCTGCAAAGAATGATTCTTTTGCCTCTCCTGCTTCAGGAGAGATATAGCTGGGTATCATCTGTTGCTGGCTATCAGCAATCAGGTATATAGCCACCTATGTCTAGTGCTGTCAGATGGCTATAGCATAACAGATGCGATTTTTGTTGTCATGAACTTTTATTATTTTTCAACAACTCTCGATGAGAGCTGCATCTGCCAATACCCCACATCTAGCCATTGGCCAAATTTATAACCAACTTCTTTGAAATGGCCAACCTTTTGCAAGCCAAATTTTTCGCGTATAGCAACGCTTGGGGGATTTGGTAAGGTTATACAACAAATTACGCTATGTATGCCTTGTCCTCGAAGCTTTGAAAAGAGTTCACTATACAATTTTGTTCCCCAACCCCGGGAAATATCTGAACAGGATAGATAAACAGATACTTCTACAGTATTTTTGTAAGCTGATCGATTATTCCATCTTGATGAATATGCGTAACCAATCACTTGGTCTTTTTCAAGTGCAACAAGCCACCACAAACCAGATGCTTTTACTTCGCTGATTCGCCTGATGAACTCTTCGGAATTAACCTCGTCTTCTTCGAAAGTAACCACCGTATTTTTTACGTAGTGATTATAAATTTTCGAAATTGAACCGGCATCCTTTGCTGAAGCTTCTCGAATCATTTTTTTGCGAGTTTAACGGATGAAGTATCACCCTAAAAGTAACTGATAGGAAGAACCAATAATCGGGTTGATTATCGCCGGAATGATTCCTGCGTAAAACAGTCCCAGGAGGAGGATGAAGCCAACTGGTTCGAGTCGTGCAAAGCTGTATGCTGTACGCGGGGGCAGAAGACTCATCAGCACCTTTGAACCGTCCAGCGGCGGGATAGGGAGACAGTTAAAGACAGCGAGCATGACATTGATCCAGACACTGGCAACGAGCATGTCGAACAGAGGCCTGAAAACAAACAGGGGCGGGGGCAGGAGGACGATCAGTTTTACCAGCATGGCACTGGCTATGGCGATCATGATATTGGCTGCCGGTCCCGCAATGGCTACCAGGAGCATGCCTTTTCGTGGATCGCGAAAATAACGAGGATTTACCGGTACCGGTTTTGCCCACCCGATTTTCATGATGATGAATGCCACCACGCCCAGTGGATCAAGATGTTTAAGGGGATTGAGTGTCAGGCGTCCGGCCTCTTTGGCGGTGGGATCCCCAAGCTGATAGGCCACGTACCCATGGGCCAGCTCATGAAGGGTGAGGGCAAAGAGAAAAGGGGGAGTAAGTACTGTAACTTGTTGTATGAAGGCGTTGATGTCCATTTTTTTAGCTGAAGAGTTGTCAAAAATGTTGTTGCTGAACAGAGAACATAAGGATTGTCGCGGGGAAGCGCCACTTGTGCGTGCCGGCTTATCGTTTAAAGAGGGTAATTATCGCCGATAAAAATTTTGGCATCCTCTCTATCAGCAATCTTTCCGTTAAGCTGGGCCTCAATCAAATGATTGAGCATGGTCCGGAAAGACGGCCCTGTCTGGTAGCCCATGTCTTTTAGGTCAGTGCCATCCAATATCGGCTGGATGTCACGGTAGGTGGTGATAAAGAGCTTCACCGCGTTGTACATATATTTTTTCCTGGCAATAGCCATCAGGTACAGTAGGCCTTCGTTGTCCAGTTCGCCCAGTAACCAGTAAATCTCGCTGGGTTTCATGAACGGACGTGTGAACATCTCCACAGCGATCCGGTCCGCATGGGTTTTTCGAAACACCAGCTTCTTGCTCAATTTTTTGGGAAGGTCAAAGCGGGCGCAGAGGTTTTCTAGTTGCCGTACCTGGGAGCGGCCCATGATGACCAGCAGGTAGACCGTCCATATTTCACAGGGAGATCCCGGGTACAGCTGATCGAACCAGGAGATGGCGCGACCGGCCTGGGTAAGCGTATGGAGAAATCGCCGGTCAATGCGGAGACTGGGATGAAGATCCGGCCAGAGGAGGGGAAAGAGCTTGAACTCTTCCATGCGCTGCAGGGCTGGCAGAGGATTTTTTTCCGAGAGAATATACGTTAACTCGGAGAAGAAACGCGGCTCTGAGGCCCGTCCGAAAAGGTTCATGCGCACCGCGTTGTTGATGAGTTTTTCCGTATGATGAGTGATGCGGAAGTTGAGCCGTTGTTCGAAGCGGATGGCTCGAAAGATGCGGGTGGGATCCTCGACAAAGCTCAGGTTATGGAGGCAGCGAATCTTCCCCTCTTTGAGGTCGTTGCGGCAACTGAAGAAATCCACCAGAAGCCCGAAACTATCCGGGTTGAGATGTATGGCCATGGCATTGATGGTAAAATCCCGTCTGAACAGGTCCAGCTTGATGGAGCTGCGTTCGACAGTAGGCATTGCCGCAGGATGATCGTAGTACTCCAATCTGGCCGTGGCAATATCCACCCGCATGCCATCGGGAAGGACCACTGTTGCCGTCCCAAATTTTTCGTGGGTATGAAGAGAGCCGTTTTTTTCGATGGCGTAAGTCCTGGCAAAGGCAATGCCGTCACCCTCGACGACCACATCAATGTCGGTGTTACGGACCTGCAACAGCAGGTCACGGACAAAACCACCTGCGACATAGGCCCGGCAGTGTGCTACCTCGGCAGACTCGCCAATCTGGCGCAGGAGCGCGATGATCTCTCTGGGGAGGACGCTGACCATCACATCCAGGAGGTTTCGGGAGCGCTCAACTGAGGGGTGTTCATCTTCCTGGAGGAGGTTTTTCGGCAGAGTCGCAGGGTCGTTGACGAGGAGATTCAGCAGGTCGGTACGGCTGATTACCCCAAGGATCTTGTCGTGTTGCAAAATAGGGATGATGCGCTGGCGATGGCCTATGATCAGCTCCTGAATTTCGGCAAGTGAGGCGGTTGGCGGGAGAGTGGCGATATCGGTTGTCATGTAATCGCCTACCGGCAAGGCGCCAAGCTTGTGAAAAATAGCCCGCTCAATGACTGAGCGCGAGATAATACCTGAAAATCCGAGGGGTGGCCGGCCTCGTTCTAAGTCGCCGTTTTGCTGGGCCACAAGCAGCACAGTTACGCCGTAGCGGGTCAGCAGGTCATGGGCGTCCTGGATCGAAACCTTCGGAGTCACGCAGATGACGGGTGCGGACATCAGCTCTTTCGCAATAGCCTTGGGGCGAATGTGCTGATGGAGGAGATCGAGCAGGTATTCTTCGGCTCGGTGTAGATCTGATGAAGCGAGCGTTGCCGAGGCCGCAGAGGCGTGGCCGCCACCACCAAAGGCACGAGCGATGATGCCGACATTCACCTCAGGGATGCGACTGCGGGCGATCAGGTGAAGTCGTTCTCCCATACGGACCAGCGCAAAGATTACGTCCAGGTTTTCCTGTACCATCATCCTTTGGACGATGACCGTAACATCATCCATGTACTCAGGTAGCACAAGTTTAGTGACCACCACATTTACCGAGCGAATGAGGTACGTGCGGGCCTGACCGGTGAGGTCTTTGAGCACCCCGCTTTGCGGGGTGGACAGTTCCCGGGAGATGAACTGGGTAATCACATCCAGGCTGGCGCCGAGGCCGAACAGCCAGGATGCGGCTTCAAGATCGGCTTGCGTTGTAGAAGGGCGAAGGAAACAACCGGTTTTTTCATAGATGCCCAGGGCCATCAGTGTCGCTTCATTGCGGGCAGGGGTGATGCCTCGTTGCCGGAAGAGCCGGGCAAAGATGGTTGTGGTGGCACCGCAGACGTCGATGTGCTCCAGTTGCCCTTGAAGGTCCCCGGAGCTCACCGGATGGTGATCGTAAATATGCAGCTCCAGGTGAGGGTTGTCCAGGCAGGCAGCGAGTCGATCAATGCGTGATTTCTCTCGGGTATCGACAAGGATCAGGCGGTTGATCTCAGAAATTTTTATATGCTGCGCTTTTCTGAATTCGTAAATATTACCGAACTGGTGGGTGAGAAATTTCCGCAATCTTTTTTTCTCGGATCCGTTGAAAACAAGGAGTGCTTCCGGATAGAGGCGTTTAGCTGCCGCCATGGAGGCGAGGGCGTCAAAGTCGGCATTACTATGTGTGGTGATAATGTCCATACTATTGATAATACCAGGAAACGAGAACCGGGTAAAGCGGGGTGAGCGGCATCCCTGACCGGTTGGAGGATAAGGGTATTTGAAAAATATCGCCGGTTTCGCAACAACAAGATGTTATCTGTGAGAAATTTTGCCGTTTTGCCCCGTTATCATCGTAGTGTCGTTACTTGACAAATCAATATTGATGCAGTACTAAAGTGTGTCCTGAGGAGTCGATGAGCGGGTGTAGCTCAGTTGGCAGAGCACAAGCTTCCCAAGCTTGGGGTCGCGGGTTCGAGCCCCGTTGCCCGCTCCACTGCAAGGCATCGGCTCTGATTCGGTCGCGGAGAGTACCGTGGCCGGAGTTTCATACGCCGTGGAAACGGTGTGCGAGAAAGTGGGCTTTGCCCGCTTTTTTTATTGCTGGAAGAAGAGGCGACTGGAGAGGGCTTTTGGAGCGGATCGGTGATGACAGCGTAGTAGACAGGGTGGCGGCCTTCACGGGCCCCTTGCTCGAAGAACTCGCCATGGAGCTGGTGGACGTGGAGTACCGCCGGGAAGGTCAGGGCTGGGTACTTCGCCTTTTTATCGACAAAGAGGGTGGTGTCACTGTGGATGACTGTGCCACAGTCAGTCGGGAGGTCAGCCGTTTTCTCGATGTCGAGGATAGTATTGACCATGCCTTCAGTTTAGAGGTTTCTTCTCCGGGGCTGGAGCGGCCCCTGAAAAAAGATGCCGACTTCTTGCGGTTTGCCGGTCGTAAGATACGCCTTCGACTCCGAGATGCCACCGGCCCTGATCGGGTGTTAGTCGGAATACTGGAAGGCATGGAGGACGCCAGGGTGGTGCTCACGGTGGAGGGGCACCGGCGTAGCGTGGCAAAGGAACAGATAGCAAAGGCTCGCTTGGTGTTGTAGCAGGAGCGGGAACCGGCCAAAACAGAAGACTGGCAGCTGCCCAAGGGGGGCTGCCGTTGCTGGAGTGTACATATGCTAGGGACAGAAAATCTGAAACGAATCCTTGATCAGATCTGTCGGGATAAGGGAATTGATCGTGCCCTCCTTATAGACGCCATTGAAGAGGCGGTCCGTTCAGCAGTCCGAAAAAAATATGGAGCGCGCAGGGACATTGAGGTCCAGTTCAATGAGGAACTCGGAGAAATCGAGGTGTTTCAGTACCGCACCGTGGTAGCCGAGGTCGAAGATGAGGAGACCGAGATTGCTCTGGAAGAGGCACGGTTGCTTGACCCTGATGTGGAGATTGATGACGATCTTGGCGAGAAGATGAACTCCATCGCCGATCTGGGACGGATTGCCGCCCAGAGTGCCAAGCAGGTAATTATTCACCGTATGCGTGATGCGGAGCGTGATGTCGTCTACCAGATGTTCAGGGACCGGGAGGGTGCTATAGTCAACGGTATTGTCCAGCGTTTTGAACGTGGCACCATGATCGTTAACCTGGGTCGAACCGATGCGGTACTGCCCAGGGATGGACAGATCCCCAAGCGCAGTTTTAAGCAGGGAGACCGTATCCGCGCCTATTTGAAAGAGGTGCGCCAGGACACCCGTGATTCCCAGCTGATTCTCAGCCGGACCTGCAATGAGTTTCTCGTCAAGCTCTTTGAGATGGAGGTGCCAGAGATTGCCGAGGGAATCGTCAAGATCATGGGGGCCAGCCGTGAACCGGGGTTTCGCGCCAAAATAGCGGTGAGTTCCATCGAGTCGGATGTAGATCCGGTCGGTGCCTGTGTTGGCCTCAAGGGATCCCGGGTGCAGAATGTGGTCCAGGAACTGCAAGGTGAGCGTATTGATATCGTTCCCTGGAGCCCAGACCCGGCAAAGTATGTCTACAATGCTTTGGCCCCGGCCGAGGTGGCAATGGTGGTTGTCGACGACGAAAACAACTCTCTTTTAGTGGTGGTTCCCGATGATCAGTTATCCCTGGCTATTGGCCGTCAGGGACAAAATGTCCGTTTGGCTTCGAAACTGCTGGGGTGGCGGATCGATGTGAAAAGCGAGACCCGGTATGCCAACCTGGAAGATCCTGGATACCGTGCCCTGCTGAGCGTGGACGGGGTGGATGAAAATCTTGCTGACAAGCTCTTTGCTGCTGGGGTTGTTTCGCCGGGACTGCTTGGTGGAATTCCCCTTGACAGGTTGATATCCCTTGTTCGCCTCGACGAGGAACGGGCAGTCCTGCTCAAGGCTAATGCCGCTGAGGTCGAGGAACCTGTGGTCTCAGATGTCTGGGCAGCTGAAGCTGAGGCCCCGGCTGCGGAGCAGCAGCCACCGGAGCTTCCGGCCGAAGATGAGACAAAAGAAGAGAGAGCACCGGCTGAATCGGAAGACCCGGCCGGGGAGCAAAAGCCGTGAGCAGGAGCTGATTGTTGGGACGAGGGCATGTGTCAATTCGAATGTGTCGCGGCTGCGGGCGCAGAGCACCCCGTCATGAACTGGAACGGTATGTCTGGGGGCAGGGAGAGGTGCTCAGGGACGTCAACCTGGTGTTACCCGGCAGAGGGGTGTACTGTTGTAAAGATGAGGCCTGTCGTACCAGGCTGTTGCGAAATACAAAGGTACTGAAGCGGGTATTACGCCTTCGGGCTGAGGAATAACGAGGACGGGAGCTGTTGATGAGTAAGGTCAGAGTGCATGAACTGGCGAAGGAAGCCGGGGTCAAGAGCAAGGAGCTGGTAGATAAGCTGATTGCCATGGGGTATCCTGTTAAAAGCCACAGTTCGACGGTGGAAGAGGATGTTGCCAAGGAAATCCGGCGCAAGGTTCTTGGCCTGGCTGTGGCCGAGGCAACGCAGCGGGTCATTGATGTCCGATCTCGAACAGCGACGCCTCGTAAACCGGCAACCACCGTGGTTCGCCGTCGCTCCAAGGCGCAGAAAGAAGAACTGGCCCGGCAGCAGGAAGAAGCTGAGGCTGCCGAGGCTGAAGCTGCAGAGCTTGCTGAATGTCCTGAGGCGGTTGAGCCTGCAACCTTGGCAACGACCGCAGATGCAGCTGTTGAGGAAACTGACTCTTCTTTAGAAGAGGCAGAGAAGACGGACAACATCCCTGGTGAAGTTGATGCCCCTGCCAGAGTAGCGGCATCGGTTGAAGAGCTGGCTCCTGACGAGCCTGCACCGGCTGCTGATGACCGGCAAACCGACGGGGACCCTGCCGAGTCAAATGTCGAGGAACCTGTCCCGGAAAAACCAGAAAAACCGGAAAAGCCGCAAAAGAAAAAGAAGGTTGACCTCCAAGGAGGACGAAAGCTTGCCAAGGTAGTTGGCAGGGTGAATATTCCGATCCCGGAGCCTACTCCTCAGCGCTCTCCGCGTCGGCCACCCAGGTCTCATGTTCAGACACGTGGTCCTGCCATGGCCGATGTCCCGCTTCCTGATCGTAGCGGTCCCGGCAGAGGAAAGAAAAAGGGCAAACGGGTTGTTGCCATCCAGACAGAAGATGAGATGCGCGGCAGAAAGGGTGGTCGTCCCGATAGGGGTAGGGGGCGTAACCGGGACAACTTCGGTAACGATGTTGAATATATGCGGCCGAGGAAAGGCAAGCGGCGCAAAGATAAAGGTAAGGAACGCCAGGCCGCTCCACCAGTGATCGAGACTAAGGCAATCAAACGACGTATAAAGGTCGTCGAGACCATCGGCGTCGGTGAGCTGGCCAAGCGTATGGGTGTCAAAGCCAACGAGGTGATTGCCAAACTCATGGGACTTGGCGTAATGGCAACGTTGAATCAGGCCCTGGATGTGGACACCGCAACCCTGGTTGCCACGGATTTTGGCTACGAGATCGAACAGGCCATGACCGAGGAGCTTGAAGTTGCCGCCCTCCAGGAGTTGGAGGAAGAACACGGCGGTAAGGCCGTTCCCCGTCCACCGGTGGTCACAGTCATGGGCCATGTCGATCACGGCAAGACCTCTATCCTCGATGCCATCCGCAAGACCGATGTTGCTGCCGGTGAAGCAGGCGGCATCACTCAGCATATTGGTGCGTATCATGTCCAGGCGCCCTCCGGAGATCTCACCTTTGTCGATACTCCCGGGCATGAAGCCTTTACTGAGATGCGTTCCCGTGGTGCCAAGGTGACCGACATTGTTGTCCTGGTGGTTGCTGCTGACGATGGCGTCATGGAGCAGACCAAGGAGGCCATTGCCCACTCCAAGGCGGCGGGTGTTCCCATCGTTGTCGCCGTGAACAAGATCGACAAGGATAATGCCGACCCTGATCGGGTGAAACGGGAATTGAGCGAATTTGACCTGATTCCCGAAGACTGGGGCGGTGACACCATGTACTGTGATACTTCCGCCAAAAAGGGCGTTGGTATTGATAACCTCCTGGAATCCATCCAATTGCAGGCGGAAATCCTTGAGTTGAAGGCTGATCCTGAGCGCAAGGCCAAGGGGACGGTTATCGAGGCGCAGCTCCACAAAGGACGGGGAGCAGTGGCTACTGTCCTGGTACAGGATGGTACCCTGAATACCGGAGACTTTTTTGTGGCCGGTATATTCTCCGGCAAGGTGCGCATGCTCACCAACGAACGGGGAGAACAGGTTGATCAGGCAGGTCCTTCTATCCCTGTCGAGGTCCAGGGCCTTTCAGGTGTTCCCCTGGCCGGCGACGAATTTCTCGTCCTGGCAGATGAAAAGATGGTGAAGTCCGTTTCCGGGGCCCGCCAGCTCAAGGCCCGGGAGAATGAACTGGCTGCGGCCTCCAAAGTGTCACTGGACAACCTGTTTGAAAAGATGGCCGAGCAGGAGGTCAAGGAGTTGCGAGTGGTCCTGCGAGCCGATGTTCAGGGGACATTGCAGGCCTTTGGACAGGCAGCCGAAAAACTCTCCACCGAGGAGATCAGAGTTCGCTCCCTGCACGAAGGCACCGGCTCCATCACTGAAAATGACGTCCACCTGGCCTCGGCTTCGGATGCCATCATTATCGGCTTTAACGTCCGTCCGTCGGTGAAGGTCAAAGAGCTGGCTGAACGCGAGCAGGTGGATATTCGTTCCTACGATGTCATTTATCACGCCCTTGAGGATATCGAAAAGGCCATGGTCGGCATGCTGGAACCCACCTTTGAAGAGCGGGTGGTCGGGACCGCCGAGGTACGGGAGACCTTCCAGGTCCCCAAGGTTGGTGTCATTGCCGGATGTTTGGTTATTGACGGCAAGATTATACGCAATTCCAGCGTACGCGTGCTCCGCGACGGCGTTGTTGTCTACACCGGCAAAGTTGGCTCGTTGAAACGTTTTAAGGATGATGTCAGGGAAGTGGTGAGTGGGTACGAATGCGGTATCGGCGTCGAGAACTTCAATGACATCAAAAAAGGCGATCATCTGGAGGCCTTTGTCCTCGATGAGGTCGAGGCCACCCTTTAACGGTTCGGTAGAGTATGGATTTTGATTTCACCTTACCGGGCCTGGGAAAGCAGCCGAGCTCCCGGCCTAAGCGGGTAGCAGAGGCCATCAAGAACGAGTTGTCCGTTCTTCTCCTGCAGAAAACGGCTGATCCACGGCTGGAGGGAGTGACCATCTCCGAGGTGGAGATGAGCCCGGACTTGAAGCGAGCGACGGTGCGTTTTTTTGTCCCCAAGGGAACGGATCGCGAGGTGGTGAAGAAGGCTGTGACTAGGGCAAAAGGTTTTTTTCGGGGCCATATTGCCCGCACCCTTAACCTGCGCTACACCCCTGAGCTGGTATTTTTTCACGATACCAAACAGGATGAACTGGCCAGGCTCGATGCACTTTTTGAGGAGATTGACCGGGAGCGTCGTCGATGAATGCTGCCGCTGCCATCGCCAGTCTACTGTTTACCAAGAAGGCGTGCATCTTGGTGACCCATATTCATCCCGATGGCGATGCCCTAGGGTCGGTCTTGGGCATGGCCTCGTATCTGCGGGAAAGGGGAGCAAGCGTCCTGTGCTACCTGGAGGAGCCGGTACCACCTGTCTACCGTTTTTTACCTGGTTCCGAGAGCATCATCTGCGATCTCGATCAAGTGGAAACGTTTGCCCGTGAGCATGGCGGTGATCTGCTTACCCTCTGCCTCGACTGTGGCGATTATCGCCGGCTTGGCAAAAGCGGCACGCGGCTGATGATGCTCCGGCCTTTTGTGGTGGTGGATCACCACCAGGGAAACAGGGGCTTTGGCGACATGAGCTGGATTGAACCGGGGCGCTCCTCAACCGGTGAAATGATTTATGACCTGCTGATGGAGCAGGGTGAACCCTTGAGCTGCAATACAGCCGAGTGTCTGTTCACCTCTATTCTTACCGACACCGGGGGATTCCGCTACGAAGGCACCACCGAGCACACCTTTGCTGTGGCCGGTGAACTGGTACGCTATGGCGCTTTACCGGCGAAAATTTCCGAAAACCTTTACGACAGCAGTACCTTTGGCAGATTGCAGTTGATGCAGGACGTCCTGTCTACCCTTACTGTGCACGAGAAGGGTGCTGTGGCAGTTATTCGGGTTACCCGGGAAATGCTTGATCGCAGTAATACAGTGATGAGCGATACGGAAAATCTGGTGAACCTGCCGCGATCGGTGCATTCGGTGATCGTCGCGGTTTTGCTCAAAGAACTCGAAGAGGGAGTTGTTTCGGTAAGCCTTCGGGCCAAAGGTGGTTGTGATGTCTCCGAGGTGGCAGCCGCTTTTGGCGGTGGTGGCCATCGTAATGCCAGCGGCTTCCGGGCCACTGGTGTGACCCTGGACGAGGTGCTCGATAAATTACTGCCTGTGCTGCGCAGCAAAGTACAACACTGAGGGAATGTGGCTGGCAGAGAGCCGGTACTGATAGATGGAGCTCCGTTTGTCTCGGGCGTTTTTCTCGTGGACAAACCTGCGGGGATATCGAGTTTTGCGGTTGTCAAGCGGGTACGTTATCTGCTTGGGGTGAAAAAAGTGGGCCATGCCGGCACCCTGGACCCCTTTGCCACCGGGCTCCTGGTGATCTGCGCCGGTCGTCCCGCTACCCGGCTGATTGAGCAGTTCATGGGAGGAATGAAGACCTATGAAGCCCGTCTGCAGTTGGGAGTGGCAACAGAAACCCTTGATCCTGAAGGAGAAGAGGTTGCCCGGAAGCCGGTACCAGAGCACTCCGAGGCTGCGGTTCGTCAGGTGTTGGATGGTTTTGTCGGCCCTGGTTTTCAGGTCCCGCCGGCATTTTCTGCGGTAAAGTACAAGGGGAAACCGCTCTATCATTATGCCCGGAAAGGTCTGGTTGTCGCCAAAGATCCCAGGCCTGTGACAATTACCAGGCTTACCCTGATGAGATGGCACCCGGCTGACGCCTCTCTGGATATCAGGGTTGTCTGTACGCCCGGCACCTATATTCGGGTACTGGCCGAAGACATTGGTCGGGCACTGGGCACCTGTGCGTATGTCCGGCAGCTGCGGCGGACAGCCAGTGGTGGTTTTAGCGCAGCCAATGCCCTGGAGATGTCTATGCTTCAGGGTGAACAGGCGTTGGCCAGCCTGCTTGCAGGACGGATGACCATTGCCGAGGCGCTGCACCGGGCTGAAGAGGACAGCAGTACGTCTTCGCCCTTGCCAGCGTCCTGAAGCTTGAGTAGTGTAAGCGTGTCTTCCGGAGCAACCCCTCTGCTCCGGGGTAGAAGGCACTTGTATCCAGACTCCAGTTGAGGCGGAGGGCAGAGAGCTTTGCTGGTAGCAGAAGGACAGTTTAAGGAGGCGCCGTATGGCACAATCAACAGACAAGAAAAAGGCAATCATCGAGAAATTCAAGACCCATGAAACCGACACCGGCAGCTGCGAAGTGCAGATAGCTCTCTTGTCGGAGCGAATCAGCTACCTCACCGAGCACTTCAAGACACATGCCAAAGATCATCATTCCAGGCGTGGTCTGCTTAAACTGGTCGGACAGCGGCGTAGCCTGCTCAAGTATCTGGCCAAGAAAGATATCACCCGGTATCGTTCATTGATCCAGGAACTCGGTATACGGAAGTAAGCCTGAACCGGGCCGGGTATACCCCGGCCTTTTTTTTGCGGCCCGAACAGAGACAGCCAGCCATGAAGACACAAAGGATACTGCAGTAAGCCTGCTGCCGTATCCTTTGTGCCTTTATGCGTGAAACAACGCTGCTGCAAGGGTTCGCATTGTACATCCCTGCAACATAACAGGAGTTTATATGCACACAACAGTAGAAGTAACTATCGGCGGTCGGGCCATGCAGTTTGAGACCGGCAAGATGGCCAAGCAGACCAACGGATCAGTGGTGGTCTGCTGCGGCGATTCAAAGGTACTGGTCACCGCGGTTGCTGAAAAGAAATCCAAAGACATGGGATTCCTGCCGCTCACCATTGAGTACCAGGAACGGATGTATGCTGCTGGTCGTATTCCTGGCAGCTATTTTCGCCGGGAGATTGGCAGACCCTCAGAGAAGGAGGTCCTCACCTGCCGCCTGATAGATCGCCCGCTTCGCCCGCTGTTCCCCAAGGGATACAGCTGCGAAACTCAGATCATCATCACGGTCTTCTCTGCCGATCCGGAAAATGATCCGGACATTCTGGCGATGAACGGCGCCTCCATGGCGCTGAGCCTGTCGGATATCCCCTTTGGCGGGCCGATCGCTGCCGCACGGGTGGGATATATTGATGGCGAATATATCATCAATCCGACAACCTCGCAGCTCGCCAAGTCAAAGATGGACCTGGTCGTAGCTGGCACCCGTACCGCCGTGGTCATGGTGGAGGGCAAGACTGCCGAGCTCTCTGAGGAGGTGGTACTTGACGCCATCTTTTTTGCCCACGAGCAGATCCAGCCGTTGATTGATCTGCAGCACCAGATGGCCGGCAGTGTTGGACGCACCAAGCGGGCTGTCGATGTGCCGGAAATCAACGAAGCCTTGAAGGCCCGGATCGAAGAGCTGGCTGGCGCTGGCGTCGAAGAGGTGGTCTCCACCAGTGACAAGATTGCCCGCTACAACCGCTGGGACGAACTCAAGGAAGAGGTGCTGGCCCAGGTTGACCCGGACCTTTGTGAGAGCGAGGCAGAGGTTTTCGAGATCATGGATGACTACAAAAAACGGGTTATGCGCTCCCGAATTGTTGAGCAGGGACAGCGTATTGACGGTCGTGGTTTTACCGATGTGCGACCCATCAGCTGCGAGGTCGGTGTCCTGCCCCGGGCGCATGGCTCAGCCCTGTTTACCCGTGGTGAAACCCAGGCGCTGGTTATCTCCACCCTGGGCAGTGAGCGTGATGAACAGCACCTGGAAGGGTTGAGCGGTGATGTCTATCGCCGGTTTATGCTCCATTACAACTTCCCACCTTTTTGCGTGGGGGAGGTCCGCTTCCTCCGCGGTCCAAGCCGGCGTGATATCGGCCATGGCACCCTGGCCCGCCGGGGCGTTGAGGCGGTCCTGCCTGCGGTGGATAATTTCCCCTATACCATACGGGTGGTATCCGAGATCCTCGAGTCCAATGGTTCCTCATCCATGGCAACCGTCTGCGGTGCCAGCCTGGCACTGATGGACGCGGGCGTCCCCATTCATGCCCCGGCATCCGGTGTTGCCATGGGACTGATCAAGGAGGGTGACAAGGTTATTGTCCTCACTGATATCCTCGGGGACGAAGATCATCTGGGTGATATGGATTTCAAGGTGGTGGGTACCAGCGAAGGCATCACCAGCCTGCAGATGGATATCAAGATTGATGGGGTTACCCGCGAGATTATGGGGCAGGCCTTGCGGCAGGCCCATGATGGCCGTCTGCACATTCTTGCCAGGATGGAGGAAGCACTGGAGGCTCCGCGTGACGCTGTCAGTGAGTGGGCTCCCCGTTACTCCACCGTCAGGATCAATCCTGACAAGATTCGTGATATCATCGGCCCCGGCGGTAAGGTGATCCGTGAGCTGAGCACCGAGTATGAAGCAAAGATCGACGTCGATGATGATGGAACCGTCAAGATCTTCAGTAACAACTCGGAGATGGCTGAGAAGCTGGTCAAGCGCATTGAAGAGATGACCGCTGTCCCGGAGATCGGCAGGATCTACGACGGAGAGGTCCGGACCATCAAGGACTTTGGCGCCTTTGTGCAGATCCTTCCCGGAACAGATGGCATGGTTCATATCTCGGAGCTGAAGAAAGAGCGGGTCAACAAGGTGACCGATGTCCTGAAGGAAGGCGAAATGGTTCGCGTCAAGGTGATTGACATCGATGAACGCGGCCGTATCCGCCTGAGCCGCAAGGCTGCCCTGGGACCTGGCGAAGAGTAGGGCGGCGGCCACAGTTATTGCCGTTGTTGAGGAAAAGCCGGGTTCCTTTTGGGGAAACCGGCTTTTTTGGGAAGTCTTCAGCGTTCATGCTGAAGATCCTGTACCTGCTGGAGGATAGCTCATGAGTGAAATTACTGTAGAACTGCAATGGCTTGATCCGGAGCGGTGCACTGACCTCAATTTGCCCGCATACGCAAGCGAGCAGGCTTCTGGTATGGATGTGGCTGCCTGCCTGACAACGTCTCTGTCACTTGAACCGGGAGCCATAGCCCTGATTCCCACAGGATTTGCCGTCGCGCTCCCGGCTGGATACGAGATGCAGGTCCGGCCACGTTCGGGACTGGCCATCAAACATGGTATTACTGTGGTCAATGCGCCGGGTACCATTGACGCAGATTATCGGGGTGAGGTCAAGATTGGGCTTATCAATCATGGCACGAAACCGTTTGTCATCAACCGCGGTGATCGTATCGCCCAGCTCGTGATCGCCGAGGTCTCAAGGGCACGGGTTACGCCGGTAAGGCAGTTGAACACTACCGTGAGGGGCACCGGTGGCTTCGGTCATACCGGCATTTGAACAACGTGAGTCTCTGTTTTTCGGTACTGGGTAGCGGGAGTAAGGGCAACTGCACCCTGGTACGCAGCGGCAAGACGACGCTGCTCATCGATGCCGGTTTTTCCGGGAAGGAGAGCCGGCGACGCCTGGAAATGGTTGGCTGCGCCGGCATCGACATTGATGCGATTCTGGTTACCCACGAACACAATGATCATATCCATGGCGCCGGGGTGCTTTCCCGGCAGCTTTGCGCCCCGGTTTATGCCAATCCCGGAACGCACCGGGCTGCAGAGCCCAAAGTGGGAAAACTCCATGAGCGGCGTGAGTTCGCCACTGGTGAGGCTTTTCAATTCCGTGATCTGCTCATTCATCCTTTTGCCATCTCTCACGATACTGCCGACCCGGTTGGTTTCCGAATCTCTGATGGCCACTCTAGTCTCGGGTATTGCACCGATACCGGGCGAATCACCCGTCTTATCGAATATCATCTGACCGGCTGCGACGCCCTTGTCCTTGAGTGTAATCATGATCCGAAAATGCTGCGGGAGGGTCCTTACCCCCTGGCCCTGCAGCAGCGTGTCATCTCCAGCCAGGGACATCTCGCCAACAGCGACGCCCTGCACTGTGCCGCTACGTTAAAGGCCAGAGGCAGGCTTCATCTTCTGGTGATGGCCCATCTCAGCGAAGTCAATAACCATCCGGATATCGTTCGCCAGGAGGCCGAAGCAGTCCTGGGGCGACAGGTGGAAGGCCTTCAGCAGGTGATTGCCCGGCAGGATGCGCCCACCAAATTGTTCAGGCTGACGTGAGCAGGTTCACCCACGGGGGTGAAAACGACGGTGAATGGATTTGAGGCGCTCTGTCTCAATCTGTGTATAGATCTGGGTGGTGCTTATATCGGTGTGGCCGAGCATCATCTGTACAGCACGCAGGTCGGCACCATTGGCCAGCAGATGGGTGGCGAACGAGTGCCGGAGCATATGAGGGCTGACATTGCGCTCTATGCCGGTGTTGCGTGCGGTATCATTGATGATCTGCCAGAAACGGTTACGGGTGATTCCTGTACCTCGATGGGAAGGAAACAGTAGATTGCAGGAGCGCTTTTTAAGGATAAGGGGACGCCCCTGTTCCAGGTAGTGACGAAGAACTTCCCCTGTCTTGGCGGCAAAGGGTACAAGTCGTTCTTTGTTGCCCTTACCAAGAATACGTACATGACCCGCATGGAGGTTGCAGGATGCCACCGGCATGGTCACCAGCTCTGAGGCCCTGAGGCCGGTGGCATAGAGCAGGTGGAGCATGGCCTGGTTACGGAGGCCCAGCGGGGTGATCTTTGCGGCGGGCGGGTGAAGAAGGCGTTCCACCTCTTCGAGGCTGAGTGCCTTGGGCAGGGAACGACCGGTACGGGGAGGGGTGATGCTTTCAAGCGGGTCGGTTGTGATCATTTCCCGGTCCTGGAGGAACCGGAAGAAAGCCCGTAGCGACGCAAGTCGACGGGCATTGCTGCGGTTGCCGACCCCGCGCCTGTGGCTGTGGTCGATGAACTGACGGATAAGCTCTTTGTCAATCTGTTGAACCGAGGTGATCCCCTGATGACCGACAAACTCGAGGAAGTGACGCGTATCAGCACCGTACGCCTGTACCGTATTGGCAGCGAGTCGGCGATGAATGCTCAGGTGCTGGATGAATTGATCAAAGGGGACAACAAACTGTTGTGGCAGGGCTGGTGACGGGGACAATATCGAAGATAGGCAGGAATAACAAAAAAACCCGCCTTGGCAACAGGCGGGTTTTTTTGTGTTCAACCCTGATTGCGCAGTCGATTGAACTTACGAAGTTTTCTCAGGGCTTCTGCCGCCTTGCGACGTTTTTTTACGCTTGGTTTTTCGTAGTACTCACGTCGTTTCAGCTCACGCTTGATGCCGTCGATCTGGAGCTTTTTCTTGAGCTGACGGATTGCATACTCGACATCACCCTTGACTTCTACTTCGATCATGATCGATCACTTCCTTTGTGTTGTGGCGTTAGCCATTTTTTAAGAGGTTAATAGACAAAATTATCGTGTTGCCCTGCTATTGTCAATATTTTTATGGGGCGAAGCCGTGGGTGGAGAAGCCTTCTCTAGAAACGGGGAAACTGTTTGCCCCAGAGAACTGCGGCAAGTGCCGCTGTGCAGAAGTTCCTTGTACTTTCGATAAACCTTACATTGCCAGCAGCCGTCTGATCCGCTCCTCCATCGGTGGGTGGGTGGAAAAAAGTCTGGCAATGGAGGTGCCTCGCAGCGGGTTGACAATGTACATCTGCGCTGTTGCCGGATTGACATCCATTGGCTGGCGAGAGTTGAGGTTGGCGAGTTTTTCCAGGGCGCTTGCCAGGGCTCTGGGCTGCCCGCAGATTCTGGCCCCAGTGGCGTCAGCGACGTATTCTCTGCTGCGGGAGATGGCCATCTGGATAATGCTTGCGGCGAGCGGCGCCACTATCATCATGGCAAGGGCTACAAAGGGGTTGCCGTTGTCGTCGTCACTCCGGCCGCCAAAGATCATTGCCCACTGGGCCATGGAGGCTAGGTAGGAGATAGCGCCTGCCAGCATTGCAGCAATGGAGCTGATGAGGATGTCCCGGTTTTTGATGTGTGCCAGCTCGTGGGCAATGACTCCCTTGAGTTCTTCGCGGTTGAGGATTCGGAGGATACCAGTGGTGACCGCCACTGCGGCGTGATCGGGGTTACGACCGGTGGCAAAGGCATTAGGGGTTGCATTGTCAATCACGTAAACCCGTGGTTTGGGGATTTCGGCGCGATTGGCCAAAGAAGCGATAATCTGGTGCAACGCTGGAGCTTCCCCTTCACTGACTTCGCGGGCCCGATTCATCCGCAGGGCCATCTTGTCGGAGTTCCAGTAGGCAAAAAAATTCAGGCCCACAGCCAGCAGCAGGGCGATGATCATCCCCTGCTGGCCAGCCAGGGCCTGTCCGCCTACCATGAACAGTGCGGTCAGCGCTGCCATTAGTAGAAAGGTTTTCATCGTGTTGTTCATGTGGATGTCCTCTGTGTTGTGATGCTTGCAGGATAAAAGTCTGTAAAAAACTTTACCGAGGCAGGTCGTTCGTTTTTCAGAGATAAAATATCAGTGGTGTCTCATAGTTGCCTCCACAACAAAAGTTGAGGAGAAACAGTTGGTTGTCTGTCAGGAGGCTTCAATAAATCAATAAGAGAACGCCTT
>PDWJ01001846.1_pt1 | contig 24377 bp, 21 predicted proteins | sample 1430881 | NCBI WGS metagenome assembly PDWJ01 (sample SAMN01162460, study PRJNA174530) | Oral metagenome, whole genome shotgun sequencing project. | biome: Marine environment; feature: Marine mammal; material: Swab sample of the gingival sulcus; isolation source: swab sample of gingival sulcus...
CAATTAGTCGTATTTGATGTGCGCAATCGACAAATAAGTGCAGAAATTGCTTTGGATCTACAACAACCCAACGACATTGTTATGGGGGAAACCAATACGTTGTGTCACTAGTTGTTACCGGTGAGTAATAAGCGCAGATTTTGTAGGTCGGGTTACGCCCGAATGACACCAAAGGATTGATTACACATTATTGGTGGGTTATCATCAACGTCGAGTTACGCTCGTACCTACGCTTGCTGATGAAACATTAGCTGAGGCGGCTATGCGTCCGAGTGCGTTGTTTAATGAGGCCTTGGGTAGTTTATAAAAAACTATTTTAAATATTTTGATGTCGGAGTTGAAAATATGTTAAAAAATATCTTGATTATGAGCTTTATTATTATCAGCAGTCCTTCTTTTGCAGGCAATCTGGAAGATGAAGCTATATCAATTATTAAAGCTTTATCAGAAGACAGTAAATCTATAGAGGCTACTGAAAGATTGATGAAAAAAAATAATATTGATTATTATAAAAAATCTAGCAAAGAATTGGAGTTCTTATCTGAACCTAGTATAGGGTATGCAAATAGAAGTTGGCTTGTGGATTATCATTTTAATGGTAACAAATGTTCTCAAGTGGGCATTGAAATTCATAGCTCTAATATAGAGATGAAGAAATTATTTAGTAAAATAAGAAAAAAACTATTGAAGAATTTTAAAAATTATCAAATAGTTTCTGATGAGTCTCACCCTACTGAAAATACTACCCTTAATGAAGGTAAAAATAAGTGTATTTATACACGTACAGAGACAAAGAAATTTTATTTAGAATATAAAGGTAAGGTAATTGAGTTGTACTATGCGGGAAAAGGTCAGCAAAAACGTTGTTATAGATACGGAGATTTAGTTGAGAATGAAAAAACGGAAGGAGGTATTACACTTAGTTTTACCGATTATTAAACTATAGTAGGCGTAGATACCATTAGCAGGGTCGAGCATTATTAAACCTATTTTCTAATTTATTTGCATCAAATGGTATTTGATTTTTCAGCACTATTTAGTATTTTGTAGGTCGGGTTAGCCGCAGGCGTAACCCGACAGTTAGCTATAGTTGGCTAATATAATCAGTTAATCTTGCAATTTATCCCAGACCTCATGATCGCGCTTATCGGTCCAGATGCGGGGCCAATCAATACCGTCAAATTCGTCCCACAAGCGTTGCACGTCAAATGGCAGGCAGTGTTCAAAAATAGGCCACATGCCGAATTTCGGGGCTAGATGTTCATGCGTGGCTTCAAAAGCTTCCTTGAGTGTGCCGCCGCGTTTGTGTACTTCGCCAACTTTGTCAATCATACCTTGCAAGAAGCCGCGAGTTTGCTCGATTGCCGCATCGACGGCTTCGCGACCAACTGCCACTGCTCCACGGCCGCCAACGAGGATTTCTGCCTCCAGTGCTTTAAGGTTATCCAGTGTTTGGCCGGCCCAATCCATATGGAAGGCATCACCGGTATAAAGTGCAGCCTGTGCCTCAACCAAGTCACCGGCGAACAGCACTTTTTGCTTGGGTAACCAGGCAACGATATCACCGGCGGTATGCCCACGGCCTAAATACTGCAAGACCAGATTACCTCGGTCGCCACCCAACGGGATTTCAAGGCGGTCGTTGAAAATAATGTCAGGATGAGTCAGGCCCGGAATGCTATCGGGCTCTTTGAACAGGCGGGGCATGCGACCGAATTCGCTGTCCCAATCTTGTTTGCCGCGTTCCTCAATCAAAAATTTGGTTTTTTCGTGAGCGATAATCGATTCGGCCTCAAAAGCAGAGGCGCCCAACACGCGCACCGCGTGGTAGTGAGACAATATCAAATACTTAATGGGTTTTTGCGTGTACTTGCGCAACTTCGCCAACCATTCTTTAGCAGCTACGGGTGTTGCGCGTGCCTCGAAGGCGATAATAAAATCCTCGGCTTCAATTGCACCAATATTAGGATCGCCTTCTGCAGTTAAGGCGTACACGCCATCGGCTAAAATGTCTAAAGTTTCGGTTTTTTCGCCTAAATCGGCGGAAGAAGCAAAGGGTTTTTTACTCATGGTATAGGCTCCTGTTGTTAACTATAGTGAGATAGTTTGATTTCTACTACGGTGAGACGGCAGCCTTGTAGTAGAAACTAAATTATTTCACTATATAGTCAATGTAATTAAAAATATGCCTCGATTTTACCTCAATTTGTCGTTTTAAGGTAAGGGGAGTGATTTGTTTGACAAAGTTTTCTTAAGATCAAAGCGGCCATGGGTTGCCTTTTTATGACGTAATTCGGGTAGGATAGAACCTTGGACTTAAGTCATTATATTAGATATAATCTCATCGCATTGCTGTTAGGGCACGGGGATGAATTTACTTTCCAAAGACTTTTTAATGATGAATAACCAAGATAGAGGGAGATGATGATTATTTTTGTGGGTGGTTTGATCGGTGCGGGTAAATCAACAGTTGCACGTTTGTTGGCTGAACATTTTCATCTTTATTATTATGATGTTGACGAAGTCAAGAAACTGATTTTTAAAGAAGATCCTGACTATGATTACAATATGGAAAACGGCATACCGTTTAGTGATGAGACGCGCATTAAGGTATATGATCGGGTTGTTAACGACCTGGAAGCGTTGTCAAAAAAGCACAAATGTATTGTTGTTGACGAAACCCTGCATAAGAGAAGTCTGAGGCATCGGTTATTTAATGCGGCCCAGACTTATTTTGACGGCTATTTCGTTATTTGGGTAAAAGCTGATGAAGAAGTGATTAAACGTCGTTTAGCCGGTCGTCAGCGACAAAATCACATTTTAAAGGATGCCATGATTATGCATAATACCATGCTGGCTGATTTTGAAAACTTTGAACAAAATGTACTGGTCATCCGCAATAACTATAGCGTAGATGATACAATGAAGGAGCTGCGTCGCTTTTTTGAATCGATGTTCCGCTTTAGTCGGTTAATAGAGCATAACTAGATCGATTACCTTTTGATATGTTAGGAGAATAAACTATGGCTTTAGTTGAGCAGTTATTTGATGGTCCCATCGATATTGTCGGTGATGTTCACGGAGAAATCGGTGCACTCAAATTACTGATGACACAGCTTGGTTACGATATATCGGGCAATCATCCCGATAATCGTCGTTTAGTTTTTTTGGGCGATTTAATTGATAGAGGGCCTGACAGTCCGGCTGTGGTTGAATTGGTTATGGAACTGGTCAATAACGGTCGCGCCCAGTGTATAATGGGCAATCACGAGTTAAATGTCGCACTTGATCGTCCCATGCACGGTAACGGTTGGATTATTCAACCTAACGACAAGGATCCGTTAGAGGACAATTTACACCACGTCGTCAATCAACCGACTGCCGAACGCTATAAAGCCTTTTTTAGAAACCTGCCGTTAGCACTGGAAAATGACACTCTGAGGATCGCTCATGCTTGTTGGCATGATGAATCTGTGCTCGCACTGCGTGCCGATAACGACCAATCGGTTGTGGACTTGTACTATCGCTATGATGAGGCTTACGAAAATTTTTTAGCATCTCCCGAGATGGTATCAGCGATCGACAGCGTATTATCCGAATACGGTTCTCAACTAAAAAATCCCGATATTCAACCACCGCTGTTAAACGTACTGGGTGAGAAAGAACGGGCTGAACAGATGATGAATCCTATCCGTATCCTAACCACCAGCTCGATGCAAATCGCGGACACCCCGTTTTTTGGCGGCGGAAAATGGCGAATGGCGGAACGTGATCCTTGGTGGAATGATTACGAGGGTGATAAGACCGTCGTCATCGGTCACTTCTGGCGCCAGTTTAATCCGGATGATCAGCGTATTGGAGGCGTATTCGGCAAGGATTTGTTCGAAGGTATTGCACCTCATGCTTGGATGGGTAAGAAAAACAACGTTTATTGCGTTGATTATTCGGTCGGTCAACGACATATCGAGAGAGATAACAAGGCCGAGGATTGTACACTGCCGTTTTACGGTAAATTGGCAGCATTGAGAATGCCGGAGCAAACCGTTATGCACGATGACGGCAGTCTTATTTCCACTTACCACTCTGATACCTAGTCTTGTTGTCGTTCTGCCTTGTTAAAAAGCTTCCTTGATGCTTGATAACTCAGGCTTGATGGTTAGCCTTCTATAAGAAAAAAAGGAATGATGTCATGCCAATAAATCGCTTTTTATTTTTAAGGTAATCAGTGAAAATAAGAAAATTATTCAATAATGTTTATTACTCTATTATTTAATTAGGATAAAAACTATGTCACATTTTGTATCTCATGAATCTATTCGCAACCGTTTTTCCACAATCATGTCAGAAATGTATCGTGATGAGGTGCCGCTGTACGGCGAATTATTAGCGCTCGTCCACGATGTCAACGATAAGGCATTGGTGAATTCGCCGGCACTAAAAAACCAGCTTGAGCATACGGGAGAATTATCGCGTCTCAACATGGAACGCCACGGTGCCATTCGTCTGGGTAAACCCGAAGAATTGTTCACCATGCGCCGTTTATTTGCCGTAATGGGTATGTTCCCCGTCGGTTATTACGATTTGGCACCTGCCGGTGTGCCGGTGCATTCAACCGCCTTTCGCGCACTTGACGACACAGCACTGAACCAAAGTCCTTTCCGCGTCTTTACCTCGCTGCTGCGCTTGGATTTGATTGCCGATGAAACATTGCGTCAGCAGGCCAGTGACATTTTAGACAAGCGTCAAATTTTTACTGACGCTGCCTTGGCGCTGATTGAAAAAGCCGAAAAGCAAGGCGGTCTTGATGCCGAAGACGCAGAAACATTTGTCCACGAAGCGTTGGAGACTTTCCGCTGGCACAAAACGTCAACCGTAAGTCACGAGATGTATCAAGCCCTACTTAACCAACACCGCCTGGTTGCCGATGTTGTTGCCTTTAGAGGGCCGCACATTAACCATTTGACCCCGCGCACTCTGGACATTGACGAAATACAAATGGGTATGAGCCAGCGCAATATTACCCCTAAAGCAGTTATTGAAGGGCCTCCGCGTCGAAATTGTCCGATTTTGCTTCGTCAAACCAGCTTTAAAGCACTGAACGAGGCCGTTGTTTTCACCGGAGACGGCGGCAAGGCACAAAGCGGTCATCATACCGCCCGTTTTGGTGAAATTGAGCAGCGCGGTGTTGCCGTTACCGAAAAGGGACAGGCACTGTACGACAAATTGCTCGGTGAAACGCGCGCAGCCATTGGCGGCGCGCCAAGCGAAGAAAATGCTGAAGAATACAACCGCATTTTAGCGCAAACGTTTAAGGGTTACCCCGATACCTACGAAGCACTTTATGCCGAAAAACTCGCCTATTTCCACCATTTTGCAACCGATAAGAAATTGCCTGACGACAGAACGGTAACGGCTGAAGATATGCCGGATTTGATTGCCGATGGTTACGTTTGTATTGAGCCAATGGTCTATGAGGATTTCTTACCCGTCAGTGCTGCGGGCATTTTCCAGTCCAACCTTGGCGACGATGAGGAAAAGTCCTACGATAGTACGTCGAATCAGACCTTGTTTGAGCGCGATTTGGGCACAACGGTTAACGATTTAATGGGTTGGTACGAAACCAAACAAGCTGAATCTATCAGTCATTGTCTGCGCCGTTTAAACGAACGTTAATACCAAACCTGCAAAATAACCTATTTTCATCAAAGGTGCGCATTAACAAAATGGTGCGTTACGCCTACGGCTAACGGCACCCTACACCCGAAGCATCAAGGTGCTGGAGATACATTAAACAGACAAATTCCCTTCTCCCTTTGGGAGAAGGGTTGGGGATGAGGGCAAACCTTGTATCTAAAGTTAGTTTATAGCACTATATTTCAGTAAAAACGTCTGATATCTACGGCATCGTGCAGTGGTTCATTATCTTCGATAAAGTGGTATAGCCAGCGTGTCATCGTCGCACCCAACATCACGCCCCGCGTTCCCAATCCGTTTAGGATATACAAGTTGGCTTGTTTAGGGTGTCGGCCCAGTAGCGGGCGTCTGTCGACAACGGTGGGGCGCATTCCTGCTCGATGAGACGTCACTTCGATATCCGTATGGACAAAGTGTGATAATTTGTCCAGCAGCTGTCGTTTTGCCGCTTCACTGGGTATATCATCTTTATCCATCCAGTTATATGTGGCACCAACAAAATACATATCGTTTCCTAATTCTGCCATTGGCATAATAAAGATATTGGATTTAATGGCTGCCGATAGTGATAAATTGGGTGCCTTGACCAGTAGGACTTCCCCTTTGTTGCCCTGTAGCGGTAAGTCGTTGAAATAGGGGTTTTGTTTGATACTGTAGCCTTCACAGCACACGATTTTTTTAGCTTCGATGTGTTGTCGGTAGCGAACTCTGTCGCGTTCAAAAACCAGATCATCGTAATCCAGTGTTTCACTTAACAAGCGATGACTGGTCGATAAATAGACTCGGTAACCCGATAACAAAGTGGTTAAATCTATTCTGCCACCCAAGTTGACCTTGCCAAAGCCCAGTGGTGCAGCAATACGGGGATTTTGATTGGATAAGAATTGGTGCGATAAAAGTCCCGATAACGCATCGAGTTGCGATTTTTTTTGCCAGGTCGCTTTTTCATTGTCATCGTGAAAAATGCGCCAAATCGGCATGGGGTAGTCTATTCGGGTGGATAGTAACTTGGCTAATTCCGCTATTGTTTTTTTCGCTGTCAGTATTTGTTGTCTGCCCTGCCAGACGGGAGAGAATCGCTTCAAAATGACGGGATTATACATGCCGGCAGCCGTTTTACTGGCATTGTGATTGCCCGGATCAACGACGATAAAATCACGTCCGTGCTTTTCCAGTTCGTGGGCGAACAGTGTGCCGGCGATGCCTTGGCCGACAATCAGATAATCTGTTTGAATCATATTAAATCCCATGCTGATATCCTAAAAGGAGGCTCTGCAACATGTACATTTTGCAGAGCCTCCCATATTATCAGATTGTATCCCTATACTGTCCCAAAAAGAGAGGGGGAACTGATGGTGCTGTATACTGAAACCTTTTTCGTTAGTGGTTTCCAACCGGTTTAATCGAATCGATAATTTAGGGTAAGTCGTCGATTTCTTCCGGTTTTTTGGGTGTCAAGTCAGCTTTTGTCAGTTTTAACTTCATAGCCAGAGCACTGGCAACGAAAATCGACGAATAAGTACCGACGATAATGCCGACAATTAAGGCGATAGCAAAACCAAACAAAATCGGTCCGCCAAAAATAGCTAGTGAAATAACCGATAACAGGGTCGTTATCGAGGTAATCAAGGTACGACTCATTGTCTGATTAATTGACAAATTAACAATGCTAAACTCGTTTTCGGTATGACGCAGACGAAAATTTTCGCGAATGCGGTCAAAAACGACAACCGTGTCGTTAACCGAATACCCCAATACGGCCAATAATGCCGCCAGAACCGTTAGATCAAATTCAATTTGTGAAAAAGAGAAAAAGCCCAACGTGATAATAAGGTCGTGGGTCAGTGCGGCAACGGCACCCAGCGCCAATTTCCACTGAAAGCGAACCGATAGATAGATCATAATACCGACGAGGACAAGAATCAGCGCATAGAGACCGCTATCGATGAGTTCGTGGCCAAATTGTGGCCCGACAAGCGACTGCCCCAGGAGTTTAAATTGATAGTTGCTGTCTGCCAAGGCTGTCTGTAATTGGCTGGCAAGCTGGTTCTCATTCCCGGCAATTGGCGGCAGTTTGACTTGGATGCTTTTTTCGGTGCCGTATTGAATGACTTGGGTATCGGCAAACCCTTTTTCTGTCAGGATGCGGCGGATAGCCTCGGTATCAACCGCTTTTTCAGCTTCCAATTCGACAGTGACACCACCGGTAAAGTCCAAACCGAGATTGAGCCAGTTGGTTGATAACGAATAAATACTGGCGGCAATCATCAGAAAGGAAATGAAAACTGTATATTTGACTTTGCTTAAGTAATTGATATTAAGACTGTAGATAGCATTTGATAACTTGTTCATTACTGACTCCGTCCTTAGATAGACAAGGTTTTAGGACGACGACGCTCAATCCAGTAGTGGATAATAAAGCGCGAAACCATAATGGCGGTAAACATTGACGTCAAAATACCAATCGACAATGTCACGGCAAAGCCTTTAATCGGGCCGGTACCGAATGAGAATAAAATGGCCGCGGCAATTAACGTCGTAATATTGGCATCGGTAATCGTCGAGAAGGCGTTATCAAACCCCAGTTTGATGGCTTCGCGAGGGGGTTTACCGGTGCGTAACTCTTCTCGAATACGCTCAAATATCAAAACGTTGGCATCAACCGCCATCCCCATAGTCAAGACGACACCGGCGATACCCGGCAGCGTCAGTGTTGCACCAATAAAAGAAAGTAAGGCGATGATAAAGACGACATTGAGCAGCAATGCCGTCACCGCGACAATGCCGAATTTGCGATAGTAAATCAGCATAAAAATCATAACGAGGACAAAGCCCAAGGCAATGGCATTTTTTCCCTGCTCAATATTTTGCTTACCGGCACTGGGCCCGACGGTGCGTTCTTCGATGACGTAAACGGGGGCCACCAGTGCACCGGATCGTAAACTACGGGCCAGGTCGCGCGCTTCTTTAGGGGTAAAATTACCGGTTGTTTGAAAGCGTTTGGAAAATTGACCGTTGATGGTTGCTACCGAAATAACTTTTTCTTCCTTGACCATTTCGGTCACCGTCTCACCATTTTCCGCCACCTTTTGTACAGGCTTAAATTCAATATAGACGACGGCCATGGGTTTACCGACGTTTTCATGAGTATTTTCTCCCATTTTTGCCGCACCGGCTTCATCCAGGACGACGGAAACGATGTTTTGGCTGCTCTGATTATCGAGTCCGCTACTGGCATCAATGATATTTTCGCCGGAAATAATCATTTTTCGTTTTAACGCGACAGGACGCCCGTTTTCATCGTTGATAAATTTGACCCCGAACTTGCGTTTGCCACTGGCTTGAGCCTCCTCATCGACCATATAGTATTCAAGCGAGGCCGTTGATTGAATCAGTGAAATGGCATCGTTAGGATCCGAGAGCCCCGGTAACTGAACGACGATGCGATCCATGCCTTGCCGTGTGATAGAAGGTTCGGCGACGCCGATGCTGTTCATGCGCGAACGCAAGGTTGTGGTGTTTTGTTCAACGGCAATGGCCTTGCGACGGTTGAGTTCAGCCTCGGTGACCAATGCGGTTAAAACAGTCGAGTCGTTGGGATCGACAACACGCGTTAAATCCGGACGCTTTTTGTATAACAAGTTTTCCAGGCTGGTGAGGTCATCGGCGTTTTGCAACGTGACTTTTACGCTGCCGTTATCGACAACTGTTAGCGCCTTGGCATCAATCTTGGCATCATCCATTGCCGATTGGATATCTTGGAGGTTTGCTTCGCCCAAACGAGAAATTAAGAACGATGTGTCAACCTGAAGCAATAAATAAACACCACCACGCAAATCCAGTCCCTTGGTAATCGGTTTAAGACCGATACTTTGCATCCAATCAGGTGTTGCCGGTGTGATGGTCATAGCATCGTAAAAACGATCATTGTAGTGTTTGTCAAAATATGCTTTAGCTTTAGCCTGATTTTCATTGCTGTCAAAACGGATAATCACCCTGTCTTTATCCGCTCGGAAGCCTGCATAAGGGATACCGGAAGCCTGCAAAGCTGTTCTAATGGCATCGCTTTGTGCATCGATCGCCGCCGTCGGCTGCAAAGCTTTTAACTGTAAGGCAGGCTGTTCGGGAAACAAATTGGGTGAGGCAAATATCAAGCCGAAGACAATCGCAATGGCGATTAGTGTGCTTTTCCAAATAGGGTAGTGGTTCATAAAAAAATCCTAGCGAGAATTAAATGGTTTTACCGTACGCTTTCATGTCTGGTGGCAGTATGAGTCAACAACTGGTTCAAGTCACGGTGCAATATTATAACAAACCTGTAAAATAACTTATCTTCGTCAAATTCGCCTTCCGCCTGCCCAGTGTTGGACAAGTCATCGAGCTTGCCGTGGCTATTGTCCGAATTTTTTGATAGCTTATTTCTCGAAATGGGTACTGTAGTGACATGAATTAAGACGAGTCAAGCTAAAAAAATCAAACCCGACCATTGCCGGGTTCAACCTGTTGGTCCCACTGATATTTTAGTGGTTTTTTATCGTTCCTTTAGGCAAGACACTGACAACACTATTGCGCTGCATCTTGATAACGACATTTTTGGTGATTTCAATGTTGATGTATTGTTCATCCAACGATTGAATTCGACCCAGCATACCGCCGGCAGTCAGCACCTCATCACCTTTTTGCAGGCTGTTAATCAGCGCCTTTAATTCTTTTTGTTTCTTTTGTTGCGGACGAATCATTAAAAAGTAGAAAATGGCAAAAATAGCCACCATCATAACAAGTGACATCATTCCGCCTGTCTGAGTACCGGGTGTTTGTGCATAAGCAATAGAAATCATAGTAATATATACCTCAAAAATAGTTAATTTGTCTGATAGAAGGCGTCGCAAAACCACCTGCACAATTTAATTTCTTTATTGCACGGAGCTCACAATCGACTATCCCTCACCTGGTCAATAGCTAGGTGCTGAGACTGCAGTTTTTGCGCTCCGTTCGTTTCAAAATAGAACCGCTCGGTTGGTTTATCAAAGCCTTCTGATAAACGTGTACAGGGTCAAATAATACCCGTCTCGCGCTCAGCATAAAAAGTTTGGTAAAAAATATCAAATTTATTATGGCTAATCGCCGTCCGCATCTCATCCATTAACGCTAAGTAGTAGTGGACGTTGTGGATGGTATTTAATTGTGCCCCGAGTATTTCTCTGGTTTTATCCAAATGGTGTAGATAGGACCGTGAGAAATTTTGACAAGTATAACACGAACAGGTTTCGTCTAGGGGTTTTAAGTCGCGTTTATAGCGGGCATTGCGGATTTTCAGCTCACCGAAGTGTGTCCATAGACTACCGTTTCTGGCATTGCGCGTTGGCATGACGCAGTCAAACATATCAATGCCGCGCCTAACGCCTTCAACCAAGTCTTGGGGTTTGCCGACACCCATCAAGTAGCGCGGTTTGTCATCAGGCAGCATGGGGGCAATCATTTGTGTCATTTCGTTGCGCAGTGCAAATGACTCACCTACGGCTAAACCACCGATGGCATAACCGTCAAAATCCATATCGATAAGTGCAGCAGATGAGATTTGTCGCAAATCCTCATGCATGCCACCCTGAACGATGCCAAAGAGTGCATTGGGGTTATCGATTGTTGCAAAAGCTTTTTTAGAACGCTCAGCCCAGCGCAAGGAGAGTTCCATCGATGTTTTGACTTGCTCTTTCGTCGCCGGATAAGGCGTGCACTCATCAAAAATCATGGCGATATCAGCATTTAACGTTTTCTGAATATCCATCGATACTTCGGGGGACAAAAAAACTTTACTGCCATCAATGGGCGAGGCGAAAGTAACACCCTCCTCAGTGATTTTGCGCTTGGCAGCGAGAGAAAAGACCTGAAAACCACCGGAGTCTGTCAAGATCGGCCTATCCCAACGCATAAATTCATGCAATCCACCGTGGTCTCGGATGACTTGCAGGCCGGGCCGGAGGTAGAGATGAAAGGTGTTGCCGAGTATAATTTGTGCCTGAAGCTCAGTCAGATCTCGAGGTGTTAATCCTTTGACACTACCGACGGTGCCGACCGGCATAAAAATAGGTGTTTCAATGCTGCCGCGGGCCATAGTCAGCCTGCCGCGTCGGGCAGTATTATCAGTATTGAGTAGTTCAAATTTCATCGAAAGGGAAATGTCTAACCAGATTGATGGTATCACTACCGCCGTTAAGGGAAAGCCACTATAAGGTGGGGCTTAACAAAATCGCACCGACAGGGTAATCTTGTCGGTGCGATCTCTGACGGAATAACTTTTTGGTATAATTGTTATTTAATATCAACGCCCAGTGCTTTCATTGTTTCGATGGTAACGGCACCTTTGGCCAGTCCCTTGGATTCTTGGAATTTTTCCAAGGCTTCTCTTGTTCCTTTGCCAAATTTTCCATCAACGCTAACATTATAGCCCAGTCTTCTTAAGCCTTTTTGCAGAGTCGTAATGTTATTTTCGTTAATATCCTTGTCACAGGGAACGCGCTGCCAGCTAAGTTGTGCATCTCTGACGACCTCTTGGCGGGTGATTTTTTTCACTACCGGTTTTGTCGGCTTGCGAACCTCTTGGGGATCTCCGATTAACTGTTTAATGCGGATTGTTTTGTACTCCGCCGGAATAATAACTTCGCGAGTTGTCGAGGGCTTGTCAATGATTTTTTTCTCGATAGTTGCGTATTTTGCAGGAATAATGACCTCTCGAATTTGCGGTGGTGTGATCATTTTTTTCTTGATGACCGTGTCGTATTTAGCCGGTACTTGGATTAAACGCATCACTTCGCCGCTTAAAGATGCTGCTCCACCGCTTGATTTTTTCCAAACGCGCATAGCCGGCTTGATCATAACTTTTTCTTCCACATCTTCGTATTTGGCCGGAATGACCTCGTACTCTTTTCTCTCCGGTTCGACAATGATTTGCTCTTCGACGGTTTTATACGTCGCAGGAATAATCTCTACCGTTTTTTCTTCTTCGGAGATAGGGACTTTTTTTTCAATCCACTCGTATTTTGCCGGAATGACTTCAAGAGACTCTCCGGCATCCTGTACGGTGATTTCCTCGACGCGATCGGCTAACTGTGCCGGCACATTGACAAGTGCATGACACTGACCGGGGACGGCATCCGGAGCGTTAGGGATGACCGGTTGCGGTGCGGCGGTTTCCTGTGCGGTAACTAAACCGGTAACAAACGTACCACTAAATAATAAAATCGAAGCGATTTTTTTCATAAACGAATCTCTCGTTAACTAATTGGAACAAGGGATTTTATCACGGATAGCATGAAAATAAATGAAGGTTTTGTAACCTTTTGCTGAATCCCTAACGTAAACCCTAACGTAAAATCAACACCGAACAATCAGAATTCCGAACAATGCGGGCGACGTTGGGACCAAATCCACTGCTCTGGTGGTCTCTTTTGATCGATGCCATGGTGATAATCAGGTCGATATCCAATTGTTCGGCAATATCGGTGATTTTTTCATAGACTTTACCGTGAACAACGAGGTGTTTGATATCCTTTATCTCCGGCATGCGCTCTTTGGTAAAATAGTGCAGTGCCTCCTTAGCTTTTTTAATTAGATTGGCATCGTAGTCAGCAGGCAAAAAAGACTGTATAAAACCGCCGCCCTCCAACGGGGGGATAACACTGACAACAAAAATATGACTACCTTCTCCAGCATATTTCTTTGCCGCTTCTATGGCTTCGTTCTGTTCATCTTTGTGTGCTAAATCAATAGCAAGTAATACGTTCTTAAACATGTTTTCCTCCTTAAGATACAGTTTGTATCATATATTTTTTGCGACGCTTAATTTACATTAAGGCAATTGAGACTAGTATAGCGAGAGAAGGAATATAAAGCCATTCTTTTGCCAGACTGTTTGCTTTGGTTTTGAATACCGCGCAAAAAAGTAATTGAACCGTGCGGGTGGTTTTCGACGTCTTCTACACAATATAGTTGACTAATATATAAAGTGATAACCAGGCAAATACACCGGCAATTAGATCATCGAGCATAATGCCCCAGCCGCCGTCGATGCGTTGATCAATCCACTTGATCGGCCAAGGTTTGACAATATCGAACAGCCTGAACAGGACAAAGCCCAAGGTCAAATTGAGCAAAGATGGCTCAAAAAATAGCATGGTTAATAATATGCCGGCAATTTCATCAATGACAATTCCGCTGTGATCGTGCACGCCCAGAATATCCGAGGCGCGCTGGCATAACCAAGTGCCAACAAGGGTTACGACAATCAACGTTACAACGTGTAGAGTAGGATGGTGCATAACCACGGCAGCTAATGCAACCCCTGGCAGTGTGCCCCAGGTACCGGGGGCCGGGCGTAAAAAGCCACTGCCCAAGCCAAAGGCAAAAAAGAGCACCAACTTTTCATACCAAGATCGGCCGGTTAGAGAAGGGTTATTTGTTGTCTTTTTTATCATTACGATTCTTATACAGTGAAATAGTTTGGTTTCTACTACAAGGCTTGCCGTCGAAGACAGTATTTCAAATACGGCGAGACGGCGTAACGCCGTAGTAGGAATTAAACTATCTCACTATAGATGATTTTTCAGTGCCATCGAGGCACCTAATAGCCCCGGGTTGTCGTGGTTGACGACATAGACAGGGATTTTTTTCATGCAGGTCGCAAATCGTCCCTTGTCCTCAAAACATGCTCTAAAATCCGACTGTCGAAGAAAATCGACAAAGCGCGGCACAATGCCACCACAGAGATAAACTCCGCCGGTGGCGCCAATCGTCAGAGCAACATTGGCACAGGTATCGCCCAACATGCGACAATAACGAGATAGTACCGTCAGACAAATACCGTCTTGCTGTACCAAGGCGCCATGCGTTACTTCTGCCGGTGTTTTTTTCTTATGTTGACTGATGCCTGCTTTTTTGGCAAAAAATTCATACAGCAGTGTTAAACCCTCTCCTCGCAGTAGCCTTTCTGCCGAAACGTGTCCCTGGAATTTTTCTTCGGCAAATGCCAGCAGTTCTCTTTCTACGGCATCTCGCGGTGAAAAGGATACATGTCCACCTTCTCCGGCCAGGGCAATCATTTGTCCTTGGCCGTTGGGAATCAGTCCCGATACACCCAAGCCCGTACCGGGGCCAACCACTGCGATCGGCAACATAGCGTCGACTGATGTCGGTAGAGGACTGCCGATGGCAAGTAAATGCTCACTGCTTATTGCGGGAATGGCAAGTGCTTGGGCGGTAAAATCATTAATGATCAATAAAGTTTTTGCCTGTAGATCGGATTTCATTTGCTGAATCGAAAAAGACCAGTGGTGGTTAGTCATTTTGATCGTATCACTGGTGACGGGGTTGGCAATGGCAATGGCAACATGTTGTATCGCTTTTTGATTTTCGGAAGTCAAAAAATAGTCGATTGCATCAATGAGTTGAGGAAAATCTTGAGCGGCTAATGTCTTTTGGTGCCGAATCTGTGATGGCGCTGTTTCGATGGCGAATCTTGCATTGGTACCGCCGATGTCGGCCAGTAAACGGGGGTAACTGTTACACATAGTCATTAATTATACTGTCGTGATGTTGTCACGTTAATTCATTTTTGCTAGGGCGTTTGTCCGACCACTAACGTCGATTTGGGCAAGCGGCCAGGTATGGATACTGTAGCAGTTTTTCGATAGTTTTTCTATAGCCCTGAAAGCGTCTAGGAAAGACTTTTCAGGGCTAAGTATCGGTGGGTGGAAAAATGGATAAGCGTGTATCAGTTAATTCATGTCACTATTAAGTGAATTATCTTTTCGATATTTCAACGAAATCTCTGTCGGCCGGACCGATATATTCGGCACTCGGGCGAATAATACGGTTGTCCGCACGTTGCTCCATAACATGCGCCGTCCAACCCGATACGCGCGACATGACAAAAATTGGCGTAAACAGCTTGGTTGGAATATTCATAAAGGTGTAGGCTGATGCGTGGAAAAAATCGGCGTTACAAAACATGTTTTTCTCACGTTTCATTACAGACTCAACGCGTTCCGAAACGGCGTAGAGTGAAGTATCACCGACCTTTTCAGACAATTGTTTGGCATATTTTTTGATAATGGCGTTGCGGGGGTCTTTGACTTTGTAAACGGCGTGACCGAAGCCCATGATAAGTTCCTTGTTGGTCAATTTTTGCATAATGCCGGCTTCGGCTTCATCAGCTGATGACCACTGCTCTATCATTTCCATTGCCGCTTCGTTGGCACCACCGTGCAGCGGGCCGCGCAGGGCACCAATAGCAGCAGTAACACAGGAATAGATATCTGACAATGTCGAGGCAACAACACGTGCAGTAAATGTTGATGCATTAAACTCGTGCTCGGCGTAAAGGATAAGCGATACGTTCATCACTTTTTCGTGTAACGCATCCGGTTTTTTACCGTGCAGCATTTCAAGAAAATAGCCGCCAATGCTCGGTGTGTCGAGTTTGGTTTCAATTCTGACACCGTCGTGGCTGTAGCGATACCAGTAAGTGACAATGGCGGGCATGTTGGCCAACATGCGCTGGGTGGCCAATTGCTGATCGTCAAAACTTTCTTCGGGGTATAAGTTGCCTAACATAGAACAACCGGTACGCATAACGTCCATGGGGTGTGTGTCTTTTGGTATGCGCTCCAGTACATCTGTCAGTTCACTCGGCAGGCCGCGCAAAGCGATCAGTGTCTTGTTGTATTGATTCAGTTGTGGTTGCGTTGGCAGTTCACCATAAGTCAATAAGTAAGCGACTTCTTCAAAACCAGCCCTGTCGGCCAAAACGGACATGTCGTAGCCGCGATAGTGCAGACCGTCACCTGAATGACCAACGGTACAAATGGCTGTGCGGCCGGCAGACTGTCCTCGAAGTCCGGCGGCATTATCTTTCTTTTTATCACTCATGTTTCTCTCCTGTTAATACTAAATAAGGGTTTGTTGGTTACTGTTTGGAAAACAATCTGTCAAGCTGTTGTTCAAATGCATGGTAATTCAACACGTCGTACAGTTCCTCTCGCGTTTGCATGTCATCGAGCACACTTTTCTGAGAGCCGCTTTTGCGAATGGCGGCATAGACTTTTTCGGTTGCTCGGCTTTGGGCGCGATAGGCTGACAGCGGATAGAGGATTAGATCGACATCGACACTGGCCAGTTCGTCACGGGTAAATAAAGGTGTTTTGCCAAATTCGGTAATGTTAGCCAGCAGCGGCACCGAGATGGCCTCTTTGAATTGTTTGTATTCATCAAGGGTTGCCATCGCTTCGGCAAAAATCATATCGGCTCCGGCTTCGATGTAGGCGTTGGCGCGGTCAATAGCAGCGTTTAGCCCCTCGCCGTTGTAGGCATCCGTACGTGCCATCAAGACAAAATGTTCATCGGTTTTGGCATCGACGGCAGCTTTGACACGATCGCACATTTCGCTTGTTGGTACCAGTTCTTTATTGGGACGATGGCCACAGCGTTTTTGACCGACTTGATCTTCCATATGCACGGCAGCAACGCCGACTTGGGTTAGGTCTTTAATAGCCCGGGCGATATTAAAAGCACCGCCCCAGCCCGTGTCGATATCGACCAATAGCGGTGTATTAACGACATCGGTAATGCGTTTGGCATCGATTAAAATATCATTTAAAGTGGTGATACCCAGATCGGGTACACCTAAAGAGCAGGCGGCAACACCACCGCCGGATAAATAAATGGCCCTATAACCGGCGCGCTTGGCGAGTAGGGCAGAGTAGGCATTGATTGTTCCCATGACTTGAAGGGGGTGTTCTTCTTTGACGGCTTGGCGGAAACGGGCACCGGCAGATGCAATTGTCATATATTTTTCTCCTATCTAAGATAAGTTGACCTTATTTCCTGTAATGGTACCATCCCGACACAGCGTTTCCCAAGAAAAAGATAGACAACTATAGTGAAACAGTTTCTATTGCTCACTGAAATTTTCATCATAGAAAAACGGTCGTAACCACCCCAAGCGGTTTCAGGGTGGTTATATAGTGACTAGGTGAGAGACATCGAACCTATATTTCTTTGGTCTGGTGTTCCTTAACGGCGATATCGAGACTTTGGTCGCGTGGGTATCCTAATCTCCTTAACCCGGCTTTTATTTCATCCAGGGTTAATGGATCTTCAATCGTTGGTGGCATATTGTAGGGTACATCGTCAGCCATCGCCCGCATGGTCGCTCGCAAAATTTTACCTGAGCGCGTTTTGGGGAGTTTATGCACGACAGTAACCAATTTAAATGACGCGACTGCACCCAGCGCGTCGCGCATATGTTTGACAATTTCGGCGCATAATTCGTCTTCATTGCGGTGGATATTGGCTTTTTGCACGATAAAGCCGATGGGTACTTGTCCTTTTAGACGATTTTTAACACCAATAACGGCTGCTTCGGCAATATCTGAGTGGGCGCAGAGAGCTTCTTCCATAGAGCCGGTTGACAGACGGTGTCCGGCGACGTTGATAATATCATCAATTCGTCCCATGACGTGCCAATTGCCGTGTTCGTCCTGATGGCCGGCATCGCCGGTAAGGTAATAACCGGCAAAGTCGGAAAAATAAGATTTGATGCAGCGCTGGTCGTTTTTCCAAAGCGTTTGTAAAGTGCCCGGTGGCAGCGGCAATTTGGCAACAATATTGCCCGACTGACCCTGTTCGACAGGGTTGCCCTGATCATCAAGGCATTCGAGTTGATAACCCGGCACGGCGCGTCCGGTAACATTTTCTGCTGCCGTATTGTAGTCCAATCCCAGGCAATTGGCAGTAATAGCCCACGCCGTCTCGGTTTGCCACCAGTGATCGACAACGGGGACGCCAAGTTTTTCCTTAGCCCAGGCCATTGTGTTGGGGTCACAGTGTTCACCGGCCAAGAATAGGGATTTGAGACAGCTGATATCATAACGTTTAATATGCACACCGTCGGAATCCTCGCGGCGGATGGCACGGATGGCCGTCGGGGCGGTGAATAAACACTTAACGTTGTGCTCTTGGACAATGCGCCAGAAAACACCGGCATCCGGTGTACCAACCGGTTTCCCTTCGAAGATAATACTGGTGCATCCGGCCAGCAGCGGCGCATAACAAATGTATGAGTGGCCGACTACCCAGCCGACATCCGAGGCCGCCCAGAAAACGTCACCGGCGTTGCAATTGTACAAGTTTTTCATTGTCCAGTTAAGTGCCACAGCATGGCCGCCGTGATCTCTCAAAACGCCTTTCGGGGCCCCGGTGGTTCCCGAGGTGTAGAGGATATACAGTGGATCCGTGGCTTTTACGGGTACGCAATCAACCGGGTCAGCGGCTTCCATCCACAATTTCCAATTAATGTCGTTATCGCGGAAAACGATACGGTGGTGCGAACGCTGCCAGAATACCGCGTAGTCAATTTTGTGTTTGGCAATACGTTCGGCCTCGTGGACAATGGGTTGGTATTCGACAATATGGCCGGGCTCTATGCCGCACGACGTCGTCAAAATGACCTTGGGTTCACAGTCGTCAATACGTTTGGCAAGTTCTTTGGCGGAAAATCCACCGAAAACCACCGAATGAATGGCGCCGATGCGGGCACAGGCAAGCATGGCAAAGACCGCTTGCGGTATCATGGGCATATAGATGATAACGCGGTCACCTTTTTCAACACCCAAACCACGCAGGGCACCGGCTGTTTTGGAAACGCGATCAAGCAGTTCGTTATAAGTTACAATGCGTTTGGTCGTGGTGATGGCGCTGTCGTAAATAAGGGCAGCCTGCTCACCGCGTCCTGCTTTTACATGGCGGTCAACGGCGTTATAGCACGTGTTCATTTCTCCACCGACGAACCAGCGATAAAGCGGGGCCTTGCTATCGTCTAAAACGTTATCCCAAGGTTTATCCCAGTCGATATCTTGGGCTGCTTGCGCCCAATAGGTTTCGGGATGGTCGGCAGCTTGATTAAATAGTTCGTTGTAATTGTTCATAATGACGCAACCTATAGAGTTTTTTTATTTGACCCATAATAATAAATATAATAGATAAAAATGTCACGTATTAATTTGTTAAATGTTATCAATGACCAATATGTGCCGGCGTGTAAACATCGCAGCAGGTTCTACAAAACCTTTTATTAAGACATTTCAACGAGATCAACAGAAGCTGTTTTTAACGGCGAGAAACGACTCAGCATGTTCTGTTCGTGTTGCGTCATCGTTTCATCAAAGTGCTCTTTGCGCAAATGCAAGGCCTGTCCGTGGGACTGGATAAATTGCCGGTTATTGTAATGCAGCTGATTAATAAATTGCGATAGGGTGAGTTGGCACACCGATTTTGCTTCGCCGACCAAACGATCACTAAAATAGTCGCTCGGAGTACAATCGAGCTTTAATTGATTGGCCTGATAGAAATAAGCGTCGCTATTTTTAGGGCTATCGGCAAAAAAACGAAAACCTGCAGCTTTGGGAATGGCTCGAATGCGTTGCCGGATGGTCTGTTTTTCCGTACTAATGGAAGATGTCAAATAGTCCCAAGTTACGCCGCACACTGTTATGACAAAAGGAGCTCGCGTACCATCTTCGTCATAATGCGCCGAGGCTAGATTTTGTAAAGTCTGCAGACAGTCATCAATGGATGCCGTATCAATATTTTCGAGCGTCACCTTACCCAAAGGTGAATCATAGTTGATTTTGACGGTATTTAACAAATAGTAAATATCTGAGCTCATTTGCCATTCGGGTATTTCCACATCCTTCCTTTCGGCGGATAGTGGATGGTCTGCTCTTGCTGTTTTTTCAGATATTGGTATCAATTTCGATGCGATGCGACGTAGTAGCATAGGGTCTGTCTATCTAATTTGATTGGTTTGGGCTAGTCATGATAACAACTTATTCGGAAAAATAAAAGATAATAGTAATAATTATCAATTGTATCTTTTGCCAAGATATCTGGTGCGTTGCAGGAAACGCCTTAGAGAAGTGGCAGCACGTGCATTCTTTAGATTTAAGTGGATTTGCCGAGATACAAACACCTCGGTCTTATACGCGAAACAGTTTGCCCTGTAACTGTGCCAAAATAATTCCGACTAAAATAAGCAGACAGCCGAACAACATGAATAGCGTCAATGTTTCTCCCAAAAAAATCATCCCGGCTAATAGAGCAAAAACAGCTTCTGTGCTCATAATAAGGGCGGCATTAGTGGCCGGAACGTAGCGTTGCCCGAATATTTGCAGGGTAAAGGCGACCGCTGCCGAAATAATACCGGTGTAAAGTATCCCGTAGCGAATTTCCCATACGGTTGCCACGGTTGGGAAAATGGTATGTTCAGCTCCTTTGATCCACCACATTACACCTATCACCAAGCCGCTGAGTAAAGTGACGGTCAGCATTTGGATAATGGCAATATTTAAGACATTGGCATAACGTGCGAAAACACCCAGCCATAACACTTGAGCTGCCCAGGCAAAGGCGCAGGCAATCGTCATCATATCACCCGTATTGAATTGATTCTCCACATCACTGCTATGGTTGCTGCCGAGTAAATAAATACCGCTAATTGTCACCGCTGCGCCGATCCAAACTTCCAAACGACAGCGTTGGCCGATGAAAAAAGCCAATATTGGCACAATGACAATATACAAGGAGGTCAAAAATCCCGACTTCCCCGCCGATGTGTAAGACAGTCCCCACTGCTGCAGAGAAATACCCAAAAACATAAAAAAACCGGCCATACCGCCGATAAACCATGCGGTATGATGATACTGCTTGGTTTTGGCGACATCGGCAATATGAGGTGAAAATAATTTTTCGGGCAACCCTTTCAGTACCAGCAAGGCCGGTACCGACACACCAAACCGTAAGAAGTTAAAGGTAAACGTATCGACATAATGGGTCGCATCTTTTTGGAAAATGAATGCCGTACCCCATAGCAGGGAAGTCAATAGTAGCAGTAAATATCCTTTAATCATGTCTTGTGGTTATCGTTTATTATTGTTTTAAGTCAAGTCGATATCAGTGAGTTATCGGTTCAGGTGGAATTACTTTTCCCGGGTTCATCAGATTCAGTGGATCAAAAACCTGTTTAATACGACGCATTATATCAATGGCTGCCGGATCTTTATACTTATTCATCTGTTTAAGTTTTTGACTGCCGATGCCGTGTTCAGCGCTAAAAGAGCCGTGTAGACTATCAACGATATCAAAAATGACATCGTTGATGGTTTGTTGGTAGTGCCGTACAAAGTCGTCGGGTGATACACCTTTGGGGCGGGTAAAATTGTAGTGTAAGTTGCCGTCGCCCAAATGTCCGAAGGGGTAGGGCGTAATACTTGGACAAATATCGGCGACTGCCTTATTGCCTCGTTCGACCAACTGGGGAATCGCTGAGATGGGAACGGAAACGTCGAATTTAATCGATACCTCTTCGTGTTTCTGGACGGCGACAATCATTTCGCGTATTTTCCAGAACAGTTGCTTCATACTCTCATTATAGGAAACCGTTGCGTTGACGATCAGTCCGTCATTCATCAGTTTTTCCAGAAAGTTGAGGTTGTCATCAAACAGCGGTGTATCGGGATTGGCATCGGCAATTTTGTACCAGATATACCAGGGATAGGTATTGTCGATTGGACATCTGACATCGCTGTGTCGTTCCATAAACCGTATGGCGATATTGGGGATAATTTCAAAAGTCGACACTTTGCCGACAAAATGGGCCTGGGCGCGTTTGAGGCAAGTAATGGCATCGTCAAGGTGATTGACAGCGATAAAACCGTGCTCGTTATTGATTTCCGGCGGGAAGAGTTTAAACGTCGCCGCAGTGATAATGCCCAGCGTACCTTCACTGCCGATCAACAACTGCTTCAGATCGTATCCGGTATTGTTTTTTCGCAGTCCGTAAAGATCGTTTAACACGTTGCCATCCGGTAGAACCGCTTCAATGCCCAGCGTTAAATCGCGTGTGTTGCCGTAGCGCAGTACATTGATACCCCCTGCGTTGGTGGCCAGATTTCCGCCGATTTGGCAGGAACCTTCGGCACCCAGGGCCAGAGGGAAATAGTGGCCTGTCTTTGCAACGGCTTCTTGTAAATCCTGTAAAATGCAACCGGCCTCGGCGGTGACGGTCATATTGTTGACGTTAATTTCACGGATGCGATTCATATTTTTCAGGTTAACGATAACCGCGGCGGCGTCACGACTTTGGGCGCCCAAACAACGTCCGGTGTTACCGCCCTGCGGGACGATGGGAGTTTTGTAACGGTGACAAGTTGCCACAATCTGAACAATTTCTTTGGTATTATTTGGAAAGACAACAGCAAATGCTTGTCCCAAATGACGCCCGCGAGATTCTCTTAAGTAAGGAAGTATTTTGCCTCGACTGTTATTATCGTCGTTGTCGCCATCAGTTCTGCTGCTGCTGGCGTTGGAGAAAAGAATATGATGCTCTCCGACGATCGATGTCAGGTCTTTTTTGAGTGCTCTAAAAGGCGCCTTGTCTATAGTCATGATGTCAGTTTATCGAAAGATATTACTGCCTCATACTATCATGACTCGGCTGATCCGCGTAGTTATAGTCATGCCAGAAATTTTCCGTTACAGCGTTACGCCGTCTCACCGTAACGGTTTTTAATTCACTTCACCTGTTTGTAAGGTATAGTGAAGTGAATTAACCCCTCCTTTGCCTTTGCTTTTTACATCGTTTTTTTATCGTCGCATCGTGGCGACCTTTCGCTTTAGTTGGCTCTTATTTGTTGGTCTGGTTTTTGCGATATTTGCAACAGCCGAACGTAGAAAAAATCACTGAAAGCGAAATCAGAAATTACTTATCCATTTGTGCCGAGTAGTGCCGGGTCCAAGGCACATCATCCACATGGGACGCTGGGAGTCTTTTAGATTTCGAGTACTACACAACGCAGGAATTGACGCGCCCAGGCGGTTATTGCCTCCTAATATTCGTAGTATCCTTGATGTTCATCGTAACAAACATATTCCGTACCTAAGTCTGGCAAACGAGTCATATAATCATATAGCGAGGCCGGTGGTTGGCTGGCGGGTATTTTTTCAGTGATATGAAAACGCCCTTGTTTTTTATCCCACGCCAGTTTTACACTACGATAACGAAGGTTCTTTTCTACCTGATAGACCTTATCCAACCACTGCAAAACCATCGGTAGGTGTTGTTGGCGTAGCATTTGCACTTGTTCCATTTCCGTTTTATCAGATTCGGGGAAACCCTCGACGTGAGTTTGTAAGATGCGAGTTAGTGCTCGCTCATCATCACTATTCATCGCTTCTCCAGTTAATAAAGCACTAACGGATTGCCTATCGCTGATCTGTTTGACCCAGTCAACGAGCAAATCAACCCATACGTTACTATCACCGACAAGGGCTAATCCCAAATCGCCATAGACTAATAGGGCATTTTTTTGTTGCGGTTCGCTGAGTAGATAAATTAACGGTTTAGCCGTGGCAGTCACCGTTGTTCCTTGGCGAGGAAAATTAACTGCTAAATAATGCAATGGGGCTTGAGCCGACTTGATGGCAACATCAGGGGCAAAAGTCTGCAGGCTTATGTTGGGGAAAGTCGATGACAGTGGCTTATTGCTGGTAAATGATTTACCCGAAGGGAATAGCGTGCACTGACCGCCGTGTTGTTTCATCTGCGAAACATCGCTATTAAAAATTGTGTAATC
>PDWJ01002514.1_pt1 | contig 24365 bp, 18 predicted proteins | sample 1430881 | NCBI WGS metagenome assembly PDWJ01 (sample SAMN01162460, study PRJNA174530) | Oral metagenome, whole genome shotgun sequencing project. | biome: Marine environment; feature: Marine mammal; material: Swab sample of the gingival sulcus; isolation source: swab sample of gingival sulcus...
CTAGAGCGCTGTGCCCGGCGACGGGAGGCCGTTGTGGGGTGCTCCGAGCACGTCGCGCCGCGCTGTGCTGCTAGCGCTGTGTTGTTAGCTATCTGACGATTTGTCGAGATCGAGGATCCTCGCGCCGCCGACGTAGCTCTTGGTCTCGTAGCGCGTGATCTTGCCGATCTTCCGCACGATGTCGGCCAGTCGCTGACACTCCTGCAGGATCATCTCCGCCGCGCGGCGATTGGCGTCGTCCTCGGGGATCCGACGCATCAAGAGTTCGGCGTAGCCCATCACCGAGGTCAACGGCTGGTTCAGCTCGTGCGCTGTAGTGCCGGCCAGCTCCGCGATCAGCGCCTGCTTCTCTGCGTCGACGAGGCGCTCCTGCGCTTGGACTAGCCGGCGCTCCATATGCAATCGTTCGCGCAGATCGCTGATGATCGACACGGTGCCGACCTCGGCGTCGTTCTCGTAGATGATGCTCGCGGAGACGCGCACGGGGACGAGCTCGCCCTCCTCCGCAACGACCTCCTTGCGCACCATCTCGAGCCGCCCCACGCCGCCATCGCCGTCGCCTCGCAGCTGCTGCATCAACGTCTCGGCCACCCCCTCAGGGAAGAAGTCCCCCAAGGTCATCTGACCGATCACGTCCTTGACCTCATAGCCGAAGATCCGCTCAGCCCCCTGGTTGAAGAGGAGCACTCGCCCCTCGATGTCGGCGGCGACGATCGCGTCGACCGTGCTGTCGATTAGACGCTCGAGGAACTCCTTGGTCTGCCTCAGCTCCTCGGAGAGGGCGCGGGCCTCCGTGACGTCGCGGAAGCTCAGCACCAAGAGCTCCTCGTCGGATAGGCTCCCGCTGGTAGAGACCGAGACTACGATGGGATCACCGCTGGTCGTGATCAACCGAACGTCGAAGATCCGACCGCCCTGAGCGTTCGCCGCGTCCAGCTGCTCGGCGAGCATCTCCCGGTCGCGCTCGGCGACGATGTCGAAAAGGGGGCGCCCAGCGAGCCCATGGGCAGCGTAGCCTGTGATCTGCTCGCCCATCGGGTTGAGGTGCAGCAGCGTGCGTTCCTCGTCGAGCACGATGATGCCGTCGGAGGCGCGCTCGAAGAACTCCTTGTACTTCTGCAGCACGGCGCGTCGTCGCTGAACCGCGACGCTGGAGATGCCGCGGCGCTGGGTCTGCTCCCGGAGTGAGCGGTAGGTCTCGGAGGCGCGGATCCGCGGCGCCAAGAGCGCGCTCATCTCGCGCACCAGGGACAGCGTCGACCCCGCGACGTGCGCTCCAGCGCTGAAGTGGAGCTCCAACGCGCCAAAGACCACGCTCTCGAAGACGAGCGGCTGCAAGAGCACGAGGCCGCGATCGTCGAAGCCGGCGGCCCCGCCATAGCACGAGACGCGGGGCGCGAGGAGCACATCGTCGAGGAGGATCTGCTGACGCGACTCATAGAGCGGCCGGAGCTCGTGGAAGGCCGCGTCCGGCGTGACGAGCCCGAGCACGGCGCTGTCGTCGCTCGCCCCGAGCAGGTAGCAGGTGTCCTCGGGGTCGCGGGCGACCACCAACAGGCTGCGGTTGGCCTCTGTCTGCTCCTCCACGCCGAGGAGGGCATCATGCAGCGCCTCGCGCAGCTCGCGTCCATGGTCGAGCTCGGCGGCGGTCTCATCGAGCAGCTGTCGATGACCTCGATGCCGCTCGAGCTCGCGTAGGCGCCTCCAGCGGCCCCGCAGCGATCGCAGCCGAACCAAGAGCGTCGCCTCGCTCTGCGGCCACCGCAACACCTCGTCGGCGCCGTCGCGGAGCATCTCGACATCGCGCTCGTCAAGGTCGGTCGTGGAGACGATCGCGCCGAGCATCGGCAAGCTGCGCCCCGCCCTCGCCTGCTGGGCCCTCCGAAGGTCGTCGGCTCCAGCGAGGACCAGCAGCGGCCCCTCGCGGCGCGCCAGCGCTATGGCGCTGCGCGGATCCTCGACGGAAACGAGCTGCTTGCTCAAGGCGAGCAGATCTCTCAGCTCCCGCGCCTCGACGGTACTACAGATCACGATCGCGAGCGCCTCAGCGGTTGCCATATAGCGGTAGTCTAACGAAAAAAAGCCGCGGCTGGCAGTCTACACCGCTGCCGAGGTGGTTACGGCTCCTGTGGAGCGAGCAGGATCACGCGGAGGTGATTCGGCCGGTCCTCGAGCGACATATCGCCGGCGCCATAGCCAACACCGAGCAAACGCCCAGCAGGGAGCTCTCCATAGCTGTCGACGGTGGTCGCCGCGATCGCAGCCCCGGTCGGCGTGCAGAGCTCCATGGCGTCACCGCCGCCCCAGACCGGGGCTCCTCGCAGCAGCTCGAGTGTCAGCGGCGACGGGATCGGCTGGCAACTGCGGGCATGTGGCGGCCCCTGGCCGACGGGGATCGGCCGACAAGACACGCTCGCCGGCGAGAGCACCTCGAGCGCCAGGGCGGCCCCCAGCACGTCGACGGCGGTGTCGATGAGCTGCTCTCCTACCAGCTCGGCGGCGCTGGAGATCGTCTGGTGAGCGCCCGCGAGGGCCGCGAGGGTCTGCTGGGCGCGGGCCAAGGCGCCCTCGGGGAGCTCGAGCCGCCGATAGGCGCGCTCGATGTCCTGGTAGCTGCCACGAGCGGGCGACTCCGATGGCTCGACCTCGACGCGAAAGTCGGCCCCAAGCAGGCCATGATGCTGCCGACGCCCCAACTTGACATCGAAGCGCTGGGGCAGCTCGAGGCTCCGCAGGATCTCGGCGAGGGGATCGAAGGGCACGCCGAGGTCGACCATCGCGCCGATGAACATGTCACCGGCCAGCCCGGAGAAGCAGTCGAGGTAGAGCAGGCCAAAAGGGACGTGACGAGACCCAGGCAGCACGCGTCAGCCGACGCGGCTCTGCCCGCGCCGGAGATGAGCCGGCACGATGAGCGGCAGCTTGGCGATGAAGAGCGAGCCGATCTCGACGGCTCCTTGGCTGCTCTCGTCACTTGGGTCAGCCCCCCTGCCCTCTTGAGCGCTTGGAGCGGACGGACCCTCGACCCAGACGCGTCCGCCGTGAGCCTCGACGAAGTGTTTGACGATCGAGAGGCCGAGCCCCGTTCCGCCGTACTCACGCGTAGACGAGCTATCGACCTGGTAGAAGGCCTCGAAGATGCGCTCGCGCGCGTCGGCCGGGATGCCGATGCCGTTATCCTTCACCTCGAGGTCGATGCAGCGGATCCGCTGCCCCGCGCTGTCGAGGTGCCCGATGGCCGCGTTGAGCGCCACGGCGCCGCCAGCGGGCGTAAACTTGATCGCGTTGGAGACGAGGTTCAGCAGCACCTGCCGGACCTTCGGTCGATCGGCGCTGAGCGGCGGCAGCCCCTCGGCGCTGTAGGTCAGGCCGATATCCTTTTGGCGAGCCTGCGGCATCATCGCGTCGGCGACCTGTCGCACGAGATCACCGACGTCGAAGGTCTCCTGCGAGAGCTGCACCGTGCCGCTCTCGATCCGCGAGACGTCGAGGATCTCGTTGATGATCTGCAGCAGATGATCGCCCTTCTCGAGGATCGTCTTGACGTACTCGCGCTGCTCGTCGCCGAGCTCGCCAGCGAGGCCCTCGAGCAGCATCTCGCTGTAGCCGATGACGCTCGTCAGCGGTGTCCGGAGCTCGTGGCTGACGGTGGCGAGGAAGCTGCTCTTGAGCTTGTCGAGGTCCTTGAGCTTCTCCACCGAGTCGGCGAGGCGTCGGTTCTTCTCCGAGAGCTCGTTGTAGGCGTCTTGGATCGCCGCGATATGGATCTGCGAGGTCAGGTGGCGGGCATAGCCGGTCTGCACGATCACGCCGAGCACCTCGTTGATCGCGGCGGCGGCGGCGCGGATCTTCGCCGGATCCCGCGCGTCGATTTGTTGCAGGTCGGCGCGAAGAGCATCGATCACGGATGGGTCATCACCGAGCATCTCGCAGAGCGCTGGCGGCAGATCGAGAAGACTTGGATCGCGGTAGGGTCCGAAGATGAGGAACCCGAGCTCCTCATCCTGATGGAGGATTGGGAGGATCTCGTAGCGCAGCCCGCATACGGTGCTCTCCTGCGCTTCGGAAACGTCGTCGCCATCGGGAGACGTCGAAGACCTGCGGCGGGCCTCTACGATCTCGTCGAAGGAGCAGCACAGCGCCGCGCCTAGCTGGTTGGCGATCCGCCGGCAGAAGGCGTGCTCGACCGGCACGTCGACGAGCACCTCTCCCTTCGCGTCGAGCACCGCGATCCCTGCGTCGTGGGTCCTCGCGAAGGTCATGCAGACCCGCTGGAGCGAGTCGGAATCGATGATGTCACCCAGCGTGACGGATTGCTCGAGAAGCGAGGACTGCTCCATCGGATCCATTGAATCCATCGGCGCACCCCTCTCCGATTCACCGGAGCCCTGCAATGTCCAACCCTTCCAGAAGCCTTTGCGGTCGGCGGCTCGGCTCCGCCTCGCTGCTCGAAGTCTAGTGGTTCGCGACGGCCTTGGCCAGCGACTGTGGCGCGAGATACACCCGCAATGGGATCGGCATAAAAAGTAGCGCGAAGAGCACCAACATGCCCACACAAAGGCGACGCCGCCCGGCGGTCAACGGGGTATCATCCACAGGAGGGTGGTACTCCCCTCCCGACATCCGACGCAGCAGGTGCAGCATCCCCCACCAGACGATCCAGGTCGCGCCGACGTTGATGCTCGTCACGGCCGCCCTACCCCATGCGATCCCTCGAAGCCCCTGCTCGACCACGGTGTAGCTGTAGGCCAGCAGGCCAAGCGGTACGAGAACTCGGTGGAGCCATAGCGACGCTCGGTTCTGACCTGCGCCGAAGTAGGCATAGGCGATATGGCCCCCATCGAGCTGGCCAACAGGGATCAGGTTGATCATCGTCACCAGGAGACCAACCCACCCGGCGAAGGCCACAGCGTGAAGCTGGACGTCGAGGCCGCCCCCCGGCAGGACCTTGCCGGTCACGACGAGCTTCAGGGCGATGTAAAGCAGCGAGTTACCCTCGAGCAACCCCGAGGCCTGAGGCCCAACGGATGAGAGCGAGAGGCCATAGAGCAGCACGGGCACAGCGACGACCATCCCCGCCAGCGGCCCCGCCGCGCCGATGTCGACGAGCTTGTTCCGATCCCGCGCGGTGGGCATCCCGATCACCGCCCCGAGGGTGCCGACCAGCCCAAAGGGTAAGGGGACGAAAAACGGCAAGCTGGCGTCGACACCGTGGAGCCTCGCGACGAGATAGTGCCCCATCTCGTGGGCCATCAAGATCCCCATCAGCGCGAGCACGAAAGGCCAGGCCTGGGGGAGCCGTTCGACAAGCTGCCCCGGCGCGAACCACGAGGTCGATGTGGGACCACCGAGGTCGGCGCCGGCCTTGGCGACGGTGACGCAGGTGGCCAACAGGAGCAGGCCATGCAACGCGTAGCGAGGCCGTCGAGGGGGCGCGTCCTCGGAGGAGGGAGCGGTGCTCTCCTCGCGCGCTGAGAGATCCTCGCTCATCCGCGTTGCTCCCGCAGTTGTGCCAGGGCGCGGCGATAGCTCTCCTGGCGAGGCTGCTGCTCGGGGCGAAGCTGATCCGTGGCGCGGGCCAGCGCCTGGCGCTGCGCGACGTCGAGGTCGAGAGGGGTCTCGACCATCACTCGCACATGGAGATCACCGCCGGAGATACCCTTGCCTCGGATCCGCAGCACCCGCCCCGACTGGCTGCCGGCGGGGACCTGCATCCAGACCACCCCGTCGAGGGTCGGCACTTCGACCCGCCCACCCAGCGTCGCTGTGCCGATATCGACCGGCAGCTCGAGCTCGATGTCGTGCCCCCGACGGAGGAAGAGGGGGTGCGGTTCGACGTGGAGCACGACGTGAAGGTCGCCGGGCGGGCCACCGTGGAGACCGGGCTGGCCCTGCCCAGGTACGACCCGCAGGTCGCCGTCTCGCACGCCCGCCGGCAAGCTGACGTCAAAGCGGCGCTCGACCAGCAGCATCCCCACACCTTCGCAGCGCTCGCAGGGGATCAGCACGCGACGCCCCTGCCCTCCGCAGCCCGGACAGGGCTGCGGCAGGCTCAAGAGCCCTTTCCGCGGCAGGTCGCCCCGCCCATCGCAGTCTGCGCAGGCGCCCTCCCCTCCACGGGCCGCGCCGCTGCCCTTGCAGGCTGGGCAGAGGTCATCGACCCCGACTGTGATCCGCCGGCTGACGCCCGCCGCGGCCTCCTCAAGGCTTAGCTGCAACACCTGACGCAGGTTTCGCCCCGCGCGCTTACGCTTGAAGCGCCCTCCGAGCAGGTCCGAGACGAGCCCCCCAAAAAGCTCCCCCGGACCGGCCTCGGCCATCAACTGGGCGTCGTACTGTTGACGTCGCTCCGCGTTGGAGAGCTGGTTGTAGGCCTCACTGCAGGCCTGAAAGCGCGCCGTCGCCTCGGGGTCGGGGTTCTTGTCGGGGTGCAAGCGCAGGGCGCGCCGACGGTAGCCAGCCTTGATCTGCTCGATGGTCGCCGTAGGAGGTACGCCGAGCAGCTGGTAGTGGTCCAGGTCGCCAGCGCTGTTGACCCTTGAGGTCGGCGAGGTCACTCCGCCTGCGGCTCGCCACCGCCGCTGACCGGTTCGTCGTACATCGCTGCAGCGAAGCGGTAGGAGGAGTCTTGTAGCTGCTCGATCGCCTTGCCCAGCTCCACCGGATCGGCCTGCTGCTCGAGCAGCTGCTTGACCGCCGAGAGGTCGCGTTTGATGTCCTCGATGTCTTCAGCCGAGAGCATCTGACCGTACTCGCGCAGCGCGCCCTCTGTGGTGTAGATCAACGTCTCGGCGTTGACCTTCATCTCCGCCACGGCCTTCTTCTTCTCGTCGTCTTCCCGATGAGACTCGGCCTCGTTGATCATCTGGTCGATCTCTTGCTCCGTGAGGCCGGAGGTCGGCACGACGCGAACGCTCTGCTCTTTGCCCGTGCCGAGATCCTTGGCGCTGACGTTGAGGATCCCGTTGGCGTCGATGTCGAAGGTGACCTGAATCTGCGGCACGCCACGGGGCGCCGGCGGGATCCCGAGCAGCTGAAAATGCGCGAGGCTCTTGTTGTCGTTGGCGAGCTCACGCTCGCCTTGGAGCACGTGGACGTTGACCAGCGGCTGGTTGTCCACCGCGGTGGAAAAGACCTCCGACTGGCGCGTCGGGATCGTGGTGTTTTTCGGGATCAGCCGGGTGAAGATGCCGCCCGCGGTCTCCACGCCCATCGAGAGTGGGGTGACGTCGAGCAGCAGCACCTCGTCGACCTCGCCGCGAATGACGCCGCTCTGGATTGCTGCGCCCATCGCCACGACCTCGTCGGGGTCGACGCGCTTGGTGGGCTTTTTGCCGAAGAACTCGGCCACACACTCCTGGATCCGCGGCATGCGGGTCTGACCACCGACGAGGATGACCTCATCGACCTGGTCCTTGGTCAGCCCGGCGTCGTTGAGCGCCGTCTGGCAGGGCTTGAGCGTGCGCGAGATCAGCTCCTCGGTCATGGTCTCGAGCTTGCCGCGGGTCAGCTGCGTCGTCAGGTGCAGCGGCTTGCCATCGGCGCTGGCGGCGATGAAGGGCAGGTTGATGTCGGTCTCGAGCGACGCCGACAGCTCATGTTTTGCCTTCTCTGCCGCCTCGCGCAGGCGCTGGAGCGCCATCTTGTCGGTGCGCAGGTCGATGCCGTTGGCCTCCTGGAACAACGAGGCCATGACGTCGATGATCTTGCCGTCGAAGTCCTCACCGCCGAGGAACGTGTCGCCGCTGGTCGCCTTGACCTCGAAGACCCCGCCCCGGAGCTCGAGAATCGAGACATCGAACGTGCCCCCGCCGAGGTCGTAGACCGCTACGCGCTTGCCCTTGCCGCCGTCCTCCCCGAAGCCATAGGCCAGCGCCGCCGCTGTCGGCTCGTTGATGATCCTGAGCACGTTCAAGCCGGCGATGCGCCCCGCGTCCTTGGTCGCCTGACGCTGAGCATCGTCGAAGTAGGCCGGGACCGTGATCACAGCGTCGGTGACCTCCTCGCCCAGATAGGACTCGGCGATCTCCTTCATCTTGGTCAGCACGATCGCGGAGATCTCGGGCGGCGAGTAGTCGCGACCGCGGACCCGCACGCGCGCGTCACCGTTATCAGCGGCGACGATCGAGTAGGGACAGGACTCTCGCATCCGGGTCACCTGCTCGTCTTCGCCCTTTCGCCCGATCAGCCGCTTGACGGCCATGATCGTGTTTTCCGGGTTGGTCACGGCCTGGCGCTTGGCGATCTGCCCCACCAGGCGGTCCCCGCCCTCCGTGAACGCGACGATCGATGGCGTCGTCCGGCTGCCCTCGGCGTTTGGCACAACGGCTGGCTCATCGTTTTCAAGCACAGCGACACAGGAGTTCGTGGTGCCGAGATCGATCCCGATCGCTTTACTCATCGGCCTTCTTCTCGCTTTCGCTGTCTTGCTCGCCGCGCTCTCCTGCCGCCGCGGCCTCGTCGGTCTCGGTCTCCCCCTCGACCTCTTCGTCATCTGCTGGCGGCATGGGGATGGGCGCCGGCCTCTCGGCTCTGGCTGGCTCTCTAAGCTCCTGCGCCCCCTCCTCCACCGCTTCAGCCAGCGCCTCGGAGGGCGCGGCGGGAGGCTCCTGTGGGCCCTTCGAGACGATGACCATCGCCGCGCGAACGAGGCGATCTCCTCGCTTGTAGCCCTTCTGAAGCTGGGCGATCACCGTGTTGCGAGGCTCGTCCGAGTCCATCTGCTGCAAGGCCTCGTGGAGCTCCGGATCGAAAGGCTCCCCGATCGAGTCGAAGGGCTCGATCTCGTTTTTCGCCAGCACGCCGAGGAACTGCTTGGCGACCATCTGAACCCCGGAGAGCAGAGTCTGATCGGCACCCTCGGCCCTCTCGCCGTGCTCGATCGCGCGCTCGAGGTTGTCGAGCACCTCGAGGAAGCCCAACGCCACACGGTTGCCGGCGTGCGTCGTCGCCTCACCGAGCTCACGGCGCGCCCGCTTTTTGTAGTTGTCGAAGTCAGCGGCGACACGGAGCATCCGGTCTTGGAGCTTGGCGCTCTCGGCTCGCAGCGTCTCGAGCTGGGCCCGTAGCTGCGCGGCCTCATCCTCGACGTCTTCACCGTCCTTGGCCTCTTCAGCCTCGCCAGCCTCTCCTGCCGCATTCTCCTCGCCCGGCGCTTCAGCGTCGACCGCGTCTTCAGCGGTCTTGGCGTCGCTGCTCTCAGCAGCTTCAGGCGCCTCTGCGACGTCTTCATTGGCGCTCTCAGCGGCGGATGACGTCTCGCTCGGCGCGCTCGCTTCGTCGGCGCTTGCGGCTGCGTCCTCGGCGTCGGCAACGTGCTTGTCTGTGCCTTCGTTGGGGGTCGTCAAACGGCTTCACTCCTCGTGCTCGGCGCACGGGTCTTTCGCCTCGCACGGGCAGCCTGCCTCAGTCACTCAGACGCCACGCAGACGAGGCTCCACTCGTAAGGGCCCATGATGTAACACGATCGGAGGGAGAAGGGGAAGCCCGGAGCGGAGACTCAGCCGCTAGCTCAAGACCTTGGTTAGCAACCCGGCGGTGAAGTCGACCAGCGAGATCACTCGGGAATAGTCCAAAGACGAGGGGCCGATGACCCCGAGCGTCCCCAACGGCTGGTTGCCACCATAGCTCGCAGCAACGATGGCACAATTACGCAACATCTCCTGTTGAGTCTCGGCGCCAATGAAGACCTGTACGCCCTCCCCGCCCATCGTCTCGTCGAGCAGCTGCAGCACCTGGCGACGCTGCTCGATCCCCTCGAGCAGCGCGCGGAGTTGCTCGCGATCGAAGTCCGGATGATCGAGGAGGCGGGCCTGACCTTCGATCACCAGCTCGTCCTCAATGGGCCTGTCGAGGACCTCCGCGCCGAGCTCCAGGCCACGACGGATGGCCTTGTCGTAGCGTGACTGCTCGTTCTCCAGCTCGTTTTGCACCAGCTGCCGCACCTCGCTGAGCGTCTTGTCTACACAGAGGTCGTTGAGGTAGCGATGAGCCCTTCCGAGGTTCTCACCGTCGAGGTCGCGAACCTTCAGCAGGCGGTTTTGTACGAGCCCAGACGACATCACGAGCACGGCGAGGAGCCGCCCCGCGTCGAGCGGGACGAAGTCGATGCGCTTGAGCACGGAGACCTCGGAGCGAGGGACGAGCACCAGAGCGCATTGCTGAGAGACATCGGAGAGCAGACGAGAGATCTCTCGCATCAGCGCCTGGAGCTCCACATCGGTGAGCCGATAGCGCGCTACGATCTCGGCCTTCTCAGCTTCGGTCAGCTCCCGAGCGCGCATCAGCCGGTCGACGAAAAACCGGAGCCCGCTCTCGGTCGGCAAGCGACCAGCCGAGGCATGGGGCTGACGTAGCAGGCCGCGCTCTTCGAGGTCGGCCATCGTGTTGCGGACCGTGGCGGGGCTCTGCTCGATCCCCTGGCGCTTAACGAGCGTACGCGAGCCTACGGCCTCACCCGTGAGGATGTACTCCCTGACGATCGCCGCCAGAACCTCCCGCTGGCGCGCATCGATCTCCATCCTATGAGCTCTCCTCGAGAGGCTCCCATCCGCCGGCTCGGCTTCGCCTCACGGCTTGAAGTCCTTGCGCTTGAGTCTTCGCCTATTCGGCCAGCGGGTCAAGCGCGAGCCAAGCGAGTGGCGATCTCGTCTGCGAACCACAAGCCCCGAGCGGTGGGCGCGATCGCCTCCTCGCTGACCCGGAGCAAGCCCCAGGCCTCGAGCTTGCTGAGAGCCTCATGATGGTCGGAGAGCGGATCGGCGTCGAAGCGCGCGACGTAGCGTTCTCGGCTGAGCCCTCGGCTGGTGCGAAGGGCGAGCATCAGCACCTCGAGCTGGGCGAGCCGGCCCTCGCTGCGCTCGAGCCTCGCCCCATCGACTCGCGGCGGGTCAACATCATCGCGCAGCGCCGCACCCCGGTAGCTGAGGTATGGGGGATTGGCCAGCCGCAGCGCGCATGGTCCCCGAAGCGCCATCGAGTGGGCCGACGCCCCGAGGCCGAGATAGGACCAGCTCTGCCAAACAAGCAGGTTATGGCGCGACTCTCGTCCCGGACGGGCGTAGTTCGAGACCTCGTAGTGTTCGTAGCCGGCGTCGGCGAGCAGCTCGGCGGTGGTCTCGAGCTGCGCGGCGAGGTCGTCGTCAGCGAGGGGCGCGAGCCCGCGACGACGCATCGGCGCGCGCTCGGCGAGGGTCAGCCCGTAGACGCTGATATGCTCTGGACCGAGGGCGATCATCGCCTCGAGCTGGGCGCGGTGGTGCTCGAGACGCTGGTCGGGCAAGCCACAGATCAGATCGCAGCTGATGTTGTCGAAGCCGACAGCGCGAGCGTCCTCGTAGGCCAGCCGCGCCCGGGTTGCGTCGTGGGTCCGCGTCAAGGTGCGAAGTGCCTCGTCGTCGAGGCTCTGAACGCCGATGCTGAGGCGATCAACACCGGCCTCGCGCAGCCGTCGTAGCGCCGCCCGATCGAGGTCTCCCGGGTTGACCTCGATGGTGACCTCGAGCGCGCCGAGCGCTGCGCCTGCGAGCCTCGCGAGGTCCTCCAGGAGCGCGCCGACCTGCTCGGCGGGCCAGAGGGAGGGGGATCCGCCACCGAGGTAGATCGTGCGTAGCGCGCCGCCTCCACGGTAGCTCTCGATCCGCGCCTGCGCTTCCCGCTCGACCTGCTGTCGGTAGTCTTGGTGGGGAAAGTCGCCCAGCTGGACGGTCTCGAAGTCGCAATAGCCGCAGCGCCGCACACAGAGCGGGTAGTGGACATAGACCCCCCAGATCGGCTGGTTCTCCGTCTGTGGCAGCGCTCGACGCATCGAAAAGCCTCATAGGCCGGGCAACCCCTGGCAGCCTGCCAGTACCACGACTTCTACCCACCACGCTCGTTTACCGTCGCGACTTACGCTGCAACGTACTAGTAGTATAGCCCTGATGCTCACCACCACCGCCAAGCCGGAGGCGGACCCCTCCAGCAGCGCAGGCCGCCCACGCTCGGCGTCGACTCACGGCGCCGAGGGCATCTACCTGGACCACGCGGCCACCGCACCCCTCGATCCGTCCATCGCCGCCGCGATGAACGCCGTCGCCTCTCAGCACTTCGGCAACCCCTCCTCGCGCCACGCCCTGGGGCTGGCCGCCGAGCGGCAGCTACGCCAGGCCCGAGCGCAGATCGCCCGGCGCCTCGGCCTCGTCGACGGCACGGTGGTCTTCACCAGCGGCGCAACTGAGGCACTGGCCATCGCCATCCTGGGAAGCGGACGCGCGCGCCGCCAACCCGGGCATGTGCTCGTCAGCGCCGTCGAGCACGCAGCGGTGCGCGAGAACGCGCTGCTGCTCGCCCGCGACGGCCACGAGGTCGAAGAGATCCCCGTCGACGCCGACGGGCGGATCCAGCAGCGCGAGCTCCTCGCCCGGCTGCGCCCGGAGACCTTCCTCGTCTGCGTGATGCACGCAAACAACGAGGTCGGCGTCGTCCAGCCGATCGGCCGCGTCGCTCGCGCCGTCAAACGCGAGCGACCGCGCTGCCGGATCCTCGTCGACATGGTTCAATCCTTCGGTGTCCTCGACACCGACGTCGCCGCCTCCGGCGTCGACATGGTCGCCGTCAGCGCCCACAAGCTTCACGGCCCCAAAGGTGTCGGCGCGCTGGGGTTGGCGCCGGGGGTCTCCCTCCCCCCGCTATGGGCCGGCGGTGGTCAAGAGCACGGCCTCCGCGCCGGCACGGAGAACGTGGCGGGCGCCGTCGGCTTTGGGCTCGCGGCCGAGGCCGGCAAGGGCGACCCGGAACGCTTCATCGCCTTCGGCGAGCGGCTGCTCGCGGCCGTGCGCGAGGTGCTGCCGGATGCCAGAGCGCTCGTCGACCCACGTCACCGCGCTCCCCATATCTTGGCTGTCACCTTACCCGGACTGCGTTCCGAAGTCGTGGTCAATGCGCTCTCCGAGCGAGGGCTGTGGGTCTCGAGCGGTTCAGCCTGCCATAGCCGTCGAAGCCTACGGAGCCGCGTGCTCACGGCGATGGGAGTCGACGAGCGCGACGGCGTGATCCGACTCTCCTTTGGCCGCTCGCTAGACGACGACAGGGTCGACCGCGCCGCAGAGCTGCTGCGCGCGGTCCTCGCGGAGCTGAGCTGAACCGAACGCAGACGAGCAGAGCACGATGGAACACGACTACACCCCGCCAGAGCAGCCGCTGATCGTCCTGCGCCACGGCGAGACCTTCCTCAAGGGCGCCAACCGGGCGCAGTTCGAGGCGGTCCTGCGCAACAACATCACCCGCGCGCTTCGTGGCCTCTCACATAACGAGGCTACCGCGCCGCGGATCGAACGGGGTCAGGGGCGCTTCTTCGTCCATGTGGCGAAGCGAGAGCTCCCCGAGGCGCTCCGTCGCCTGCGATGGGTCTTCGGCCTGAGCTCGCTAAGCCCGGCCATTACTCTGCCACGCGACGTCGAAGGCATCTCCGCCGTCGCGCTACGGCTGGCAGAGGAGGTGTTGGAGCGAGAGGAGCCACGGACCTTTCGGATCAGGACCCAGCGGGCAGACAAGAGCTTCCCGCTGACCTCGATGGAGCTCAGCCGCGAGGTCGGGACGGTGGTTGGCCGCGAGCTCGAGCTCCCCGTCGACCTCAAGCACGCCGAGCTCGACGTCGGGCTGGAGATCGGCCCTCGCACCAGCTTCGCCTTCGTCGAGCGCAGACCTGCCGCTGGAGGGCTGCCTGTCGGTGTCAGCGGCAAGGCCACGCTGCTGCTCTCCGGAGGCATCGACTCACCGGTCGCCGGACATCTGCTGCAAAAGCGCGGCTGCCAGCTACACGCCGTGTACTTTCACGCGCCTCCGCATACGGGCGAGCGAGCCAAAGACAAGGTGCTGCAGCTCGCAGGGCGCCTCGCTCAGCGCCAGCCGCACCTCTTGGTCCACGTGGTGCGCTTCACCGAGGTGCAGCGCTTCCTGCGCGACGGTGGTCCCGCCGAGCTCGCCGTGGTGCTCTACCGGCGAGCGATGATGCGTATCGCTGGCGCCCTCGCCGCCGAAGAGCGCAGCAAGGCGCTCGTCACAGGGGAGAACCTCGGCCAGGTCGCGAGCCAGACGCTAGAGAACCTCGGCTGTATCGACGAAGCGGCGCCGCTCTTGGTGCTGCGCCCGCTGCTCGGCATGGACAAGCTCGAGATCATCGCGCTAGCGAAGCAGATCGACAGCTACGAGACCTCGATCCTGCCGCATGAAGACACCTGCTCGCTCTTCGTACCCAAGCACCCCGCGACGAAGGCGCGAGTCGAGCGAGTCCGCGAAGCCGAGACCAAGATGGGCCGCGAGATCGACGACCTGATGCAGCAGGCGATCGGCACCGCGGAGCCGATCACCCTATAGACCACCTCATAGGAGCGATCAGGATCCGCGAAAGATCAGCGGGAACTCGATGGTCTGCGACTGGCTACCGCCGACCGCCTTGAAGACCCAACGCTTGACGTTGCGCTGTAGGCAGGTTCGCAGGGAAAAGTCACTCACGCCCGAGACGCTCACCGAGCGGATGATCCCCGAGGGCGCCACCGAGACGCGGATCACCGCCTTGATGTCTTTGAGGGAGGAGTCGCGCTTCAGCGAGCGCTGATAGCACGCCTTTAGCGCGTAGCGGTTGCGACGCTGTAGGCTGCCGATCTCCCCGGCCGTGATCTGCCGGCCGGGTCCGGCCTTTCGCGCCCCGCCCTTGCGCGCCGTGGGCAACTTGCCCGCCCCAACCTTGCCGCCCATCGCCGCGAGCAGCCGCCGTTCCTTGGCGCTCAGCTTTCTGCCAGTGGTGTCAGGCTTCGGCGCGACCTTATGGGAGGGATGACGCCCGGGCCGACGCACCTTGCTCACCTTGGGGCTCCGCTCGATGTCGACCGCCGGGAACTCGAGCTTCACCGTGCCAGCGTCGGGGTGAGCCATGGGCTGAGCCTTGCGAACCTTGATTTCTGTCGCAGCAAGCTTCTTTAGGTCTGTGGCCGGCTGCGAGCGGCGCTGAGGGGGACGATCGATGAAGAGAAAATAGACCAAGATAGCCACGCCGGTGAGCGTGCTGAGGATCCCGGCGACGGCTGCGACCTTGATCAGCGCCGGCGTCTTACCCTGCGCCGGCACGGGCACCATCTGCGGCGGGAGGGTGACAGTGGGGCGGTCACCGTAGCTGGCGGGCAGCTGCTGCAGTCCTTGTTCGAGAGCAACCGGTAGCGGAGCCACGCCACCGCTCAAAGGTGCTGGGTCGGCGGGGTTGGCGACAGCCGCAGGCATTGGCGGAGGAGTCTGTCCAGCAGCCACCGGTCGCGCCGGGATTGGAGCCGCGATCGCCGGCGAAGACTCCTCGGTTCGTGGTCGCGAGGGAATGCTCGGTGTCGGCGGTGGAATCACCGGCGGCGGAGCCTTCTCGGAGCGTGCAGGTCCGGTGGGTCGGCCGATCCCCGAGGCCGCGGTCGCAGGCGGGCGATCGCCGAGCTTGTTTTCGACCTCGGTCGACGGAAAGAGCCCTGAGCGTTGCGGCGGTGGCGGCGGAGGGGCGAAGGGACGCAGCTCGGGCACCTTCGAGACCTCTACCCAGTCATCGAAGCCATCCCGCCAGACATAGGCGTCGTCGCCTCGTGCCTCGCCGCGCTTGACGCGGCTGCCCAGCTCATCGAAGGACATCGGACCGAATTGATGGCCATCGACAGAGAGATACCACTCGTCGTCGATGTCTTGCGGGCGTAAGGCGTCCGCCATCGACGAGACCTGGGTCTGGTTGGGATCGTCGAGATCGTCGGCGATAGGGTTGAGGGCGGGCTCGGTGGCGTGGGCCACGGCGAGTGAGCGGTGAGCCGTTGATGAGCGCCGACGCACCCCTCCACCACCGAAGGCGCCGTCAAAAGCCTGCTCCAGCGGATCGGACGTCCTTGGCTGATGAGGGAGGTCGACCTGGCCGCCCTCGCGACGAAAGGGGTCGCGCACGACGATGATGCTCGCGCAGTTCTTGCAGCGGATCTTGAGGACCTTGCGCCGAACCTTCTCATCCGCGATGGAGTATTTGGTCTTGCATTTGTCGCAGACGAATTTCACGCCTCGCTCCGGTCGTCTAGCAGGCTGGCCGCCCTGCTAAAGCAAGCTCATCAAGTGTTTACGCATCTGCTCGGCGGTTTCATCGTCCGGGCTGCATCGGAGCGCGCGCTCCCACATGTCGATGGCCTTGTTCTTGAAACCCTTACGTTGATAGAGAACGGCGAGCGAGCGTAGCGCGGCAAAGAAACCCGCATCGAGCTGGACAGCCTCCTCGAAGGCCTGCATCGCCTGATAAACCATCCCACGCTTCTTCAGATATAGGACACCTAGCTGGAAGTGTAGCTTGGCGGCAAGGGGATCGCTGGTGATCGCGCGCTTCAGCGCGCTGATGGCCCCGTCAAGGTCTTGGGCCTTGAAGCGCTCCAACCCCTCTCGGTAGGCTCGTTGCGCGCTCGACGGCATCCTCCGGCGAGCGCCGCCCCGCGCCCTGATGAGCACCCGGTCGACGGTCTTCCAGAGCACATCGAGAGAAAACGGCTTCTCAAGGAAGGCCTCTACCCCGTAGCTATCTTTCAGGTCCTCGGCGATACGCCACCCACGGTACACCGAGGACATCATCACGACGGGGATGTGCCGATAGCGCTCGCTCTGCTTGATCTTTTGCACGATGTCGAAGCCATGGAGCTCGGGGAGCATCGCGTCAAGGATGATCAGGTCTGGAGGGGCTGCCTTGATCGCCGCCAACGCCGAGAGGCCACGGTGAGCCTGCCGCACGTCAAGGCCCCGAGACACGAGCAAGCGAGAGATCAGCCGCGCGAGATCCTCATCATCGTCTACAACAAGGGCTCGAGCTCGCTCCGGGCTCTCATCGGCCGGCTCCGCGGTGAGCACCGCGGCGACATCGACGACGCTGCTCACAGCGAGATCGCCCTCCTGTTCGTCTCCTGCGAAGTCGATCTCGATATCCTCTGCACCAGCGCTCCTCTCCCCTTCGTCGGGCAACAGCTCGAGGGGGACGTGGGTCACCTCATCGGCCTGTATCAAGGTGAGCTCAACCACACCAGCCGCCTCGACCTCAGCGCCGCGCAGCTCGAGCTCTCCGCGCCTCTTGGCCTCGTAGGCTCGGCCGATCAGCGCCTCCAAGGGGCTCGCCAGGGCGACGCATACCACCACCCGCTTTCGCTCCAGGAACGCGACCTCGGCCACCAGCTCCCCCCCGCCGCTCGCCTGCGAGAGCACCCGAACCGGGTCCACCGCGGCGAGGAAGATCCGCTCACCATCGACCCACACCGGCAGCACCTTTTGGGTCTCGGCGGTGGTCTGGGGGAGTACATCGAGGAAGCGCAGCGGCAGCACGAGCTGGCTGGTGCACACCCCCGGCACGCCGACCTGCATGCTCAACGTCTCGAGCAACGGGCGCTCTCGAGCCCCCCGCTCGAGCAGCTCGCTCGCGAGCCGCCGGCCCGTCTCGCGCTGCGCGACGAGCGCCTCGCGCAGCTGCCTCGGGTGCACGACCTGTCTCGTGACGAGAAGCTGACCCAGCGGGTGTTTTCGGCCGCTCACAGTGACCTCTGGCCAGCCCTCGTGGGGCTGTTAGTCGACGAAGAAGCGCTGTAGATAGGCGGTATAACCCGCGTCGCGAGGCAGGTTGCTGTCGACACTCACCCGCCCCTCGGTGTTGAGCGCTACCCCCGTGCCATTGCGCTGCCAAGCCGGAACCGACGTGAAGTCGATCTTGTTCTGCTGGAGGATCTCTTCCTTTTCGCGAGGCCCCAACCCCGAAAGCAAGCTGCGCACGTGCTCCCGTGAGCTCTCATCCTTCTGCATCAAGACATAGGTGCAGTAGCCGTCGAGCGCTTGGAGGTAGGCCTCCTGCTGGCGCCAGGCGAAGTAGCCGATGGCGAGGTCGGAGTTGTTGAAGGCGTAGAGGCGGCAGATGAAGAGCGACTCCTCCTCGAGCAACATCGTCATCCGGGCCGAGGAGAGCCCGACCAGGTAGTTCTGCAGGTCCGCGACCTCTTTCCAGCGCTCCCCCACCAGTCGACGATCGAGCAGCACCGAGACCGACGTCAGCTCCGTGTAGCTGAAGAGGCCGCAGGCGTCGCCTCCTAGCAGATGACTCGCCGTGCGAACCATCATCTTGCCAAACCGCACATCGAAGGCGTTCTCGTACTCAAACTCCGGGGAGTTGAAGATCCCGTCGAAGTCGACCCCCTCTAGCTGCGCTACGACATGGCTATCGGCCGGGATCGGTGTCGCCGGCGGTATTCGAAACCCCTGCAAGCGCTCAAAAAGTTCTGAATTCATCAGTACTTCACTCTACCAAAGGGCAATCATGGTGGTCAATCAGTGGGTGGTCGCATCAAGAGCTTCCCCACACATTCGGGACCGAGCCGGGCGCTGAGCTGCCGAGCCGTCGCCGAAGGAGCCGTACGGGTGGTACGGCGAACGTCCTGAGGCCTAGAACGCGGCCGGTAGCGCTGTGTCCGGCGACGGGAGGGATGTGTGGGGGTGCTCTCAATCGTCAACGTCGCTCGTTCTACCCGGAGGTGGTGGAGGGCCGCGGCGTGGCGGTGGCGGTGGAGACGGTGGCCCATCTCGGCCCGACGGAGGGAAGGGGTCATCGTCCTCGAGCGCCTCTTCGATCAGCAGGTCGTCTTCTTCGATCTCGAGGGTGGTCTCTTTTTTGATAGGCCGTCGAGCATCGCCGCCAGCCCACCGTCCTGGTCTCGCTCTCTCCTGCTCGGCGCGAGCTCAGCTAGCCCCTCGAGCACAGCCGCGACCTCACCCGAGTCAATGCGGTCGACGCTTGTCTGCGAGAGGTCTGTTGCAGGCTGAGAGATCGCCTCGAGGTCCTCTCCATCCAGCTCCATCGTCCCCTCATCGAGCCCGTCATCGTTTCCATCCGCCGGCGCACGAGCGTCACCGGCGGAGAGCTCGCTGGGATCCCGTCCGACCGCCGACTCGGCTTGGCCTTGGGGCTCGCGCCTGTGAGGCTCAGGTCTCGTCAACGACTCGGCTTCAAGCGCGCTCAGCGCGTCCTCCGAAGCATCGGGGCGAAGGCCGGGCTGAGGCTCGGACTCCAGCTGAACCGCGGGCGCCGGGCCTGTCTGCTCTCCGCGCCGCGGCTCCGCGGTCCCCAACGCATCGTTCACCTCCTCGCCCACGGACGCTTGAGCTGCCGCCTCGACAGACGTCTCGATCTTCGTGAGCGGGTCGTCCGGAGCGAGCAACTTGGACGACTCCGGCTGTTCCGACTCCGGCTGTTCCGACTCCGGCTGTTCCGACTCCGGCTGTTCCGACTCCAGCTGCTCCGACTCCAGCTGTTCCGACTCCAGCTGTTTTGACTCCTGCTGTTCCGACTCCAGCTGTTCCGACTCCAGCTGTTCCGCCGACTCCAGCCGATCCGCCGACTCCAGCTGTTCCGACGCCAGCTTCCGCCGACTCCAGCCATTCCGCCGACTCCAGCCATTCCGCCGACTCCAGCCGATCCGCCAACTCCAGCCGATCCGCCAACTCCAACCGATCCAGCTGGTGTGGCTCGCCACCGACGAGCTCGCGGCGATCGGCCACGCGATCCCTGTCGGGGCGCGCGGTGGTCGGTCGAGCGAAGGACGGCACGGACGCCTCCTCGATCAGGTCGTCGAAGGCGTCTTCGTCCGGGGACCGGCCGCCCCCCCCCACGGACTGCTCAGCGCTCAGGCCCCGCTCCGCCTCGGCGGCGTCGCCTACGCCAGAGGCCCGCGCCTCTGCGGGCGCCTTTTTCCCCAGATCCCGATCGCGCGAGCTGTCGAGAGCGTCTGCGTTGTCAGCGAGGGGCTCGATGCTCTTGGGCTTCGCTCTTCCACGGGCGGCGTGTCTCGCAGAGCGCGCCCTGAGCTGGGCGAGGAAGCCCTGCGGCTCGGCGAGGATCTCACCTTCTTCCGCTGCGTCAACCTTCGATGCCTCGATGTCGAGCGCCTCTTCGACTTGGTCCTCGCTGACAACCTGGGTCTCCAGCTCGCCCCTGGCGCGGCCCGCTGATGCAGGGGAGACCATGGGGGGCTCCGAGAGAGGCGTCCAGCCCTCGTGCTCGTTGGTCAGGCGGCGATTCTGCCTCGGGTCGGGACCGTTGCAGGTCTCGGGGTCGTCGCTCACGCCGAGCTCGTCTTTTCGCTCGCCGTCCTCCGCGGGCATGGTCTGGCGCAGCATCAGCGCGGTCGGGGCGTCCTCTTCGTCTAGGCCCGCGTCCCCTTCTTCAGCCCGTTCATCGTCTTCGGCGTCGGCTGCGCTGTTAGCCTCAAGCTGACCCGCCTGACCCGCCTGACCCGCCTGACTCGCCTGGTCGGCCTCATCCGCCTGGTCGGCCTCATCGAGGTGCTCGTCGAGGAGCGCGGCCAGCCCGTCTCGAGCCTCCACCCTCGCCAGAGACGCCTCTTTGGGCTCAGAGGCAGCCGAGTCTTGGGGCTCAGAGGCAGCCGAGTCGGAATGGCGCGGTGCGCGGAAGAGGTCGTCGCTGGGCTCCTGCCCAGGAAAGGGCTCATCGAAGGCGAGCTCGTCCGACGCTGCCCCAAGCAACGCCTCTTCGTGCCGCAGGGAGTCTTCTTCACGCGAGAGGTCTGCTGCCAACATCCGTGGCAACCCAACCACATCGGCAACGAAGCGCGCGACCCGCAGCCGGCTAGCGCGTAGCCCAGCGTCACCGATGAAGCGGTCGAGCTCATCGAGCATCACCTCCGCCGAGGGGTGCCGGTCCTCGGGGTAGCGCTCGAGCGCGCGCATCACGATCAGCTCCAGGTCGGCCGGGTATCCGCGGTGGATGAAGGTCGGCGGCGCGATCGGCTGGCTGAGCGAATGGCGAAGGGTCGCCAGGTCCAACCCGCGAAGCAGCCGCTGGCCTAGGGTCAGCTCATAGAGCACGACCCCAACGCTGTAGACGTCGGCTCGGGCGTCGGCGACATCGGCGGTGAGCACCTCGGGGGCCATATAGGCGAGCTTGTTGGGTTGGGGCTCTTCACCGAGGCCCATCAACAACGTCTCCTCGGCGCGGGTCGTGGCGAAGTCCGTCAGGCAGGCCACCCCGTCGATCGACACCAAGACGTTGGTCGGTGACACGCCGCGGTGCACCAGCGGGGCGCGCTGGCCGGCGGGGTCGAGCAGGCGATGCGCATGACGCAACCCCTCGAGCAGCTGACAGACGATCGAGAGCACGACGTCTAGTGGAATCGGTCGCCCTGCCTGAGTCGCCGCCTCGCCCAGGCCGCGGAGATCGCAGCCGACGACGCGTTCCATCGCCAGGTAGGGACAACCGTCCTCCTCCTGACCAACGTCGAGCAAGCGGACCACCCCAGGGTGGCTGAGCATCGCCGCCCGCTGAGCGTCCTGCCAGAAGATCTCACGAGCCCGCTGCGCTTCAGGAGGGGCCAGGGCGGGCAAGCGTTTGTAGGCGACCACCCGCTCGGCGCCATCCAAGCCCTGCAGCGCCTCATGGACCTCGCCGAGGCGACCGGCCCCGAGCTCGCGACGCAGGATGTAGCGTTGTGCATACCGACTGGAGCGGCCCATCAGCTGTCCTCCGCCCGCGGGCGACGACGGCCAAGCATACGTCGCACCAACGCGACCACCCCCCGGCTCAGCGCGCCGCGGTCGTAGCCGCCCTCCAGGGCGACGATCAACCGGCCGCCGCAGCGCACATCAGCCCACTCGCAGAGGCGCGCGCAGATCTCGTCGTAGCCCTCGTCGTCGAGAGAGGTGTCGCAGAGGGGGTCGTCGATGTGAGCGTCGAAGCCGGCCGACACCAGCAGCAGCTCCGGAGCGAAGCGCGCAAGCGTCGGCCCGATCACGCCATCGAAGGCCTCCAGGAAGCAGCGTTGGTCGGCACCCGATGGTAGCGGCAGGTTCACTGTCGCCCCCTCGGCGCCCGCCCCGCCGCGCTCGCTGGCCGCCCCCGTCCCCGGGTAAACCCCAGGACCATACCGGTGGATCGAGATGAAGAGCAGCTTTGGATCGGCCCAGAACAGCTGCTGCGTGCCGTCGCCATGGTGAACGTCGAAGTCGACGATGGCCACCCGCGCCCCGCGGCTGCGCGCCTCGGCGGCCGCCACCGCGACGTTGTTGAGCAGGCAGAAGCCCTTCCCCCGGCGCGCCTCCGCGTGGTGCCCCGGGGGGCGCACCAGGGCCAGCCCCTGAGAGGTCGCGCCGTCAAGAACCGCGCGGCTCAGCGCCAGCGTCCCCCCCGCGGCGCGTGCGGCGAGCTCCACGCTCGGCGCGACGTAGTAGGTATCCGCGTTGAGAAACCCTGCCCGCCCGGCGATCTCGTTTTGCAAAAAGGCGAGGTAATCTTCGCCGTGAACTCGCACCAGCGCCTCATCGGCCGCGATCACCGCGGGCTGCACATCGAGCCGAGACCAGAGGTCTGCGCGACGCAGAGCCTCCTCCACCGAGCGGAGCCGCTCAGGACGCTCGGGGTGCCCCCCTGGATCGACGTGTCCAGCAAAGCGCTCGTCGTAGACCGTTGGCAGCGACATGACCAAAAAATGGGTGAAAAACTAACGGATTGGCGCTCGCGAGCCGGCATTGTAGGCAGCGCGATGGCAGGTCGTCCACTCAAATGTGCTCGTCATGTGCTCGTCATGTGCTCGTCATGTGCTCGTCATGTGCTCGTCACGTGCTCGTCACGTGCTCGTCATGTGCTCGAGGCCGAAGGACTCCTGCTGAAGGCCGCCGTTCGAGAGCTCAGCGCTTCGTGGTGGCGCCCGTCTTCCCCGTCTCGGCGAAGGTCACGCGAACCGAGGCGTGCGCCTTCACCTTCACCACCACCGTCACCTCGCGGACCATCTTCGTCTTGAACGCCTCTAGCTTCAGCCTGTAGCGACGAGCTGGCACAGCGATCCGCCGCAGGGGCGTCGTCCCGAAGAGGGTCTTGCCCGACGTGACGACGGCGCGCTGATCGCTGAGCACGGTCAATAGCCCGGTAGGCCTCGTCTTGTCGCCCGGCCCGAGGAGCCTCGCGTTGACGACCACCTTCTGCTTCGGCTTGCTGAGCTTCACCGTGGCGTTGAAAGGCGCTGTCCCCTTGCGACGTACCTCGACCGTGTGGGTACCGAGCGGCAAAGGGACCTTCAGCGGTGACTTGCCCCGGCGCTTGCCGTCGACGTAGACGTCGGCGCCTCGTATCAGGCCGGTCTTGATCACGAGCAAGCCAGACTGCTTGCGCAGCTTGACGACCAAGCTCTGCTTGGGGCGCCTCTCGACAAAGAAGCTCCGACGGGCCGCTCGAAACCCGTCTTTGACTAGCATGAGGTGCAGCTGGTCACCCGCCTTCTCGTCCAGCGTCAGCGGCGTCACGCCCAGGCGATCACGCCCCTGGTCGAAAACCGCCGCCCCGCTAGGGACTGAGCGAATGGTCAGCTTGACCGCGATGGGCGACGGACCTCGATCGGGAGCTGGCTTCGTGTCGCCCGAGCAGCCCGCGACGGCGCCCACGAACAACAGGGCCAGCAAAGGGGGACGGGCCAGGAAAGGGGGACGGGTCACGGCTCGTAGGTCTCCAGCTCGTGCTTCTGCTCTCGGGCCATCAGCTGCCGCGCGCCTTCACGCGGCGAGAGTCCCTCGTAGAGCACGGAATGCACCATCTCCACCACTGGCATCTCGACCCCCAGCCGAAGCGCCAGCGCTCGACAGGAGACCGCGTTGCGGATCCCTTCGGCGACCATCCGCGTCGCGCCTTGGATCTCCGCCAGGCTCTTGCCCTGGCCGAGCTGTACGCCTGTCTTGTGGTTGCGTGAGAGGTGTCCGGTGCAGGTCAGCACCAGGTCGCCCATCCCCGAGAGCCCCGCGAGGGTCATCGGGTTGGCGCCCTTGGCCACCGCCAGGCGAGTGGTCTCCGCGAGCCCCCGAGTGATCACGGCGGCCCGGGTGTTGTTGCCAAAGCCGAGACCATCGGCGACCCCAGCGGCGATCGCCATCACGTTCTTGGCCGCGCCACCGAGCTCGACTCCCGCCAGATCGGTGCTGGTGTACACCCGGAAATAGGAGGTCCGGAGCGCCGCCTGCACGACCCGCGCTGGCTCCAGCTCTTTGGTCGCGACCACCACCGCCGTCGGCTGCCCTTCGGCCACCTCGCGGGCGAAGCTTGGACCCGAGAGCGCTCCGAGCCCCCCATGGAGTCGCCGCGGCGTGGTCTCCCGGAGGATCTCGACCATCGACGCCAAGGTGACCTGCTCGATGCCCTTGGTCGCGCTGATGATGATCGGATCGCCCTCGATCGCCCGCCCCGCCTCCTCCCAGACGCTGCGCACGACATGGGAGGGCATCACCGAGAGCAAGAGCTCGGCCCCACGCACGGCCTCCGCGAGATCGTTGGTCGCGCGCAGCGGCGGCAACTCCACCTC
>PDWJ01001852.1_pt1 | contig 24330 bp, 18 predicted proteins | sample 1430881 | NCBI WGS metagenome assembly PDWJ01 (sample SAMN01162460, study PRJNA174530) | Oral metagenome, whole genome shotgun sequencing project. | biome: Marine environment; feature: Marine mammal; material: Swab sample of the gingival sulcus; isolation source: swab sample of gingival sulcus...
GGTTGCTTGCTACCAGCAGGCGCCCTCCTCGCTCCTACGCCGTGATTCCGCATCCTTCGCGCAGCTCGGTCCGGTAAGCTGATCAGCGCTCTAGGAGGACTGAAAGAGGTCGCTTCGCACCTTTTCTCAGTCGAGCTGGTCGGAGTCGGCGAGCAGCTGGTGGGCGAGGGCGGGCAGGTCTTCGACGACCCATGTTGGGGCTGTCGCCGGGAGGCGAAGAGCTGGCGTCGCGGCGACGCCGGTCTCGCTCCATCGACGGCCGCGGGCGATCCAGCAGGCGGGCAGTCCCACCGCGAGGGCGCCGGCGATGTCGCGCTTGGGATCGTCTCCGATCATCAGCGCGCGCTTCCGCGGCACGCCGCAGACCGACAGCGCGTGCTCGAAGATCTGTGGGTCGGGCTTGGCGGCGCCGACCTCGTCGGAGATGAAGAGCCGGTGGAAGTGGCGCTCGAGGCCCAGGCGGTCAAGCTTGGCGCGCTGCCGCTCTCCGCTACCATTGGAGAGCAGGGCCAGGCGATAGCGCTTCGCGAGCTGCTCGACGGCGTCGGTGACCTCGGGGTCTGGCTCGATGGAGGCGATGAAGTCCTCGCCGAACTCGAGCCAGACCTTGTCGATTGGAGGCCGGGCGCCGACGGGGAAGAGGTTCGCGATGGCAGCGCAGAAGTGATCCCGGGGCACGGCGCCGAGGCCGTCGGCGTCGATCAGCGCGCGCCGCGTCGCCTCCAGGTCACGACTCATCGCGACCTCCGGGTGCTTGCGCACGAAGCCTGTAGCCCAGCGCTCGTAGACGAGGCGTCTGTTGGTGAGCGTGTTGTCAAGATCGATGAAGAGCAGCTCGAGCTCGCGGTCGTTCATCGAGCGCACCCCAAAACGGCTTGGGCGGCTACTCGCCGGCAAGCACCAAGCCGACGATCAGCCCGACGAACCCAGTGACCACTGGGTTGCAGGTGATGCCTCAGGTCGAGCCCATCGCCCGCGAGAGCAGGCTGAGGCCGACCCCGCCAACGACACCCACGAGCGCATAGATTACGTATCGTTTCATCTCTCATACCCGCATACGCTCCGTCGGCCCTTTGGTTACGTCGTTGCGCAATAGAATGGGTTCCGATTCGCGCGACACCTTATCAGCTGAATGTGAAGGCTCGAAGGGCGGCGACGTGAAACGCTGCTCCCTCTCGACGGAGACCGGATGAGGGTCTAGACTGCGCGCTGCCCGTCGCGATTGGGCAGCTGGAGTCTTTACCTATGAATATCGTATTCCTGGGCGCAACACGAGGGATGGGCCGGGCGCTCTCGCGGCTCTTCGCGGCCCGCGGCGATCGGCTGGTGGTGCTTGGCCACGAGCCGGAAGATCTCGCCTCCACGGTGGCCGACCTCGAGGCTCGGGGGGCGGCCTTCGTCGGCTCGGCCCCCTGCGACTTGGAGAGGCCCGAGACCTTCGAGCCCGCGTTCACCGCCACGCTGGCCGAGCTCGGTCGGCTTGACACGGTGGTCGTGACGGCTGGGCTCTTCGCGCCCCAGGAGCGTCTCGAAGAGGATGTCGAGTTCACGGCGCGTTTGCTTCGGGCGAACTTCACCAACACCGTGCTCTTCTGCGAAGAGGCGCGCAAACGGCTGCTCGCCGGCGGCGGCGGCACGCTCTGCGTGTTTTCGTCGGTGGCCGGCGACCGCGGGCGCAAGCCGGTGGTGATCTATGGCGCCTCCAAGGCTGGGCTCTCGCATTACCTCGAGAGCCTCGACCACAAGTATCGGGACCAGGGGCTGAAGACGGTCTGTGTCAAGCCGGGCTTCGTCAAGACCGGCATGACCGAGGGCCTCAAGCCGCCGCCCTTCGCCGGTGAGCCGGAGCAGGTGGCGGCGATCGTGCTGCAGGGGATCGATCGCGGGACACCGGTGGTCTACGCGCCGCCGATCTGGGGCCAGATCATGCGCGTGATCCGCAGCCTGCCTCGCGCCGTGATGCGGCGGGTCGGGTTCTGAGAGCGGGAGGTGTGGCTTGGATTTCGACGTTCATAGGTTCATCAAGCGTGCGCGGCGCAAGCCGCTTTGGACCCCCGCCGAGACGACCCAGGAGGTCGAGCTGGGTCGCCCCGAGATCGAGCGCGTGTTGCCTCATCGTCCGCCGATGCTCTTCGTCGATCGCATCTCCGCGGTCGATCTGGCGCAGGAGGCCGCGCGGGGCCACCGCACGCTCGATCCCGCCGACCCGCTCTTCGGCGGGCATTTCCCCGACTACCCGGTCTATCCCGGCGCCCTGCTGGTCGAGACGATGGGGCAGCTGGCGATCTGCTTGCATCACCTGCTGATCCACGAACGCGTGACGGTGCTCCCCGAAGACACGCCGCCACCGGTGCGTTTGTTACGGCTGCATCACGCGCTCTTTCTCGCCGAGGCGTTACCCGGCGACGAGCTGACGCTGCTCGACGTCCGCCTCGACGCTGACGACTACACGATGATCTGCGGCGCCCAGGCGCTCAAAGGTGACCAGATCGTCTGCGCGGCGGTGATGGAGGTCTATCTCCCCGAGGGCGGGGATCTGGGCGGTGGTTGAGGGGACCCCGAGGCTAAAGCCTACCGGGCGACGCGCGCGCTGGGTCCTGGTCGGGCTGCTGCTGATCACGGCGGCGGTCTACGCTCGCTCCATCGGCGGGGGATTCATCTGGGACGACCACAACCTGATCGTCGACAACCGCTACGTCCAGGACTGGCGCTACCTGCGCCGCAACCTCGAGAGCCGCTTCTGGGATACGTCCAATACGCGCCAGCGGTGGCGCCAGGGGCATTATTTTCGCCCGATCGTCACGCTGAGCTATCAGCTCGATTATGCCCTCTGGGGACCGCGAGCGGCGGGCTTTCACCTCACCAACGTGGCGTTGCACCTGCTGGTGGTCTGGTTGGCCTGGCTGCTCTGCCGCAGGCTCGCGCCGCAGCGCTTGCTCGTCGCGGTGGTCGGCGCCGGGGTCTTCGCGCTGCACCCCACCCGGGTGGAGTCGGTGGTCTGGATCTCGGGTCGGACGGACGTCTTATTGGCGCTCTTCGTGCTGGCGGCGCTGCTGGCGTTCGAGCGCGCCCTAGCGGCTCGCGGCTCACGCTTCGCCCTCTGGCTCACCTTGGGTTGGCTGGCTTGGCTCGGCGCGCTCGGTAGCAAGGAGTCGGCGGTCGGGCTCGCGCTCTTGTTGCCAGCGCTCGAGGTGCTCTTCCGACGCTCGCCGGTAGACCTCTCCCGGCGCAACTGGGGGCTCGTTCATTTACCGCTGGTGCCGGTCACGGCGATCTTCGTCGTCACCGTGCTGACCCGCGAAGGTGCGGCAGGTTCCGGGGCGCTGCTCGAGCGGCTTTGGGCGGTCTCCGCGGCCGCGAGCTACTATGGCGAGTTCATCCTCTCGCCCTACGAGCCCAACGCCCTGGTTGGCCTTTATCTCGAGCTCACGGCGGCATCGGCATCTCGCGTGCTGATCGGGGCCCTGACGCTCGTAGGCGGAACAGCGCTGATCGTGGCTTCATGGCGGCGGAAGCCGCTAGCGGCCTTCGGCTTGCTCTTCGCGGGGCTCTTCTTTGCTCCGGTGTTGAACCTGATCCCCGTGAGCGGCACGGCGGTGGCCGAGCGCTTCGCTTATCTCCCGCTCTTCGGTCTGGCGCTGGCGCTCGCCGTCGGGATCGATAGCCCGCGCCTCGCTCCCCGTGCTCGGCAGGCCGCGCTGGCTGGCGTGGCGCTCTTGGCCTGCACCTGGGTCGCGGTGATCGTGATCCGGACGCCGGACTTCGCGAGCCCGTTGCGCTTCTGGCAGGTCGCCGTGGCGCAAAACCCTCGCCACCCTGCGGCGGAAGAGGAGCTGGCCAAGGAGCTCTCTCGACATGGTGAGTTCGCCCGGGCGGCACGTTATCTAGCCCTCGCGCAGCAGCACGCGCGCGAGCGTAAGCTGCCGGCGGTGGTTCAGGCGCTGACCTTCGCGCGGATGGCCGCGCTGAGCGATCGGCTCGCAGACGCCGAGACTGGGGCGCTCCGTGGGCTGGCTGGGCTGGCGGAGGGGGCGCTGGCGGGGGAGCGCGGTCGGCGGATCGTAGCAGGTGAGCGCTTCGACCTCACGTTGGCGGTCATGCGGGGGTTGAGGCGGCACTTCGTCGCCGAGCTGACGCAGCTCGCTGGCACCTTGCGCAGCCGCCTCGGCGAGGACCGGCGGGCGCTGGCGCTGCTCGCACGCTCCATCGAGAGGGCCCCCCGGAGGGTGTCGGCTTGGATCGAGCTGGGTCTGGCGCGCGCACGCGCCGGCGAACTGGCCGCGGGGCTGAAGGCCCTGCGCCGGGCGGGGCAGCTGGCGCCGAGCAGCTCGCGGGTCCGTGGGCTTCGGCGCGTGCTCGGCCGTCTGATCCAGGCCGCCCCAGGGGCGTCGAAGGAGCCTCAGCTCGCGCGTATGCGGCGGTTTTTCGCGCTCGGCGTCCCAGGCAGAGCGGCGCGGCTGCTCGAGAGCTTGGTCGCGTCGCGGCCCCATGAGCGCTCGCTCTGGGTCGGCCTCATCCTCGCCTGCGCGGCGGCGGGTGATAAGGCCGGTGTCCGCCGCACCCTGCGGCGGGCGCGCGAAGAGTTCGGCGCCGAGCCCGGCTTGGATCGGATCGTTCACCAGGCCAACGAGCGCTACGCGCAGCTCGTACGGCGGCTCGGTCGCGAGCCCCAACCCTGATAACCTGTCCGAGGACCAGACCTCCATGACCGCCTGCCGGCGGATAACCATACGAGACGTCAGCGGCGCGCAGACGATCGAGTCGTCACGCCGGTCTGGTGTATACTCGCGAGGTGTTCATACGGTGCGACCTCTTTGTGGCCATCAGCTTGCTTGCCGCTGGGTGCGCGGTCGACGGGGGTGTCGTCACTGGGCGGGGGCTCGCCATCTCAGAGCAGGAGCAGGGTGTCGAGGATATCGACGGCTCCAGCGGCGCCTGGCGCGCGCGGCGGGCCAAGCATCCGGTGCTCGGCTCACATGTGCTCGCGTTCCTCGACCGCCGCGCGGCGCTCTCGCCAGAGGACCTGTCGCGTTGGGCCGATCGTCGAGAGTTCTTACGACGATCCGACGGTCGCTTGCAGGTCGAGGCGCCGCTGCGTGTCGGCTTCTCCGCTGCCGATCTCGACGTGGCCGCGCTCGAGGCGGCGGGCGCCTCCCTGCTGACTGGCGGCGTGACCATCGTCGACCTCGCCGTGCCGATCGATCATGGCGTCGCCGGCCTCGAGGCGGTGATGCGCGCTGCTCCTGCCTTACGTGCGCTCGACACGCCGCTCCTGCCCACACAGGAGGTCGGCGCCGCCGAGACCCAGGGCGTCAAGAAGACGCTAGCCGATACGTTCCACGCCATCGGGACGAAAGGCGGGACGGTCGAGGTCGCCGTCTTCGACGTGGGCTGGACGAAGTGGTCTCCGTCGAAGGCCTCTGGAGACCTGCCGAGCGTCAGCGCGGACCCGTCACCCGAGGATGGCGGCACGCATGGCACCAACTGCGCTCAAGTCGTCGCCGATATGGCACCAGATGCGGTGATTCGCGCCGTCGACGCCTCGACGTTGGCCAAAGAAGAGGCCTTCATCAACAACACCTTGGCCAGCACCTCGGTGCAGGTGATCACCCGCAGCCTCTCGGGGACCCATGGCTACTACTCCGACGGCCGAGGCCCTTACTGCGACAACGCGACCAAGGCCAAGGGGATGGGCGTGGTGACGATCAACTCCGCCGGCAACTACGCAGACGGGCGCTTCTGGCGGGGCACCTTCAAAGACTCGGACGGCGACGACTGGCATGAGTGGTCCGGCTCCGACGAGGTCCAGACGATGACGGTGACGAACTCGAGCCGGATCAAGGTCAACCTCGATTGGAACGACTACCCGACCAGCAACGTCGACTTCGATCTCTTCCTCGCGTTCAAGAAGAGCGACGGCACCTGGGAGAACGTCGAGACCAGCGAGCGCACGCAGAGCGGCAGCCAGTCGCCCCGAGAGTGGATCGTGCTCAACAACCCGACCGCCGGCACCTACGGGCTCTCGGTGAAGCGCAAGAGCGGCTCGGGTTCGATCTCGATCCGTGTGTTCGCCTACGCCGGGCCCAAGCTCCAACACCACCAGGCCAAGGGCTCGCTGAACGCGCCGGCCACCTGCGCCGATGTGATCTCGGTCGCGGCGATCCCCCAGGCTCAGTACACTGTTGGCCCGCAGATCGCCTATAGCTCGCAGGGGCCAACCTGGGACGGTCGGATCAAGCCCGACGTGGCGGCGCCGACGCTGGTCAAGACGTCTATCAAGACCAGCTTCTCTGGCACGTCTGCCGCGGCGCCCCACGTCGCCGGTGCCCTCGCGCTCTATATCGACGCGATGAACACCAACGCCAACGCGGCGGCGGCCGCCCTGCTCGCCGATGTGGCGCCGATGGGCTCGAACTCTCCCAACACTACCTATGGTCGGGGGCGGATCGCGCTGGACTTGAAGCGCGCCGGCTGCGTCTGCAACCCCGGCGATCAGCAGAGCTGTCAGACCAGCTGTGGTGGAAACGGGAGTCGTAGCTGCTTGGCCTCTGGCTGCAGCTGGTCGAGCTGCGTTCCACCGAAGGAGACCTGCAACGGGAAGGACGACGACTGCGACGGCGAAGCAGATAACGGCTTCGCCTGCGCGATCGGTGAGACGCGGGTCTGTATCTCGAGTTGCAACACCGCCGGCACCCAGACCTGCTCAGCCAGCTGCGTCTGGTCGAGCTGTGTGCCACCACGAGAGACCTGCAATGGGAAGGACGACGACTGCGACAAGGAGATCGACGAGGACAACGTCTGCGGGCCTCCTGGCCGCGATCTTGGGCCGGCGCCGAGCGACAGCGGGGCGGGACCGCGGGACGGGGCGCGGCCCCGCGACGGGGGAGGGGGGCGCTTGGATCGGGGCGCCGGTCCGAGCGGCGTGTTGCACCTCGAGGGGGGCTGTGCCACCGGCCGTGGAGGGGCTGGGTCTCCGTTGCTGCTGCTACTGCTCACCGTGGCCTTGCTGGCTCGACGCTTCCGTTTCAGGCGAAGCGCTCCTGGAGAGCCCCCCTCAGACGCCGGCTCTCCTGACATGCGAGCCGCCCTACACATTCCTCCCGTCGTCGGGCACAGCACTGGCGGCCGCTTTCTAGGCCTCAGAACGTTCGCCGCACCACCAGGCCGATCAGGAAAAGGCGTTTCACTAGAGCCAAGGGCATTACATTCGAGGCGATGAGCGAGGCGCTACAGATCAAACTCGACGAGGAGGCGCAGCCGCTGCGCCCCGGCGGCGTGGTGCGCGGGGCGGTGCTCGTCGCGGCAGAGGCCAGCTGGTGCGACGTCGAGCTGACGCTGGTCTTCGTCGCCGCGGTGCTCGACCATGAGGTGGCGTTGACCCTAGAGCGCGAGAGGCTCGCCGGCTTGCCTGAACGTGGCCGCCGCCCCTTCACCCTCCCGATCCCCGCGGCGAAGCGGCCCTTTGCCGGCGAGCGGCTCACCCTGCGGCTCGAGCTTCGGGCCGAGGCGTCGCCCTTCGAGGCGCCAGCCGCGCCGGTCGCCGCGACACCCTGCCAGCTCGCGATCGAGCCAGATCCAGCCGAGCGACTCCACCTCGTCTTGCCCCAGGAGGCTAGCGCCGACTACCGCGGGGTTCGGAGACGCCTCTTTGCCCTCGCCGCCGGTCCCTTGGGTCTCGCGGGGCTCTGCGCTCTCGGCGGCGCCGCCGGCCTCGGTGGGCTCTATGTCGTCGCCGTGCTGGTCGGCGGGCTCGGCGTCGGCCTCGGGGCCGGCGCCTGGGGCCGCTACCGCGAGATCTGCGACGCGCCCCGGTTCTTCGCCGTGAGCGCCGAGCGCGTCGCCGAGGGTAGCTATCGCACGGCAGTGCGTGGCGAGCGGCTCTATGTGCAGCTCGACTACGGGGCCAAGGTCGCGCTCCGCGGCGCGAAGGCGATCCTCGAGGTGCGCGAGGGTGTCGAGGTCTCGCCCTCATGGGACCGCGCGCTCCTCGGTGGCGGCGATCGTGTTCGGACCACGCTGCCGCTGGCCCACGTCCAGACCCTCTACTCTCATGAGCTCGAGCTCGCGCCCCGCGGGGCGGCGGGGCACTACGAGGGACTGCTCGACGTGCCCTCCGGTCGGGAGCAGCCGCCACCGAGCTTCACGCTACGCCACGACCAGGCGCGCTTCAAGGCCACCATCGCCTGGGTGCTGGTGCTCGAGACCGAGCTCTCTGACGGCGGCCGCTGGCGCTACGAGCTGTCGATCCACGCTCAGCCACCTGGTGGTATCTGACGCCAGCAGGGCGTCGGTCCCATCGCCTTTCGCGCCAACACCCGCGCCGAGCTCGACGGCTGGCGCGAGCGCGTCGTCGGGCATGGTGTCGAGATCGAGTCCGAGGTCGACTGGCCGCGGGGTGGGCGATGGTTCTACTTCCGCGATCCGGCGGGCAACTGCCTCGAGATCGCGATGCCCTCGATCTGGGGTCTGACCGAGAACGTCCGAAGCTAGGTGGTGTGCGAGTCGGTGTCATGGTGGTGTGAGGAGTCGCGTGCCCTACGCCACAGTGCTAGAACCTGCGCATGAAGACAGTATCGACGATAGGCGCGCTCGTGCTGACCTGCGCGTTCTCCGGCTGCGACTCCGAACCTCGGCGGCTTGCTAGCGATGGCGGCCTCGATGTCTCCCCGCACGACGGCCCGAAGGTGAACAAGCCCGACGGGCAGGTGCCCCTACCCGACGTGGGTGTCGAGGTCTTTCCAGGTGAAAACCCCGGTGGCGGGACGATCTACTATGTAGCGCCGAGCGGCAAGAACACGAACGCTGGCACCGAGGCGGCGCCGTGGAAGACGCTACAGCACGCCGCCGACCAGGTCGAAGCGGGGGACATGGTGGCCGTCAAGGCTGGCAGCTATAGCGATGGCTTTGAGCTCACCACCTCTGGCACCGCGGCCAAGCCGATCACCTTCCGCGGCGAGGGCGCCTCGAAGGTGACGATCACCGGCGGCGGGCAGGACACGATCTATCTCGACCACGCCGACCACGTGAACATCGAGCAGCTCTCAGTGATGAACGCCTCGCGCGCCGGGCTGCGGCTCAGCTTCGCCCACCACGTCGCCGTGCGCCGCTCGGTCTTCGGCGACAACGGCACCTGGGGCATCTTCACCGACTTCTCCGACGATACGACCATCGAGGACTGCGAGACCTATGGCTCGAAGGCCGAGCATGGCATCTACATCAGCAACAGCTGCGACCGCGCGATCATCCGACGCAACCGCTCCCACGACAACAACGCCGGCGGGATCCAGATCAACGCCGACCCGAGCATGGGGGGAGACGGCATCAGCAGCGACTGTGTGATCGACTCGAACATCATCTACAACAACGGCCAGGCCGGCGGCGCCGCGATCAACCTCGCCTCCGTGCGCGACACCGTGATCTCCAACAACGTGCTCTACAACAACAAGGCCGGCGGGATCGCCGGCTGGGACGATGGGCAGGGCTCCAACTGGGGCAGCAAGAACGTGACGATCATCAACAACACGATCTACTTCAAGGCCGGGCAGGGACGTTGGTGCGTCTCGATGAAGGACGGCAGCACGGGCGCGATCATCCGTAACAACATCCTCTTTGGCGGCGAGCGCGGTGGCATCGAGGTCGACGACACCACAGAGGCCAGCCTCGAGGCCGACCACAACCTCTTTCTCTCTGAAAAGCCCGTGGCTGAGAACGAAGACGGCCAGACCTTCCCCACCCTCGCCGACTGGAAGGGCGCTGGCAAAGGCGCCGGCTCGCTCACCGGCAGCGTCACCGCCGTCTGCTCGGGCATCGCCAGCGGTGACGCCCACCTCGAGGCGAGCGCCCCGGCGATCGACAAGGGCGTCGCGACGAGCGTCGTTGGTCATGACTTCGAGGGCGACGCCCGGCCCCAGGGCGGCGGCTACGACATCGGCGCCGACGAGTCGCAGTAGCTCCCTCGCTTTCCCTCGTACGTCTCCCGTCGCCGGGCACAGCGCTGCCGGCCGCTCTCTAGGCCTCAGAGAGCTCGCCGTACCACCACTAGGGCTCATGTCGTCGGCTACGGAATCGGCGCGGCAGCTCAGCACCCGGCTCGGTCCCGAACGTATAGGTGCTCCTAAGAGCAAGACGTGGCGCGGGTGCGGCGGCGGGCCGTGGCGCGCTTTTGGATAGCTCTCGGGAGGTGGTCGAGCTGCGTTGGTTCTCGGAGCTCCCCTTTTCGCTCAGACGGCCCACGCGGCGCGCTCGCCGATGTAGGCGCGGCCTTCATCCCTCGTGCGATTGGCTGCTTGCTCTGGGTGGTTGAGCTACCTGCTGGGTTGCTCGCGCTCGATCGTGGTGGGCGCGCCTCCCGGCGCTTCGGCCTAGAGCTTGCTCGCTGCGGCGTTGGGTGGTGCGGCCGGCGCGCTCTCCCGGCGGTCGCCATCGCGCAAAAGGTCAGACCGCGTCCGATGGCGTGCGATCGGCGGCGCGACAATGGGCTGCTGGCTTGCCCTCGTCATATAAATACCGGTGCAGCATCTCGGCGAGCGCGGCGAGACGACGCTGGCGCTCAGTCTCGTCCGGGTCGTCGAGCAGGATCTCGTGCACCACGGCCTCCACAGCGGCGACCGCCACTCGCGCGGCTGCGCCGAGATCGCTGACGCGTAGCGCGTTCGGGGTGGCCGTAGAGAGCGTCGCGGTCAGCTGAGCGATCACCCGCTCGTTTTCGTCGGCTAGCAGCTTCGAGATGTCGTCGTCGGTGTAACGCAGCGCGGACATCTGCCGATGAAACGCTGGAGCGTAGTGATGCAGTCGCATCGCCTGCCCGACGATGTCCGCGATCAGGTCCCGACTCTCGACGCCACCACGGGCCAAGCCCTCGCCCTCTAGTCGCTCGCGGACCATCTGATGCACCTCGCCGACGTGGTCGGAGAAGATCGCCACGAGCAACGCCTTCTTATCAGCGAAGTGGTTGTAGAACGAGCCGATCGCCACGCCGGCCTCGCGAGCGATCTTCTTCGAGCTGGTGTTGTGGTAGCCGTCGCGCGCGATCAGCTCAGCCCCAGCGCGCATCAGCTTGGCGCGGGTCTCCTCGGCTCGCTTTTGCACCCCCCGATCATAGCGCCGAAAGGTCGATGTGAACCAGGGTTCAGTTTGGTGATTGACAAATCTGAGCTATGGTTCAGAATTTGAGCGAAAGGAGGCGCTGATGTCACACTCCGCCACACTCTCGACCGAGCGCTCCGATACCTGTCCCGTGTGGGTCGGCTATCTCCTCGCCAGCCGGCTTCGCTGGTTGGTGCACAACCCCAAACGCATCATCGCGCCCTATATTGCCCCAGGCATGACGGTGCTGGACGTGGGCTCGGCGATGGGCTTCTTTAGCCTACCGGCGGCGCGGGCAGCGGGGGCGTCGGGGAACGTGGTCTGTGTCGATCTCCAGCCGAAGATGCTCGAGGTGCTGAAACGTCGCGCGCGGCGAAGAGGGCTCCTCGAGCGACTTGAGCTGCGAGCCTGCACAGCGGTCGACCTCGGCCTGGCTGATCTGGAAGGGCAGGTCGGCTTCGCCTTGGCCTTCGCGATGGTCCACGAGGCCGCCGACCCAGCCAGATTGCTCGAGCAGATCGCGAAAACCCTTCGTAAAGACGGGCGTCTCTTGGTGGCCGAGCCCAATGGGCACGTCTCCTCCCAGGCCTTCGCCGACACGGTGGTGGCCGCCGAGCAGGCGGGGCTGCGACTGCTCGAGCGGCCGAAGATCTCCTGGAGTCGTTCGGCGCTCTTCGCCCCTCGCTGAGCGCTGACATGCAAGATGAGGCGCCGCTCCACATCACGAGGAGGCGAGCCAGGTGGGCTCAGGAGCGGGAGGAGGGGGCGGTGTCGACGGTCTTGACGGTCTTGAGGGTCTTGACGGTCTTGTCGGTCTTGTCGGTCTTGTCGAGGCTCTCCTCCGGAGAGCCGCAGGCAGGACGCATTCAGGTCGAGACGCCCATCTTGGGCAGCACGACGATTTGCAAGAGCAGATAACCGCCCACGAAGAGTAAGAGCGTTAGCCAGTCAGGCACGGCGCACCTCCTGTCAGAGCAGAGCCCCTGCCTCGACCCAGTGTTACGAGCACCGACCAAATTCCTCCCGTCGCTGGGCACAGCACTGTCAATGCCTCAGGAAGCTCGCCATACCACCTGCAAGCAACGGACAAACGACAACCGCTGTGGTGTCGCAGACCCGCGCCGACGGGAGGGGAGGTGGTCTGCGCTCTAGAACCAGAGCATCGCCGTCGCGGCGCAGGTCACGGGGATGGTGAAGTTGTCGTCGAGGCGGTCGGAGAAGAGCTCGACCACGGTGCCGACGGCGGAGACGCTGGTGGCGATCGCGATCATCCGCAGCGGGCCCATCGGCGCGACGGCCAGGGCCAGGTAGACCAAAGAGGCGATGCTCGCGGTGGCGAAGAAGACGGCGCTGCCGAGCAGGCTCTTGTCGTTGACCAGCCGGACCTTTCCCCAACGTGCGCCAATGAACGACGCCGCCGGATCGCCGAAGGCGAGCACCAGCAGCGCGAGACAGACGGCGGGGTGCGGGGCGAACCAGAAGATCCCCAGCATCGCGAAGAGATAGTAGGTCGCCGAGTTGGTCTGATAGCGCTCGCGGGGGCGGACGATCAGGCCGAAGACCTTATCGACCATGAAATCGTTCCAGCGCTTCGAGAAGCGCCGCGAGATCTCCAGCACGGCGAAGGTGGTGGCGAAGCCGGCGAGGATCCACAGCGCCGTCGTCCGCGAGACGACCTGATAGAGCAGCACCACGCCGAGGCCCGTGACCACATGCAGCAGGCTGCGCGCCGGCCGCGGCAGGCGCAGAGCGCGAAGCTCCGTCTCCGGCGCGGGGCGCCAGACCTTCAGCGCCTTGACCTGCTCGACGAGGTCTTCATAGCGGCGGGTCAGCGTCGACCCCAGCTCGCCGATCGCCTTGGCGGTGCCGGCGCGCGCGGCCTTGGCGGCGCCCGGCGCCGAGGCCCGCTTGGCCAGCTCGCGGGCCCCCTGCTGTAGGTCGGCCGAGAGCTGCGTCAAGGTCTCGGTGAGCGCGGTCTGGCGCGTTTTGATGCTGTCACCGAGCTGCTCGAGCTGCTCGCCGCAGCACGCACAGAGCGCGCCGATCTGCTCGGCCAGCTCGCGCTGCTTGTCGCGCATGGCGGCGACCCAGCGTCCGTCGGAGAGCTTGGGTTTGGAGAGCTTGGCCGCCAGCCACCGCAGCTCTTTTGCGATCGTCGGCAGAACCTCTGCCAGCTCGTTGGATGGTTGAGGTAGGGGCGTCGTGCTCAAGGGGTGGACTCCTCAAACCATACTCTTAGCTCATCTGGGAGGTGTTTCGAAGCTCACGTCTGTAAGCGTTGGGTGAAAAAAGGGTGCTAGAGCGCTGATCAGCTTAGCGGACCGAGCTGCGCGAAGGATGCGGAATCACGGCGTAGGAGCGAGGAGGGCGCCTGCTGGTAGCAAGCAACCGACGAGCAATAACCGCCGTGATGTCGCAGACCAGCGCAGCGACGGGAGGTAAGTTGGTCAGCGCTCTAGCTGTCGCGTCGTCGCCGCCACGAGAGCAGCGCGAGCCCCAGCAGCAGCAGGTACGCGCTAGTGGAGCTCGTCGGGGCGTCGCTTCTGGCGACGGCGCAGCCACCGGCTTCCTCTGTGCTGGGCAGCTGGATGTCGGCGACGCGGGTCTCGGTGGTCTGGGCGATGTTGCCGGCCTTGTCTTCGACCTCGACGCGGACCTTCGCGTCGGCGGGAACCTGAAGCGTGGCGACGCCGTCGACGAGCTTACCCTCGACGCGCCTGCCATCGACGATCCACCGCAGGGCGAGCTCTCCGCTGGGCGTGACGAGGTCTTTGACCTCGGCGCGCAGGCCTTCGGCGTTGCGGATCAGCCGCAGCTTGGGCTCCACCGTGTCGATGGTGATCTTCAGCTGCGCTGGGCTGAGATCCGTGGTCCGATGCTGGCCGGCCAGGCGCGCCTGGATCTCGACCTGATGTTCGCCTTGGATCCAGAACAGCGGGTCGCGGAGGAGCATCCGCTTGGCCTTGGTCCAGGGGCGCCAGAACCCGCCGTCGACGCGAACGCTCCACTCGATCCCTCGGCGCCCGATCGGCGTCAGCGACGGAGGCACGACCGCGTCGAGCTCGAGCAGCACAGCCGGGCTGCGATCGGGGCTAAAGTCCGGGTGGGTTACGGCGAAGGCCGCCGTGGGCGGCACCTCGAGCTTGACCACGTGGGCGCGGGCGTCGACGCGTTGGCTATCCCGAGCGCCGGGGATGAGGTCGCCCGAGGCTGAGGTGCTCTGTGTCAGCTCGAGGTTGGCGAAGACCGCGAGCACGTCCTTGTTGTCGACGCTGGTGATCGAGCCGGTGTCGAGGCCGAGCTTGATCCCGGCGAAATCTGGCAGGGCGATCGGGTCGAAGCTGGTCGAGAACATCCCGGCGGCGACGTTGAGCACAGTGGGGAAGAGCTTGGCGAGCTTCGCCGGATCTTCGGCGAGCAGCTCGCTGTTGGCGATGGAGACGTTGGAGAGCGCCTTGGAGAGGTCGCCGAGCATCACCTGCAGGTTGCCCTGGCCGTTGGCGTAGACCAACGCCGGGACGTAGAGGTTACCCTTGACGGTGAAGAGCCGAACCCAGCGCTGCTCGATCAGCGCGTAGACGTCGGCCTTGAAGTCCTTGGCGGCGACCTTGATCAGCGGTTCGTCGATCACCGGGTTGCCGTCCTTGTCGGTATGCCAGGTGCCGTCGCCGAGGGTCACCGTCGGTGGCTTCTGCGGCCGCACGGCTAACAGCACCGGCACCTGCTCACCACCGGTGAGGACGTTCAGCGAGGGGACGAGCAGCGAGAAGAGGCCGCTGTTCAGCTGCGTCGAGAGGTTGGAGCTGACGTCGAGGCAGAGCGCGCCGCTGGAGTAGAGCGCGTAGGCGGCCTGGTCGAGGGTCTGGCGGTGGACGCCGATGCCGACGTGGAAGCTCTTGCCGTCAGGACGCGTGTTGTCACGGAAGATGTTCGAGCGGGTGATCGCGGCCTTCGGCGGCGGCGTGCAGCTCGCGCCGGCGACCTCGCAGTTGGGGACGCAGGGGTTGTGCTCGGCCGCTCGGAAGCCGCCCATCGCGCCGGCGGAGACGCCGCCGTTTTCGGTCTGGGCGTAGCCGCCGCCCCAGACGAAGTAGTCGAGCAGCCCCGAGGCCGAGGGGTCGAAGGCGGCGAGCAGCGCGGCGAGGTCGTAGCGCGCCTCGATGCCCGTCGGTAGCGTCTTGATCAGATCGTCGATCGCCTGCTCCATGGGCCCCTGGACGCCGTCGAGGAGCTTGCTCTTGAAGAGCCCACAGAGCCAGCTGGCGATCGTGCAGTCGAAACCGCCGGAGATGTCGATGTCACCGCAGTCGAAGTTGGTGATCGTCATCGTCTTGCGCTCGATCTTGAGCTTGTTGTGGTTGTTGGCGTCGATCACCAGGTCGATATCCGCAGAGAGCCCGGCGGTGCTCGGCGACTTGGCGGTGGTGTCGTATTGCGCGTCGCAGTTGAGCCAGCCCAGCGGCCAGGGGAGATCGTAGGCGAAGTAGAGCTTGTTGGTCGTGACCTTGGCGTCGAGCTTGAGGTTCAGTCGCGCGCCGCTCTTGGGCGTGATGTCGACCTTGGTGATGTCGATCGACGCGGTGCAAGGGTTGCTGCCACAGCAGACCTTCGTGGTGGAACTGCAGCCGCTGGGGGGGATCGTGAAGGTCAACCCGCTCGGCAGGAAGCTCAACATCAGCTTCTCGAGGTTCTGCTCGAGGTAGGTCACGCCGCTCGAGGTCAGCCGGATCTGGCCGGCGTTGTCGAAGCGATGCGCCTGAGGGAAGCCGCCGGGGATCGGCTGGCCGCTGCTGCAGCCGTTGCAGCCGCTGTCGGACGCACAGGCCGTGATCGTCGAGAGCGCGATGACAAGAAATAGGGGACGCCAGCGGCGACCGGTGGGGATCTTCAAGAGTCCTCCTCTCGCCGATCGGCTCCGTACGACCTACGACCGGCCAGTCATGATACCCGAGGACACGAGTCCGAGTCCATGGCCGCGCGTCTCAGGCGGCGGGAGACCCGCGAAGCGGGAGAATCATCGACAGTGAGCTATAGTCTCGCCCGATGACGTCGACGAAGACAGATCCCCCGGTGGATGACGCGGTGGGTGATGGCCCCGTCCAGGAGCCTGTCGCGATCGATCGTCGTACAGAGCTGGTCACGACGCTGGTGGTCTTCGCCGCTGTGACCCTCGCCTGTGCGCTGCTCTACCAGCTGCGTCGTGTTCCGCTGATCGCCCGCTTCATGCACGACGCCATCGCGGCGATCTTCTTGATCGTGCCTACGCTCCTGGTGATGCGGGCCAACGAAGACTTCGCCGACCACGGCCTCGTCGCGGCCCCCGTGCCGCGAGGGCTGCTCTATTTTGGCGGCCTCTCGGCGCTGGTCTTTCCGCTCTTCACCGCCGGCTTTGTGATCTACTACCAGACGGTCTGCGGCTGGGTCAGCGCGGGGAAGGCCCTGCCGGCGGTCTACAAACGGATGTGTCCTGCCTTCGTCGGCTCCTGGACCAAGATGCACCCTCGTATCGACAAGCGCTTCGGCTGGCTCGCCGCTGCGCAGCTTCTGGTGGTGGCGTTGCCCGAGGAGTATTTCTTTCGCGGCTACCTCCAGACCAAGCTCGAGCGGGTCTGGACGCCCAAGCGTCGTCTCCTCGGCGGCGGCCTCGGCGTGGCGTTGATCGCGACCTCGATCCTCTTTTCCCTCGCCCACGTACTGGTCGATTTCAACCCGCTCCGTTTCGCGGTTTTCTTCCCGTCGCTCGTTTTCGGCTGGCTCCGCAGCGCGACCGGATCGATCCTTGCGTCGGTGCTCTTTCACGCGTGTAGCAACCTGATCAGCGATGTCCTACACCGCAGCTTCTTCTGAGATGGCGTCTCGTGCCGACCAGGCCATCCTGCAGACGCCGACGGTGACCCGCCTGCGCATCGTCGGCGACGCTGGCGCGATCTTGCTGCTCGAGCGCACGGCGCGGAGCTTCATGATGCGTAGGTCGGCCGTGGTCACGCTGACGCGCACCTACGTCGACAAGGTCGGCGATCGCTGCCGCGTGGTCGACACGCGCCCGCGCCGTCGTGGAGGAGTTGATGGGTAGCCAACGCCGGGTAGATCCCTCCGATGTCGTGATCCTCGACGCGCTCCGTGGCGGGGGAGGTGGCTTCGTCTCTGGCGCCGCGCTCGCCGAGGAGCTCGGCATCAGCCGCGCCGCCGTGGGCAAGCGTGTCGGCCTGCTGCGAGACCAGGGCTGGGAGATCGAGGCCGTGCCGCGGCTCGGCTATCGGCTGGTCGACGAGCCGGATAACCTGCATCCGCTGGTGATCGAGGCGGGTCTCTCGACGCGCTGGCTCGGCCGAGACTATCGCTATCGGGAGAGCGTCGGGAGCACCAACGAGGCCCTGGCTCGCCTGGCCATGACCGAGGCGCTCTCGGCCGGCACGGTGCTGGTCGCCAATGAGCAGACCGCCGGGCGTGGGCGCCTCGGCCGGAGCTGGGTCTCGCCCCGCGGAGAGAACCTCTATGTCTCGCTGCTGCTGCGCCCGCCTTGGGCGCCCTCGCAGATCCCTCCGGTGACCCTCGCGGTCGCGGTCGCGGTCGCCCGAGCGCTGGAGACCTTCCTCGGTGACGCGCCGGTGGTGAAGTGGCCCAACGATCTCCTCGGAACGGGGGGCCGCAAGCTCTGCGGCATCCTGGCCGAGATGTCCGCCGAGCTCGACCGCTTGCATCACATCATCATTGGCGTGGGCGTCAATGTGAACCAGACGCGCTTCGGGCGCGGGATCACCGCGACCTCCCTCGCCCGCGAGATACGCCAGCCCGTCTCCCGTGCGAAGGTGCTCGTTCGGGTGCTCGCGGCGCTCGAAGAGTGGCTCGACCTGCTGCTCGAGGGGGGCGACGAGGGGCGTGATCGGCTGCTCGACGAGTGGCTACTCCTCGCCGAACCTTGGCTCGGGCAGCCTGTGGTCGTTCGTGGGGCCAATGACGAGCTGACTGGCGTGGCCGCCGGGATCGACACCTCGGGGGCGCTGCTGGTTGAGGCTGATGGCGAGACGCATCGGGTCTTGGCAGGCGACGTCACGCTCGCCTAGAGCGCTGACCAACGTCCCTCCCGTCGCCGCGCCGGTCTGCGACATCGCAGCGGTTGTCGCTCGTCGGTTGCGTGCGACCAGCAGGCGCTCTGCTCGCTCCGACGCCGTGACGCCGCATCCTTCGCGCAGCTCGGTCCGGTAAGCGGATCAGGGCTTTAGCAGGATGTCCACCCCCTCTGGTTCGGTGCGCGGCGAGTGGCGTCGCCTGTGGTTTGCGCTCACACTTCATAGCGTCTAGAAGGTTGCCGTGTCACGCCGTCGCGAAGTCGAGCACGCCGAGCACACCGAACACGCCGGACCTCGGTTGTGAAGGGGCGCATCCCCGAGCGGGTGATCGCGGAGATCCGAGATCGGGCGGATATCGTCGAGATCATCGGCCGACATGTGGAGCTCAAGCGATCGGGAAGCTCGTTTATTGGGCTCTGCCCTTTCCACGACGAGAAGACGCCATCATTCAACGTCAACGCCGCGCGCCAGTTCTTCCATTGCTTCGGCTGCCGTGCCTCGGGTGACGTGATCGGCTTCTTGATGCGCGTCGAAGGGCGCGAATTCATGGACGTGATCGAGGATCTCGCCCAGCGGGTCGGGATCGAGCTCGAGCGCGAAGAGCAAAGCCCGAGGCAAGCCGCCGAAGACGCCCGGCGGCGCAGTGAGAAGCAGCAGGGGCTCGACCTCAACGAGCGAGTCACGCGGCTCTATCAACGCTATCTGCTGGAGAGCGACGTCGGCCGAGAGGCCCGAGACTACATCGCGGGGCGGGGCATCGATGAGACGATTACCGAGCGATTTCGCCTCGGTTTTGCGCCCGCGACGGGCGACGTGGTGGCGCAGCGGCTGGCCGATCACGGGGTTGATATGGCGTTGGCGGCGCGCCTCGGCCTGGTCGCCAAGCGGCGTCGCGGCGAGGGGTATCACGACCGCTTCTGGAACCGAGTGATCTTCCCCTTGATGGGCGTGTCGAGCGAGGTCCTGGGGTTTGGTGGTCGGATGCTGGGGGAGGGTGACGGACCCAAGTACGTGAATACACCGGAGACTGTGCTTTATCACAAAGGCCAGGCGCTCTACGGTCTGGCCCAGGCGGCGACGGCGATCCGCAAACGAGGCGAGGCCTTGCTGGTCGAGGGCAACTTTGACGTGTTGCAGATGCACCAACACGGCTTCGCCAACGCCGTGGCGCCGATGGGCACGGCGCTGACACCTCAACAAGCGCGGATGCTCAAACGCTTCGCTCAGCGCGCTGTCGCGATCTTCGATGGAGACAAGGCGGGCAAGGCAGCGGCGCTGCGCTCCGTAGGAGTGTTGCTGGAAGCTGAAATCGACACCCACATCGCCACATTGCCACCAGGAGAGGATCCAGACAGCTTGCTGCGTGGAGCGACAGGAGGCGAGGGGGAGCGAGCTCCAGCGCTGATGAAGGTCCTCGACGCGGCACGGCCCGGGATCGACTACGTGTTGGCAGAAGAGCGCTCGAGTATGGAAGAGTCTGTGCCTGGCCGTGCCCGCGTGGTCGAGCGCGTGGCCAAGCTCGTCGGTCTGCTGAAGAGCAAGGTCGCACAGCAGCTCTACGTTGATCGCCTCGCTCTCGAGCTCTCCATCGACCGCCGCACGGTGGAGCGAGCTGTCGCGGGTGAGCGGATCAGCCGTCAGGCGGCAGCGCGCGAAGCTCGGGCAGCGCAACGATCAGCGTCTGACTCCAGACGAAGCGTCTCCGGCGATCCGGGGGCCAACGCCCCCCACACCTCTGGCGCTGGGATCCCCACCGGAGGAGCGCCGAGGTCCGGCGTGGCCCCGGCCACGCGCTTCGACCCGGCGGAGCTGGATCTGCTGAAGATCCTGCTTGAGCATCCGCGGCTCTTTCCGCGCGCCGAACGCGCGAATCTTCGTAGGCTTTTGACAAGTGATGCGCTGCGCGCTACCTATGCGGCCGCTGCCTCCGTGCAAGCTGAAACTGGGCGCGTGGAGATTCACAGGTTGCTAGCATCGGCCGATCCCCTGGTGCGTGACGCCGTGGCTCAAGCTGGAACGTCGCAGGCCTTTGCCGGCGGCGATCCCAACCGAGCTCTCGACGAATGGGCGTTGACCGCCTTACGCAAGCGCTTGGGCAGGCTACGCAAGGGAATCAACACCCAGATCTCGCGACAGCAGCAAGAGGGCGGAGAGCCACACAACCTGTTGCAGGCGTTGGTTGCCTCACAAGAGCTGACTCAGCGCTTCGACCGGGCACGACGAAGTCGCCAACTGGAGGAGGCTTGGGCGCTGGTCCCCGAGCTGATCCAAGTAGAGCAGGACATCGATGACACGCAGTGAGAAGAAGGGACGCGCGACCAAGAAGGCGACCGCCGCCAAGGCGCGCAAGGCTTCGAGCACAAAGGCCTCGCCGAGCAAGGCCAAGACGTCCACCAGGTCAACGTCCACCAGGTCAACGTCCACCAGGTCAACGTCCACCAGGTCAACGTCCACCAGGTCAACCAAGAAGCCGGCGACAGAGAAGGCGACCAAGGCTTCATCGAGCCGGTTAAGCAAGAAGGCGGCCAAGGCGACCAAAGCCAAGGCGCCGGTGACCAAGGCGCCGGCGACTAGAGCCAAGGCGCCGGTGACCAAGGCGACTAGAGCCAAGGCGACGGCGACCAAGGCGACCAAGGCGACCAAGCGCGCAGGGGCCAAGCGCGCGTCGAGCTCAGGGAAGGGGCGCAAGGGCGCCAGCGAGAAGAACGGAACGGCGGATCTGCGTGGACACGCGGAGAAGCTGGCCGAGGAGCGCGGCAAAGGCGATGAGCAGCAGGCGACGACGGCTGAGCTGGCAGCCCAACGTAAGAAGCTGATCAAGCTCGGCAAGGCCAAGGGCGTCCTGACTCTCGACGAGGTCAACGACAACCTCGCCGATGTGGTCACCTCCGCCGACCAGATCGAGGATCTGCTCGAGGCCTTGGGCGCCGCCGGCGTCTCCGTGGTCGACTCTTCCGAGCGCAGGGCCGCACGTAAGGGCAAAAACGGCGCCTCGGACGAGAAGGAAGAAGACGAAGACGCCACCTACAAGACCAACGACCCGGTGCGGATGTACCTGCGCAAGATGGGGTCGGTCTCGCTGCTGACCCGCGAGGGAGAGGTCGAGATCGCCAAGCGCATCGAGGAGGGCGAGCGGCGCGTTTTGCAGGTCGTGCTCCAGTCCCCGATCGCTTCACAAGAGATCATCACTATCGGTGATGCCCTAAAGAAGGGCAAGCTGCGCGTCAAAGAGGTGATCCGCGACTTTGATGACGAGGACGCGGAGTTCGACGAGGAGTGGCACACCGAGCGGGTGATCAAGATCATCGAGAAGGTGCGTCGCCTCGACCGCGAAAACTCCAAGGTCTATGAGAAGCTCGCCGACAAGCGGATCAGCGAGGCTCGCCGCAAGAAGCATCAGGCGACGATCGGCAAGACCCAGCAAGAGATGTTCGATCTGCTCTCCGAGCTGCGCATCAACAAAAAGCAGATCGACCGGATCGTCCTGCGGCTGAAGTCGATGGTCGCGCGGATCGAGCGTTCGGAGGCCGAGATGGCCGAGATCTCCGACCGCACCGGGCTCTCTCTGACGGAGGTCCGGAAGTCCCTGCGCGAGGCGCGACGCTCGCCGAAGGACGAAAAGCGGATCAACCGCAAGCTCGGGGCGACGACCGAAGAGATGGCCGAGATGGAGCGCCAGCTCAAGGAGTCGCAGCGTGAGCTGAAAGAGGTCGAGGAGCTCTCTGACCTCTCATTGGCCGACCTTCGGCGGACCTACCAGCAGATCGCCGAGGGCGAGCGGATGGCCGAGCGCGCCAAGGCCGAGCTGGTGGAGGCCAACCTGCGCTTGGTGGTCAGCATCGCCAAGAAGTACACCAACCGCGGCTTGCAGTTCCTCGATCTGATCCAGGAGGGGAACATCGGCCTGATGAAGGCGGTCGACAAGTTCGAGTACAAGCGCGGCTACAAGTTCTCGACCTACGCCACCTGGTGGATTCGTCAGGCGATCACCCGCGCGATCGCCGATCAGGCGCGGACGATTCGCATTCCAGTGCACATGATCGAGACGATCAACAAGCTGATCCGCACCAGCCGCTATCTCGTGCAGGAGCTCGGTCGAGAGCCGATCCCGGAAGAGATCGCCGAGAAGATGGAGCTGCCCCTCGACAAGGTGCGTAAGGTGCTGAAGATCGCCAAGGAGCCGATCTCCCTCGAGACGCCGATCGGCGAGGAGGAAGACTCGCACCTGGGCGATTTCATCGAGGATAAGAGCGTCGTCAACCCCTCGGACGCGGTGATCAACATGAACCTCGCCGAGCAGACACGGAAGGTCTTGGCGACGCTCACGCCGCGCGAGGAGAAGGTGCTGCGGATGCGCTTTGGCATCGGCGAGAAGTCAGACCACACCCTCGAAGAGGTGGGGCAGGACTTCGAGGTGACGCGCGAGCGTATTCGCCAGATCGAGGCCAAGGCGCTGCGTAAGCTGCGTCATCCCTCGCGTTCGAAGCAGCTCAAGTCCTTTGTGGAGAGCTAGGATGCAATAGGGGGGGGAGACTCTGCGCGGCCGCGTTGACAAATCACGCTCCGCGGTCCAGAGTAGCCCCTGTTTTTCGGGGGGCCATCATAAGGCCCCCTAAGGGCCCATAGCTCAGCGGTGAGAGCTACCGGCTCATAACCGGTTGGTCCCTGGTTCGAATCCAGGTGGGCCCACTGGCACTCTGGTGTTTCGAGACTCGTTCTCGACTCCCCGGTAGCCGGCGCTGAGCGTAAGCATCAAGCGTCTCCGGTGCGCCGGAGCGCAGGTGGAGAAAGAGCGTTGCGAGAGCAGCTCAAGTTGCTGGAGGACCTTCAACGGATCGACCTCCAGCTGCAAGAATCAGAGCAAGCCTTAGCCGACCTACCGTCCAAGCTCCAGTCGATGAAAGACGATGTGCAGCGCATCGAGGCCATCCTCGGTGAGGAGCGCGAACAGCTGCAGGAGACCCAGGCCTACAAAAGTGAGCTCGAGGACGCGCAGGCCCACGACCGCGACCTGCTGGCCAAGACCAAGTCCAAGCTGGCCTCGATCCGCACGTCGAAGGAGTATATGGCGACGCAGCGGGAGTTCGAGACCAACCGTAAGCTCACCAGCGATCGCGAAGACGAGATCGCCAAGCTCGATCAGGCGATCAAAGAGAAAGAGGCTGTGATCTCCGAGAAGGAGCAGCAGCTCGAGGAGCTACGCTCTCACGTCGCCGACGAAGCCAAGGAGACGGAGAACCGCCTGGTCGAGATCGAGTCGACCGCCAAAGGGCAGCGCTCTGTGCGTCAGCAGAAGGCCGAGGCGATCCAGAAGGGCTTGCTCCGTAAGTACGACCGCATCCGCAGGGTGCGCCAAGGGACGGCCGTCGTGCCGGCCACCGACGGCGTATGCACCGGCTGTCGGATGCAGCTTCCGCCGCAGCTCTACAACATCCTCCAGCGCCAAGAGTCGATCGAGCAGTGTCCAAACTGCCAGCGCATCGTCTTCTACGAGGCTCCGCCAGAGGATGAGGCCGCCGAGGTATAGGCCGCGGCAGCGCCGGCCTGTCTCGACTCACCCGATGGGCGTTGACAAGACGCCGACCTTGCGCCACAAGTGTGTCGTGATGTCGCCGGAGCTGGCTGGGTGATCGCCGCTGCACCCGTTTGACGGGGGCAGGGGAGGAAAGTCCGAGCTCCATAGGGCAGGGTGCCGGGTAACCCCCGGTGGGGGCGACCCCAAGGAAAGTGCCACAGAAAGGAAACCGCCAGTCGTCTCGTGGCTTCGGCCTAAGGCGCTGGTAAGGGTGAAAGGGTGCGGTAAGAGCGCACCGGGGCGCTGGTAACAGAGCCCGCATGGTAAACCCCACCTGGAGCAAGACCGAACAGGGAGGGCTCGTCGCTCTTTCGAGCACGAGCCGGGACGGCCCGTCCCCATCCCAGGTAGCGTCGCTCGAGCCTCGTGGCAACGCGGGGCCTAGATGAATGATCACCACGCGCGGCGGGTAACCCAAGCGCGGACAGAACTCGGCTTACAAGCCTGCCTCCGACGACATCACACGTTCATTGGTCTGGGGGTGCTGGTTAGAGCGCTGAACCGCTGACCTCCCGTCGCCGCGCTGGTCTGCGACATCCCAGCGGTTGTCGCTCGTCGGTTGCGTGCGACCAGCAGGCGCCCTTCTCGCTCCTACGCTGT
>PDWJ01001854.1_pt1 | contig 24314 bp, 18 predicted proteins | sample 1430881 | NCBI WGS metagenome assembly PDWJ01 (sample SAMN01162460, study PRJNA174530) | Oral metagenome, whole genome shotgun sequencing project. | biome: Marine environment; feature: Marine mammal; material: Swab sample of the gingival sulcus; isolation source: swab sample of gingival sulcus...
AGGCCCCCTCCTGGCGATGCGTTTTGTTGGTAAACACATGCATAGCGCAGCGAGTGCGGGCCTCAGTGCTTTTTTGCGCTTATTTCAGGCCTAGCAGGCGGTTCGGACAGGCGCGCGGGACTAGCGGCAATTTCAACGCTTAGCTTGCCCTTCTGAGCAGCTGGGGAGACGGCCCATGGCCGTGAACGTCCCCGGCGGGTGACGATTGGGCGCTGATCGGCCTTGGCACGCGATCTGCTTGGGCAGCTCTACACGGAAGAGTTTGCCCAGCAGAGGAACCCCGATGAATGCCGTACTGAGACTCAGCCTTTTCGCCGTTCTCGCCCTGCTGCCAGCCTGTGGTCAGGGCAGCGGCTACGTGTACGCCGGTGCCACCGTGACCGTCCCTGCCAGTGAGGCGTCACTGTTTGTGGTCGCCACTGATGGGAACGGCTATGCGATCGAAGGGGTGAGCGTCGAGGTCTTGAATGTCTGGCACGAGTGGAGTGGTGATCGCGTCTCTCCCAGCTCCCGGTTTTCTGGGCTCCTGACCGATAGGCATGGCGAGGCCTTTTTCTCGCCCGTAGCCCTGGCGAGGATGAGGGCCGGCTTTTTGCTCGACGAGTATGGCAATGCGGTGATCTCGAGCGATCCGTTTGAAGACGAGGCAAGTTTGCGGGTGCGGGTCAGCGCTGGGAGCCTCGGCTACGTTGAGGTGGATGTCGACGTCGATCAGCTTCACTCCGCTGCGTACCTCGAAGTCGAGTTTTGATCACCGGGAGACTTCCGCCTCCGCCTGCTAAGCTGGCGGGCCGCGCAGCCGACGGGTGCTGTGTGGCTCGCCGCGCTTATTTCGAGGCCTTTCCTCCCCGATGCTTCCGATCCTCGTCGCCGTTTACTATTGGATCGTCGTGGTCCTGTCCCTCGTTGGCTTCTTCCTGCCGGCGTTGTTGATCTTCCTCCTGACCTGGCCCTTCGATCGGCGGCTATGGGTCATGCAGCGAATCAGCTGCTGGTGGGGAATGTTTTATGTCATCACCCATCCCTATTGGTCGGTCGAGATTGAGGGGCGCGAACTCTTCGATGATTCTGTTGGCACCGTCCTCTGCCCCAACCACCAGTCGCTGCTCGATATTCTGGTGCTGTATTACCTGAAGAAGCACTTCAAATGGGTGTCGAAGGTCGAGAACTTCCGCCTGCCCTTTGCGGGCTGGGTGATGTCGCTCAATCGCTATGTCGTATTGCGTCGCGGAGACCGCAAGAGCGTCAAAAAGATGTTTGAGGACTGCCAGAGACACCTCGGGCAAGGTAGCTCGGTGTTGATTTTCCCCGAGGGCACCCGCTCGCAGGATGGCCGACTCCAGGGCTTTCAAAATGGTGCTTTTACCCTCGCGAAGCGCACTGGCAGTAAAATCCAGCCCATCGTCGTCGAGGGGACAGCGAACGCGGTGCCGAAGGGTAAGCTCATCAGCCGGAAGCCGGTGCGGATTCGCATCAAGGTCTTAGCGGCGCTGGACCCAAAGGAGTACAGCGCCAAGGAGCTACTGCAGGAGTGTCGCTCGCGGATCCTTAGTGAGCTCGCGGGGATGAGAGGAGTTTCCGAGGCGGAAGTCGATGGCCTCAACCCGGACCCTGCGCCTGTCGCAAAGGGGTGAGGCCGGAAAAAGGAGGGGGAGAGGGTAAGCGAGAACTCGAGGCGAGGGGGGAGAAAGAGCGAGAGGGTAAACGGGCTTACGTAGAGCGGGGGCGAAAAAAGCGGGGGCGTAATAAAGCGGGGCGAAAAAAGAGCGGGCAAAAAAAGAGCGGGCAAAAAAAGAGCAAAAAGAGCAAGGGGTCGTGTCCCGGCTCTCTCTTTCCGCAACACGACCCCCCGCCATATTCTCGCATCGCTTCGGGTATTGCTTGGCGACAGGCGAGGAGGCCGCGAGGTCTCCAGGGCAAGGCGCTAAGCCGAAGCAAAGCTGTCTCTCTCTCTCTCTCTCTGTCTCTCTCTCTCTCTCTCTCTCCTCACGTCAGGCCTGACTGGCTCCCCATACCATAAGTCCGTTCCTCGAAGGAGTTTGGCTTGTGGTCTGGCTCTCTCTGGAGCTTCAGCTTGGCTGCTTGCCGCGATTTGAAGGCGAAGAGTGTAGAGGGGCGGTCGCCCTCAGCAAGAAAGATGCCGAAAAAGCCCGAGTTTTTTGTGTGAGTTCTGAATGGGCCGGGGCGCGCCGAGGCCGAAACCCCGTGTACGAGGCAATATCCGGCGGCTAGCTAGTATCTTGGTTTAGGAGCTGAGGCGCCGGTGCACGCCGCGCTTGTCCCAGTCTTCACCGTCGTCACGAGCGCGCAGCTCCCTATAGGTGTCGTAATCACCGAGGCAGAATCGCCACTTTCCCTCGCCTTCTAGCGCGAGGGTGTGGGTCACCACCTTATTCAGGAAATAGCGGTCGTGGCTGACGACGATCGCTGAGCCGGGGAAGTGCTGGAGAGCTTCTTCCAAGACCTGCAGGGTCGGGATGTCGAGGTCGTTGGTTGGCTCGTCGAGGATGAGGAGGTTGCCGCCATCGCGAAGCATTTTGGCCAGCTGGACGCGATTGCGTTGGCCACCGGAGAGATTGCCGACGCGCTTCTGTTGGTCCTCGCCCCGGAAGTGGAAGCGTGCGAGGTAGGCGCGGCTGCTAATGAAGCCTTGGCCAAAAGGAATCTCGTCGGCGTTATCCGTGACTTCTTCGAAGACTGTTTTGTTGTCGTCGAGTACGACTCGGCTCTGATCCAGGTAACAGAGGTCCACGGTCTCGCCGATCGTGACGCTGCCAGCTGTCGATTCCTCTTTCCCGAGGATCATCTTCATTAGGGTCGTCTTACCGGTGCCGTTTTCACCAATGACGCCGAGTATGCCGCCTGGCGGGATCTCGAAGCTGAGATTCTCGATCAGCGTTCGTTCGCCGAACTTCTTGGTGAGGTCCTGGACCTGGAGAACTTTGTTACCGAGGCGGCGTCCCGGTGGGATCTGAATTTCGATCTCCCCTTCGTCCATGTCCTTTTGTTCGGCGCGCATGTCTTCGTAGCGCTTGAGCCGAGCTTTGTTCTTGGTCGTGCGCGCTTTTGGGTTTTGCCGGATCCACTCGAGTTCGGTTTTGAGCTTACGCTGCCGCGCCGCCTCGCTTTTACGCTCGGATGAGAGGCGCCCGGCCTTGGCTTCGAGGTAGTCGCTGTAGTTGCCTTGGTAGGGGATGCATTTGCCGCGCTCGACCTCAAGCATCCAGCCCACGACCTTGTCCAAAAAGTAGCGGTCGTGGGTAATCATAATCAGCGTGCCCTGGTAGTCGGCCAGGTGCTGCTCAAGCCAGGCGACGGTGACAGCGTCGAGGTGGTTGGTCGGCTCGTCGAGCAGCAGGATATCCGGGTGCTCGATGAGGGCCTTGCAGAGTGCTACCCGGCGCTTTTCGCCACCGCTGAGTTTGCTTACTTCGGCATCGCCTGGCGGTAAGCAGAGTGCATGCATTGCCTGGTCGACGTGGCGGTCCAGATCCCAGGCGTCGTGGAGGTCGATCTGCGTCTGCAGGCGCTCCATTTTGCCCATGAGCTTATCCATCTCCTCGGGGTCCTCGACTTCGCCGAGTTTGCTGGCGAGCTCTTCGTAGTCGGTGATGAGCTTGCGGATCGGCGCTACGGCCTCCTCGATGTGCTCGCGGACGTTGATCCTCGGATTGAGTTCGGGCTCCTGCGGCACGTAAGCGACCTTGGCGTCACCGACGGGCTTGGCGATGCCGTCGAAGTCCTTGTCCTGGCCGGCAATGATGCGCAGGAGCGTGGTCTTACCGGCGCCGTTGGCGCCGATAACACCAATCTTGGCACCATCGAGGAAGCTCAGGTTGACGCCGTCGAGGATGACGTGGAGTCCGTAGGCCTTTTTTAGGTCCTGCAGCTGGTAGATCGGCTTGCTCACGATGGGCTCCTGGCGGCAAGGGGGCAAAAATGAGGCGGGGAGGATAGCGACCGGGCTGCGGCTTCGCCTGCTTTGGTCAAGACAATCGCTATTTGTCGAGCCTTTTTTGTCAGCTTGTTTGGCTGAATCTGGGGCAGTGCTGCCGCTGCCCTGAGGGAGGGGGCGCGGGTCTCATTTTTGGGACGACTGGCTGAAGCAAGGCCTGGGTTGGCGAGATTAATGGTGACGATGTGGCCATATTTTTTTAGCGGAAAATAGGAACCTGGAATATTGCCAAAATTGCTTTCTTTCGAAATTCCTACGCAAGTTCTGAGCTTCTTTCGCTTTCCGTGTTTGTCTCGAAACTGGCCCTGGATGGAGGTTCTTGCAGTATTCGATTCGTAAGTCAGACTGCGCGCTACCTCGTGAGTCGTCGAAATCCGAGCCATCACTCTCCCGCATCTGGCACGGGAAACACAGGGGATTGGACGGCGCTAGCGGGGGGGTGGTCCGGAACCGATGGGCCTCGGAGAGCTGGCATCCCGAGGCCTTGCGTTTCCGGTATTGAGGGAACTCTGGTGGCCTCGTTCTTCTTCGAGCAGCGCTGACATTCTGTCTAGCGTTCTGCCCGGAGCGCGAGTCGGTGAGCTTTTCTCGGTGCTGGTGTCGCGTCTCGGCTTCGGTCTTTGCTGTAGCTGGGGCGTGCTCTGATGCCAAGCGCGTCCCGTAAAGACTTCGCTGCCGCGATGGCAAGGCCAGTAGGGGTGGCGGGATCAGGGGGATTATCGAGCGAGATGCTGCCGACACCGACGCAACTAGTAAGCCAACTCGATCGCTTTGTGATCGGGCAGGTGAGGGCCAAACAGGTGCTAGCGAGTGCTGCCTATGCGCATTTTCTCCTTGCTGCCGCAAGGCGGAAATGCGGGGTTTCGGTGTCTGGGGGGATACGGGGCGCCAAAGAATCGGTCCGCCAGCACGTTCTCCTGCTTGGCCCGACCGGCTCGGGGAAGAGCTTACTGGTGCGAACCCTCGCTGAGCTTCTGGGCTTGCCCTTCGTCCGCGCTGACGTGACCCGGATGAGTGAGGCCGGGTACGTTGGTGAGGACGTGACGAATCTCCTCTTCCGGCTCGTAGATGCCGCCAAGTCTCAGATTGGTGAGACGGGGGGCGGCAAGCCCAGTGCCGAGGCACTTGCCCTTGCCGAGACCGGAATCGTCTTCCTCGACGAAATCGACAAGGTGGCGAGCAGCGGGGAGGGCCTCGATGTGAGTCGGCAGGGAGTGCAGCAGGGGCTCCTGTCGATGCTCGATGGCGGCAAGCATCTCGCCCAGTCACGTGAGCACGGTGACTTGAGCTTGGATACCTCGCATGTTTGGTTCGTCTGTGCCGGTGCCTTTCCTGGCATCGATGAGCTTATTCGCAAGCGGTTGGGAGCGTCCTGTGGGCTCGGTTTTGACAGTGACGAAGATGCGCCGCTTCCCGGACTGCGCGATGTGGTCCCCGAGGATCTCAGCGAGTATGGCTTCCTCCCCGAGTTCATCGGTCGCTTCGGCTCGATCGCTACGCTTGACGAACTTGGCTATCGCGAACTCTACGAGATCCTGAATCGGGCTGAGAACGGGTCACTCCAGCGTGAGCGGGAACTCTTTGCTCTGCACGGGATCCAGTTGGGGATCGCCGACGAAGTCTACGAAGGCTTGATCCGTCGAGCGCTTCAATCTCACACCGGTGCCCGTGGGCTCGATCGCTCTCTGCACGAGATGTTTGCCAGCCTCCGTTTCGATCTTCCAGATCTGGCGGCACAGGGTGTCTGGCGTATCGACATCTCCGACCCCGCGAGGAGTGGGCAGCCTGAGTATGTGCTTGAGGAGGGCGTGGGGGGCTCTGCTCCTGAGTTTGAGGAGCTGCGTCGTAGCTATGTCGGTCAGAAGCTGAAGTTGGTGGAGCAACCGAAGTGCTCGAAGGCAAAAGGCATCTTTTCCTGCCTCGAAGAGATCGAGAAGCACTTCGCCATCGCTGAGCTGCCTCCCAGCGAAAAGGGGCTCTATCTGGCCTTGCGCCGGCAATTCGCGGGGCGGAGCTTCGATCTGGTTTGGCTCTTCGAGCAGCTCATAGGCTGGGATTGCGGGATTGGGGATCTGATTACTGCTCTGGAGAACTCTCGGATCTGGGATGCCAAAGGGCTTCTCGCGGCCGCACGCAGCACAAAGACCCAACGGGAGCTGGAGCTGGAGCTGCGCACTAGGCGTGAGAGTTACGAGGAGCTGTTTGCGCGTAGGCCTAAGCGGCGTCGCTTCAAGCGCAGCCGTTGGATTGAGGGGGCAAAGCCCGTGCTCTCTGAGCTGTCGCAGCTTGAGCGCTGCTGGGTGGATGCGCTAGGCGACGGCGAACTGCCGGTCCAGGATCTACTGATCCGGGCCTTCGTGGAGCTGGGTGGGGTCCGAGAGAGTTTTCTCGCACGGGCGGAAGTGGGTTTGAAGCACTTGCTGAACTCGGGGGTGCTTTGCGCCTTCGATGGACGCCGCCCTTCGGCTCCCGATCTCGATGGGAGGGAGCTGTTCCCCCTCCGCCGACACTTTTTGTGGTCGAAGGATGAAGGGCGCTGGAAGGGTGATGAGAGCGTCGAATTTGTCGAACTCTACCGAGCCGGAAAAGGCGAGGAACGCCAGATGGAGATCGGGTGAGTATCCGATCATTTGAACTGCGAGCAGCGACTGCCGACCCTGCCTGATCTGTCAGTGCTCCGGCGCGGTTAGGGGGGCGACCGTCGCCGCCACGCCTTGCTCCTTGCTAGCGGGATGGGGTGGCTGGGATGGGTTGGCTGGGATGGGTTGGCTGGGATGGGGGGGCTGGATCAGGGGAGACCGATCAGGACACCCGAAGCAGGCCCGTCGGATCAGGAGAGCCCGAGCTGGATCCGGCCGCGTTCGTCGACGCCCTTGACGGTGACCCGGAGCTTGCTTCCCTGCTGCGGCTGCTGGCCCTTCAGGTCTTGCTGCCGCACCAGCCCCTCTGCCGATTCGTAGATCTTGACGAAGACCCCGAAGTCTTTCACCCCGGTCACAGTGCCCTCGTAGCTCTCACCCACCCGGACTTCGCCGACGAGTTGCTGCACCATCTCATAGGCCTTGATCGCGCAGTGGCCTTCGCTGGCGTAGATCTTCACCAGACCGCCGTCGTCGATTGAGACCTGTGCCCCACTCGTCTCTTGGATTCCCTTGATGGTTGCGCCTTTGGGCCCGATGAGCTTGCCGATCAGGTTGGGTTGGATACGGATGCTGCGCATTTGCGGAGCATGCTCCGCGATGCCCTTGCGCGCGGCGCCATGGATTTCGTCCATGCAGGCGAGGATGTGGCCCAGGCCGGAGCGTGCCTGCAGCATCGCCTTTTCCATGACCTCGCGGGTCAGGCCGCCGATCTTGTTGTCCATCTGCAGGGCGCAGATGCCGCGCTCGGTGCCGGTGACTTTGAAGTCCATGTCGCCCAGGTGATCTTCGTCGCCGAGGATGTCGGAGAGCACGGCGATCTTGTTGCCCTCTTCGATCAGACCCATGGCGATGCCGGCCACCGGTCTTGCGAGGGGGACGCCAGCGTCGAGCAGGGCCAGGGTGCCGCCGCAAACGGTGGCCATCGACGAGGACCCGTTCGACTCGGTGATCTCTGATTCGACGCGGATCGTGTAGGGGAACTCGTCCTCTCCGGGCAAGACCTGTGCGAGGCTGCGCAGGGCGAGATTGCCGTGACCGATCTCCCTGCGACCGGGTCCACGTAGGGGCCGGACTTCGCCGACGGAGTACGGCGGGAAGTTGTAGTGAAGGAGGAAGCTCTCCTTGCGTGTGCCGAAGACGGTGTCGAGGAGCTGGCGATCCTTCTCCGAGCCCAGGGTGCAGGTCACGATCGACTGGGTTTCCCCGCGAGTGAATAAGGCACTGCCGTGGGTGCGCGGCAGCCAGCCGGTCTCGCCCCAGATCGGGCGGATCTCTTCGGGGCCACGCCCATCGAGGCGCTTGTTTTCGCTGACGACGCGCTCACGCATCAGGCGCTTTTGTAGGGCCTTGAAGATCTCTGCGGCGGCTGCGCGTTGGTCTGCGAGCGACTCGTCCTCGGGGTCGTAGCTGCTCAGCAGCGCTTCTTTCAGGGCGCTCGTGCGTTCGTTGCGCTCGCTCTTCCCGGCGATTTGGATGACCTCGCGAAGGCCGGCGCCGCTCTGGCTTTCGACGTGCTCGCTCCACTCGCTGGGGGTCTCCGGGCTGCTGAAGGGAAATTTCGCTTTGCCACATTCCTGGCGCCAGCTGTCGAGCAAGGGGCGCTGCTGTTCCAGCTCTTCGATGGTGGTGAAGAGCTGCTCGAGGATGGCGTCGTCGGCCACCTCTGCGGCTTCGCCTTCGACCATGACCAGGCCCTGTGGCCCGACCGAGACGATGAGGTCGGATTCGGCTTCGTCGCGTTCGGCGCGTACTGGTAGAAGGACGGTGCGCCCGCGGTAGAGGGCGCTGCGCGAACCGAGCACTGGTCCCTCGAAGGGGATGTCCGAGAGGTGTAGCGCGGCTCCGGCGCCTAGGAGGGCGAGGCTGGCTGGGTCACCCGCTTCGTGGGCACTGAGCACGGTGGCTTGGATTTGGACCTCGTTGCGGAAACCGCTGGGGAAGAGCGGGCGCATCGAGCGGTCGATCAGCCGACAGGTCAGGATTTCTTGGTCGGTGATTCGGCCCTCGCGGCGGTTGAAGCTGCCCGGGATCCGGCCGCCGGCGGCCATCTTTTCGCGGTATTCGACGACGAGCGGAAAGAAATCGATGCCCGGTCGGGGCTCCCTCGTCGCGGTTACCGTGACGAGGACGATGTTGTCGCCTTCGCGCACGAGAACGCTCGCGTTCGCCTGCTTGGCAATCCGCCCGGTCTCGAGTTCCAGTTTGCGTGATCCGAGTTTCAAGCGAAGCTGGCTACCGGGGGGACTGGAGACGGTGAGTCGTTGCTCTGAATTCATCCGCGAGACGCTAGCAGGAGCCTCCGAGGGGCGCACGGATCGGAAAGGCACTTCGCGAGGCCAGGCGAAGTGAGCCGGGGCCTCGCGAGCGGAGGATGGCGATGCTTCAGCGCAGCAGTTCGGTGATGTCGACGCGGAGCACTGGTTTTAGCTGCCGGTCGAAGGTGACGACTTCGACCTTGTTACGCAGCTTGGGCATCCTGGGCACCTGCAGCTGGGACTGGGTCCCAGGGAGCACCAGGAAGGGCAGCTTGTCTAGGAAGATGATGGCCCCGGCCATGTCGGCTGCTCCTGAGAGCTTCTTGTAGACCTTGCGGAGTGGATCCTCTTTGGATGCGCGCAGGTCGCGGACCCGGATCTCGTTGAAGCCACTGGCGCAGCGTGCGACCCCGATCACATGGGGCTTGTCCTCGCTCCCGCCGTGTTCGAAGACCAGGGTCGGAAGCGACTGCGGCCCAACGATCCTTTCCTGAGTGGCGGTGAAGGTCGAGAGGACGATCTCCTTCTTGGTCGTGCAGTCACGGGCGACGATCTGGAAGGTGGCCTGCTCGGCCTCTGCCGCTTGCGGGCCGACTTCGAAGCTCGCCCCCTTTCGTTCGTACTTGAGGAACTTCCCCGGCGCTTGGTAAACGATCTGCGGCTTTCCCTTCGGAGCGACGTACTCGATGCGCAGGTCCTCGAAGCAGCCCTGGCGCGGGGTGATGACGAGCTCTTTGAAGGTGATGACGCCGCGCTTGCCGTCGAAAACGCCTTTCGTGAAACGGATGTCGATCTTGTCCGATTCGAGATGGCCTGCCGCGTAGTGGGCGCTGCACGCACAGCTGAGCAACGTGGCGCCGATGAGAATGGCGCCCTGGATGATCTTCTGCATTGTTTCCCCCTTCGGGTGACGAGGCACCATTGCCCCGTGCCGAGGCCTTGGCCTCCGATAGGGAGATGACCCGAATGGCGATTCGTTTCTCACGAAATCCTGGCGCGCCACAAGGCGGCGCCGGCCAGGCTGCCGCAGCAGAAGGAAGCGACGGGCTCAGGCCGGAAAGAACTTGCTGCCGCCGGCGAGGGCCGAACGCAAAAGCCCGAGGTTCTTGCCGCGGTGCTGGTCTTCGTCGCCGTGGGTTAGGAAGCTAAAGCGAAGACGCCTGCACGCCAGGTAGACCGCGGACGCTCGCATCGACCACTCCATGCGCACGCGTTCGGAGCCGAACTTGCCCATGAGGAAGCGGGAGAAGAACTCACGTTTCCACTCTCGACTGCGCTGGCTATGGATCCAGAACCAGGTGAAGTCGTGCTCTGGTGAGCCAATGCCTACGCGTTCGAAGTCGAAGAGGTGAGGCCGGCCGTGCTTATCGACGAGGATGTTTTCCTCGGTGAAGTCGCCGTGCACCGCGATCTTGGGCCGCGTTTCGCACCAGCGCACCGCTTCGGTGTAGAAGTCCCGGATCTGCATCCAGATCTCTTCACCGACGATGTAGATGAGGGGTTCGTACATCAAACGCACCACACGATCACGGAGGGATAAGACGTCCCAGTGATTGAGTGGGAAGTTGCGCCGCTCGCGCATCCGGTCGATGTCGAGTTCCTGGAAGCGCTCTAAGAGGCCGAAGACCTCGGCGCTGCTGAGCGCTTCGCTCTCCGAACCCGGTCTGCCGTGCAAGTATTCGAGAAGGATCCAATGTGGAGGATCCTGTGGGTCGAGTAGGACGGTTTGTGGAGCCGGGATTTCACGCCGGGGGCAATCCCAGGAGTCGAGGAAGCTGTAGAAGGCGATCTCGCGCCTTGCGTAGTCTTCGATGTGCACCTCGGGCGGATACCACTTGCCCTCTTCCGGTGGCACGAAGTACTTGAGCAGGAAGTCGCGCCCATCGAGACCACGGCAGGGTAGGAGCAAGGAAGAGTGGTGTCCGGATTCCGGCCTAGGGCACGGAAGCCGACTCTCGTGGATACCGATCTCAGACAGGATGGTCTGGGCTCGGTCCATTAGCTCTGCGGTGATCATGATGCTCTAGGCGCTTGCTGCGCCCTTGTTGTTTGAGGCCCCTCGGCATCCAGGGCCTCTGTGCTTCCGAGAGCAATTGTCGTCGATTGTCCGAAAGGCTCTCAGGCCTTCTTTGGGAATTCTCTGGCGAAAATGATGCCCTTGTCCAGAAAGCCCTCAGGGTTCAGCTCGGGTAGGCCTTCACCCTCGAAGGGCAGCTGCAGCCAATGCCGGATCTCAACTTGGTATTTCTCTGCCTCAGCTGGAGCTTCGATACGCAGGATGCCGCGAACCGGGATGGGCTTTCGCCCGGAAATGCTCAGTTTCTTTCGCCATAGCTCCTTGCCCTCTGCGTCGTAGGCAGAGAACTCGGCTTGGAAGATGCGCAGCAAGAGGCCCGGGATGCGGTGCTCTGTTGCCGGGCGACTCTCCCAAGCGTCGGCGAGGGAGGTCGCTGGCGAAACTACGCCTGCTGCCACAGAGGTCCAGGTTTTAGTCCTGGGGCCAGGCTGCGATGAGTCGGGTTACCAAGTCGTAGCTTCGGATGCCGCTCGTGACGCCGTGGGCGCGAAGGAAACGATCGTAGCTCCAGCGCTGCGCTTTCTGGGCGGGCTCCCAGATGCTCTGGCGCCAGCGGTTCTGGATGGCGCGACGGATCGCCAGGACAGCTTCGCCCTGGAGTTTGTGCAGCTCTGCGCGCAGATCCTGGAGGTTGGACTCGAAGTAGCCCAGCACGCCCAGCTTGGCCGCGAGCTGGAAGCGCGGGTCCGGCGAGAGCGAGCAGGCGATCCAAGCAAAGAAGTTGGCCTCGCTCTCCGATGCGATTCCGGCCAGGTGCGCAAGTTCGTGGCAGGCCACGAAGGGTAGTTCGGCGGGATGCAGGCCGGCGTCGACGTGCGGCTCAAAGGTGAAGGGGGAAAAGACCCCGGAGACTCCGAAGCGCATGAGAAAACGTCGTGGCCATGGGATCTTGAGATGCAGGCGCGTCGGCGGGGGCCAATCCAGCTCGGCGCAGGCCTTCCGTACCGCTTCGTGGGCAAGGCTCTCGAGCTCCCGCCAGTCCCAGTCCTGTTTCGGGGCAGCGCTATGGAGGGCGGCGGCCTGCTGCGCCAGGGCTCGGGCTCGCGTCTCGACCTGCTTGGCGCTGGGCTGGGCCAGGTGCAGGCGTTTGGCGAGTCCGGCTTGGGCGTGGAGCCAGCCGTAGCCCAGGAGTAGGCCGTGGATGAGCAGGAGCAGCATCAACAGAGCCCAGGGGCCGAGGCGCAGGAGTTCGAGCTTTCCAGCCCAGCGCAGCCCGAGCTCGGTGACGGCGGCGAGGAGTAGCAAGAGCCCCAGAATCAGCAGGAGTTGGGCGAGAGAAAAGGGCAGGAGGTTGGCGAGCCCGCCAAGCACGCTACGCAGCAGGGGGAAGACCCCGCGTCCGTGCCAAGTCTCGCACCATGCGGGGGGCAGGAGCCCAGCGAAGAGGAGGATGACCTGCAGGCTGGCTGTCGCCGCCAGGAGCCAGAGTGCGAGCTTCATGCGCGAAGCCTAGCAGGCCGGCTGGGAACTCGCGCGCTGTAGAGCTTCGTGCTCATGGTGCTTTTGGCAGCGCTAGACCCGGGGGAAAGCAGGAGGCGGCATCTGCGGCGCCCGCCCCGGCTTTCAAGCCAAACCCACTTCCCGGTCGCTTGCGAAACGTGCTTCCGCGAAAGGCTTCTCGCTGCTCCTGGGGGGCGAGAGGAGGCGCTGTGACGCACGACTAGGAAAAGAGGCCGGAACTCGTTCAAGAGGTCAAGCTTTGTAGCTATCTGGTCGAAAGCAGCACCGAGGCCATCTCGCCGAGATGGCTCGAATTCTGACCGATTTGCGGTCCCGCGCAACATGGCAGAGATCGACATCACGCAAACGAAAGAGGCGGAAGCCGTCGACTTCTCGGCGGCTATCCTTGAGACCGTCCAGAGCATCCTCCTGGACAATGGAGAGGCGGAAGAGGACTTCCGCCATCTCTTGGGTCGCGTGAAGGACTTGGTCTTGCGCCGCCAGAACTTCGACGCGACGAAGGGCGAGACCCGCGACCTGATCGCGGAGGTGCTCTTCTCCCGGCTTCAGAGAGCTTTCTCTCTATTCCTCTCGACGGCCGGCGTATCCGGAGACGGGCGCAAGGCCTCTGAGTTCGTGCTCGGGAATCTGCTCACTGGGGCGACGCTGGCCGATTTCGCTCGCGTCTTCGACCGGGCGGTGCTTGAGACGGCCGTGCCGCGCGACTTCCACTTGGCCGGTCGCGCCGACTTCATCTCGATGGACGACCTGCTGCAGCTACTGTCCTCGGGAAAGCACACCGGTTTGCTCAACGTCGAGCGGCCCGATGCCCAGCTCGATGTCTACTTGGACAAGGGCTTGGTCGCCTTCATCGACCCGCATTGGCTGATGCAGCGACTCTTCCGCGACGCCTCGCAGATGGCGGGCTATCGCGAAGTGCCACAGGACGTCGTCGATACGGCGAATGCCGCCCGGACCACCGAGGGCAAGCCCATTGCCCTCACCCTCCTCGAGCACGGCTATTTCAAGCCGGACGAGTTCCGCGAGCAGAACCGCGACTTCGAGCTGGAGATGTTCTACCAGTTCCTCTCTGACACGCGGGAGGCTCGCTTCAGCTACAAGGCCTGCGAAAAGCTGCCGGATTTCGCCGATCGCTACCATGCAGGGCTACCGATGATGCCGCTGCTCCTGGAGAGCCACCGGCGCATGGACGACTGGCGGCGCATCCGCCGGGTTCTGCCCGATCTGGACGAAGAGCTTACGCCAGCGCCGGACCTCTTTGCGCGGATCGGCGATATGAATCTCGGGGTGATCGAGATCAAGGTCCTGACCCTGGTCAACAACGAGAGCAGCTTCCGCCAGATTGCCGAGACCGTTGGGCTGGGCTTCTTCGACCTGGGCAGGATGCTGGTTCGCTTTGCCAATCAGGGCATCCTGGAGCCGCCGGGTGGGGCGGATACCTTGTTTGAAGACCTCGAAGATCTCGAGGCTTCGCTGGAGCTAGCAGCCGAGGTCCTTGACCAAAATCGCGAGCCCGGTGATTCGGTTACCGAGGATCTGAATGCGATCTTTGGTGAAAGCGACGAGGGGGGCTCCCTTGGCTTGGGCTTCCTCAAGTCCTCCCAGGAGGGAGATTGGGGCGGCTGAGGCCTCCTACCTCTTTAGCTCAAGCTGGCCTCGCCTTTTCTCCTTCTTCTTGTTGTTCTTCGCCCTTTCCCCTTCTCCCTGAGCCTCTGCGACGAACTCGTTGAGTTGGCTCCTTCGCGTTTGCACGGGGCCTCTGGCTCGTATTTCCTTGGCTGGCTCCGGGCCATCTATCTTCACGAGCTTACTAATCTCCCCTTGCTAAGGATCGCTTAGGGCGGTTCTCTTTCCTTGCTAAGGAACGCTTAGAGCCGTTCTCTTTGTCAAGTCACCCGCGACTCGCGTGTGCTTTACCTCTTCACCAAACCGTGTCTCCGACTCGTACTGGATTCCAATGCGTAAATCTATTCTCGCCTTCGCAGCCGGCATTTGCCTGGCGCTCTCCTCTTGTTCCTCCGGCCCACACCAGCTCGCCCGCACCGTCGACGACTGGGACGGCCAGCTCTACACCGAGCAGCCCTGGGTCAACGCCCTGCTGCATGTTGTTCCGGTCATTCCGATCGCCGGCATGGGCGCGAGCATTGCCGACTTCTTCGTTACCGACGCCTACTACTTCTGGTTCCAGGACGCGTGGGACGGCAAGGGCACCGGCTTCAAGCATGCCGAATCGCTGGGTACTGACGGCCACCTTGAGAGCCTGCTGGGCAACGGCGAATTCCTGAAGGTCCAGAGCAAGTGATGGCCTGCGGGGAGTCCCTGCGAAGGACTCGCCGAGCCTACTGCCGCTCGAACTCTTCGAGTTCGAGCAGCATCTCGCCCTCGAGCTTGCGCACCCAGTAGCCGAGCTTGGGCGAATACCAGTAGACCCACGAGCGGTCGTAGTACGCCTCGTTTGCTTGCAGCCGCACCGTGCGCCAAATGCGCCAGCAGCGGAACGTTCCTGCCTGGGTCGTGATCTCCTCGATCGCATCGCAGTGATAGAAGGCTTGGATGTGTTGCAGGCCTTGGCCACTGTTTTCGAGGAAGTCGCAGCTCCATTTCTTGCCCTTCCAGAGGGGCCAGTGCAGCTGCGCATCAAAAGGTGAGGCGCTGAAGGCGCTTTGCTCAGAGCCGATACGGCGGCGGGCACGTTCGCGTAGGTTTGTGTCGAGAACTTGCTCCATCTGCGAGCCCTTCTCCTGCAGCACGATGCCCTGTTCGCTCAGCTCGGTGACGACGAACTCATAGCGAACACGGCCCCCGCGGCGATACACGAAGCGATCGCCTTTCGACCAGCGTGGCCGCTGAAGGAGCTGGACGCCTTCGGGTGCTTCTCGCGTCCAGGAGAGCATGCCTTTGCCTTGATCGAATGCCGCTGGACTCGTGCTGCAGGCGCTGAGTAGGAGGGCGAGGGAGAGTAGAAGTAGGCCATGGATCCCTAGTGACCTAGGGCGAAGTACTGGGGCCGGGGCTCTGTGTCGATGACTTGTGATGCGCATGTTTTTCCCAAGGCTTGCAGGGGCGCGGGAGCATAGCACTTGCGGATCTATGAGCAGAAGCGAGGGATGCGCGGAGGAACTCGCCTCGACGTATCCGTCGATGGGTCGGCGATTCCTTATGCCAAGGCGGGGCGGATGCGGTCCATGGCGCTTTTCGCCGACCATTGATTGCGCCTGCAGCAGGCGGCAAACAAAGTCGCGCCAGCTCGGTGCTTTTCTGGGCATATTCCACGGCTAGCTTTGGCTCTGTAGGAATGACCCTCCGTCGGCTGTTATAGGCGTGGCCTCTACGGCTCGCCCTCTACGGAAGCCTCTCCAACCCCCTCGGCCAGCAATGATTCGACTTCTCGCGAGCGTGGCCCTCACCGGCCTGTTCTGCTTCTCGGTGCCGGCTTCGGCACAGATCAAGATCGGTACGAAGGCGGCCCAGCAGACACAGCGCGGCTGGCTGGGCATTACCGTCGAGGAAGATGCGGCGAAGAGCCGGGTCGTGGTTGTCGAGGTCGTGCCGGCCTCGCCTGCCTACAAGGCCGGGCTGAAGCCGGGCGACGTGATCGTGGCCGTTATGGGGAAGAAGCTGAAGGGCTTCGACGCCTTCTTGGACCTGATGAGCAAGGGGCGGGTTGGCCAACGCTTCGTCTTCCAGGTGCTGCGCGGCGCCAAGGCAAAGCATCTCGATGTCGTGCTGGGCCCGCGTCCGGGAGCCAAGCCAGCCAAGCCCAAGCCCGCGAGCCATCGCTCGCAGAAGCAGGCGCCTGCAGCCGTCAGGCATCAGGGTTACCTAGGCGTAGAGCTTGAGGCCGATGGCAAGCGTGTGGCGATCGTGCGCGTGGCGCCGGGAACTGCTGCGGCGATCGCGGGCCTGAAGGTTGGCGACCGGGTCACGGCCGTCAACGGCACGCCTATCGCCGGCCTCGATGATCTGATTCAGCGGGTGAGGAAACTCCATGCTGGTGATCAAGTCCGTCTCTCGATCCGTCGTCGCGGCGACGGCAGTAGCTGGCAGCAACTCGTCCTGACACCGAAGCTCGGCCGGGCGATGCCAGCATCCCGCGTGGCGATCGAAAAGCCAAAGGCGCAGCTAAAGAGGATCCTCCAGGTTGCGTCGGCGCCAAAGGCGAAGCTTGCCCGCAAGGCGAAGTCGGCGAAGAAGCCGGTGGCCTTGCGCCGCAACAAGGTCGCCAGCCATCCCCAGGCCGGCAGCGTGATCTGGCACAAGGACTTTGCGAAGGCCGTGGCTTCCAGCCGGGACTCGGGCCTTCCCCTGGTGATCTTGTTCTGCGCGGACTGGTGTCGATCCTGCCAAATGCTGGGCAAGAGCTTGGCGGCGCCGGCGATGCGCCCTTACCTCTCGGGCGCCGTCTTGGTCAAGATCGATGTGGACAAGCAGGGCAAGCTCGCCAAAGGCTTCGGGGTGCACGGGGTCCCGTACCTCGTCGTCAGGAACGCCAAGGGGCGGACCGTTGGCACCCTGACGGGCTACCTTGAGGCCTCGCTGCTGAAGAAGCGTCTTGGATCCTTTCTGAAGAAGGCGGGATGGAGGCCGCGGAGCAGGCTTGGGTCGAAGGCCGGGGCCGGGCAGCCGACGGGCTCCCTTGCTTCAGCGGAGATGAAAGGTCTCCCCGCAGGGCTCGCCCTGGTGCTGCGCAAGCAGAGCCAGCAGATCCAGGAGCTGCAACGGCAGCTATTGCAGACGCAGAAGCAGCTCCGAGCCTTGCAGAACTATGTACGGGCGCAGCGCCGGGCAGCCGCCAAACGCAAGAAGCTCAAGAAGCAGTAGGGATAAGAACAGGGCGCAGCTCCGCGAGTCGCGCCCGCAGCTCCTCCAGGGTCCCGGAGTTGTCGACCACGAGCTCGGCCCTGCGCCGCTTTTCCGCCACGGGCATCTGCTGAGCCTCACGTCGCGCCCAGTCCTCACTGCGCATTCCTCGCGCCACTGCCCGCTCACGCCGCAGCCGCTCCGGGCAGTCCACGAAGAGCACGAGGTCACAGAGCTCGCCTAGCCCGCCTTCGAAGAGCAAGGGGACATCGAGCAAGGCGCGCTGGCCGTTGGCCGCCGCTTCGGCCAGGCAGCCCCGGATGCGCTTGCGGGTGGCGGGGTGGACGAGGCCCTCGAGTTCTTTGCGGCGCTCTTCGTCGGCGAAGACCAGGTCAGCGAGTCGCTGCCGGTCGAGGTGTCCTTGCTCCGAGAAAATCTCCGGGCCGAAGCGCCGCTCGAGTTCTGGGCGCAGGGTTTCCGACTCGAGTTCTTCGCGGGCGATGCGATCGGCATTGATCCACAGGAAAGCGAAGTCCTTCTCCAGGGCCGCCGCTACCGCCGATTTTCCCGATCCGATGCCCCCAGCTAAGCCCAGGACCAAGTGGGGACGTTTTTTCTCCGCTTTGGATTCGGGCATGAGAGGCCTCCTTGCACTATGGCCTGGGGGCATGCTAGCAGCCCTCTGCCCTGGTCGCGTGCCAGCAGCGCTGCGTCTTTGCGGCCCAGCCTGGGCCAGAAAACCTCGATGATGAGGGGGCTTTGTCGGTGTTTTCTGCCGCAGAGGCCGTGGCGAGTTCGGCACTTTGCCGGGCCCCTGCCTCCTCCTTAGGCCTCTTGGCGATCCTGCCGCCCAGCTGCTGCCAACGAAGCTGAGCTTCCTTGGGCTTTGGCGAGCTTCGTTTTCTTGCCCCGCTCTAGGGTGCCGCATAGAATCATCCGCCCCTCGGGTCTCCAGGCCCGGGTCCGCCTGTCGTAGAGCGCTGCCCTGTCTGCGGTAACGGCGGTCCCGTCCTCCTGGCTGCTCCTGCGAGCTTCTGCCCCGAAAGCTCAGCTCGCCGACAACCAACACCGTCTCGCCATTCCCTCCCGAAGGCGGGGCGTCCCCTTGCGAGGAAATCCGTACCAATGGAACTTCGGAATGCCAATGGCGCCGCGCGTGAGCGTGGCATGGCGCATGTCAGCATCTTCTGGGCCCTCGTGCCCATGGTGATCATGATCGCTGCGCTGGTCTTTGCTTATGACCGCCACACCTCCCTGCTCGAAACAAAAGATGAGGCCTCTGCTGCCAAGGTTGCGAAAAAGAGCGCCGAAACCGAGCTGCGAGCTCGGGACGGGCTGCTTAAGCAGATCACGGCTATCGTCGAGCATGTCGGGCCTTATAGCTATGAGGTCCTCGACGAGGGGCGCACGATCGATCTGACGGAATACACCGCGCCTGACAAGCTGAAGGTCAAGTTCCAGGTCGTTCGGAGCATGTTCAACCTGGGCAAGACCAATAAGACCCTCAGCCAGTTCATCGCCGGGCTCAAAACCAAATTCGACGAGCAGAAGGAACGCATCGCCCAGCTCGAGCAGGATCTTGATAACGCCCGCGGCCAGAAGACGGCTGCCGAAGAGCGTCTTGCTACGACCCTTCGCGAGAAGGACTCTGAGATCGCGCGCCTGAACGCTGAGAAGCTGGAAGAGCAGCGCAAGGTCGAGCGGTCGGTCGAAGAATACGAAGGCAAGCTGGCCAGTGCTCTTGACCAGGTCCGCCGGGCCCAGGACGCTCGCCGCAAGGCCGAGGAGGATGCTCAGAAGCGGATCAAGGCCAAGGATGGCGAGATCGCGCTTCGCGATGCTCGACTCCTGGCAGCGCAGGACAAGCTGCGCCTGATTCCTTCGCCCGAAAAGCCGGACGGCCAGATTCTGGCTTCCAGCCCTCGCACCAAGCTTGCCTGGATCAACCGTGGTTCGCGCCAGATGGTGAAGCGAGGCCTGACCTTCCGTGTCCTCGAGGTCACGGAGAAGGGCCACAAGTTCAAGGCGAACGCCAAGGTCGTTCGGGTTGAGGATGACCGCTCCGAGGTCCGCATCCTTAACCTCAAGGATGAGCTGAATCCGGTGGTTCAGGGTGACGTGATTGCCAACGATCTCTACAGCCCCAACCTGCCGCGCAACATCATGTTGATCGGCCGCTTCGTGACGCCGCTGACCAAGGACGAGATCAAGGCCAAGCTGGAGAGCATGGGCAACGTCGTCCACGACAAGTTCAGCCCCTCTGTCGACCTCGTCGTCGTTGGTCGTGAGGCCGTTGGCGAGGATGCCGTCAAGATCAAGGACATGAAGGACTACCAGCAGGCACAGAAGCTCAGCGTCGAGATCGTGCCGCTGCACCGCATTCGCGACTTCCTGCGGCTGTGAGCCGCTGAATCGCGGCCGAGGCTGAGACATACAGCCCAGTGCGCCTCCCAAGGCTCTACGGCTGACTGCGATGAAAGAGCCCCGCTTGCGGGGCTCTTTTCGTGTACCCCGGTGGTGCTGACTGCGGTCAGGAGAGTTTGCAAGTTGCTGTTCTGCTGCCGCGAGACTTCCTCGCTGTCCTGCTAGACTCCTCCGCCCGATGAGCGTCGACGAGCAAGAGAGAGAAGAAGGTTTGGCTGCGATGAGCTTTCGAGATCATCTCGAAGAGCTGCGCCGCCGGGTGATCTACAGCCTGATCGCGGTCTTTATTGCGATGGCCTTCTTCCTGTTTAGTAAGGACGGGGTGATGGGGATCCTCTCCCAGCCCTATGAGTCGATGTGGGCACGCAGCGCCATCCAGTGGAAGGCCGAATACGACGCCATCGACGTTGGGGCGCTCAAGGAGGAAGCTCTTCGGCTTCGGACTATCGTCGATCGGCATTGGGCTGAGTTCTTCGAGAACGGCTCGGTACCCGGGATCGACTACCCGAGCTACCTGGCCAGCGCTGGCTTCAAGCTGCCGAAGAACCTGGTCTCGATTACGCCGATGCAGGACATCGTGACCTATATGATTGCGGCGCTGATCTTTGGCGCGATCGTCGCGGCTCCCATCCTGCTTTGGCAGCTCTGGGCCTTCATCGGCGCCGGGCTCTACAAGAACGAACGCAAAGCGGTGATGAGCTATGTACCGTTCTCGCTGGTGCTTTTTGCGTCGGGGGCGGCCTTCGGCTACTTCGTGATGGTGCCCTATGCCTTGGAGTTTCTCGTCGCCCTTGGCAGTAGCGACTTCATGCTGACGGTGCGGGACTACTTCAACTTCCTGTTCCTGCTGACTGTGGCGCTTGCCTTCGTGTTTCAGTTGCCCTTGGTGATGACGGTCTTGACCCGCTTCGGCATCGTCGAGCCGGCGATCTACGTGCGCTATTGGCGCCAGGTGGTGCTCGGCATCTTCCTCATCGGTGCCTTTCTGACGCCTCCAGATCCGGTCACCCAGCTGCTGATGGCCGGGCCGATGGTCGTGCTCTTCGCGCTTGGCCTGCTGTTCTCCAAGGTCGTGGCTAAGCGTCGGCGCGAGGAGGAAGCTGGGGCTGAGCAATGAAGGCGGTGCTACTGGCGATAGGGGACGAGCTGCTCGACGGGCGGACCACGGACAGCAACTCGGTGTGGATTGCCGGTGAGTTGCTCAGGCTCGGCATTCCCGTAGCCCGCAAGATCATCTGTTCGGACGAGATCGCCGACCTCAAGGCCGCCCTCGGCGAGGCCTGCAGCTACGGGCAGATCGTTGTGAGTACTGGGGGGCTCGGCCCGACCGAAGACGACCGAACTCGTGAGGTGCTCGCAGGATTTGCCGGGGTGGAGCTGGTGCACGATGAGGAGGCCTGGTCCGAGATCGCGGCCTTCTATCGCGGGCGTTCTCGCCAGGTGCCGGAGGCGAACCGAAGGCAAGCCCTCATGCCGGTGGGGGCGGAGCGCCTTTCCAACCCCCTGGGCACCGCGCCAGGTATCGCCCTGCAGCTGGAGTCGGGGCATCGGCTCTTTGCCATCCCTGGGGTGCCGAGCGAGGCCAAGCGCATGTTTACAGACCAGGTTGCGCCACGCATCCGGGATCTGGGAACGGCGATGGTGCAGCGGACCCTGGCCTTTGCTGGGGTCTCCGAGTCGGAGTTGGGTGGGCGTATCGCTGAGTTTGCGATGGACGGCCAAGACGTGCGCGTTGGGATCACGGCGAACTGGGGTCTGATTCGCGTGACCGCGCGCGCGAGTGGGGAGGGGTGCGAGGCGCGGATGGCGCCGGTGCTCGAGGAGATTCGCCAGCGCTGCGCGGAGTGGTACTTGGGCGAAGGGCGCGGCGAGCTCGCCGATTTCCTGGTGGAGCGGCTGCTGGCGCGGGGCGAGCACATTGCCTTCGCCGAGTCCTGCACCGCCGGGCTGGCCTGTGCGACCCTGGCCCAGGTGCCTGGGGTCTCGGCCATCTTGGAGAGCAGCTTCGTGACCTACGCGGACGCCGCCAAGCAGGAGCTGCTGGCTGTGCCGCAGGAACTCCTTGAGAGCGAGGGCGCGGTCTCCGAAGCCTGCGTGCGCGCGATGTGCGAAGGGCTGGCCGCGCGCAGCGGCGCCGAACTCTGCCTGGCGATCAGCGGCATTGCTGGCCCCGGTGGCGGCAGCGAGGAAAAACCGGTGGGCTTGGTCTACATCGGCGCCCTGTATCGCGGTGAGTTCCGCTGCCTGAAACGGCGGCACGGGGCAATCCCCCGGCAGCAGATCCGGCGAAGGGCTGTGGCCGATAGCTTCGTCTTGGGGCTGCAGCTCTCAGCTTCTTGAAGCTTGCGCTTGGCGGCAGGTCGGCTCCGGCCTTTCCTGCCCGCCGTTCTCTGCCGCGCATCTTGGATGCTTGCCGGATTCCCCAGCCCTTGCTAGTGTCTGCCGCCCGACTCTGGAGGCCTGAGTAGCTCAGGGGTAGAGCAGCTCATTCGTAATGAGCAGGTCGTCAGTTCAAATCTGACCTCAGGCTCCACTGAAGAGGCCGCGTGCACGCTGTGTCCGCGGCCTCTTTTCGTTTGGCGAGCAGCTCTCTCACGGGCCTTTCTTTGCGGGCCATGCTTCCGAGCCGTTCGCGCAGGCGCAGGCTACCCCGGCTACCCGGCATCCCGGCAAAGCCGCGGATGCGGCCCCCCCTGGCAGGCGCGGACCCTTTTGCTCGGCCAGCTAGCTGTTTCCGCGCCCGCTTCCTGCCCCTATGCCATAGGCATGAGCCAGGCCGATCCGAAGCCCCATCTGGACCTCCCCGTCTACGCCGATGTGCTTGCGGCGGCGAAGCGCATCGAAGGCCTCGCGCACCGGACTCCGGTGCTGCGTTCGCGCAGCCTCGATGAGCTCGCCGGTATGCAGATCTACTGCAAGTGCGAGAACTTCCAGCGCGTCGGCGCCTTCAAGTTCCGGGGGGCGAGCAACGCGGTGGCGATGCTGCCAAAGGCGCTGGCGGCGAAGGGCGTGGTCACCCACAGCTCGGGCAACCATGCCCAGGCTCTGGCGCTGGCGGCGAGAACACGTGGGATCCCGGCCTATATCGTGATGCCGGAGAATGCTCCAGCGGTGAAGCGCGAGGCGGTGCTCGCTTATGGGGGAAAGGTGACGCTCTGCGCCCCAAGCCTGGCCGCGCGTGAGTCGACCTGTGCGGCCATCCAGGCCGAGACCGGGGCGAGCTTGATCCACCCCTATGACGATGCGCGCATCATCGCCGGGCAGGGAACCGCCTGCTTGGAGCTATTGGACGAGTGCCGGGACTTGGACACAGTGCTGACTCCGGTAGGCGGTGGGGGCTTGCTCGCCGGCGCCTGCTTGGTGGGGGCGGAGCGGGGACTGCCGGTCTTTGGCGCCGAGCCGATGGGCGCCGATGATGCCTACCGGTCGCTAAAGAGCGGAGAATGGCAGCCCTCGATCGAGCCCGACACTATTGCCGACGGGCTGCTGACTTCGCTCGGGCAGCGCAACTTCGCCCTGCTGCGCAAACTCTGCGCTGGAATCTTCCGCGCCGATGACGATGAGATTCGCCGGGCCCTCGAATTGGTCTGGCAGCGCATGAAGATCGTGGTCGAGCCGAGTGCGGTGCTGCCGCTGGCGGTCCTGCTCCAGGACGATTCACCGCTGAAAGGGAAGAAGGTCGGCGTGATTTTCTCCGGTGGCAACCTGTCCTTGCCCTGGGGAGAACAGGCTCCGAACGCTGCCGCAGCCTCTTAGCACTACTTTGGTAGGTTGGAAACGGTGGATCTCGAAGGAGATACAGCATCATCCTCCGAGCCCTGGGATCGTTGGCGATGTAGAGCATCGTGAATATCTCTGACCAGATCCTTCGGACCATATTCAGAGTCGGCTTCTCGGCTGCCCGAGAACGTTTCCTTTCTAGATCCAGGAAACAATATGCAATCGAGGTCAGGGCGAGATGGCGATGCAGGCCCGGATAACTCCTGCCCTCGAAATGGTCCATCCCTAGCACGCCCTTGAGCTGCTTGTAGTTGTGTTCGATCGCTCATCGTTCGTGGGTAACCCACACCAGCTCTTCGATCGTTGTGTTTTCGGGGAGGCTCGAAAAGTGGTATTTACGGACGCCTTCATCCGTGCCGATCGGGCGCTCACAGAGCAGCCAGCCTCGTTGGTTTTCGTCCCCGTTATGCCATCGGTGAGATGGCGTAACTCGAAGCGCAAGGAACTCGGCTTTGAGGTCTTCTTTGCTTCCAGTTCTCCATGTGACCTCGACCCATTCTTCGTCGGGCATGGCTTCGGCGATCTCTTTAGCCGACCTGGGCCTGGGTGAGTTCGTGGCTAGCTTTCGCCGAGTTGGGGGCCCCCCTTTCATGATGGATTTGCGGATCACGAATCTGGTCGGTTTCAAGAAGACTTTGCACTGCCCCTGAATGCCTACAGAGTAATGCAGACCTCGCCCCCGAAGATCCGCTCTGAACTTTGTGTTATCTCCGTAAGCCGCATCAGCGGTAACGCACTCGTTTTCGATTCCTGATTCGATCGCTCGATCCGCGAGATCGAGTGCGGTCTGCCATTTCGGCTGGAACTCTAGCTCCTCGGGGATCGCAGCTTGCTCTCGACGTTCCGCGTCTTTGGCCCAGGATTCCGGCAAGTAGAGCTGCATCCCGACCGGCCAGATCCCCTCCTCTCCTCGCAGCACA
>PDWJ01004286.1_pt1 | contig 24282 bp, 22 predicted proteins | sample 1430881 | NCBI WGS metagenome assembly PDWJ01 (sample SAMN01162460, study PRJNA174530) | Oral metagenome, whole genome shotgun sequencing project. | biome: Marine environment; feature: Marine mammal; material: Swab sample of the gingival sulcus; isolation source: swab sample of gingival sulcus...
TGAGCAGATGAATATCAGCCCCAAGACCATCAGCACACATCGCTGCCGTATTATGGAAAAGTTGAATGCAAAAACCGATGTCGAACTGGCGCGGATTGGCATGGAGTACGGCCTGGTCGATCCTGTTATCAGCCCATGAAGTTGATAAATCCTGTGGCGAGCTGCTCAGCTGGCATCAGCGGTGGGGGTGAAAATAGACTATCCGCATTGATGCTCTGCGCCTCGCCGAGCGCGTTTTGGCCGTTTTTGGGCAGTGCAGCGCGGCGCTCGCCAACCGGCAAGTTGGCCGTATAAAATCTGTCGTGTCTTTTGATAGCAAGGCCTTTTTGCAAACCGTCACGACCCGCCCGGGGGTCTACCGCATGCTGGATCAGCGCGGTGAGGTGATCTATGTGGGCAAGGCGAAAAACCTGAAAAATCGCCTCTCCTCTTACTTTCGCAATTCCAGCCTGGCGGTAAAAACTCAGGCGCTGGTTGCGCAGATTGTCGATATAGAAGTCACCGTTACGCACACAGAAGTTGAAGCGCTGCTGATGGAGTGCAATCTGATCAAGCAGCTCAAACCACGCTATAACGTGCTGCTCAAAGATGACAAAAGCTACCCGATGATTCGCATCAGCAAGGCGGAGTATCCACGCATCAGCTTTTATCGCGGCACGCGCAACCGCCGCGATGCCGAGTATTTTGGCCCCTATCCCAGCTCCTCATCGGTGCGCGAAACCCTGAATCTGCTGCAAAAGCTGTTCAAGACCCGCCCCTGTGAAGACAGTTATTTCAACAACCGCTCGCGGCCGTGTTTACAGTATCAAATCAAGCGTTGCTCCGCGCCCTGCGTGGGGCTGATTAGTGCCGAGGACTACGCGGCGGATTTGCACAATACCCGCCTGTTCTTGCGCGGCAAGAGCAGCGAGATTGTCGAGAATCTGGTAGCGCGTATGGATGCCGCTGCGGCGGCGCTGAACTATGAAACCGCCGCCGTCTTGCGCGACCAGATTCGCGATGTGCAAAAGGTTGCCGAGCGTCAGTACGTTACCTCGGGCAGGGGGGATGTGGATGTGCTGGCGGTGCAGATGGATGCCTCGGTTTGCTGTGTGCATGTGCATTTTATTCGCGCCGGACAAAGCCTGGGCGGCAAGACGCTGTTTCCCAAAGTGCCCAAGGGCGCCGATGAGGAGGAGGTGCTCAGCGCCTTTATTGCCCAGTATTACCTGCGCCAAACCCCGCCCGTTGAGCTGGTACTGGACAGGAAACTCCCCGATGCGGATGTGCTGGCAGATGCCCTTGGCCTGCATGCGCAAAAAAACATCAAACTGATTCAGCAAGCGCGTGGCGACAAGGCAAAGTGGCTGCGCCTGGCGCAGACCAATGCCCGCCACGGTCTGGAGGCGCAAATCGCCTCGAAAGAGGGCGTGGGCAAACGCCTGGCGGCACTGCGGGATTTGCTGCAGCTGGATGAGCTGCCACAGCGCATGGAGTGTTTTGATATCAGCCACACTCAGGGCGAGCTGACAGTGGCCTCCTGCGTAGTCTTTGATGGCAGCGGCGCGCGCAAGGATCAATACCGCCGCTTTAATATCAGCGGCATCACGCCGGGGGATGACTACGCCGCCATGCACCAGGCCCTGCAGCGCCGCTACTCGCGCCTGCAAAAGGAGGAGGCCCGCCTGCCGGATGTTTTATTTATTGATGGTGGCAAGGGACAGGTGAGCGAAGCGCAGAGCGTGCTGGATGAGCTGAACATTAGCCAGGTGACGATTGTCGGGGTCGCCAAGGGGCCGGAGCGCAAGGCCGGCGAGGAAACCCTGGTGCTGCCCCAGCTGGGTTTGGAATTTACTACGCGCTCAAACCACCCCGGCCTGCATCTGATTCAGCAAATACGCGATGAAGCTCACCGCTTTGCGATTACCGGACACCGCGAGCGCCGCGCCAAGGCGCGCAAGCAATCGCCACTGGAGCAGATTCCCGGCATTGGCGCCAAGCGCCGCCAACAATTGCTCAAGCACTTTGGCGGAATTCAGGGCATAATGCGGGCGGGTGTTGACGACTTGGCGCGTGTGCCGGGCATCAGTCAGCAGATGGCGGTAACGATTTATGAAAGTCTGAATACGTGAAATTGACCATACCTAATATATTGACCTTGAGCCGCGTGGTGGCCATTCCTGTCATGTTTTTGCTGTTTTGCCTGCCCTATGACTGGGCGCGCCACGCCAGCTGCGTGGTCTACAGCATTGCCGCCATCACCGACTGGCTTGATGGCTATCTGGCACGGCGCTTGAATCAATCCTCCAAATTTGGCGCCTTCCTCGATCCGGTGGCCGACAAGTTGATTGTCGCTGTGGCGCTGGTTGTGATTGTTATGGACAAGCCCAGTTTGTGGGTCGCGTTGCCAGCGGCGGTGATTATTGGCCGTGAAATTGTCATCTCGGCACTGCGCGAGTGGATGGCCGAGTTGGGCGAGCGGGCGACCATTGCCGTATCCTATATTGGCAAGGTAAAAACCGCCTGCCAGATGATTGCCCTTGGCATGTTGTTGTGGCGCGATGATGTTTACTTTATTCCCACTTATGAAATGGGGCTGGTCCTGCTGGCTGTGGCGGCAATACTGACCCTGTATTCGATGATTGTTTATTTACGCGCCGCCTGGCCGTTACTAAAAGAATAAAAATATCAGTTGACAGGGCGGGGCGGGTCGCTAAAATACGCGCCTCTTAATGCGGGAATAGCTCAGTTGGTAGAGCACAACCTTGCCAAGGTTGGGGTCGCGAGTTCGAGTCTCGTTTCCCGCTCCAAGTTTTAACAGCAAAGCCTCGACAGTGTCGGGGCTTTGTGGTTTTTACACTGTAAAAACTGGCAGTTGACAGGCGAGGTTCAATCGCTACAATACCCACCTCTTAAGCGGGAATAGCTCAGTTGGTAGAGCACAACCTTGCCAAGGTTGGGGTCGCGAGTTCGAGTCTCGTTTCCCGCTCCAGTTTTAGCCTCAAAGCCTCGGCACTGCCGGGGCTTTGTTGTTTCTGCACGCCCTAACACCCTTTATTTGTACAGAGATTTAATGCCATATCAGGTAAAAAAATGGCTTGCTGCAGGGGTTGGTAAAGTTTCCTGGAAATTTAGTTGATTTCTGCGCACGAATCTTTACTATACGCCCCCTGTGAGGCTGGGTGGCAGAGTGGTGATGCAGCGGATTGCAAATCCGTCAACGCCGGTTCGATTCCGACCCCAGCCTCCATTCATAATTCCCTTGTTTTTCCTGTAAGCACACTCTCGCCCGGGTGGTGGAATTGGTAGACACAGGAGACTTAAAATCTCCCGCTAGCAATAGTGTGCCGGTTCAAGTCCGGCCCCGGGCACCAGCTTACTGCCGTTCAGCAGGCGATACAGCTTTCTTTCCTGAGTTTCCCCAATACACGCGTCTCCGCTTATCGTACTAAGCCCTGCTGTCTGTATCGGCAATGTTTATCTTCACTGATTGGGTAAAATTTCACGGCACCGGTTTTCTGAGTGGTATTCAGTATTTTATCTGCTTATAATCGGGCGCTATTCGTACCTGAAACGACCATTCGGGTGTTTGGCAACCATCTCTGGGGGAGTGGTTTTGAAACGGGTTAACTACCTGCGCGGTTTGCTACTGCCGTGCTTTATCGTTATAGCTTATGCTGCACATGCGACAGACCCGGGACAGACTGACCTGGATCAGCGTTTGCGTGCGCTGAAAACGGATTTCGTCAGCCTGGCCAGACAGATGGATGCCAACACCGCGCAGCGCGGTGATCAAATACTGCTCGGAGTGGGTGAAAAATCGACCATTGCGCTGCAAAGTGTCGCTTTGCAGCTGGCCGGACAGACTATCTACTCCCACCAATACCTGGAAAGCGAAAACCGCAGTCTGGCTGAGGGTGGTTTGCAAACGCTGGTGGCGCTGCAATTGCCTCGGGGGCAGCATGACTTTGTTTTGCAGTACACAGGCACCACTCCGGATGGCGAGAACTTTCGTCAAGCGGCGAGTTTTTCGGTCTCCAAGGCCGCCTCTGTAAAAGTCATTGAGCTGACGCTGAAAAATCGCGGCAATTCCGAACCGAGCTTAAGCAAGCGGGAGTACCGCTAATGGCATTATTATCAGCAAAGGCTCTGCTGTTCACCACGCTGCTTTTCACGCTGACTGCGCAGGCGGCCAACAAGGATAGCTATTCGCTGCGGGCGGCGTACTTTAAGGCCAATACGGGAGAATCACTGGAGGTGTTGAGTCACTTGCAGGCAGGCTCGGCGCAGGCTTTTAACTGGCAGGGTACAGCGATTGATGCTGCTTATGTCTACACCCAGGCAGCATTGAATTTTGGCTTGCCCAATTTGGCCGCAAAAACCTTGAATGCCGGCAACGGGGATTCTGCCAGCCTGGCACAAGTGGCCTATGCTGAACACCAATATAGCGCAGGGCAGTATGCTGACGCGCAGCGCAGCTTGGACGCTGTTGCTCAATCTGTCTCCGGGCTGGCGCAGGGGCGCTGGCAGTATTTGCAAGGGCAGTTGTTTATTCAAGCCGGCGCTATGGAAAAAGCGCAGTTACTCTATAAAAAGTGGCGAGGCAAAAGCCCCCTGCGGGCATATTTGGCATTGAATATTGGTATTTGGCTGGCTGAAAACAATGACTTATCCCATGCCGCCCAGTGGCTAAAGACAACGGTGGATCTGGATTTGCCGCCCGGTGAAGAGTGGGCAACCCTGCGCGATCGCGCCTATGTCTATTTGGGCAGTGTCTACAACTGGCAGGGCAAGCCCGGCCTGGCACGCAGGGCTTATGAGAAAGTACGCCTTGATGGTGTCGATGCCAATCGCGCCCTGCTGGGCTTGGGTTGGACGGATGTCGCCCGTGCGCAGAACAAGGAAGCCCTGGCGCCGTGGATGTATCTGTCAGAGCAGAATCAGAGCGATGCCTCGGTGCAGGAGTCGTATTTACTGGTGCCCTTTGCGCTGGCGCGCTTGAACGCGTACGGCAAGGCATCCAATGTGCTGGCTCGGGCAGTACGGGTCTACGATCAGGAAATGGCCTTGCTGCGCACTGCCAGAGTTGACGCTGCCAGTGGCGCTTTGCTGGCGCGTATTTCAGGCGCCTATCTGTCGGGTGAGGAAAATTGGCTGCACACACTGCGCGATGCCTTGGGCACTCAGCTGTCGGTGTATATTGCCGATGCTTTAAAAAACCGCCAGACTGCGCATTTGCAGAACAGCTACCGCCAGCTGCTGGCCATGGAAAAACAGCTGCAAAGCTGGAGCAGGGAGCAACGCAGCACTGCCATTGCAAAGCGGCAAGCAATACAACAGAGAATAACTACGTTGAAAAAACTCTATTCAAGCCAGGTGAGTGGCGAACTTGATGATTACTTTGCCAGACAGATGAAACGTATTAAAGGGTATCAAAGCCATGCCAATTTCTCTCTAGCAGGTCAGCGGTGATGCAGATGCCAATGCCTTGCGTGCCTATGAGACGTATTTGCGACAAAACCCCGCAGCCGCCAACTCCGCCAAGGCCAAGCACCGCCTGGCTGACTTGCGCTTGGGGAACCTGCTTAAAGAGCAGGATTCAGCCGTGCAGAATCAGCTGCAGTTAAAGGCCAATTTTGCCCAAATCAACAAGGTGATTGGGCTGTACCAATCCATTTTAAAGCAGTTCCCCGGCTATGCGGGTAATGACGATGTGCTCTATCAGCTGGCCAGAGCGTATGAAAGTGTTGGCGAGGCGACTCAAGCGACCAAGGTCTTGCAAACGCTGGTTAAGCGCTACCCAGGTTCGACACACTACGATGAAGCCCAGTTTCGCATGGGGGAAATCAACTTTGTTAAGGCCAAATACAATAATGCGCTGAAGGCCTACCGGGAAGTGATTAAGTTTGGTGAGAGTTCCAGTCTTTACAATCAGGCACTATTTAAAGCGGGCTGGTCGTTGTTCAAGCGCGCCCAGTATGAACAAAGCCTGGAGCTATTGCTGAAATTGATGGATATCGAAACTCGCCGTGGTTTAAACGGCGAGATGATTATCAAGGACAAGCAGCACCTGGAGAATACCTTGCGTGTTGTCAGCCTGAATTTTTACTATTTGGGCGGCGCGGCAGAAATTGACAAATACTTGCAAAAAAGCGGTGGCCCACGTTTTTACGAGGCGTTGATTTATGATCGTCTGGCCAAACTCTATATAGAAAAGGATATTTTTATTGAAGCTGCTGATACCTATAAGGCCTATTTGGCGCGCAATCGCTTCAGCCGTCAGGCACCGAAAATTCAGGGAAAAATTATCGACCTGTATGACAAGGGGGGCTATACCAAAGAGGTGCTGGAAGAAAAGGCTCGATTTGCCAATGCCTATGATCTGGACAGCCAGTTTTGGAAGTTTTACCAACCGCGCGACTTGCCTGATGTGGTAGAAAAAGTTGAGCTGACCATGCGCGAGCTGGCCGAGCATTATCATGCTTCCTGGCAAGATAGCGACGATGCCCAAGATTATGAACGCGCCGCCAAGTGGTACAGAGATTATCTGGATTCTTTCAAGAAAAATCGCCATGTTTACAAAATGAGTTTCCAGTTGTCTGAGCTGTATTATGAAAGTGGCCACAACTATGATGCCTTCAAGCAATTTGAGAAAACGGCTTATAACTACGGGCGGCATGACCGCGCCGCCGATGCCGGTTTTGCCTCTTTGCAGGCCTATGAGAAATATGTCGAAGGCTTGCGCGATGATGATAAAAAGGATGCAGTGACGGTTGCGGCCATCAACAGCTATCTGAAGTTTGCCTATGCCTTCCCGCAGCACGAGCAAGCTCCCAGTGTGGTTAAAACTGCTGCCCAGCGTTTGTATGAGGCGGAGGATTACGAGCAGTCCGCAGATGTTGCGCAGATGTATATCGAGCGCTATTTGAATGTCAGTCTGGATGAGCAGCGTGCAGCTTGGTCGTTGCTGGCTGCGGCGAGCTTTAAAGCCGAACTGCTTGAGCAGGCCGAGCACGCCTATAACGAAGTGCTGGGGCTGACAGATCCCAGTGATAAACGCTACCGGAAAGCCCTCGATCAGTTGGCGGCCACCATTTACCAGCAAGGTGCCAAGGCCAAGGAAGATGGCGATCTGGAAGAGGCGGCTGCCGCGTTTAAGCGCGTCAAACAAAAAGCGCCGTTCTCTGATTTGTCGATTGTCGCGGAATACGATGCCGCCACCATTTATGCGCAGATGGAGCGCTACCCCGAGGCCATCAAATTATTGGAAAGCCTGCGCCGCACGCGTCCGGACAATAAGTTCGCCCACGATATTGTGCGCAAGCTGGCGGCACTGTATGAGGAGGACAGGCAATACGCCAAATCCGCAGAAGAATTCCTGGCGATTGGCCGCACGGATGAGAAACAGGACACCCAGCGCGAGGCGACCATGAAAGCCGGGCGCTTGTTTGACAAGGCTGGTGACAAGCAGCGCTCGCTGGCCGTGTTCCGCGAGTTTGTCGATCGCTTCCCGCAGCCCGTGGATGAGGTGATTGAAGTGATGAACGATATTGCCCAGGTGTACAAAAAGGACAACAACACCCGCGAATACTACGCGATGCTGAAAAAAATCATTGTCGCCGACAGCAAGGCGGGTGCAGCGCGAACCAACCGCACCAAACTATTGGCAGCTCGGGCGACGATTGGCATTGCGACTCCGCGCCGGCAAGCTTATGAGCGCAAGAAGCTCACCCTGCCACTGCAAAAAAGCCTGGCCGAGAAACAAAAGCTGTTCCAGTCTGCGGTCAAGGCCTACGAGTTGGCCAACACCTATGGCGTGTCGGGCATTACCACCGAGTCCACATATTATGTCGGCAATATCTACTACGATTTCAGCAAGGCACTGATGGAGTCTGAGCGACCCAAGGGGCTGTCCGAGCTGGAGCTGGAGCAGTATGCCGTCTTGCTGGAAGATCAGGCCTACCCCTTTGAAGAACAGGCGACGACCTTGCTGGAAGCTAATACCGAGCGCCTGGCCAAGTACGGGGTCTATGATGAGTGGGTGAAAAAATCCATTGCCGATCTGGCTGAGCTGCTGCCGTTTAAATACGACAAGGTGGAAAAAACGGCGGACTTCCTGACCATTGAAATATTGCCAGAGAGCGAGAAGAAGAAGTAGGTTTTTATGATACGGCTAATTAGTTTTTCTCTGCTCGCCTTGTTGCTGACAGCTTGCGCTGGCAGTGGTGGCAAAAAGTCACAAAGCGATGCCGCTAATGCTGGTGGTGTGCCCGTGGAAAAAGCCTATGCCTATGCGCAAAAGCCACTGCAAAACAAGCGCTATGCCGAAGCATTGCCGCTGCTGGAGCTGGCGGTTAAGCATACTGAGGTCACCGCTGAGCAGTGGGCGAATCTGGGCTTGGCCTATAGCCGCACCGGTGAGTATGCCGAGGCGCTCAAGGCGCTGAACAAGGCGCTGCAACTGGCACCGGGCAATGCGGATGTGCTGGTAGAGGTGGCATTGGCGCATCGCGAGCAGGGCGAGTTTGACCAGGCACGCCAGGCTTATGAGCAAGCGCTGGCGAGCAATCCGGCGCATGCCCTGGCCAACTACAATCTGGGGATTTTGTGCGATTTGTACAAGCAAGATTTAGATTGCGCAACCCGTCACTATCAGCAATACTTGAGCACCTCGGGTGCAGATGAGAAAAAGGTCAAGATCTGGCTGAAAGATCTTGCCAAGCGCAAGCAGCGTGCTGCTGGGGGCGGCAAATAATAATGAACAAGGTGATAATTGGCCTGCTAATCAGCCTATCCGCATTGCTCCTGCCTCTGCAGGTCAGCGCAGAAAAAGTGCGCAAAGTGGAAGGCATTTCAATTATTGGCAATCGCGAGTTGCCCAAGTCGCTTATTATTGTCCCCTGGAAAGGTTCGAGTCTGAATGATGAACCGAATTTGCCAGAGGAAAGTATTGTTGATCAGCGTTTTGAATTGGTGGATAGAAGCCAGCTCTTGCGCGAAATTCAGTTTCATAAATTGCAGAAGTAAATATCAGGAGTAACAAGTGGACGGTGTAATTAGCTTTTTCCAAGAAGGTGGCGTTTTCATGTACATCATTTTGGGGGTTCTGGTGATTGGTTTGGCGCTGGCGCTGGAGCGCATTGTGTTTTTGAGCCGACAAAGGGGCAGCAACAAAAAAATCTGGGCCTATATTGAGCCACTGCTGAAATCTGGCGAGCTGAGCAAGGCGCGTCAGGCGGCTGATCAAACCCAGTCTGCGGTGAGCAAAATTATCAGCTACGGCCTGCACCGCCACGCCCACGGTCGTCGCCGCGACGATATTGAGATAGCCATGGAAGAGGGCTTGATGGAAGTCACGCCACAGCTGGAAAAGCGCACCCAGTACATTGCCGTACTGGCCAATATCGCCACCTTGCTCGGCCTGTTGGGGACGATTATGGGTTTGATTGATGCCTTTACCGCAGTGGCCAACGCCAACCCCTCGGAAAAGGCCGATTTGCTCTCTGCCTCCATTTCGGTGGCGATGAACACCACGGCCTTTGGTTTGATTGCCGGTATCCCGCTGCTGCTGTTGCACGCCTTTTTGGTGACCAAGACGACCGAGGTTGTCGATGGTCTGGAAATGGTCGGCGTAAAAACCATTAACGCCATTACTGAATCTGAAATCCAAAGCTAATTCGGTTTAAAGAATAGATAATGAGTCGCTTAAGAAAGCATAGACGCACAGCGCAGGAGGCGGAGCTAAACGTCACTGCGTTTTTGAATCTGATGGTTGTGCTGGTGCCCTTCCTGCTGATTTCTGCCGTGTTCTCGCAAACGGCTATTCTCGAACTGAATATGCCCAAGCCGAATCAGAGCCAGAGCAAGAAAGACAAGCCCGACGAGAAAAAAGAGCGCGTCGAGCTGATACTGCGCCAGGGTAAAATTCAGGTCAGCAATGGTGAGACAATTCAACTGACCATTGATGCCGATGCCGACTCGGGTGAGTACGATTTAAGCGAGTTGACCGAGTATTTGCGCGAGGCGAAAAAGCGTCAGCCGAAAAAGCTCGACTCAACCGTTTTGCTTGAACCGGAAGTGGAGTACGAGCGCCTGGTTGCCGTGATGGATGCACTGAAAGTGGATGTGCGCACCGGCATGGGCGGACAGGCCATGCCCTATGAGCTGTTCCCCGTGGTCTCTATTGGCGATGCGCCCGTGCTCTCCCCGTCGACAGGAGGTGGTTCATGAAGAGCTCCAAACGTACCAAGCGCATGGACAGGCGGCACAAGCGCAGCAAGGCAGCACCACTAAACCTGGTGTCGCTGATGGATATTTTTACCATTCTGGTTTTCTTCCTGCTGGTCAGCCAGTCCGAATCTGACAACCTGCCGGAAGATGAGCGCATGAAGCTGCCCGAGTCGATTGCGCAAACCAAACCGGAACAAACAGTCACGGTGCTGATTACTCAGGATCGCATTCTGGTACAGGGCAATGAAGTGGCACGCCTGGAAGATGTGGCGGCACAGGAAGAAAAAATCATCGCCACAGTGAAAGCGGCCTTGCAAAAAGAACTGAACAAGGTGCTGGTTAGAGACGTGGGCGAAAATGAACAGCTACAAGAAATTACATTGCTGGGTGACAGAAGCATACCGTTCGCGATCCTGAAAAAGGTAATGAATACCTGTACCGAACTGGGCTACACCAAAATTTCACTGGCTGTTACGCAGAAATCTGCAGCTTCTCAGACATAGACAAGATACGCAGTATGAGTCAAACACTACATAAAAGCATCATGCCGTGGGAGGGCGTACCGGGAACTGAGCGTCTGCTCAATATCCTGATTGTTATTGGCCTCGCCATTGTTTTTCTGCTCTACATTATCATTCCCAACATTGAGCTGCCCGAGCAGGAAGTGGAAGTCATCCCCGAACGCTTCGCCCAGCTGATTGTCGAGGAAGAACCCGAAATCATCCCCGAACCCATCCCTGAAGAAATACCCGAGGAAGAGGAAGAAGAGCCGGTTGAAGAGGCTCCCGAAGAAGAGGTGATTGAAGAGGAAATCCCTGAGGAAACCCCTGAGGAAGTCCCCGATGTAGCAGAACCCGAGCCAGAAGTGGTGGAAAAGCCCGAGCAAACGGTTGATCAGGCGCGCGAAGTTGCCCAGCAATCGGGTCTGTTGGCCTTTCAGGACTCTTTGGCCGCGATGCGCAGTATGACCTCCTTGCAAAACACCAGCGCGCCGCTGATTACCGCCAACAATGCCCAGCGCAAGGAATACAAAGGTTCAGACCTGAATACCGATTTGACTGCGGGTAGTGGTGGCGTTGATACCGCCAAATTAACCAGCAATACGGGGGTTGGCGGCAGCTTGGGCACGCGGGGCAAGGCCAAGGTTAGCGGTGGCAAGATTAAGGCATCTGGCTCGGGCAGTGGGCGCAGCAAGGCCAAGACCCAGCAGGGCGGACGCAGTAATGAACAGATCTACCTCGCCAACCAGCGCATTAAAGGCAGCCTGGACAGAATCTACAACAAGGCGCGCCGCAGCAACCCCGATTTGGAAGGCACGATAACCTTTAAGGTAACGGTTGATGCCTCAGGTAAAGTCACCGCAGTCGAAGTGCTTCGCTCGACGATTGACGATGCGGACCTGGAAGCCAAGCTGAAAGGCCGCTTGCAGCTGATGGCCAACTACGGTGCTGGCATTCAGGAAGTGCTGGAGTTCAGCATTGTGTTTACGCCGTAGCGGGTTCTCGTGGCTGTTTGTCCAGCCACCCCCTGCTTGAGCCTGGAAACAGGCTTGTGCAGAGCTTTCTTGTCCGTGCTGGATTTTAGGCTTGATTGATAAGGAAGCTCTGAACAAGTCGTGAGTGGTTTTTCGCTGGTCAGAATTCGCTACTTCTGCGTTGGAAAACTTGGCAAAGCTTCCGCTCCTGCTTACGCCCCTCGCCTACGTCCTGTAGGCGATAGCTGGCTAATCCCTGCGTTTTCCGCCTTCGACCCCAAGGATGGGGAAGGTAGGGCGACGCAGGAAGCCAAAGCCGAGAATTAGCAAATTCTGTCTCAGCGAAAATTCCACTCAGACTTATTCAGAGCTTCTATAAGGGTTTGATAACCCAGGCCTTCTTCTCCGCTCTTGCGCGAGAATCACGCAAAACCTTGTTCCAATATGATAGTGATGTGTTTTAGCCTTTTTGTACATTGAAATTTAGCTAAATGGGAGACATCTGCCCACGGCTTGTTTAATAAAAAACCAGGCATTCTTGCTATCAATGTCATCTTTCGTAAAGATTTTCAAATGCCTTCTTTGCTTGCCCTTACCTTCCAATAGCGATGACGGGTCAGCGAAGGTCGCGCCATTGCTGAACTCAATGGACAGGTGCTTTTTATAGGGGAATATACCGCCGATCAGCTCACCTCGGTAAAAGAAGACCAGGCCTCCATACTTGATACCCAGGAGCAATTCCTCACACTCCCCAGTAAATATATCGCTTATCTGTTTGATGATTTTGGCAAACTCTGGATTTACTGACTGGACATCAGTCATAAAATCATCGATTTTTTGCAATTCAGTATCATTCATAAGGCTTTGGTGTTCTATTTTGGTAGGCATAGTAATACGCAGGCTTAAATTGAAACGGAGTAATAAGGCCTGCGTGCTACTGTCCCAGCGATATTGCGAGCGATTTAATGCGTTTACTATATTTCTGATATATCGATAAAAGAACGTTCTTTAAGTGCGTTTTTTAATGTGCCTTTTAATGGGATTCGACCACTTAATTCTGGCTTTTCCCCATTTACACCTGTTGAGGTAACAGCAATTAATAAGGCTTCCAACTCTGCCATTTGTTCTTGATTTGATACCATAAAAGCAGAAAAGTAGTTCCAAAATCTACAGTAAGAGCTATCAAGATCTAGTGCGTGGTCTCGAACCCTAGAGAATAGGCAATTAGCTCGACCTACATAATATGGCACGTCATCTCGAAACAGGACGTAGAGCCCAGGCTTGCCCTGTAAGGCATTTTTCACCTCGTCAACAACCTTTGATTTTTCATCATTTCTTCGGAAGTGGTAGACGTCTCTAGGCCACATATGGCAGTGCTCATTAATTATATTCATTTATCCATTCCTCGTTAGACACATAACAGCTAATTCAACGAATATGTTTGTATACATTTTATACAAATCCTTTCAACTCGCTGACCATATCACCTGCTTCAATAGTCTATCAACCTTTTCTTGGCTGTTGTTATTATGAGAATATACGAATAACTGATTTAGCTCACACACCCAATAGCTATACAAGCGGTAAGTACAGCTTATTTGCCAGCCTGTCCGCCTATGCGGATAGGCTGGGAGCAGGGGGTTTTATGCGCCTTGCTGCAGCGCGCTGCCGATGCTGTTAAGGCCGTCTTTGAGGATATAGGTGTCAAAGCCGCGCTCGGCGAGCAGGTAGGCGGCAGCGGAGCTGCGCCGGCCGGTGTCGCAGCAGAGAATCAGCTTTTTCTTGGGATCCAGGGTTTTGAATTTGATGCGCAGGAATATCAGTGGCATGTGCACGGCATCGGGGATGTGCTGGTTGTCAAACTCGCTGGGCAGGCGCACGTCCAGCCAGATGGCATCGCCTTGTGCAACCATTTCCTGCCCCTCGGCGTAGTCCACCCAGTTGAGAATCGGCTCGTTGAGCAGGTTGATAAAGTTGTCCTTGGACAGACGCACCAGCGTGCCACGGGTCAGCATGGTGATGGTGGCATTGCGTTTGGCGTTGGAGATCAGCGCTTCTTCGCCAAAGCTGTCACCGGCGCTCAGCTCGGCGAGTTTGATGCCCTTGGGGTTGCTGGGGGTGGCGCGAGTCACCAGGGCGCGGCCAGATTTGATCACGTAGAAGTAATCGCCATCGTCACCTTGTTTGATGACTTTATCGCCAGGTCTGAAGTCAATGGTTTCCATGCACATAAACATGGCCTGGATATTGGTCGGGGGGATTTTGTGGAAGGCCTGGCACTGGAGAATATGGTTCATCCAGTCTTCCTGACCATCATCGGTGTTGCTCAAATCTTCTATTTGATAAGCGCCGGTCTGATCCCAGGTGAGCATAATGTCGAGCAGGTTGCTGTCGACGCGCAGCACTTTGGCGTCTTTTAATACGCGGCAGCTGTGGCTGCGCGGCTGGTTGTGGCAGATGGGGTGTCTGGAGGCTTCCGAGCCACCGGTGACCAGTAGAATGCGCTGGTTGTGGCTGTCAATCAGTTCGACTTCACCGCTGATAATGTAGACGTTTTGCTTGTCCGTATCGCCAGCTTTAAACACCAGCTTGCCCGCAGGCACATGAGTCACCACGGCTTTGTTGGATAGCTCATACAAATTTTCCGGGTTTAGTCCACTCAGGGGCACCAGATTGTTGAGTATTCCTTTATCTACGGCGTTGCTCATTATCGTGTTGGCTCGTTGGTGTTGGCTGGTTGAGGTGCGCCAGGGCTTTTCAAGCCCTGCAAAGCTGTGTTAAAGCCTGGTCGATTGTCGCGTGACATCCACATAAATCACCAGACGCTGGCCTGGCTGAAGGTATTTATTTTCACGCAGTCGGTTCCAATTCACAATGTCTTTTACTGACACCTTGAATTTTTCTGCAATAACCGACAGTGAATCTCCCCGGCGTACGGGGTAGCGCAGCTTCTGCGTGGTGTGTACTGACGTCGGGCCAGGCTGTGTGTTGTTGCTCCAGATGGCGAGTTTTTGCCCTGGCCTGAGTGTATCCAGCGGCGATTGGCCGTTCCACCGCGCCAGTTGTTGATGGCTGACCTGGTAGCGCCGGGCGATGCGCCACCAGCTGTCACCGGCTTTAACCACATAAATCTGCTTGTGCCCTTTGCCCTTGGCGTTGAGGCGGCGCTGTTGGCGCTGCTCGCTGCTGAAGGTGTAGGCGCGCCCGGCCTGTTTGGCGGTGGGTATCAGCAGGTGGCGACCCGTGCGCAGTTGGTCGCTGCCCAGCTGATTGGCCTTTTTGATTTCTGCGACGGTGGTGCGGTATTGCAAGGCGATATGGCTCAAGGTCTGGCCGGGCTGGATGGTGTGGCGCTGCCAGCGCAGGCGCTGCGCTTTGGGCAGGGCGGATTCGGCGAGGCGGAAGGTGTCGGCACGATCCAGTGGCAGGAGCAGGTGGTGGGGGCCAGCGGGCGGCGTTGCCCACTGGTTAAAGCCGGGGTTGAGCGCATACAGCTCGTCGATGCTTATCTGCGCCAGATCAGCGGCAATGGCCAAATCCAGCTGGCCGTTGAGCGTCACCCGCGCCAGTGCGGGCTGGTTGGGGATGTCGCACAGGCGAATGCCGTATTGCTGCGGGTCGTGTATCAGATTGCGCAGCGCCAGCAGCTTGGGTACGTAGCGCATGGTCTCGCCGGGCAGGCTGAGCTGCCAGTAGTCGCTGCTCTGGCCGCGCTGGCGGTTGTGCCTGCTGGCCTTGCGCACATGGCCGGGGCCAGCGTTAAAGCCCGCCAGCGTGTGCAGCCAGTCGCCCTTGAGCCGGGCGTTGACGGACAGCAGATAGCGGGCGGCGGCGCGAGTCGCGGCGTAGGGGTCGCGGCGGCCATCGTACCACCAGTTTTGTGCCAGCCCCATATGTGCGCCGGTGGAGGGGATAAACTGCCACAGGCCGGTGGCGCGCCCCGGCGAGTAGGAGTAGGGCTGGAAGGCGCTTTCAATCGCGGGCAGCAGGGCGATATCCAGTGGGATATTGTGCTGCTCAAATACCTCGATAATATCGTACAAAAACGGGCGGGCGCGCTCGCAGATGCGTTGCAGGTGCAGGGGGTGTTGCAGATACCAGTCCAGCTCGGCCTGAATGCGCGGGTTGTGGGCATCCGGCAGGGCAAAGCCCTCGCGCAGGCGTTGCCAGATGTCGTTGGTGGCGCTTGTGGTGCTGGGTGCGTCAGTCAGTGGTGTGGATGCAGGAGCGGGTGCAGTCTGGCGCGTTTCGGCATGGCTAGGCGCAGGGGTGTCTGCGGGACTATCCGCATTGCGGGTGCGGCTGGGTGCGCTGGCGCAGGCTGTCAGCACCAGGCAGGCGAGCAGAAACAGGCTGATAGGTTTAATCGTCAGGTACTCCATGGTGGTGGCCGAACTATACGGATTTGTCGGGGCTGAAACAAGCTGGATAATACCGCGTTTGGGCATTGTGCCGCTGTGTCGCAGGCTCTAAAATCAGTCTATGCCCGATACCGATTTAAGTTATGAACTGGCACGCTGGTACGCAAGCCCGGCGGCAGTGCGTTTGCGTGAGCATATCAATGCCGAGCTGCCCCGGGTCGTTGCCAGCATGCCCGGTGTGCAGCACGCGCAGATTGGCGTCGGCGAGTGGCCAGCCATGTATAAAAGCTGCATGCAGCTGGCCTATCACGATGTCTTCGATGCCGAGGTCAACCCCGGTGTGCTGCCCAACAGCATGGACAGTCTGCTATTGATTCACGCTCTGGATGTCAGCTCCGACCCCCAGCGCATCTTGCATATTGCCGACAAACTGGTCGCCACATCCGGGCATTTGATTATTGTCGGCTTCAATCCTCTTAGCCTGTGGGGGCTGCTGCGTTTACCCATGTTGCTGATGCGGCGCAGCCCCTGGCGCAGCGGCTTTTACAGCCTGTGGCGGATTCGCGACTGGCTGAAAGTGCTGAACTACGAGGTGCGCCTGCAAACCAGCCTGGTGCAACTGCCGCTGCGACTGAGCGGCATCAACTGGCTGGACAGCTTGCTGCACTGGCTGATGCCAAACTGGGGAGCGGTCAGCATTATTGTTGCCAAGCGCCCCTGGTTCCCCATGACCGGCGTGCGCAAGGGCAGCTGGACCGAACGCCTGGAGGTCGAGCCACTGCCCGAGCCATCCACACGCAGCACCAGGAATAGCCAATGAAACCGACTGTAACGATTTATACCGACGGCGCCTGCAAGGGCAATCCGGGGCCGGGCGGCTGGGGCGCATGGCTGAGTTTTGGCGACAAGCGCCGCGAGCTGTGTGGTGGCGAGGCACAAACCACCAATAACCGCATGGAAATCACCGCAGCGATTCAAGCCCTGCAAGCCCTCAAGCGCCCGTGTCGGGTGGAGCTGTACACCGACTCCACCTATCTGCGCAAGGGTATATTGGAGTGGATGCACAACTGGAAAAAAAACGGCTGGAAGACAGCGGCGAAAAAACCGGTAAAAAATGTCGATTTATGGCAAAGCCTGGATGCCGCCGTACAGCAGCACGAGGTGCACTGGCACTGGGTCAAGGGACACAGCGGCGACCCGGGCAATGACAAGGCTGATGCGCTGGCCAACCGAGGCATAGAGAGTTTATAAATGAGACAAGTTGTTCTTGATACCGAAACCACCGGGCTGGAGCCTGCCGATGGCCACCGCATTATTGAAATTGGCTGCGTGGAGCTGATAAACCGTCGCCTGACGGGGAATAATTTTCATGTCTACCTGCAGCCCGACCGCGAGATTGACCAGGGTGCCATCGAAGTTCACGGCATTACCAACGAATTTCTTGCCGACAAACCGCGCTTTGCCGATATTGTCGATGAGTTTGTCGATTACATCAAAGACAGCGAGCTGGTCATTCACAATGCCCCGTTTGACGTTGGCTTTATGGATCACGAACTGGCGCAGCTCAACCGCAGCCAGGGCGCTGACTGGCAGCCTACACGCAGCTACTGCACGATTCTCGATACCCTGGTGATGGCGCGCAAAATGCACCCTGGCAAGCGCAACAGTCTGGATGCCCTGTGTAAACGCTACGACATCGACAACTCCCAGCGCACCCTGCACGGCGCCTTGCTCGATGCGGAAATTCTCGCCGATGTCTATCTGATGATGACCGGCGGACAGTCCAGCCTGAGCCTGTCTGGCCATGAGGGTGGCGATGGCGCAGCGGATAAAACCCTGCAAGCCCGGCAAAAGTTGAATGCGGATAGGCCCCCACTGCCGGTTATCCACGCCAGCGACCAGGAGCTGCAAGCCCACGAGGGCAGCCTGGAGAAAATTCGCCAGGCCAGCGGTACCTGCGTCTGGGACAAGCTGGGGGCTTAATGTTGCAGAGGGAACAGGTGGCTGCCGGGGAATTCTATCAGCTGCATGTTTTGCTGTTTGGCTAGGCGCTTGGCAAAGCGTGGGCGGAGCACTTCGGACTGGCTGCCGCGCACCAGGGTGGCGGGGATACTCAGCGGCTCGCGCAGGTAGTCGAGGTGGTCGGGGATGGTGCGGAACACGTCGCATTCCACATCAACACAGAAATTGAGTTGCAGGCCGCCCTGCTTATCTTTGCTGGTGGCGGCGGCCAGATAGTCCTGGATGACGCTTTTGCTAAAGCCTTTGAACAAGGCCTTGCTGGCGCAGTAGTCCTCGGCGGCCTGTTGGTTGGGCCAGTATTGCTTGCGGTATTGGGTGCGCCCTGCGGGGGTGATGCGGTCGATAAAGCCGAGCTTTTTGCCGAGCAGGAAGGCGAGGCTGATATGCCCCAGTGCCAGAGGCGGGTCGAGCATAATCAGCTGTCGGAACAGCTCCGGGCGCTGGTGTGCGGCGAGGAAGCTGACAATGGCGCCGAAGCTGTGGCCAACGCCGATAACCGGCTCGCTGGCGTGCTGCTCAATATAGGCGATCAGCTCGGCGCAGGGTTGGCTCCAGTTGTTGTCCACCGGGTAGTCCGGGCTGTGGCCGAGCTTGTCGATGGCGATCAGGCGACAATCACCCTCAAGCGCGGCGAACAGCTGCCGATAGCTGCCAGCGGGGAAGCCGTTGGCGTGGGCGAAGTGCAGGGTGGGCAAGGGCGCTGACATGGCTATATGCGGATAGGTTGTAGAGAACCCCTTGCCGAGCACGACAGGGGGTTGTCCGGGCTAAAAGAAGTAATCCAGCTGCGCTTGAATAAAGCTGTCATCGCGCAGCTGGCGCATCATGCTGTCTTGTTTGTCGGTGCTGAGAAACCAGCGGCCTTCAAGGCTGATCTTGACGTGATCGCTGAGGCGGGTGCTGCCTTCCAGATTGAGGCTGGTGGTGCTGTAGTCCAAATCCTGTACCAGACCGGCGAGAAACTCGCTGGACTCGGCATCGTTAAAGGCCCAGCGCGTGCCAATCAGCAAATCGTTCTGAAAGGTGCTGGTGGCGCGCTTGTCGCGATCGTCAAAGTTCCACTCTGCCAGCAAGCCCAAATCGACACCGGTTTCGGCAAAGTCGACAATCGTGTATTCAAAGCCGGTGGCCAGGGCGGTGTAGCGCTGCTGCTTAAAGGCGGGGGCGGCGGGGTTGTTGTTGGCCTTGATGCGTCCGGCGCGGCTGATCAGCTCCAGCTTCAGCAGCCAGCCCTCCAGACTGGCCTGCAAGTCCAGGCCGGTCTGGTTGATAATGGGGTAGTGGGGAGTCAAGCCCGTTATCACGGGTGCGCCAGTGACTGGATCAACCACAAAGGTCGGGTTGATAAGCGGATCGCGGCTGGTGCCCCAGAAGTGTGACAGGCCGATGTCGAAGAGGCCGATACTGTGCGACCAGCGCAGGGCGGCATCGACATGCTGCTCATTGTTGCGCGCCTCATAGCTGGCCGCATCGGTGTTGATGGCCATAGCGCCGCGCAGGCGACCATCGCTACCGGCAAAGCTGCGCTCGCGAAAGCCGGGCAGGACGAAGATATCGAGTATGCCGTAGTCCTGGAAGGACAGCAGGGTCAAGTTAAGCATCGGCTGGCCGAGCTTGTCCTCGCCGTCGATGTTTTCCACGGCATCGGTCTGGTTGACAATGTCGACCAGGTGCTGCCCCTCGGTCACGCCCCAGAAGACCTTGCCCAGCCCGGCGCGCAGCTCCCAGCTGTCGCCGACCTTGAGATAGTTCAGCTCGCGGATATCGGCGTGGCTGCGCTCCTCGTCGGCGCTGTCGATGCGGGCGTGCAGGGCGAAGCTGATCGCATCGTTGCTGTCGGGAATGGCGTAGTAAAACTCCGGCGACAGGGCGAGCGATACGCTGTCGCGTTCCTGCCCGGCATAGGCGGGGTCCTCACCAAACAGGCGCACTTCCACGCCTGCGCTGCCGCGCATGTCCACTTCCAGCGCGTGGGCGTTGTTAAACAGGTTCAGGCCGAGGGCGGCGAGCAGGGGTAGGGTGTATTTCATGTTCATAATCCAGTGATGCGGATAGCCTGCTACAGACTATCCGCATCGGTATTAAATAAATGGCAGGGCAGCCCGCAAGAACTTAAGGACGCTCTGATTAAAACTCCCTCACCCTCCGGGAGAGGGTTGGGGTGAGGGAGGGAAATCAATGACTTACCCACTGCGGACGGCCTGTGGAAACACTTGTTCAGCGCTTTCTTAACGAATACGCTTGAGCGCGTTGCTGACAAAGTCGCTGTCTTTGATCTTGGGGTCTTTGAAAACATAGCCGTCAAAAATCAGCTCAGTGGCTTTTTTAGTCTGGTGATTTTGCATAAACAGCTTGTTGGCGCGCCAGAACTTGTCGTCATACAGTTTGTAATCAGAGAAAATCAGGGTCTTTAGCAGTGAGCCCTTGCGGTCATAGTAGTCCACTTTCTGGCTGCGCAGGTGCTCCTTGTCCAGCCAGACAACCTGGCGGGTGTAACCGGAGTGCTTGTACTGCGGAATGCGCTCAATCTTGTAGCTGTCCAAGCCGTTCACTGCCTCTTCACCGAGCAGCTTGTACTTGTACTTTTCCACTTCCTGCGAGCCGAGGTCTTCAAAGGCGAACTCGGAACCCATAAAGGGGCCGGATTTGTTCTTTGACGAGATGCGCTTGACGCGCTTGAGCGCAGGCAGGTACAGCCACTGGTCGTCCGGCTCCAGGCCGTGGCTGTGGGTCAGCATGGCCGTGCCCTTGACGTCGGCTGGCTCGTCAAAAATGCTCAAGCTCTTGTCGCCCTTGCCAGGCTGCTCGAGCACCTTGCTGCGCATATTGCGCACACTCTTTTTGCCCTTGCGGTTAATCAGGGTCATTTTCATGCTGGCACTGGTGCTGCCAAAGCCGTCATCGCGCTGATCCGCATCGGTCACAATCGCCAGCCCCGCCTCTTCAGGGCTGAGCCCGTCCAGATTGAGCGCCATACTATTGGTGCTTAGTAACAGACCGGCAGCCAGTGTGCCCGTTATTAGTGTGGAAAATTTCATGGTTCTGCTCCTGGGTTACTGTTGCGGCTCGGCAAGAGCCTATGCGGATAGTCTGCACACGGGCCAAGCCAGAGAATTTTTAAAGGGTGAATATAGTGCTTCCCGGGTGGTTTGACAACAACTCACATTATTGAGGCACTTCATTGAGACACTTACGGGCGGCTTTAAGTTCATTCTGAAATTAGACAAGACTTGCGCTTGAAATTCTTGTGCAATCGGTTTAAGTTGATTGAATGAAACATCAAGGCGCATCCATTGCAATATCAACCGTGCAAGCTGTTCAGGCCAACAGCCCGCTTGCTGGTTTGCTTGTGCCTGCACTGACCCTCCTGCTACTGCCCTAGGGCAGATCATTTCGCTGGCGAGCTCACGCACAAAATCTTTAATTCGTAGTTCAGGCTGACAGCCTGTCGTGTATCATTGCCGTTATAGATTCAACGGCTATCGATAAACGGGTTTTCTCTCGCAAACCCGTTCAGTGGAGTAAAAAATGAGTGACAGAATAATTATTTTCGATACAACCTTGCGCGATGGCGAGCAAAGCCCCGGCGCATCCATGAGCAAAGACGAAAAGGTGCGCATTGCCAAGGTGCTCGAGAAAATGCGCGTCGATGTGATTGAGGCGGGGTTTGCGATTGCCAGCCCGGGGGATTTTGAATCCGTGCACGCCGTTGCCAGTGTTATCAAGGACAGCACAATCTGTAGCTTGGCGCGCGCGACCGATGGTGATATCGACCGCGCCGCAGAGGCCTTGCAGCCGGCCAACTCGGGGCGTATTCACACCTTTATCGCCACCTCGCCGATTCACATGCAGCACAAGCTGCGCATGCAGCCAGAGCAGGTGATTGACGCGGCGGTACACGCGGTGAAACGCGCCCGCAACCTGATGGAAGATGTCGAGTTCTCCTGCGAAGATGCGGGGCGCTCGGAGCTGGACTTTATGTGCCGGATTATCGAAGCGGCGATTGATGCCGGGGCGCGCACCATCAACATTCCCGACACCGTCGGCTACGCCATGCCGCGCCAGTATGGCGAGACCATGCGCCAGCTGATTGAGCGCATCCCCAATGCGGACAAGGCCATCTTCTCGGTGCACTGCCACAATGATTTGGGTCTGGCCGTGGCCAACTCGCTGGATGCGGTGATGAACGGCGCGCGGCAGATTGAGTGCACCATCAACGGCCTCGGCGAGCGCGCGGGCAATGCCTCGCTGGAAGAGGCGGTGATGGCGATTCGCACCCGTCAGGATTTCTTTGGCATGGATACCCGCATTGATACCTCGCAGATTGTCCCCGCCTCGCGTCTGGTGTCCAGCATTACCGGCTTCCCCGTGCAGCCGAACAAGGCGATTGTCGGTGCCAATGCCTTCGCCCACGAGTCCGGCATTCACCAGGACGGCGTGCTCAAGCACCGCGAAACCTACGAAATCATGCGCGCAGAAGATGTCGGCTGGAGCAGCAACAGTCTGGTCATGGGCAAGCACTCCGGGCGCAACGCCTTCAGAAGCCGTCTGGCGGAGCTGGGGGTCGAGTTCGACTCGGACGCGGCGCTGAACGATGCCTTCCGCCGCTTTAAGGAGCTGGCCGACAAGAAACATGAAATCTTTGATGAAGACCTGCATGCGCTGGTCTCCGAAACCTCGGCGGCGGCCTTGCAGGAGCACTACAAGCTGGTATCGCTGAAAGTCACCTCGGAGACCGGCGAGACGCCCAATGCCGATGTGGTTATCAACATTGGCGGTGAAGAGCTGGCGAGTAGCGCTGCGGGTGCCGGGCCTGTGGATGCGGTCTTCTGCGCCATTGAAGCGCAGGTGGGCAGCGGTGCCGATCTGCAACTGTACTCCGTCAACAGCATTACCAGCGGCACGGACTCGCAGGGCGAAGTCACCGTGCGCCTGGAGCGCGAGGGGCATATCGTCAACGGCCAGGGCGCCGATACCGACATCGTTATCGCCTCGGCCAATGCCTATTTAAATGCGCTGAACAAACTGGCGCTGGGCAAGGCGGCGGTACACCCCCAGCTGGGAGATGTGTAAACCGCATGTCTGGCAGACTATCCGCATACCTCGATGTGATGGGGATTGAGACCTGGGTCTTGCGCGATACGCAAGAGACCGCGCCGCCTGTGCCGCGCCTGGCGGGTGAGGCGCAGGCGGTGGTTTCGGCGGAGCCGGGGAGCGAGCCAGCCTCTGCTGCAACCCCGGCGCCAACCCCGGCACTGGAAGCGGAACCGGGACCAGCAGCGCAGCAGCCTGCGCCAAAGCTGGAACCCCAGCCGAAACCCGAGCCAGAGCCGGAACCGGAACCTGCGCCAGTCTATCAAAGCCTGGCCGATTTCCCCGCCAGTGATAGCGGACGCATCTTGATTGCCTGCGGCTATGCCGATAGCGAGGAGGGTGCAAGTGAGCAGAGCGGCAGCGCCTTTGTTGGCGAGGCTGCGGCACTGCTCAATGCCATGCTCACTGCCACCCGCTGGCCAGCGCAGCAGTGTGTGTTGTTGGAGCAATTGGAACAGCTGCCACAGGCCATTGCGCAGCTACAGCCCGAGCTGATTGTCGCCCTCGGTACCCAGGCGGCAAAGGCGGTGCAGCAGCCCTCGGTGGCGGCGGCGCGAGGGCAGCGGCTGCAGCACGGCGCTGCCAAGCTGGTGGTGAGCTATCACCCCGTACAAGTACTGCAAAACCCCAAGGTGCTCAAGCGTCAGGTCTGGGCAGACCTGCAGCTTGCCATGGCCGAGCTGAGCGGCACATGAAGGCAGTGGGTCAATGGAGTGATATACGCTATCAACCCATGACCGAGGCAGACTTGCCCGATGTGATGGACATCGAACCGCGCGCCTATCGCTTTCACTGGACAGAGGGCACATTCAGGGATTGCATCCGTCAGGGCTATCAGATGCCGCTGATGCGCTGCGGCGAAACCGTGCTGGGCTATGCCGTTTACTCCTTGGCGGCGAACGAAGCACAGCTGCTCAATATCACCATCGAACCGGACTACAGCGGCCGCGGCCTGGGCACGCTGCTGTTACAGCACATTATCGCCGACTGCCGACAGCGCGAGGCGCGCAGCCTATTCCTCGAAGTGCGCGAGAGCAACACCGCCGCCAATCGGCTTTATCAATCCCAGGGTTTTAAGGTCATCGGCCTGCGCAGAAATTACTACCCCGGCAACCCAACGCG
>PDWJ01001858.1_pt1 | contig 24267 bp, 23 predicted proteins | sample 1430881 | NCBI WGS metagenome assembly PDWJ01 (sample SAMN01162460, study PRJNA174530) | Oral metagenome, whole genome shotgun sequencing project. | biome: Marine environment; feature: Marine mammal; material: Swab sample of the gingival sulcus; isolation source: swab sample of gingival sulcus...
ACCGTATAGCCTACGGCATAGGTAATAATTAAAAGGGTTATGATTAATTGCCAATCCATAATTTAAAGATATTTACAACAAAAGTAGTATAAAAAATGATAAAAAGAGGTGTCTTCTGCAAACTTTCAAGCATACATGCAAAATTGATGATGCTATTTTTTGTTGTTTTTTTTCAGAATAAAGAATATATTTACTAGTTATAAAAGCTAAAATAAATTATTAATTACGAAAGGTGAATTACTGTATTTTCTCATTATAAAATTAATAATTAGTTGGGGCCTCTTTAATTTGGTGTTATGATATGAATATTGTTGCATTCAATAAATTATTTTAATTTTGTCTGCGCAAAAAATACTTTACCATGAAAAAGAATCTTCTTGAAGTCTGTTGCTACTCTTTGCATTCGGCGATAACAGCTGAGCAAGCCGGAGCCGGACGTATAGAATTATGTGCTGGAATTTACGAGGGAGGAACAACCCCTAGTAGTGCAACCATAGCTATGGCAAAACAGCTTCTTTCCATTCCTGTTAACGTAATTATTCGCCCCAGAGGGGCAGACTTTTGCTACTCTGATATGGAGTTTAATTGTATGTTGGCGGATATTGAGTATTGTAAAAAAACAGGTGTTTCCGGTATTGTTTCGGGGGTGTTAAACGTGAACGGTACTATAGATATGGAACGTACAAAAAAGTTAATAGATGCCGCTGGTCCGTTGAGCTTTACTTTTCACAGGGCTTTCGATATGGTTCGAGATCAGGAAAAAGCATTGCAACAATTAATAGATTTGGGTGTAGATAGAATTTTAACATCGGGAGGAATGGCGACTGCCGAACAGGGAATGGTAAACTTGTCAAATTTGGTAAAAAAGGCTCAGCAGAAAATTATTATTATGCCTGGTTGCGGAATTAATAGTAAGAACATTGCTATGTTGAAAAATACCACTAAAGCCAACGAATTTCATTGTTCTGCAAAAAAACTTGTGGATTGTAGAGTTCATTATAAAAATCCGAATATTAGTATGGGAGGCGAAAGTAGTATTCCTGAATTTGCCTATTATGAGACCAATAAAAAAGAAGTTGATGCTATTGTGCAACAATTGTCAGAGTTGTAGAGGCATTATTTTTTAATACAAATTATATATAAATTTACAAATTATGAAAAAAAGATTATTATTTACCTTTGCTTTTCTGTTAATGATAAACAGTTTGGCGTTTTCTCAAATTTTAAAACCTGTAAAGTGGAAAGTTTATTGTTCTTTGAAAAAACCGCTAAAAGTAGGTGATGAAGTAGATATTATTTTTAAGGCAACTATCGATAAATCTTGGCATTTGTATTCTAATGATTTTGATCCTAATTTAGGTCCCAGACTTATCTCTTTCGAGTTTGAAGCCGATGAAAGTTATCAACGAATAGGCAAAGTAAAACCAGTTAATCCCAAAAAGCATTTCAATAAATTGTGGAATGGTGAGGTAAGTTATTTTGAAAGGAAAGGAGAACTTCGTCAGAGAATTAGAATTTTGAAATTGCCGTTGCATATTGAGGGAACTTTCGATTTTCAAAGCTGTTCTGAGAAAAGCGGACAGTGTGTTATGGGGGACGATGAATTTATCATAGATTATCCTAAAAAATAAGTAGTTCTGGGAAATATAAAAAAAAAGGGGGGCTATAATAGTTAGCTCCCCTTTTATATGTTGTTAATTATAGAATAGCTTTTTTATAAAATCATTCCTTAAACTCGTATTATATATCATTCCTTTGTGATGAATATTCAATGTAAATTAATGACGTGTCTTGTTTTGAGGTATCTTGAGTTTGTAATAGATTTTCTAATGCATAAAGCGGGTTAAACTATCAGATTCAAAACAAGGAATAATAAGTAATAAGTAAAACTTATTTTTTATTTTGATTAAAGAGTAAATGAATTGTTGAATTTGTCTTTATTGTCTGTTTCTTCATTATGTGATATCCTTCATCAACATAGGAACCACAATTAAATCCTTTACGTATCAATAACACTTTATTGTTTAGTACTAGCAAGAAAACTAATAAAGTTTTTGAAGAGAAAGCACTAACGATAAGGTTTTTTTTATGTTTTGAAAAAATAGGCGGCTGAAGAACTAAACAAGAGTAGGAGATAAAGAACATAAGCTTTGACTATGCCTTGGAAGGAGGAAGAAAGTGAATTAGAGAGAAGGTATTGGGGAGTTGAATGTCCGGTATATTTTGTAAAATATACAATTATGATCAATATTTATATATCAGACCGATAAAACAATACTAAAAGTTTATTTTATGGTTGAATATGTTCGAAATAAAACAGACTAATTTGAATATGGAGAAATGTGTTAAAGATAAACATAATAAATTGTGTGGAGTGATTTTTTATTGTCAATAAATATATTTGTTTAATAATATTTATGAGCTTGTATTTTAGTATTTTAGGGCTGTATTGAAAAAAAATGTGGAAAAAATCTACAAAAAAATAAAAGAAAGTTGTAACATACCCATTAACACATCGTATATAGTGTAAAATTAGATTTAAAATTGGATAAAAAAGTAAAACATATTAAAAATTTAATCTTGTTGATAGCGGTTTTCTTTATCGCTTTCCCTGCAATAGCACAAGATATTAATGTTACACCTCCAACGACCCAGACTGTTTGTGTTGGTACTGAGGTAACTTATACTGTTTTTGGTTATCCAGGGTCTACAATTTATTTTTATGTTGATGGTGTACAGCAAGAAGATGTGAAGATTCCTGATAACACTGAAAATGTATTGTATAATGGGAAATATTATAATAAAGTAACATTTAACCATACATGGACTACGGCTAAAGCATACGTGTTAACGGCAAAAGAAGTTGCCTTGTCGGGATGCGAGTCTGAATTATTGACTTTAGATGTTAATGTGAAGCCTGCTGTTCATCCGGAAATAAGTCCGAAAGACAGGATTGCAATAGTGGGGCGTGAATATGTTTACACGACTCTTAATTCTCCCGCAAATACTTACCAGTGGACTGCTTCCGATCAGGGGGATATGCAATTTAAAGATGGTGTAATTACGCAGAGTAACGTAACTGCGACATGGAATAAAGCGCAAACCTTTCAATTAAAGGTTACCGAAGATAATGGTTCTTGTTCGGCGGTCGATGAAATTGATGTAAAAGTAGTTGATGCTCTCCATCTTTTATTGGATGTGCCTGATGCTAATAAATGTACTCAGAAGAATGTAAAAATACCTTTTGAATTTACGGTCAAACGAGATGAAAGCTATACTGCTTTTGAAGGAACCTGGAGTTTTAGGTGGAAGATAGTGTCGGGTGTTGATGTGCTTTTAGAGGAAATAAATGATATTTCTGTTTCAGGTGTTAGTGAAACAATTAGTGTGCAGCTGCCCGGAGTAACTGCGAATAAAGATTTTAAAGTAATAATACATAATATAAAAGATTCGAATGATGCAGCCTATATATATCCTGAAGAAGAATCGGGTGTGTGTAGATTGTTGTTGTTACCAAATCCGTCAGAAATAAAATTTTAATAAATAACTAAATTTAATGCTATGAAAATGAGAATTTTACAATTGGTGAGTTTAATCGCTTTTTTAGGAATGGCAGATTTTGCCAATGCACAGTATTTGCCCAATACTCCGGGAATACTTGGTGACGGAGATAATCCTTATATTGATACGGAATATACCTACTCGGTAACTGCAGATGGAGGAGCATCGGAATGGTTAGTTTATATGGATGATTCTATGGGAACGTCTGCCGATCCTTCAGCTTACTCTATTACGGGAGAAAATACTGCTGAAGCTAAAATTACATGGCATACTCCGGGAGTCTATTATTTAACTTATAAAGAAGAATTAAATGGTTGTTATACCTATAGAGGGATAGTGGTTGATGTAACAGCTAATACTTTCTTCTTAGAAATGCAAGGTGATAAGGAAAATTGTAATGCTAAAGAAGGTACAGTTTTAGATTGGAATATTTATGCAACTCAGCCGGTAGAAACCACATTAACTTTTGCTGTTGATGTTAATAAAGAAAGCGGTTTTAATTTTAATAATTGGGAATTTAAGGGTACGTATGCATTACCTGCCGGAGTTGTGATAGAAGCTGGTAAAGTTACTGCGAGTGCCGGAACTGTAACTCAGGATGTGGCATCTGACAGCTTTACTGTAACAGGAATTAGCGAAGCTGTATCTTCAGTAACCATTACTATGATAGTAAAAGGTGTAATTACTGCCGGAGGAGACGTAACTCTTAATGTATCTGAAGGAAAAGCCAATACTGTTAACGGGTCTGTTATAACTGTTGTCAGCGATAATGGGTCAGGAGATAAAGATCAGGTTGTTAAGTTAAAGAAATTGCCTGGAACTTCAAATATCAATTTCTAATATAGGTAACAAATTAAAACAATAATATAAAATATGAAATTTGTAAAATTAATAACTATAATTGCCTTAATGTTTGTGGGAGTACAAACAATGGCACAAAGTGGTTCTGCTCCATTTGTTAATTCTACTCATACTTATAAGGTAACAGGTGCAGGCGGAACTTACGAATGGAAAGTTTTAGATGCTACTGGTACTGCTGATGCTCCTTCAACTGCGTTTGAAATAAAATCGGGTGCAGCATCAGAAATAGCGAGTATTTTATGGAAAACAATAGGTGATTATACGGTACAGTTAACTGAAACAGGAGCCAACGGCTGTTCTACCGTACGTCAATTTCCTGTTGAGGTAAAAGACAATTTGTTTGATATTAGTATTGCTAATTTAGCAGAAGTATGTTCTGATGTTAGTGGAAATATTATTCCTGATGATGATAATTTAGGTACTTCAGAAAAAACATTTACAATAACAGCTGTTGATATTCCTGCTGATGCCCAATGGTCGTTTGATGTTGCTGCAACGGTATTTGCGGGAACGGGAACAATCGAACTTGTCTCTGCAGCCGATGGAACTTATGATGCAAGTGCCAATAAGGTAACTGTAAATGCCGGTGTTACTTCAGTTGAATTAAAAGTTACTTTTGATAATACATTTAACGGAGGTGAGGTATCGCTTGCTTTGTCTAACGGAAAAGAGTTAAAGTATAACACTCCTGATGGTAATACAACAAATAATACAGGTACAGCAATTATAAAGTCTATGCCTAATACAACCAAGATTACAAGCGATTAATAATAACTTTCTTGTTTTAATTGTAGTATCTCGCAGGAGTAAAATCCTGTGAGGTATTTATCTCAAAAAAGTTTGATAGAACTTGTTAAATAAATATTAAAGTATTTTAGAATCCATTATTTATAAATAACAAATGCCCAAAATTAAGGGTGTGAAAATAAAAAAAAGATGAAAAATATATTAAGAATAACAATTGCATTATTTGCGTTAGTGGCTTTTGCAAATTTAGCCAATGCACAAACTAATTCAGGTATAACTCCTGCCATTGGTACTGCTCACGATTACTGGGTAAATTCAACCGATAACGGAGCAACTCAAACTTCGGGAACAGGAAATACTTTTGAGTGGTTTCTTTCTAAAGATGCTGCCGGAACAACTAAATTGACCAATAACGATGAATTTAATGTTGCCACTTCCGGATACAATGTTGCAACGAGTGATTTATATAAAATAAATATCCTTTGGAAAGCAGCATCTGCCAACGAAAAATATTATTTGCACGTTATTGAAACCAATCCTGCAACAGGCTGTTCTAATCATAAAGCTCAGGTGATTAATCCATTTAGTGACTTTCAGTTGGCTATTGGTAACGTAAATACAACATTTACAGACGAAGCAGACAACTTCCAGGTATGTGCTCCTGATGTGGTGTTAACAGAAGACGCAACTGCTACCAGCGGTGTTGGCTACGATTACGGAACAACAAAATTATACTATAAAGTAGATGCAATGAATATCGGTAAAGAAGACTTTGAATTTAATTACCAAATTGATATTGCTGCTGCTTATGCCGGAAATCCTGCTGTAGCTACAATCGGAACTGTAAGTGCCGGCGTTTATGCCAATGAAAATAATTTGACTGTTGGTGGAGAACAAACAATAACTATTACCAATACAGAAAATAGTAATACTAAATATATTTGTGTTGCTTTAGAAAATGGCACCTTTGAGGGATTAGCAGAGCATATTGTTACCGTGACACTTAAATCGGGAAAACAAAAAACTGCTGTAGCTGATATAGTAACCGGTAAAGAAGTTAGAAATCAGATTGTACCTGCTCGTCCAAGTACATCAGTTATTGGTTCTAATTAAACAGTATAAACAAGGCTTGCCTTGTAGGATTTTGCAAGCCTTGTTTTTTTAATATATTTGCTGAAAATTTACGTGGTTGTAAAACCGAAAATAAAGAGAATAGCTACAACGACCTTTAATGTAATTCGTAATTTTCTGCTTAAAAAAAAGAATTGGTTAAATAAGAAAACATTGAAAACAATATTACATAAACGATTTCTGATTACAATTGTAATGATTTTTGCAGCAGCGTTTGCTACAGCACAGGAATCGTATGTGGTGTTGAAAAACAGTACCAGTGCCTTTTATGTAAAAAATACTACGGCTAACAGCTATCATTGGGCAGTTTACAATACCGATAACTTAAATATGGAATTGACTGATGCCTCTACTTTTGAATTTGTCTCTGTTCCAGATTCACACAGAGTAGAAATCAAATGGCATAAAGCCGGTGAGTATATCTTAACGGTTGCAGAATTTAATCCTTGTCAAAATTTGAAGTTTGTAACAGTTAAAGTGAAAAATACCGATTTTGAAGTGGTTTTTGATGGAAAGACAGTTATTTGTTCTGGACAAACACTTACTTTAATTCCTAAAATCAGTAAGCCGGGAGTTTATAGCTATTTGTGGTCTGATGGTTCGTCTGGTGCTACTTTAGATGTTCAAGAGGCTGGTACTTATTCAGTAACGGTAACGGATATAAATACAGGAGCTAAAGCTACTGCTTCAGTAACGGTAACCGAAAGTGAAACACCTCAGGTAAACTTGGGAGAAGACTATGTGTTAGCTGAGGGAGAGGAAATTATTCTTGATGCTCAAAATGAAGGTTGTACCTATCAGTGGACCACAGGAGCAACATCGCAAACCATAAAAGTAAATAGAGGAGGTACCTATGGTGTGGTTGTAACCAATAGTGCCGGTTGTTTTGCCTACGATGAAATTGTTGTTACCGATGTGAATGATATATTTACCATTAACTTGGGTGAAGATAAAGATATTTGTGACGGCGATAATATTGTGCTGAATCCACAGCCTTCCATTAAGCAAGAATACAGTTATCTGTGGAGTACCGGAGCAACAACTGCCACTTTAACGGTTAAAGAATCGGGAGTTTATAGTGTTGTTGTTCGCGATAAGCAGGGCAATGAGCGTACCGATAAGGTAACCGTAACTGTTCATAGTTTACCAATTGTTGATTTAGGAGACGATATTCAATTGTATAATGGCGAAACAGCAACTTTGGATGCCGGAAATGCTGGTTGTAAATTTGAGTGGAATACCGGTGCTGATACACAGACTATTACTGTGAGCGAAGAGAATGTTTATTCGGTGTTGGTTACCAATAAATATGGCTGTAGTGCTTCCGATGCTGTAAGTGTATTGGTGAATAACGAGAAACGTTTCACTGTTGATTTAGGCGGAGACAGGCAAATTTGTGATGGTGATAAAATTTATATTGAGCCAAATATTGATAGGAAATTTGATACTGCACCAACTTACCGATGGTTGCCAAACGAGGCAGAAACGAAAGGTATTTTTGTTTATAAATCGGGAAAATATTGTGTGGAGGTTACCGCTAACGGAGCTACCGAGCAAGATTGTATGACTCTTACGGTAAATCCTAATCCGGAGGTTGACCTTGGTGATGATAAATTTCTTAAAGCCGGAGAAACGATTGATTTAGATGCGGGCAATCCGGGGGCTTTCTACGAGTGGAGTACGGGTGATATTACTCAAACCATATCGGTGGAAAAGGCCGGTGTTTATTCGGTAACAGTAACTTCGCCAAAAGGTTGTTCTTCAACCGATGAGGTTGCTGTAAATTATCCTGAAGGAGAACATTTTGTGGGAATTCCAAGTGCTTTCTCGCCCAATGGCGATGGTAAAAATGATGTGCTTTATGTGCGTGGAAATAATGTTGCCGCTTTAAAATTGATTATTTATAATCGTTTGGGAATTAAAGTATTTCAATCGAACCGTATGGAAGTCGGTTGGGATGGAACCTATAAAGGGGTGAAACAGGATATGGATGCGTATGTTTATCTGCTTGATGTTACTTTCTTAGATGGCACTTCGATAAAAAAGAGTGGTAATGTAACGCTTTTAGAGTAATGTATTAACGAAATAAAAGTATTGAATAGTAAAGGAGATGCTGTGAGCAGAGTGATATGGATGTTACTTGAGAGGTAAACATAAATTAAATTTAACTTATGTGTTAAGATTTTGTGGTACGAGGTAAATCTCAAAGAAATAAAGCTTTTAATCAGTGTTTGTTTTCAAGTCATTTTCAGGTAGATGTTTTTTTAAAGTTATAATACGAGCAAGATATAATTAAAGAATATAAGATGAGAAAGAGTATTATTTTATTGTGTGTTTTTTTATGGTGGAGTGCCGGGCATCTTACCGCGCAAAGGGTACACTCTTCTCAGTTTTACTCTATTCCTTTATTATTGAATCCAGCATTAACGGGAAATTCAAACTATAATTTACGTGCCGGAGCTAATTACAGAAATCAATGGAATAGTGTAACTGTTCCTTTTTTATCGCAGGCTGTGCATGCCGATGGTAAACTGGGAGCTAAATTTTTGGGCGCTTCGTGGTTAGGTGTTGGTCTTATGCTGTTTAACGATAAAGCCGGGCAAGGAAGTTTACGTACCACCCAGGCTACATTTTCTACATCGTATAATAAAAATTTGAATGCTGCTAATACGTTGTTTTTTCATGCCGGATTGGGTGTTACCATGGTAAATAAATCTGTTGATTACAATAAACTGGTTTTTGATGATCAGTGGGATGGAAAACTATTCGATCCCAATTATGTATCGGGAGAACCGTTGGGGAAACAATCGTTGTTTTATCCCGATTTATCAGCAGGGGTATCGTTTACAATGTTAGTGGGCACCACTCGTTTCTTTTTGGGGACATCGTTAAGAAATATCAATCAACCCAATGAATCGTTTTATAAAATAACCAATAATTTACAACGTCGGTTGGCTGTTCACGGGGGGATGGAGAAACGCATCAATTCATATTTGTATGTAAAACCACAGTTTATGTATACTGTGGATAAAAATGGAAAAGAAACCATAATGGGACTTAATTGTATAACCCCTTTCGGCAGAAGTGAAACGAGTCTGTATTATGGTTTGTGGTATCGATTTTCTAAAGATATTATTCCTGCATTTGGTTTTGAGCGAAAACGTTTAAAATTGATGATAACCTACGATATAAATGTATCGGGACTGCAAGTAGCATCGTCACAAAGAGGCGGTTTTGAACTTTCTTTAACTTATTATCTAAACTTTTCGGGTGATGGACCGTATTTGTTTAAATGCAGAAGACGTAAAGCTGCCGGTCTTAATAGAGGTGCTATGCCTTGTCCTAAATTTAGTCGATAGGATAGTCTCCTGTAAAATCGGTTCTGAGGTTTATTAAAACAAACAAAAAGCTACTTTTGTTTTACCGTATCAATAAAAAAGTTTTATTTTATACATTTTACCTGACTTAATTTAACGAAACGTTGTTTGTTTTGTGTTTTTTAATGATATTTGTCTTATTAAAAAAGGGGAGGGAGTTGTTTTTTTATTGTTTTTTGAGAAAAAGTACTCCCTGAAAATACACGTTAAAAAGAACAAATATGACAACGATACGATTCCAGGCTTTGAATGAGCTGCTCCATCGCACACCTGTGGAAGTAGAAGTTCCATCGAATAAAGTAACCGATTATTATGGCGATTTGGTGTTTAATACCGAATCTATGCGGAAATATTTATCCAGAGAGGCTTTTGTCGCGGTGCAGGAGGCAACCATTAAAGGTGTTCGTATCGACAGGCGGATTGCCGATACCATTGCTGCAGGGATGAAAGCGTGGGCAATAGAAAAAGGTGTTTCCCATTATACGCATTGGTTTCAGCCTTTAACCGATGGAACAGCCGAAAAACACGATGCTTTTATCGATTTTTTTGAAGATGGCAATTTGATTGAAAACTTCTCGGGTAAACTGCTGGTGCAGCAAGAACCCGATGCCTCGTCGTTTCCATCGGGAGGAATACGACAAACTTTTGAGGCACGAGGATATACCGCCTGGGATGTTTCGTCGCCAGCATTTATTGTGGGCAAAACGTTGTGTATTCCCACGGTATTTATCTCCTACACCGGCGAGGCGCTTGATTATAAAACACCTCTGCTGAAATCATTGGCGGCAGTTGATGAGGCTGCGGTGGCAGTTTGTCAGTATTTTGATAAAAATGTAACTCGTGTTAATGCTAATCTGGGATGGGAACAGGAGTATTTTTTAATTGATGAAGCGCTTTATCAGGCGCGTCCCGATTTGGTACTAACCGGAAGAACGTTAATGGGACATGCTTCATCGAAAGACCAGCAGTTAGATGACCACTATTTCGGTTCTATTCCTGAAAGAGTGACTAATTTTATGGTAGAATTGGAACGGGAGTGTCACAGACTGGGGATTCCTGCCAAAACCCGCCATAACGAGGTAGCACCATCGCAGTTTGAGCTGGCTCCTATTTTTGAAGAGGCAAATCTTGCTAACGATCATAATGGTTTACTGATGGATATAATGAAGCGTGTGGCGCGTCATCATCATTTCAGAGTATTGTTGCACGAAAAACCTTTTGCCGGAATTAATGGTTCGGGAAAGCATAATAACTGGTCGCTGAGTACAAACACAGGAGTGGGATTAATGGCTCCGGGGAAAAATCCGAAAAGCAATATGCAGTTTTTAACCTTTGTGGTAAATACTTTAATGGCTGTGTATAAGAATCAAGATTTACTGCGTGCTTCTATCTTAACAGCATCGAATAGTCACCGTTTGGGTGCAAACGAAGCGCCTCCGGCTATTATGTCGGTATTTTTGGGAGATGAAGTATCGCGGATGCTGACTAAAATAGTAACCGAAGTGGGGGAGCGGAAAATGACTCCCGATGAAAAAACGGCATTAAAATTAAGCATTGGACGTATTCCCGAAATTATTTTGGATAATACCGACCGGAATAGAACTTCTCCGTTTGCTTTCACCGGTAATCGATTTGAATTCAGAGCTGTAGGATCATCGGCAAATAATGCGGCCGCAATGACTGCTTTAAATGCTGCCATGGCTGTACAATTGAAAGAATTTAAAGTTGATGTGGACAGCTTAATTGATAGCGGTATAAATAAAGACGAAGCTATTTTTCAAGTATTGAAAAAAATGATTATAGAGTCTGAGCCCATCCGTTTTAACGGTGACGGATATTCTAATAATTGGGTAGAAGAGGCACAAAAACGAGGATTGACAAATATTATGAGTGTTCCCGAGTCTATAATGACCTACTTAGATAAGCCTGCAAGAAAATCGCTGATAAATAGTGGTGTAATGACTGAAAAAGAATTGGAAGCTCGTGTGGAGGTAGAAATGGAAAAATTTACAAAAAAGATTCAGATTGAAGCTCGTGTTTTGGGAGATCTGGCAATTAACCATATTGTGCCTATTGCGGTAGCTTATCAAACCAAGCTGATACAGAATGTGCAGGGATTACGCGATGTTTTCAGTAAGGAAGAATTTGATGAGTTGGCAGAGCAGCGTTTAAATCTTATCCGACAGATATCTAATCATATATCAGAAATAAAAGCTAAGGTACTGGAGATGGTAGCTGCCCGTAAAAAGAGTAATACCATGCCTGCCGGCAAAGAAACGGCTTTTGCTTACGATAAAGAGGTGCGTCCTTATTTGGATAAAATCCGTTATCATATCGATAAGTTAGAACTGATTGTGGATAATGAAATGTGGCCATTACCCAAATATCGCGAATTGTTGTTTAATAATTAAGTGTTAACTGTTTGTCTGAAAGGATAACAAAAATATATAACATGGATAACACATCAAATCTATTTGGAATAGATAATAATGATATTATACTGGAAACAGGACGGATATTAATTGCTGAACCTTTTTTGGAGGGGAGGTATTTTAAGCGTGCGGTAATTATTTTATCGGAATATAAGGATGATGGAGCAGTAGGATTTGTTCTGAATAAACCATCGGGGGTTTATGTTGAAGATGTGATTGATGATATTACCGATTTTAAGAGTGAAGTGTTTATTGGAGGTCCCGTTGAGCATAACAGAATTTATTATATGCACTGTAAACCCGATTTAATTCCTAAAAGTATTCCTATTTGTCATGGATTGTATTGGGGAGGCGATTTTGAGATACTAAAAATATTAATCAGCGAAAAGCAGATTGCTCCTCAGGATATCCGTTTTTTTATCGGATATTCAGGCTGGAGTGCCGGCCAACTGCAAGAAGAGGTGGATGATAAAGTGTGGTTGGTAGGTATGCCTGATATTCCCGTTATAATGAGCTGTAAAACCGAAAAGCTATGGGAAAAAACACTCCGGAAAATGGGAGGGAAATATAAAATGTGGTCGAACTTTCCCGAAAATCCAAATATGAATTAAAGCGTATTTAATACGGCGGAATGACAATGGATTGGAAGTCACAGGATCGAATACGGAAGAAAATTTTTTGTGCGTTTTCTGCGTTCTTTTCGGTTAACTGATGATTATTCAATTAATATTTGTAATCAGTAGTATTAATCCTTTATATTAAAAATGGTTTTATTATCAAGGGATGTCTTTTACTCTTCTTTTGAATGCCCAAAGTCGGCAGCCAGGGACTGATAACTAAAGGTTTATCATTCATAATTAATGAAAACAGTTAAATATATAATATTTTTGCTGATATTTATGCTGGCAGATGCGGCGTGGTGTAATGCGTATAATAGAGACGCAGTTCTTGATACTATTCGCAAGGATACGTTGTACCGTATTAATGTGGGAGAGGTTCTTGTGACGGCGAAGTTCAAGAAATCGAGAAAATATTACCGTAACACCCGAAGGTACAAACGTATGGTTCGAAATATTCGCATTGTATACCCCTATGCCAAAGAGGCAAACCGTACTATTCTGGAAATTAATGCCCGGTTGAAAACTGTAAAAAAGAAGAGGGAGCGGAGACGAATTATCCGGAGTAAATATAAAGGGTTGATGAAGACTTATAAAAAGCCGCTGATGCGGTTAAAAATATCACAGGGAAAACTACTGATGAAATTGATTGACAGGGAATCGGGAAAAAGCAGTTATTATCATTTAAAAGAGTTGAAAGGGTCATTTACAGCAGTGTTTTGGCAGTCGGTGGCACGTCTTTTCGGATCATCGTTAAAATCGAAATACGATCCGGCGGGAAAAGATTGGATGGTAGAAGAAATCTTAGAACGAATGCGTAATGGAGAACTTGCTCCTCCACGGGAATTAGAGGTAATCCGTAAAGAGAAAAGGGAGCATTTAAAAATAAGTCCGAATTAATCATTGATGTATTTATTATAAAATGTCAAAAAAAGGAAGGAAAATATTTAGAGTTCTTTTAATTATTTTGTTCATAGGCTTTTTAATTCCTCAGAATTTAAAAATGCCCGTTGAAGGAGCAAAGCAATCTGATTACAACTCCAAATCGTTTTGGTTTTATCCCTGGGGAAAATCAGTTGCGCATAAAGGAGTAGATATTTTTGCCAGAAAGGGAACGGCAATTTATTCTTCTACGACTGGCATTGTTCTTTCTTCGGGAGAAATTAAAAGAGGAGGGAATTTTGTTTTAATATTAGGACCGAAATGGCGGCTGCATTACTATGCTCATCTGGATAAAGTGAAAGTAACATCACTCTCTTTTGTAAATAGAAATTCAAAAATAGGAACAGTCGGGACAAGCGGAAATGCCGTTGGAAAAGCACCCCATTTGCATTATTCCATACTAACACTCGTGCCTTATATTTGGAGGATAGATGACGATAAACAGGGTTGGAAAAAAATGCTATATTTGAATCCGATTAAATATTTTGAAGATTAAAACATTAATAATAATTGACTGTAAATTACAGTTCAACAATAATACAATGGAAAATAATCAAATTTTATTAACTGATATTCCCAAAAGCGAAGAAATTGAATTTACTCCTCTTTTGCCCAATTACAAAAAACTGTTAATTATTCAGTGGTCTATATTCTATGTCTTTTTATTGATTGGTGGAGGTGTTGGATTTTATTGGCTTAAAACCAGAGATTATATCACACTGTTGGCTCTATTATTTGTTGTAGTCTGGCTTATCTGTTTTGCACTGCAGCTTTTACTGATTTATAAAGGATTCCCCTATAAAGGATATGCTATTCGCCAAAAAGATATTCATTATCGTACAGGTTATCTTTCTCGAAAAATTATTACTATTCCCATTTATCGTATTCAGCATTTAGAAATCCGCCAAGGATTAATATCTAAAATACTAAAAATAGCAAAGCTGAAAATTTATACGGCAGGCGATAACGGAGCCGACCTATCCATAAAGGGAATAGATGCGGCAACTGCAGAAAATATCAAACAGTTGTTGATTACAAAAAACGAAACGAATGGATAAGTCTAAATTGTATCAAGCCCAACGTCAGTCGATTCTCGGAACATTATTCATATTTCTGCGGAGTTGGGGATTGTTTCTCAAGGCGTTTTGGCCATTGCTTTTGTTGTATGTATTTAAAGGTGATATTTCTAACCTGTTTCACGGCTATTGGTGGATAATTGGTGTTGTTGTATTTTTTGCATTTGTGGTAAATGCTTTTCTTTCGTGGCGTAATTTCTATTTTTATGTGAAAGACAATCAGTTGATTTTAGAACAGGGATATCTAAGAAAAAGGACTACATCCATACCGTTCGACAGAATAGTATCGGTAAACATAAAACAGGGAGTAGTACATCAACTGTTAGATATTGTTCAGGTGGAGGTTGATTCGGCAGGTTCAAAAACCAAAGAAATACAAATAAAAGCGTTAAGCAGGCAAACAGCTGAATTGTTGCAGCAAGAATTAGCTTCGGGCTATAAATCAGAAGAAATTACCGATACTAAAACAAAAAAGAGCGATACGATTCTCCACCTCGACATACTCGACTTGCTGCGGGTAGGTATCGCACAAAATCACTTAAAGGCTTTTTTGCTGTTATTAGCATTTGGTTATAATATTTATCAGGAATTACAAAATATTTTTGATAAAGAATTAGAGAATATGAGTACCAAAGCAGCCGGATATTTAGACAACAGCGATATTTATTTTCAACTGTTTTTTGTGGCTTTTCTGCTATTGTTTGGGATGCTTTTCTCCATTGTAAGGGTGATTTTTCAATACTTCAATTTAACCATAAAACAGGAGCAGAAAACATTTACCATTAAGCAAGGTTTATTAACACAGAAGCAGGTAACTATTCCGTTTGCTAAAGTACAGGTGGTAAAAAGCAGTACAAATCCTATACAGCAAAGACTTGGGATTTCTACGGTGCAAATTGTACAGATTAATAGTAGTATGGGACAGTCCGAAAAAGAAAAGGTTATAATTGATGGTTGTAACCATGAAAAATATTTGCAGTTCTGCAATACTGTTTTTAATAATCCGTTCCAAGCCGATTTTGAAATTATCCTCCCGCACCAGCGATTTACTTTGCGAAATTTCAACGTTATATTTTTATTGATGTTAATACCCGTTGGTATTGCAAGTTTCTATAATCCGGTGTTTTTATTGCTGTTAATCGTAGCAGTACTACTGTCGTATGTCTTTGCAAAGCTGCTTACCAAAAGACGCAATTATGCAATTGGCTCTGAAAATTTATACATTAACGGAGGTATGATAGCCAAAACACAATCGGTTACTAAAATAAAGCATATACAAGCCGTAAAGCTATCTGAAACTTTTTTTCAACGCAGGGTAGGAGCAGCATCGCTAAAATTATACATTGCCGGCGATATATTAAATATCAACTATATCGATAAAGAAAAAGCCATCGCCATTAAAGATAATCTGCTTTATTGCTGCGAAAAAAAATAAAATGCCAATGACATAGAAAATCGAAATCCGAAAATGGATGCGAACCTTTTTTCTTAATAGTTTATTCAATTTGTAATTCGTCAATTTTAATTCATAATTGAATAACCTAAAGACCTAAAAAAAACAATGTCTAACAAACCTTTACTCATTGTTAATATCTTTGTTGAAAAATAGACTCGGTTAAAATCAGCGGTATACCAAAAATATAGCTATATTTGCAGACCGCAGTAAAAATATATCCAGCAACGAAAAAAAAGAAGATAACTATGGCTAAAACAAACGATTACAGTAAAAATAAATCCACAAAAATTGATTTAGAATATGGTAAAGTTCCCCCGCAGGCAGTAGATTTAGAGGAGGCGGTTCTGGGTGCTTTAATGTTAGAAAAAGATGCCATAATAAATGTGGGTGATTTATTAAAACCTGAATCGTTTTACAAAGAAGCACATCAAAAAATATATAAAGCCATTGTTAGTTTATCGCAGGAAGAACAGCCGGTAGATATTTTAACTGTAACCGAAGCATTAAAAAAACAGGGCGATTTAGATATGGTTGGAGGTGCAGTTTATATTGCACAGCTGACCAACCGTGTTGCATCGGCGGCACATATTGACTTTCATGCCAAAATTATTGCACAAAAATATATTCAGCGGGAATTAATACGTGTAACTTCCGATATTCAATCGCAGGCTTTTGACGACAGCACCGATGTTGCTGATTTATTGGATAAAGCGCAGCAGGAGGTATTTGATATTGCTGAGGGAAACATTAAGAAAGAGTCGGCACATATACGCCCCATTGCCGATGAGGTGATCAACCAGATTTTAGAGGCAGGGAAACGCCCCGATGGACTGAGTGGTGTTCCTTCCGGATTTACTGCGTTAGATAAAATTACTTCAGGATGGCAGAAATCCGATTTAATTATTATTGCGGCACGTCCATCGATGGGAAAAACGGCTTTTGTGTTATCCATGACCCGAAATATGGCAGTTAAATTTAAAGCACCCATAGCTGTATTCTCTTTGGAGATGGGAGGCGATCAGTTGGTAAAGCGTATGATTTCCAGTGAAACAGAACTGGGGTCGGAAAAATTAAGAAACGGACGATTAGAACCTTACGAATGGGAGCAGTTGCACAGTAAAATAAAAGATTTAATAGAAGCTCCTATTTATGTGGACGATACGCCTGGATTATCCATTTATGAACTGCGTGCAAAGTGCCGGCGATTAAAAGCGAAGTTTGATATAGGCTGTGTAATTATAGACTATTTACAGTTGATGACAGCCGGTTCCGATATGCGGGGAAATCGAGAGCAGGAGGTAAGTTTAATATCGCGGCAGCTAAAAATAATTGCCAAGGAATTAAATATTCCTGTTATTGCACTATCCCAGTTAAACCGGGGAGTGGAACAGCGTACCGGCGATGCTAAAAAACCAATGCTTTCCGACCTGCGTGAATCTGGGGCAATTGAGCAGGATGCCGATATGGTGCTGTTTATTCACCGTCCCGAAAGGTATGGAATAGAAGTTGATGCCGATGGTAATTCACTAAAAGGAATAGCCGATATTATTATTGCCAAGCACAGAAATGGTGCGGTGGGCGAAATACAGCTACGATTTAAAAACAGTTTGGCTCAATTCCAGGACTTGGAAGATGAAGACCAAAATTTTGGAGGTATATCTCCTCAACAAGTACAAGTATTAGGATCGAAAATAGGAACAATGAACAACGATATCGATGGTGGATTCTCTGATCCCTCGGCAGGTTTGGCCGGAGAATCAGACTTCGATGAAGCCCCTCCGTTTTAAGAGATATTATTTAAAGAACAGCTGCTTAAAATTGTAAAATTTATGAATAAAGGATTGAATAAAATAATATTTGTAATATCTATAGTTGTTCTTTGCATATTAATTTGTTTGGAAAAAATATTTACTATAAATATCGATATGCAAGTCTATCTGATTACTATTATGGTATCAATTGTTTCATTAGGGAATATAGTTGTAAATATTCTTAGAGAAAGAAAAGAGCAACGTAAATAATATTACATCAGCAACTCTCTACAATCAAGTATTTTTAAGAAATGAAAAAAATAATATTATATATAGCATTACTATTGTTTACAGGTAAGGTTTTTGCTGCAAACATTCTTATCCCCATGGACGATAGCCAAAAAAATCATTTAAAAGCGTATGGTATCGCTTATTTTACGCTGGAAAAAGGATATAATATTCATTGGTTGTTGAATTATAAAGGCGGTTCTTTTTTACTACCGGCACAGCAAAGTATCGAAAAAGAATGTAAAGTTAGAGGGGTAAGCTATAAAGTGTTAAGTGGGGCTGCTGTGTCACAAATGATGAACGAAATTGCTACTCCAGAGGTAAATATGGACGCAGTAAAATTGGAGAAACTCCCACATATTGCAGTCTATTCGCCCAAAGGTAAAAAGCCGTGGGACGATGCTGTAACCTTAGCCTTGACTTATGCCGAGATTCCTTATGATGTGGTATACGATAAAGAGGTAATGGAAAACAAACTGAAGGATTATGATTGGCTGCACTTGCATCACGAAGATTTTACCGGACAGTTTGGGAAGTTTTACAATGGATACAGACATATGCCCTGGTATAAAAAAGGGGTGGCAGAAAATATGCAAATGGCAAAGCAGTTTGGATTTTCAAAAGTGTCGCAATTAAAGAGAGCTGTGGTTTTAAAAATGCGGGAATTTGTTCGTAACGGTGGTTTTTTGTTTGCTATGTGTTCGGCAACTGATACATTTGACATCTGTTTGGCTGCCACCGATACCGATATTTGCAGTGCTCCTTTCGATGGCGATGCAATGGCTCCTGATGCTCAGGAAAAGCTTAATTTTAACAATACTTTTGCATTCAAAGATTTTACCCTTGAGAAAAACTATGCGGTTTATGAATATTCCGATATTGATGTAACCACTACCAGAAAGATTCCCCGAAGCAACGATTATTTTACGCTGTTTGAATTTTCGGCAAAGTGGGATCCTGTTCCAACTATGCTGTGCCAGAATCATAAAAATATGATAAAAGGATTTATGGGACAGACCACTGCTTTTAGAAAAAAATTAATAAAATCGGAGGTTTTAATTCTTGGCGAAAATAAATCTGCGGGAGAGGCCCGCTATATTCATGGTACATTTGGCAAGGGAACCTGGACTTTTTACGGGGGACACGATCCCGAAGATTATCAGCATTTGGTTGGTGATCTTCCCACCGATTTAAGTTTGAAAAAGAATTCGGCAGGATACCGCCTGATTTTGAATAATGTGCTGTTTCCGGCCGCTAAAAAGAAAAAACGCAAAACTTAATGTGTTAGTGTGCAAATCTGACAATTAGTTGATGTGTAAATGTCATAATAAAAAATTCAACGAAATAAAATCATAAAACAATGAGTACGTTTAAAATAAGAGGAGGAAAACCTTTAAAAGGTGAGGTAACTCCACAGGGAGCAAAAAATGAAGCATTGCAAATATTATGTGCTGTCTTGCTAACCCAAGAAGAGGTAATTATTCATAACGTTCCTAATATATTAGATGTAAATAAACTAATTGAATTATTGCAATCGCTTGGCGTAAAAGTTTCGCAAATTGCAAAGAACAGTTATACGTTTCAGGCGGAAAACATCGACCTTGATTATTTGAATTCACCCGAATTTGCAAAGAAAGGTGCGGCTTTGCGGGGGTCGATTATGTTAATAGGTCCTCTGTTGGCTCGTTTCGGAAAAGGATATATTCCTCGTCCGGGAGGCGATAAAATTGGTCGCCGCCGATTGGATACGCACTTCTTGGGATTTGAAAAGTTAGGGGCAAAATTTGAATTTAATGCTGAAGAAAATTTTTATCGTGTTGAGGGCGGTAATCTGAAGGGGTGTTATATGTTGCTCGATGAAGCATCGGTAACGGGAACGGCTAATATTATAATGGCTGCCGTTATGGCAAAGGGAACTACCACCATTTATAATGCAGCTTGCGAGCCTTACATTCAGCAATTGTGCAGAATGTTAATTAGCATGGGTGCAAAGATAAAAGGCGTAGGTTCTAACTTGCTTTCCATTACCGGAGTAAAAGAACTGCATGGTTGCGAACACCGAATTTTACCCGATATGATCGAGATTGGTAGTTTTATTGGTTTGGCTGCAATGACAAAATCAGAAATTACCATTAAAAATGTGGCATATAAAGAGTTGGGAATGATTCCCGATGCCTTTAAACGACTCGGTATAAAAATGGAACTTCGCGGCGATGATATTTATATTCCCAAACAAGAAAATTATACCATCGAAAGTTTTATCGATGGCTCTATAATGACCATTGCCGATGCTCCGTGGCCGGGATTAACTCCCGATTTATTGAGTGTTTTTTTGGTGGTAGCAACGCAGGCAAAAGGCAGTGTGTTGATACATCAAAAAATGTTTGAAAGTCGATTGTTTTTTACCGATAAGTTGATTGATATGGGGGCTCAGATCATTCTTTGTGATCCCCATAGGGCAACTGTAATCGGATTAAACCACGAACAACAACTGCGCGGAACGGTAATGGTTTCTCCTGATATTCGTGCCGGAGTGGCTCTGCTAATTGCAGCTCTGTCGGCAAAAGGCACAAGCACCATTCATAATATCGATCAAATTGACAGAGGTTACGAAAATATCGACTTAAGGTTAAAAGCATTGGGTGCTGAAATTGAAAGAATTGTGGATTAAATGGAATTTATTATTTGGTTAAAAGTTCGAAGACTGAAGTCGGAAGAGCTAACCCCTAACCCCTAAAAAAACATGAAAAAAATAGGATTTGTATTACTACTTTTGCTGATAACATTAAACTTATCGGCACAAAAAAAAGGTTTTAAAGTAGGCGATAAATTGCCTGAAATTGCGGTAAAGTCACTAAAAAATAAAGTAGTAAAACTCAGCTCATTAAAAGGGAAGTTGGTGTTGGTTGATTTTTGGGCATCTTGGTGCGGATCTTGTCGGCGTGAGAATAAATTTGTAGTAAATGCTTACAACAAATATCATAATAAAAAATTTAAAAATGGAAAAGGGTTTACCGTGTATAGTTTTTCGTTAGATAATAATTATTCTCGATGGAAATCAGCCATAAAATCCGACAAATTGGCTTGGAAATACCATGTAAGTGAATTAAAAGGGTGGCGTTCAAAAACAGCCGTTAAGTTTGGAGTAAGTTCTATTCCTTCCAACTTTTTAATTGATGGGAAAGGTGTTATTATTGCAAAAAATGTAAGGGGAAAAAAATTGGAGTTGTTACTGCAGTATTATCAAGAAAAATGAAATAGAGGAAAATATTCTATTCTGTTGTTAAGAAAAGTTCTATTTCATCTGTATTATACCCTTTATTTTTTATCCAGCTTAGAGCATTATTTTTGTCAGTAAATACTTTGTCGGTAAAATTAGCATTTTTAAGATAGAAGAACTTGGCAAACTGATACTTATAGGAGTAGAAATTATTGAGAAATATTAGAGCAAGATATTTAAGGTTGACTTTTTCTGAAAAATCAGTTATGGCTTTATTGATTCTTTTTGCTGTTTTAGGTTCTGATAAAATTGTTTCCGATAAATCACAATAGGCTATAAACCCCTTACCACTATTTTCTTTAGAGAATTTTGTTAAAGTATTAAAAAAAACGGGTAGGTCTTCCATTGTTTGAAATCCGAATATTTTCAAATATAAAATGTTATTAAATTGAATGGCTAGGAAATGTTTGTTATCTAGAAATAATTTCATTTTGGATATTTTATTTGGATTTTTGTTTTGAATTATGTAATGTTAAAGATATAGGAAGTTGCAGTGTGAATTACCATCAGCAAGCAGGCGAAAGTATAGAAAATATTAAACTAAAAGTTTGTTTTTTGACGAATGATTATCTTTACGGGACTAAGCATTTATATTTCTAATGAAAATTTGCAGAGGAGTATTGAAGCTACTATGGAGACTCAGATTGAAAATAATGAAAAAAATACAGTAATAAAATGTATCTTTGTGCCAAAATGTCGCAAAAAAATAAAATGGCAAAGAAATTGTAATGTGTGGCAGCAAGAATTAATGGCATAAAATGTCATTATTTTTTTGAATTTAAAAATCAGTAAATTTGAAATAAAATGACTAAGAAGAATAAAAAAAATAAAAAGGAAGATATTCAGAATCAGGAAGTAACTCAGGAGCGGGAATCGATTCAAGATCAGGAGGTTGAGGCGACTGAAGAGCAGGTTGAAGAAGAAAATGCTGAAGAACAGCAGGAACCTGTTGATAAAGTAGAAGAATTGGGGGTGAAATTGCAGGAGATGAACGATAAATACTTGCGATTAACTGCCGAATTCGATAACTATCGCCGTCGTACTTTAAAAGAGAAAATGGAGCTGACAAAAACTGCAGGAGAGAATATTCTGATTAAGATTTTACCTGTAATGGATAATTTTGAACGTGCATTGCAGTCCATTGATAAATCGGATGATGTTGCAGCGCTGAAAGAAGGCGTACTGCTTATCTATAATAACTTTAAAGAGTTTATGAAGCAGAACGGCGTAACCGAAATAGATGCTGTGAATCAGGAGTTTGATACCGATCTGCATGAGGCTGTAACTAAAATACCTGCCCCTGAAGAGGATATGAAAGGTAAAGTTGTTGATTGCATTGAAAAAGGATATAAGTTAAACGATAAAGTAATGCGGTTCTCTAAGGTAGTTGTGGGAGAATAAATAGAAACAGAGTATTCTATTTTTGCAGTTAAGAAAAAAACAAAAATATGTCGAAAAGAGATTATTATGAGGTGCTGGGCGTAGATAAAACAGCTACCGATGTAGAATTAAAAAAAGCTTATCGTAAAAAAGCCATAAAATATCACCCTGATAAAAACCCGGGAGATAAAGAAGCGGAAGAAAAATTTAAAGAGGCTGCAGAGGCTTACGAAGTATTGAGTAATGCCGAAAAGCGTCAGCGTTACGACCAATTTGGTCATGCCGGCGTAGGCGGTGCTGCCGGCGGCGGTTTTGGCGGCGGAATGAATATGGAAGATATCTTTTCGCACTTTGGTGATATTTTCGGCGGTGGATCGTTCTTTGGCGGCGGTTTTGGCGGTGGACGAAGTTCCCGTACGGTCAATCGAGGCAGCAATTTGCGGGTGAAAGTAAAATTGACTTTGAAAGAAATTGCCGAAGGGGTCGAGAAAAAGATAAAGGTAAAAAAATATGTAGCTTGTAAAACCTGTGGTGGTTCGGGAGCTAAAGATGGTGCTTATTCTACTTGTTCTACTTGTAATGGTTCTGGACAGGTTACCCGTGTGCAGAATACCATATTAGGACAGATGCAGACCGCATCAACCTGCCCCAATTGTGGTGGTGAGGGTAAAATTATTACCGATAAATGTACATCCTGTCACGGCGAGGGAATTACCCACGATGAGGAAGTGATTTCTTTGAATATTCCTGCCGGAGTAGCCGATGGAATGCAGCTTTCGGTCAGCGGTAAAGGAAATGCTGCCCGTCGGGGAGGAATTAACGGCGATTTGTTAATTCTTATTCAGGAAGAAGAGCATCCCGAGTTGGTACGCGATGGCAACGATCTGCTGTATAATCTGTTTATTGGTATGCCCGATGCAGTTTTGGGAACGGCAGTTGAAATTCCAACCATAGATGGAAAAGTAAAAGTGAAGATTGACGGAGGAACACAAAGTGGTAAAATATTACGTTTGCGCGGTAAAGGACTACCTGATATTAACGGATACGGCAAAGGTGATTTGCTGGTGAAAATAAATGTATGGACTCCTGCAAATATCACAAAAGAAGAACGTAAGCTGATGGAGAAACTTCAAAAATCAGAATCGTTTGAGCCAAAACCTCAGGCTCACGAGAAAAGTTTCTTCAGCAGGATGAAAAGTTTTTTTGAATAGTAAATTTTCGAGATAATTGTATAGACCTCATGGATTTTGAATCTGTGAGGTCTTTTTTTAGGACACTATCCCCCAAAGTGTGTAAGTTCTACAAACAGGGTTCAAGTTTTATACTTGAATTCTGTTTTCAAAAATAGTTAAAAATTGATTTAGAATC
>PDWJ01003813.1_pt1 | contig 24246 bp, 15 predicted proteins | sample 1430881 | NCBI WGS metagenome assembly PDWJ01 (sample SAMN01162460, study PRJNA174530) | Oral metagenome, whole genome shotgun sequencing project. | biome: Marine environment; feature: Marine mammal; material: Swab sample of the gingival sulcus; isolation source: swab sample of gingival sulcus...
AAAGGGGGCTCGGTCAAGTTGTAGAAAAGTAAAGCCGTGTTTCGGACTTTCTGCGGTGAGCAGGACGGCCGCCATCCCTCCCTGACCTTCAAGGAGACCGGGGGAAAAATGCGCTACCCCCTGATGATCGGTTATGGCGGCTGCCAGCAGCTTGTTGTTACGGGCATAGAGGGAAAGATCAAGACCCCCGACAGGTAAGGCACTGGCAAGACTACGGGCAACAACCGTCATGCCGTTGCTCCCTTTATAGGTGGTCAGGCCGACATCGGTCACAACCAGCCATTGACTTGAGCGGTTCTCCCATCTCCCAGGCTCTTGAGCACCGTCATCAGCAACAAGGACATAGAGACCGGGGGTATCTGTAATACTCTTCGGCAGCACTACTGCACTGGTGTGGGTACTGTCCTCTGGTGCTTCAATTGCAGTGCTTCCTTGCCAGACTTTTTCTCCTATAGAATTGCGTAGTTTATCGAGGTTGTACTGATCAAGCTTTTGCCGAAACTTTGAGCGCACAAACTCGCTGAGGATATTGCGTTCATAGATACGATACAGCTGTAATGCGACCTTGTTCACGTTGACAGAATGGAGTCCGATGCTGGATGGGGAAGACATGGGTAATACATAGGCATTCTGTTCGAACCAGAGAGCAGGTGTCAGATGGCCTGTCTCGATGGTCACCTGTTTGCTCTCCTGGAGGGTTCCTGTCCCTGCAGGCAGTCCTTTACGAAGAGTGAGCACATACTGTGTTCCATAGGCTGCTCCAGCGACGCATATTTCCCTGCCCCTGACTGAAAAATCTGCCTGTACTTTCGGAGCTATCCGAATGTAATCTTCATAGTGCACGTTGCCATCGTCCAGGAGTCGTTTATTAAACTGAAGACAGAGAGAAGGCAGTTGTCCTTCGTTCCTGGTGAAAGCATGGTTGAGCTTGAATGCAGGTTGCTGTCCTTGTAAGGCGATGATTTTTTTCTGGATGCTTGCCGTAGTATCTATTTCCAAAAGAGCCTTATAGGCAGTCAGCGCGGCCGGATCCCAATTATTCCGGTACGTCCTTCTCTTTTCAAGGCTTTGGCCGAGCTGGAGCAAGGTGGTTTTTTGCTGCTCAATAGTATCTGGATTGAGAGAGGCAAGATACAAGGCCCTGCTTGCCTCACCCCACTGACCGGCACAGACAGCGGCCCTGGCCAGGTGGAGCCAGTCCGCAGTATTGAGCTGCGCCTGATAGCGGACAGATTGCTTGTAGAGCTTCAGCGCTGTAGAGCAGTCTTTTTCCTCCATCATCATGTCGGCAGCTGTCCGCATGATTTTGGCTTGTCTGGGCTTCGGGGAGGCCTCCTGTGTTGTACTGATTCTTTTCGAATAGCCTGCCGCCTCTTTTGCGAGATCTGCCCATTCTTTTGACTCCACAGAAGCCGTGAAGAAAAACAAAAAAATGAAGAGTGTCGTCAGTACTCCAGATAAATGTTTCAGCATGTGAAGTGCGCTCCCAACCGGTTTAATAACGAAAGTGAGTTCTTAACAGAAATGGAAAAACAATGTGCCAGGGGAAAGCGATCCTGGCAGGGATGAGTAAAAGAAAAGATTCGGTACCATAACTATATTATATCTACTCCATTTGATCAACTGGTGATGGAGGAAGCGAGAAGCTGCCATCTTTCAGCATTACAGAATTGACGGCGGTGGGACTCTAATGTTAGAGACACTAATTATACAACTCTTTATTCGTTCTGTTTTTGAATAAAAAAGGTACTAGTGTCCTGTCAACGCTGCTCTGTCGTATCCTGCTTGTCTTTTTCAGCCCTTATGCAGCCTTGCCCTGGGTCACATAGCACTACTATGCAACGCAGGTACCCGAATCCGGGCAGCCTGAAAACAGCTGCAGACGTAAAGCAGGTAAAATAAAGAGGTTGCATGTTCTGCAAGGAGTTACAGGTGCTCATTAACAGGAGAAAATAGTATGAACAAAACCATTTTTTTTGCCTTCCGTGGAGATCCGCTCTGCTTTATGCATGTATTGCTCAACAGTCTTGATATGGCAGATAAAAATATGGGAGGGAAAATTGTTCTGGAAGGTGAATCTGTCAAACTGGTCAGTGAGATGGCGCAACCAGGCCATTTCCTTAATAGCTTGTATCTCAAGACCAGAGAACAAGACTTAATTGTCGGTGCCTGCCGGGCCTGTTCCAGTAAGCTGAAAGTGGTTGAGGCAGTAAAAAGGGAAGGCATTCCACTGATCGGTGACATCTCAGGGCACCCGGCAATGTCGGAATATATTGACCAGGGCTATACTGTTTTAACCTTTTAGCCCGGATTTCTCGTGAACATTGTGTCTGATTTGAAAAGAAACAGATAAACACAGATGTAGGTGATGTCCGTAAGCAGTCTCAGCTTGTACCAAAATGTTCACCAGAGGTCAGCCCAGGCGGCACCATCTTCGGCAGTATCCTGGCAACACATATACAAAGGTATAATGAGTTACCAGAAACTACCGAATCTGGCACCGCCTGAGCTGATGAGAAATCCGGGTTAGGCCAGATGTAACGTCACCAATAACGGGGTCTGTGTTTCCCCGTTATTCTCTGTTTCCGACGTGTAACTGCTCCCAGTTCACCCATTTTTGGGCGATCACGACAGGCCGCACAGGGTGACTATGGCTGTAAATCGCGCTTGCTCAAAACTGGGCAGGGTGAAAGCTGTTACTGCCTAAAGCAGGTGAAACCAGGGTGGTACATGCCCTGTGAGCAGGTACACATTGTATTGAAAGTTGACAATGCTTACTGATTTTACAGAACAAGAGTGCCTTGAAGCGATTAAAGCATCGCAGCTTTTTCATGCAACCGTAGCGAATGTGATGGAGCTAAGGGTTGATGATTATGATTTTTTTATTTGTACGGCCATCCATAGTGGCCATCAGTTGCGGGAACAATTGGCAGAGAACTGCCTGCTCTCTGAAAGCGAGCGGCTCTTTGAAGAGGATCCCTTTACCGATGAGATCATTGCCCCCATGCCGATATCGGTAGCTGCTCTTTGCTCAAGGTATGAGTTTGATCTGAATCGAAGCCCCGAAAAATGCATCTATGAGAAGGCCTGGGGGAAACAGGTCTGGAAACAACCTTTAACTGCCAGGGCACGACAACTATCCCTTCAAAAACACGCTCTCTTTTACCGAATCATGGGAGCTCTGACGGCAAAGATTGAGTCGCTGCACGGCAAGTGCCTGATCTACGATATTCATTCCTATAATTATCGCAGAGTGGGTGCTGACGCGCCAACTTTTAATATTGGAACCCATCAACTAAATACCCGCCGCTGGGATCGTGTCATTGACCACTGGGTCAAAAATCTTGGAAAAATAAAATTGTCAGATATCGATGTCAGGTCCGCAGAAAATGAAGTGTTTTCGGGAAAAGGATACCTGGCCACGTTCGTCTGCAAGTATCACCACAATTCTCTGGTATTGCCAACGGAAATCAAAAAGATTTTCATGGACGAGGACACAGGGAAGATCTATCCGCTGGTGCTGAATAAGCTGAAAAGCGAATTAAAAGAGGCGATTCTGGCCAGCGCCATTTATTTTCAAAGTGTAACGGCCTCAGAGCACTCATCTTCGGGGGGCGCGACTGACCGCGCAGAAAGGCCGTAACTTTCTGTAATCTCATCGCAAAACCATGTTTCAGTGGCAGAGGATCAGGGCTGAAACCGGCATGGGATTCAGCAGACGTCTTTCTTGTCAGAATCGGCTCCCAGCCAAGCTGAAAAACACGTGTACACTGTTACCAGGCACCTTTTTTTGCGGGATATTTTCATTTTACAAAGCCATACAATTTTCTATAATTGAATAAGGTTCATATGAAAAAAATAAGGCAGCAGACAAGAAACAATAGATCGCAATTACGAGATTTTTCAGTTGAATACATGTTCAACACAATAAATCAGGTGAGAGGTAACGCCTCATGAAACTCAGGCTCACGGCAAAACTATTGCTCCCGTTAATCTTTATTGTGGTTTCAGGATTATCTGTATCCATTCTGGTTGCTTATTTTTCGGCGAAAAACGGTCTTGAAAAAGCGGTTGAACAACAGATAGTCAGCGTATCAAATTCGTTATCCTTAAAAATACGCACCTGGCTTGAACGAAACAAGATTGATATTGAAACATGGTCCAGAATGGACGCTGCTGTCAAGTCTCTGACTGCGACTGATCCGACCGCTCACAGGGTGGCAATCAGTAATAAGATGAAACAGTATATTGATGAATATAAGATTTTCAGTGGAATGCGTATCACTGATGATAAAGGGCTTGTTATTGCCTCTTCTCATTCACAGAATATAAACAAGGTAAATGTAAGTACGCGCGATTATTTTAAACAATCCATCAAGGGTAAGGTGTATATCTCCGAGCCTCTGGCAAGCAAAACAACCGGCAAACCGATCATTGTTATCTCTGCCCCTGTCAAAGATTTAGCTGTTGTGAAGGGGGTTGTGTATGCTGTCATAGACCTGGGCGCATTTACCAGGGCACACTTTGATACTGTAAAAATAGGGAAGACCGGATTTGTCTCTTTATTAAATAAAAATGGTTTGGTCCTGGCGTACCCCCCCGATGAAAAGGAAATAATGAAGCTTGACGTGAAACAGTTTGAGTTCGGTCAAAAAATCCTCGAGATGGGTAATGGTGTCATTGCCTACGAATTTAGCGGAATTAAAAAGTTTGTTGGTTTTTGCCAGGATCATCTTACTGGATGGTATACGGTAACCGTGGTTCCCTGTTCTGAAATGTTTCAGACCGCGTTAAAATTGCGAAACCATCTTCTTGTGATCGGTGCAGGAATCACCTTGTTGTTAACACTTACAATTATTTTCATCGTTTCACGATTTGTCATTACCCCCCTTAACATCTTTTTTAAGGGCCTGACAGATTTTTTCCAGTTTCTCAATCGCAAGAGAGCTGATGTGCAGCCAATCAAGCTGTCGTCAGGTGATGAGATAGGTCAGATGGCATCAGTAATCAATGAAAACATGGTGAAGACCAGAAATCTATTAGTGCATAATAACAAAATCGCAGAGCAAAATATGCAAACCCTTGCAGAGGTGGAATCTGTCGTAGAACATGTTCAGCATGGTTTTTACCATCTGCAGATGAAATCGTTCACAGAACAAAAGGATTTTGAACTTCTGGTGAAAAATTTCAACCGCCTGCTTGCAAGCACCAGAGAGCAATTTGATAATATCTCCAAGGCGATCTTGTCTTTTTCTGAGTCAAATTTTACCATTCAACTTGAGACAGGGCATACTTCAGGGAGTATGGGCGGAGTGATCTCTTCCATAAACACTCTGGGCATTTCCATTTCAGAGCTGATGTCCTTTGTGTTCAATATTGGTAACAGACTGGAGCAAAGCGCGGATCAGCTGAATACTGCCTCTGCTGAACTCAGGGATGCGTCGCTAAAGCAGTCAGAGTCGATCCGTGAATCATCGCTCTCCATTGAAAATATTTCACACAACATCAATATAACTCATGAAAAAGTTACCTCTTTGTTTGAAAAGACCCAGCTTATGCAAAACATCATAAGCACCATTTCAGATATTGCAGAACAGACTGATCTTCTGGCACTAAATGCCACAATAGAGGCGGCACGGGCAGGAGAGCATGGCAAGGGGTTTGCTGTGGTCTCGCAGGAGGTGAAAGCCCTTGCTCTGCAAACGAAAGAGGCCCTCAGCGAAATCGACGAAACTATTAACATGATTGTTGAAACGGTGAACGAGGTTACTGAAAGTGCTGGTGAACAACAGAAAATGGTTGCTGATTTGAGCCGAAATTCCGAAGAGGTCGCTACCATTAACACCCTCAATAATGCCATTGGTGACCAGGTCAGCGCGTACTCAGAAGAAATAAAGTTTGAAATTGATTCCCTGGTTACAACCGCTAACCGGGCGAAAACCCTTGAAAGACCTACGGATCAAATCTGCGACATGGAGTTTGTTTTTGAAATAGCTGCCCTCAAGCTGGAAATGATTAACTACGTCTGCGAACTGACAGAAGCAATCTCCGCAAAAACCATTGCCGGGTCAACCATGAGGAAGTCTCCGTTTAGTGAGTGGGTCGCAAAAAATGGCCACCGAAGTTTTGCCAACACACCTGCCTGGGCAAAAACAGTTGTATTTTCGCAGAAGATGGATAGCAACATTACTAAAATTGTCGAAAATTGCAGCAAGGAAAATATCTGTTTTGAGGATGTCCTGGAACAGATTATGGAGATAGAGTCTCTGCAAAATCAGTTGTTTGATGCAGTCGACCGCATCAAAACAGAAGAATGCCAGAAACGGAAAGATTAACCTTGTACACTACCCCCTTGACATATCCGAGATAACAGTATCTACTCACAGGGCATGTAACACTCTGGTTTCACTTGCTTTACGTCTGTAACTGCTTTCAGCTCCCCCGGATTTGGGCAAGTGCGACTGGCAGCTATATCTCCTCTATGCAGCCAAATCCGGGTAACCTGGGAGCAGGTATATATTTATTCAATGGCATGAGTTCATATCTGCATGATCGTGGCTAAATGAAAATACTACACCATAATTTCAAAACAGAAGACCAGTTTCTCAAGGAACTGCACGACGCTCAGATACCATTGACGCATCCCCATATCCTGGTTCAGCTCTTTGACGGCCATGGCAATATTGAACATATCCCGCCCCTGCTTGTATTCATAAAAAAAATGCTGCCTCACTGCCTTCTCGTCGGGGCAACCACAGACGGCGGAATCCTGAATGACCAGGTACTGGAAGACAGGCTGTTAATTTCGGTGCTTTGCTTTGAAAAGACCACATTACAGATAGAAAAATCAAACCATCATTTCAGGGGTTCTTTTGACGAAGGTGTCTGTCTGGGCCGGAAGCTGCAAGGAAAAGATTTAAAGGCAGCACTTCTCTTTGGTGAAGGATTGTCTGTAAATGGTGAGGAACTGTTGGCAGGTTTTGAAAGTCAGGTGGGAGATATTGTTATTGCCGGAGGACTTGCCGCAGACAATTATTCCTTTTGTCAGACCTATCTGTTTTGTCAGGATGAAATTCTGGACAAGGGAGCAGTGGCCGTGGGGCTATACTCCGATACCCTGCGGGCAGAAACCAGGTGGGCCTTTGATTGTGATATTATAGGTGAAGAATTTATTGTAACGGAATCGGAAGGAAACATTGTCCGTAAAATAAATGAGATATCCCCTGAAGCCCTGTACACGAAATATCTGGGAATGCATATGGCGGCCACCCAGCTCATTCAAATCTGTGCACAAATTCCCATGGTGGTGACTCGGGATGGTGGTATCCTCGCCAGGGCGGCTGTGAAGCGTTATCCTGATGGCGTTATGGGCTTTGCCGGAAATCTTATGAAAGGAGAAAGAGTCAGACTCGGCATTGCGAATGTGGAAAAAATTCTGCGCAATAGCGTTGAAATCTATAATGAAATACACGGTCAATGGGATGTGATAAATATGTTTTCCTGCACTGGCAGAAAAGCAATCCTTGGAGACAGGCTGACCCAGGATATACAGTATTTCCCGGCGATTGCTCCGGTAGCCGGCTTTTTTTCCTATGGCGAATTTGTCAAGGGGAAAGGGGAAAAAGCCCAATTCTGCAATCATACCATGATGCTGCTCTTGTTGAGTGAATCAGAAAATTTTTCCACTTCCAGACCGTTGCGCCAGTTGGCAGGGGATATTGATCCCATGGAAACCATATCAAGATTGACAAGTGACCTCCTGGAAAGCGAAACAGGAAGGAAGCCGCTCAATCAGCTGCAGCAGGAGCAGCTTCTGCTGGTAGAGCACAAGAACAAAATCAAGGAACAGCTTCTCCTGGTAGAGTATAAAAACAAAATAATGGGAGAAATGCTCTACAAGGATTCTCTTACTGAACTCAGAAACAGAACCTTTCTGCTGCAGAACATTGAAGCCAAAGAAACCAGAGGGGTTATGCTCATTGATATTCGAAATTTTCATGCCATTAATGATGTGTACGGTGAGTCCGCAGGTAACCTGATTCTAAAGTCCTTTGCTGACTTTTTGACAAGACATGTCGAAGCTTCAAATATATACCGGCTCTCAGGAAACACCTTTGCCATTTTGAATATTTGTGACCGGCTTCCAGAGGAGTGCATGGCCCTGGCCAGAGAAATTGTCAGGAGTGTACAAACCGAAATTTTTTGTTTCAAAAAAGAGGATGCGATCCTGGAATGCGACATATCTGTGGCCATTGGTATATCCAACGAAGAGGGAGGGGAGAACCATCTGGAACATGCGGATATGGCGTTGAATTACGCGAAGAAAAATCACAAGAGTATCGTCATATACAGCGATGCCTTGAATATAAAGCAGGGGTACGAGAAGGATATAGCCATCGTAAAGATGGTAAAAAAAGCCCTGGATGATGACAGGGTTATACCATTTTTTCAGCCGGTATTTACAAAAGAGACGGTGTCCTATTACGAATCCCTTATCCGGATACTTGCAGAAGACGGCAGTATTTTATCTCCGCATCACTTTCTGAATGTAATCAAGCACACCACATATTACTCCTACCTTACCAGAAGAATGATCAAAAAATCCTTTGAGCTTTTCCAGCAACTGGACAACAGGCTTGCCATCAACCTCTCATCTCTGGATTTTTTAAATACAGGCACGGTGGAATATCTGTTTGGAATGATAGAAAAACATGACATGGGCAAAAAGCTCATCCTGGAAATTCTGGAAAGCGAGGTTTTTCAGGACTATGAAGCCACCATTGAGCAGATCAGACGATTCAGATCCCTGGGGGTCAAGATCGCCATTGATGATTTTGGCAGCGGCTATTCCAATTTTGTCCATTTAACCTTAATTGATCCGGATTATATAAAAATCGACGGCTCCCTGATTAAAAATATTGACACAGACCCAAAAAGCCTGGCAATTTGCAAGGCTATTATTGGGTTTGCCCGGGATTTGAAGATGGAAACCATTGCAGAGTTGATTCATTCCAAAGAGATATTCGACATCACAACCCGTCTGAAAGTGGATAAACACCAGGGATTTTATCTGGGAGAACCCAGAAGAGCTGAGGATTTGTTTCAGAATATTGTTGCAGCGTAACTACTCCAGGGTAACTCCTCACCGGGTGTGTAACGCTCTGATTGTACCTGCCTCAAACGTGTAACTGCTCTCAGGCTGCCCATATCTGGACAAGCACGATTGGCAGCTATAGCCCCTCTATGGATCACTCTTTCCCGCATACTCCTCTACACGAACGTCTCACTTCGCCTGCTTACCTGCGGGGAAGAGTGCCTGCACAATTCTGTTGCACCCGTGACCAGTTACACGCCAGAACCAGAGAATAACACTTAAGGTACAAACCCCGTGATTGCCTGCGCTCCAGGGCATGTACACCCTGGTTTCAATTGTTTCAATCGATTGCGCTGGTTAGCGAGATTCCCCCCTTCCGGAGCGGACAACCTTTCCCTGGCGAATTACCTGGGGGACGACCCGGTTTACGTCTTCAACCGGCACAGCAAAACCAATACCTGAGCTTCCGCCAGAAGGGCTATAGATAGCTGTATTGACGCCAATAATACGACCAGCACTATCCAGAAGGGGGCCGCCGGAGTTCCCCGGATTAATCGCGGCGTCTGTTTGAATGACATTATGAATAGTTCGTCCAGTTACAGCTTTTATTTCCCGTCCCAGAGCACTGACAATACCGGTGGTCAAGGTCTGGTCAAGACCAAAGGGGTTTCCTATGGCAAATACTTTCTGACCTACCTGCAGGCTGGATGACTCACCTATGGAGATAGGCTGAAGCTTTGCTGAGGGTGCTGATATCTGCAGCACTGCAAGGTCAAGGTCAGGAACTGCACCGACCAGCACCCCTTTCCAGGTGGTATGATCAGCAAGTGTTACCTCAAGACGATTTGCGTCCTGGATAACATGATAATTGGTGACAATGCGACCGCCGCTATCCCAGATAAACCCGGATCCGGTTCCCTGAGGTATTTCATAGATATTGAGGCTAAAAAGATTTCGTCGAAGTGCTATACTGGTGATGTATACCACTGACGGAGCAGACCTGCGAAAAATATCAATGGTGTTTTGTTCGTCTGCAGCCAGATTGCCCCTGGCCTGAATCTCCCGAGGTATGGCACCAGGATCGTTCAGCCCGGGCTGAAAGGTCTGAATGAGCAGCCAGATAACAACCGCTGCCAGGGCAAACCATAACAACCCGTTTTTCCTTTGCGTAGAGTTATGGAAAAAAAAAGGTCTTTTCATGTAACTATTCACTGGGTGTGTAACTCTCTGGTTTTACCTACCTCAAACGTGTAACTGCTCTCAGGCTGCCCATATCTGGACAAGCACGATTGGCAGCTATAGCCCCTTTATGCGGCGGGTCGAAGATGGACGAGCTCTAAGCAGTTACCTTTCCATTTCAAGATGTTTTTCATAACTGTAACAGAGTCTTGGCAACCATAAAAAACAGACTGATGCCAAGAACGTCTACCGCTGTGGTTATAAAAGGTCCGGTAGCCACAGCCGCGTCAATATTCAACCGTTTAAGGGCAATGGGAACCAGGGCACCGACCATGGCAGACATCGACATAACCACAAAAACAGAGATCCCGACCACCGCACCGAGCTGCATCTGGTCAAAAAAAGTGACAAAGGCTATGATTCCAAGAAGAAGGCCAAAAATCATGCCAAGGGCAAGGCCAACAATGGCCTCTTTAAAGACAATCTGGAAGAACTGCTGCATAGTGACTCGCCCTGTTGCCAGTCCACGCACAATAATGGTACTGGACTGGGTGGCGATATTGCCGCCCATCCCTGCTATAATAGGGATAAAAGAAGCAAGTGCCAGCACCTTGGTAAGTTCCTCTTCAAACGCACCAATAATAAACATTGCGCCGACGCCGCCAAACCAGGACGCAAGCAGCCAGGGGGCGCGGATGAGAATTTTCTGGTGAAGAGGCTTCAACAGGATTTCCTGATCCTTTCCGGCGCCTGCCATCTGCATAAAGTCTTCGTTGGCCTCTTCTCGCAAGACATCAATAACATCATCAACCGTGACGATGCCTACCATGGTGTAGGCAGCGTCAACCACCGGAACAGCCAGCATATTATATCGGGACACTATCTGGGCGACCTTTTCCTGGTCTGTATCAGTGGTGACGGAAATTACGTTGGTGTTCATGATATTTTTGAGTTTTCTGTGCATGGGATGGAGTATCAACTCCCGCAGGGAGAGAACCCCGGCCAGCTGCCCTTCATCACCGTGGGTAACATAGAGATAAAACACCATTTCCTTCTCTTCACTGCGTTTCTGAACCTTGGAAATTGCCTCTTCAATGGTAAGTTCTTCATCCAGATACATAAAGTCCGGCGACATAATCCCGCCGGCAGTATTGGGATCATACTTCAATAACTCTTCAACCTCATTGCGGTCTTGAAGCTCCATATGGGTACGAATCTCGACAGCCTTTTCATTGGGAAGAGCGTCAAGCAAATCGGCAGCGTCGTCTGAAGCCATCCTGGTAACAATATCAGCCATGAATTCTGGCGAAAGATCTTCGACCAGCTCAATCATGATCGGCTCGTCCAGTTCGCTTAAAAATTCGGCTGTCATCTCGGTTTGGGCCAGAATTTCAAAAATACTCTTTTGCTCGACAATACCAAGTGAACGATACACCCAGGCAAGATCAGCCGGATGGGTCTTGATGAGCAGTTTGCGGATATTTTCACTTGCTCCCCGACGATGCAGTCTGCTAAGGGTCTCGCGAAGAACTTTCCCTTCAACGCCGACCATTTCCCGCTTTGCTGTCTTTCTCATAACCTGTACCTCAAGGGATCACATCTTAAGGGCATCTTGTCGTGCATGGTTGCCTTTTTGCCCGGTCCCGGCATTATGCGCTTAAGTACCCCGCAGAACATCCTATATATTACCTGAGCTGTCCCGGCGATCATTTTTTTCGTACACCCTGGCCCTGGACAAAACTTCTCATTTTTCACAATACCCTTTAAAACATCCCGCTTTTTTGGGCCAAATAACATAAGAAATATCCTGATATCATGGTAATAACACCTGTTATTCTCAGCTGTTCTGCACGCATTTCCAAAAGCTTTGCCAGCCAGTGCTTCATCCCCTCAGGGGCGATTACGTATGGCAAACCTTCCAGAATAAAGACCAGGCCTACAAGGGTGATCAATGTTTTCATGCTTTCCTTTAACTGTAACTTCTCGCAGGAGATGTAACCATACGGTTTCACTTGATTTGCGTTCGATTTTACTTCCAGGCCGGCTCAGATCTGGGCAAGCGAGACTGGCTGCTAAAAGCCAGGATTGCTCGTCTATGCAGCCAATCCTGTTGCGATCAATCCCTCTCTTTAACAGAAGAAAACAAGTGCTGCAATCCCCATAAACATATTGACAACGGTCACCTGGAAATTGTAATGATAACTCCTCACAGAACATGTACCGCTCTGGTTTCACTTGCTTTACATCTATACCTGCTTTCATCTCGTCCGGTTTTGGGCAAGCGCGTTTGGCTGCTATAACCTGCTGCCACTCGTGATCGTCCCAAGACAGGTGGGCTGGAAGCTGTTACGTGTAACGAAAAGTTGACCAGACAATGAGCTTCGACAGCTATTACCTCTAAACGTTGCAGAAGCTGGAGCAACAGTTCTCACCAGACAAAAGACCATGACACAACCAACAGCAACATACGCCAAGGCAGGCGTAGACATTGACAAGGGCAATCTTGTCGTCTCAAAAATCAAAGATATCGTCGCTGGCACGCACCGTCGTGGAGTTCTCAGTGATATCGGCGGGTTTTCAGGATTGTTCGCCATCGGTAATGAGGATTACGAAAACCCGGTACTGATTTCTTCCACTGATGGCGTCGGCACCAAGATAACCGTTGCCAGGCTTTGCGGAAAGCACGACACGATCGGCATTGATCTGGTCGCCATGTGTGCTAACGACATTATTGTAAGCGGAGCCAAGCCGCTTTTCTTTCTTGATTATTTTTCCACAGGTCACCTTGACATTGAGGTGGCGACCGAAGTTGTCAAGGGCATTGCCAAAGGGTGCAAGCTCGCCCAGTGCTCCCTCATTGGCGGCGAAACAGCAGAGATGCCCGGTTTGTACCAACCCGGCGACTATGACCTGGCTGGATTTGTTGTAGGTATAGGCGAGCGGAACGCTATTATTGATGGCAGCGATATCAGGGTAGGTAACAAAATAATCGGCCTGGCCTCCTCAGGGTTGCACTCCAATGGGTACTCTCTGGTTCGTCACGTCCTTTTTGATGTGCTCGGTCTGGGAGTCAATGACGAGGTCAGGGAGCTTGGCTGCACTGTTGGCGATGAATTACTCCGGCCTACCCGAATTTACGTGGACAGCATAACTACCATGTTGCGCCGGTTTCCAATAAACGGCCTGGTACATATCACTGGCGGCGGTTTTATTGATAATATTCCACGAATTTTACCAACTGGTTGTGATGCAGTAATCTCCCCTGGAACCTGGCCTGTTCTTCCTGTTTTCGACTACCTGGCAGACAAGGGAAACATCAGGAAACAGGAAATGTACCACACGTTTAACATGGGCATCGGCATGATGGCTATTGTTGCAGAAGAGCACGTCGAGGATATCCTGCTTCAGTTCCAGGCCTTGGGAGAAAAACCATATCTTATCGGTGAAATTGTCACCCTTGCCGGAGAGGGAGAGGGAAAAAATGTATGGATAAAAGGAGTCGTTGACGACTGATTAGTATTTCTCCTGACCTTTTGTCGAGACAGGAGTCCGGTCTTCTTTAAAAATGCCTGTTCAAAGGCCATGTATCTGTAACTGATCACGGGCCCTTCATCTTTGCCCGATCACTCTTTCCCGCATACTCTTGTACACGAACATCTCACTTCGCTTGCTTACCTGCTCAAAAGAGTGCCTGCGCAATGTTGTTGTCCCCATGACCAGTTACAGGTCAGAAGCAGAGAATAACGCTTAAAGTACAGCAGACCACGTGATTGGTTACATGTATCTTCCTCTGAACCGGCACATCAAGACAAAATGTATGAGATGGAGACTACCTGTTTTCTTCTTCCCCGCAGTCAGCCTCTCCCCCCTGCAGCTTGTACAGGCCATGGGATAATGCTGGCAGGACGGCTTCCAGGTTTTCTCTTGCGGCCTTACGGCTCCCTGGCAGGTTAATAATCAGGCTGTGTCTGCGTACCCCTGCTATCCCTCGTGACCATACCGCCTGCACTGTCTTTTGGAGGCTGGCAGCACGCATGGCTTCACTGATTCCGGGCACCTCCCTGTCAATTACCTTTCTGGTCGCTTCCGGGGTCTGATCACTGGGCGACACACCCGTGCCGCCCGTTGTCACAATCAGATCAAGTTGAAGGGTATCAACCAGTTCCACCAGCTTTTCTTCAATCATACTCTGTGTATCAGGCAGCACCTGATATTCACGGACAACAAAACCCGCCTGCTCAAGCATACCACAGAGCATTTTCCCGCTGGTATCTATACGTTCACCCCGAGCGCCTTTATCACTCAAGGTCAGGACACCGCAGGTAAACCGCTGCGTAACGGCTCCCGCATCACCCATTTTCAGGCAATCGCAATCTCGAATGACAACCGCATAGAAAAGCAGCTACAGACGCAAAGCACGTGAAACCAGGGTGGTTCATACCCTGTGAGCAGTTACCCTGTTGCCCGGATTCCACTGACCTTATTCCCCTTCCTTTTTATGCTCGGCAATGATCTTTTCGGCTATGCTGGCAGGAACTTCTTCATAATGTGAGAATTTCACCAAAAACGTTCCCTGCCCTCCTGTCATCGAGGTAAGGTCAAGCGCGTACAACAAGATTTCCGACTGGGGAACATGGGCGTTAATGACCTCATACCGACTTGTGGAGTCCATGCCAAGCACCTTGCCGCGCCGACTATTCAAATCGCCCATGACATCACCGACAAATTCCTTGTTCACCCGAACCTCAAGCTCCATGATTGGTTCCAGCAGGACTGGCTGAGCTTCCATTACCCCTTTCTTAAAGGCAAGCGATCCAGCTACCTTAAAGGCCATTTCAGAAGAATCAACGGAGTGATATGAACCGTCGATCAGGTTTACCTTCAGATCAACAAACGGATACCCGGCAATAACCCCCTTTTCCATGGCCTCCAGGATACCTTTTTCTACTGCCGGCCTGTATTGCTGCGGGATAACCCCCCCGACAATGGAATCAATAAACTCAAAATGCTCACCGCGGGCAAGGGGAGACAACTCAACCGTACAATCACCAAACTGGCCGCGCCCACCCGATTGTTTTTTATGCTTGCCCTGTACAGTTGTGCTGCCTTTAAGGGTTTCCCTATATGGCACCTTCGGGGTACGCAGCTCCATTTCCACGCTGAATTTTCGTTTGAGCTTCTCGCCAATTACTTCAAGATGCACCTGTCCCACCCCGGAAAGCAGTACCTCATGGGTCTGTTGTTCTCTGCTCAGGCTCAAGGTCAGGTCTTCATCGAGCAGTTTGGTAATGGAAGCAAACAGCTTTTCTTCATCACCCTTCCTGGCGTTGACAGCATAAGAAATGACTGAAGGAAGAGGCTCTGGCTGCTCTATAATCAGAGGATCGCTTTCTGCGCACAGCGTATCTCCGGTAACCGTTTCCTTTAATTTAGCCACAGCAACAATCATGCCGGGAATGGCCTTGTCTACTGGCTTTTGCTCTTTACCTTCCATGATATAAAGCTGACCAAAACGCTCATTGCTTTCTTTGTTGGCATTATAAAAATTGTCCCCCTGAAGAGTGCCGGAAAAGATACGGAAAATAGTAAGCCTTCCTGCAAAAGGATCAGCCATGGTCTTGAATACCAAAGCAGAAAATGGCGCATCAACAGAGGCATTGCGCTCTACGATATCGTCACTGGACACCTTGACCCCTGCAATTGGCGGACGTTTATCCGGAGAAGGTAAAAGATCGACGACTGCATCCAGTACAAGAGCAGAGCCTTTATTCAAAAGCGGCGCGCAAGCCAGAACTGGTGCAACCTGGGCTGTTTGCACTGCCCTGGCAAGCCCTGCTTTTAATTGTTCTTCAGTCAGCTCCCCTTCTTCAAGAAAGGTCTCCAGAAGATCGTCATCTGTTTCTGCAACATACTCCATCAGGCTTTCCCGGAGTGTCTCTGCTTCATCGACCATATCGGCAGGAATATCTGCTGGTTTTGCCTTGCCTGCCTCATCAAACATCATGGCCTTCTTTTCCATAATGTCGACTATGCCGCTGAAGGAATCTTCAGAACCTATGGGCAGATGAAGAATGACCGGGTTCAACTTAAAAGATGCACGAAGCTCATCCACGGTTTTTTGAAAATTTGCGCGCTCCCGATCCATTTTTGTTATGCAAATAAGGCGCGGCAGTTTTTTTTCTTCTATAATATCAACTAGTTTCTCTGTTTGCGGACGCACGCCAAGCACAGCCCCCACCGCGAGGACAGCACTGTCGGCGACATGGGCGGCAAAACGGGCTTCGTTGATAAAATTATCATCACCAGGGGTGTCCATCAGAAAGACGTCCTGCCTGTTCCAGCTTAAATGATTAAAAGCGGTGCTGATGGAAATATTACGCTTGACCTCTTCCGGCTCAAAATCCATTGAAGCCGTGCCGTCATCCACCTTGCCCAGTCTATTCACCGATCCTGCAGTAAACAATAATGCTTCGGCCAGCGTAGTCTTGCCACTGTTGCCGTGGCCGAGAATAACCGTATTCCTGATTTGTTGTACATCCTGCATGGATACCTCCGGTAAACAATTGATGGGTTCTTTGAGTTGGGTTACCAGGTAAAAATTATAGGGAAAAAAATTCTCTCTTTGTATACATTGATCATAACCATCGCTACTAACCAGCATGGCTGAACCAGGTGTGTCAGCCACAACGAAACATGAAAGCTCTCACTTCGTAATTGATCACAGACACTTTATCCCTGTACGATCACCACTGCCCGCATACTCTTGTATAGAGAAAAATGGCACTTGTACAATTCTGTTGCACCTGTGACCAGTTACACGTCGGAAACAGAGAATCACGGGGAAATACAGACCCCGTGATTGGTTACCTCTCTTCGGCACCGGTAGTTTTCAAACTGTCAGGAGACTTTTATATAAACACAGATAGAACAGAACTTAATATATATGCAAATAAATACGTCAAAGTCAAGCGCTAACGTCACTGTTTCCAGGTCGCCTGAAAATGGATGAGCAGGAAGCTGTTACGCAACAACCTGTTATTTTATCATAGTTTTATGAGTAAGCAACAACAAGATAATCCGAGCCGCTCCACCGGTAGTATCGCCAGCTCAGCAGGAACTGTCGGTGGAGCGGTGATGTGCAGTCGAATTCTCGGCCTTGTTCGCGAACAGCTTTTTGCTGGCATGTTCGGCGCCGGCCTTGCCTGTGATGCCTTTGTCGTTGCCTTTCGCATCCCTAATCTACTGCGCGATCTGTTTGGTGAAGGCGCCCTTTCAGCAGCTTTTGTCACTGTCTTCTCTGATTATGATACAAATAAAGGAGCAAAAGCGACCTGGGAGCTTGCTTCAAATGTTTTGGTTTTCTTTGCCATTTTCCTTAGCTTCCTGACTCTTCTCGGAATATATTGCGCTGAGCCTGTAGTTCACCTGCTGGCACCTGACTTTGTTAACATTCCAGGGAAAACTGTCCTGACGGCAAAACTGACCAGGATCATGTCTCCTTTTCTCCTGTTCGTTTCCCTTGCCGCAGTGGTGATGGGAATACTGAATACCAAAGGTAAATTCTTTATTCCGGCACTTGCCTCCAGTTTTTTCAATCTTGGCTCCATCGTGGGCGGAGTTTCCCTGGCGCTTCTGTTTCCTTTTTTCAATCAGCCTGCTGTTGCCGGCATGGCCTGGGGAACATTGACTGGAGGAGCATTACAGCTCGGCGTGCAGCTTCCATCCCTGAAAAAAACCGGCTTTGCCTTTTCCTTACGCCTCAATCTCAAGGATCCTGGCCTGCGACGAATTCTTTTTTTAATGCTTCCTGCCACCATAGGCCTTTCCGCCACCCAGCTCAACGTCTTTATCAATACCAACTTTGCTTCAGGTTTGGCTGAAGGTTCAGTATCCTGGCTGAATTATGCCTTCCGGCTGGTACAGCTCCCCATTGGTGTCTTCGGGGTGGCCCTCTCCATTGCTGCCATGCCGGTCATAGCCAGACAGGCTGCCCGGAAAGACATGGTGCAAATGAAACGCTCATTCATTTCTGCACTGGTTATGGTATTTTCTCTGACCATCCCTGCTTCTGCAGGGCTTATTCTGTTGGCAGAACCGATTATCCGCCTTATTTTTGAGCACGGTGTTTTTTCTGCAACGGACACGGCCATGACAGCTCAAGCCCTGCAATACTATGCTGTGGGCCTGTTTGCTTACTCTGCCATCAAGGTCATGGCACCGGTTTTTTATGCGGTCAACAAAACCAGATATCCAGTTCTTGGCAGCTTTTTAGGGGTGGGTTTAAACCTTGTTATGATTAATCTGCTGATTGATCACTTTCACCATCGAGGAATTGCCCTGGCAACTTCCTGTGCAATAATCGGGAACTTTGTTTTTCTGGGGCTCGCGCTTCTGCGAGAACTTGACACTCTGCCATGTGCTTACCTGGCAAAGGGATTAGCAAAAATCGGCCTTGCCACCGGGCTTATGGGCCTGCTGGTCTGGTGGCTTACAGGGATATTTGCTTTCTGGTTGACCGGGTCGATTTTCTATCAGGCAGCAGGCATATTTTCCATTATTGGCGCAGGCGGTCTCTTTTATATTTTTACCTTGTATCTGCTCGGGCTCCCTGAATTACGGGTTCTTGCAGGGAAGGTGACTCAAGTGACACGTACATCATAAAGCAGCTGCAACTGGGCAATCAGAGCAACCACGGCGCTGTCAACGTGGAGGATACGGCGTCCCATGGAAAATGGTTGAAATCCATTTTTCACGAACATTTCAAGCTCAAAATCATTCCATCCACCTTCCGGCCCGACCGCAAGGACGAGACGGGAAAAGCCACCATGAGGTGACAGGAGCAGATCAGCCATCCCCCTCATGGAGCCTGGATGAGCGATGATTTTCTCTCCCTGAAGCATTGGCGCCACGTCCTGCACAAACGGTTTAAAATGATGATGAAGACTCACCTCTGGAAGCCAGGTATCCATCCCCTGTTCCATGCCTTCACGGAGTAAGCTATCAATCTTTTCCCGTTTAAGAACCGGGCTCTGAAAAAAAGATTTTTCCACTCTCCGGGATCGGATCAGGTAAAATCGACGCACCCCAAGAACCGTTGCCTGCTTGAGAACTCGCTGTAACATGATGGGCCTGGGCAGGGCCAGCACCAGCTCAAGGTGCAGGTCGCAGACAGGGCGATGGCCAAGACTCAGCTCCAGCAGCACGTATCCTTTGCCGATTTCTGCGACCCGTCCTGTCCCTGTTGGTCCATTCACCTGGCCAACCCGAACAGTCTCCCCCAGGGTAACCCTGAGCACGTTCAGCAGATGCCGGGCCCGCCTGCCGCTCAGGCACAGCTGGTTTTCTGATACTTCGCCCTGATCAAAGAGAAGAAGGTTCATTATGCTGTTTTATTTATTTCCAGCTCCTTATGCTGTTAGAGACAAGGTCTTGGGTGCAAAGGAAAGGGTAGCAAAATAATCGGCAGGCGTTTCCTTTCGACGGATACGTTCCACTGTTCCGTCAGTCTTCAACAGCAGTTCCTGCGGCCTGAGTTGTCCGTTATAATTAAAGCCCATGGCATGCCCATGTGCGCCGGTATCATGAATAAGTAACAGGTCACCGTTTTCCACCACAGGTAACGTCCGTTGAACGGCAAACTTGTCGTTATTCTCACATAACGAACCAACGACATCAACAACCTCTGTTCCCTCCTGACCGCTTTTACCCAGCACCTCGATATGATGATATGCACCATACATACCAGGTCGCATCAATGAACTCATGCAGGCATCCACCCCTATATAGGTACGGTAGATATCCTTGCGGTTAATTGCCTGCACAACCAGAACGCCATGCGGACCTGTCATGAAACGACCGCTTTCCATACTGAGGGTTGGTGAATAACCGTTTCTTTCCTGAAAGGCCTGAAACAGTGTGGTTATCTCCGCCCCCATAGCCTCCAGATCAATCGGCTCATCTTCTGGCGTGTAAGGAATACCGAGTCCACCGCCGATATTAATAAACTCAAATACAATACCCAGCTCTTGATGGATTTCCTCAATGAGTTCCAGCAGCATTTCGGCGGTTTGTACCATGTAGGTATATTGCAGCTCATTTGAAGCCAGCATGGTATGGATGCCAAACCGGGTGGCACCGCGCTCCCTGGCCAGTCGATACGCCTCTGTTATCTGCTCATGACTGACGCCGTATTTTGATTCCAGAGGATTGCCAATAATATCGTTACCCGCTCTGCGTCCGCCAGGATTATAACGAAAACAGATCAGTTCAGGCATCTGCTCGACTTTGTCAATGAGGGAGATATCGTCCAGGTTAAGGATACAACCGTCCCCTGCCGCTGCGGCATCAAACTCTTCTTTGCTGGTGTTGTTTGAGGTGAAGAGTATGTCATCTCCACATGCACCGACCTCGCGGCTAATCATAAGCTCGGTAAGAGAACTGCAATCAAAACCAAAACCAAGGTCGAGCATAATGTGTAGTATTGCAGGGTTAGGCAGGGCTTTCACTGCATAAAATTCGCGAAATCCCTTGATGTCGGCAAAGGCCTTTTGTAATCTTAATCCCGTTTCTCGAATGCCTTTTTCGTCATAAAGATGAAAGGGCGTCCCAAATCTGTGGACAATTGCAGGCAGGTGAGGATATAAACGTGAAGAAAAATCATTTGAGACAGGCATGTCTATACTCCTTTTTAAAAAGAGTCCAACGGTAATTTTGACGTTTCTTTATAGGTTTGGAGGACTGGTAAGGTGCGGGTTGATGTAACTTCTGGAACAGGCATTATCTTTTCTCGGAGAATCCGGCCCAGCTCGTCTGTATCTGCAATGCGCAGTTTCAACAGGTAACAGTCGTGGCCTGCTACATAGTGCACCTCTTGCACTTCCTTGAGCCCGGCAAAGATATCTCCAAGGCCATGAGTGGAAGGAGCCTCCTGAACGTAAACCTGAATAAAGGCAACAAGTCGTCGATTGACCTTGTCTGGATTTAAGCGGACCTCATAACCGTCAATAATACCGTTTCGCTCCAGTTTCCGGATACGCTCAAGCACTGCAGAAGGGGCCATCTCCATCTTCCTTGCCACTTCGACATTGGGAATTCGTGCTTTTTCCTGGAGGATTTTCAGTATTTTTAAACTTGTATCATCAATCATTATGCAAATCTTATCTGCTCCCGGCTCACCTGTCTTCAGATGACCTGAAAGCAGTAACAGAAGTAAAGCAAGTGAAACCTGTAACAGCTTTCAGGTTGCCCAGATTCGAATAAGTGTGACTGGTAACTATAGCCCCTCTATGCGGCCGATCGCAATCATCCGAAGGGTGATCTGGGAGCTGTTACTCTGCAAACTAACCCGTATTTCTCATGAACATTTTGTCTCATTTGAGAAGAAATACATAAAGCGGAAAACCCGCAACCCAAGAGACCTTGGGCCTCACATAATTTCTTGTTTTTTATGACAGGAAATGAAGAGTAAGGTACTAAAACCACATGGCTGTGATGTCAGTGAGCAGACTCAAATTTGGCCAAAATGTTCACCAGAGGTCAGCTCAGGCAGCACCATCTTCGGCAGTATTTTGGCAACACATATACCCAGGTATAATGAGTTACCAAAAACTACCGAACCTGGCACCACCTGAGCTGATGAGAAATCCGGGCTAACCAGCATGGCTGGATCAGGTTTACCAGTCACAAACGAATCATGAAAGCTCGTCACTGCGGTAAGGGACGGGTATCACTTCCACAGAGAGGCTTTCATGTAGAATAACCAGACCAAATAAAGAGACCGGCAGGCTGACGTTGTTTCCCTGTTACAAGAAACGACCCTGGTTCAACCTTGAGGAACAATATTTGGTATAAGTGAAAAAAGCAAGAATAATATTCTTGAAAATAGACACAGTAAGAATAAAAATAGAGTATTCACCAGTAAAACCGGTGGTTTTATCATTGGGAACTGCTCAAAACGGCATGTTAGTCTGACTTTGACTATTTGAAGGGGGGGCGAAGGTGTTTAATAGATTGATTTTCCGTACCCCTGTTTTTCCAGGTCGGCACTATATAGTTTTTTCGTAACTGCTCTCAGGTCATCCAGCTTCGGGCGATCACGATCGACCGCATAGAGGGGCTGTAGCTGTCAATCGTGCTTGCCCAAATCTGGGCAAGATGAAAGCAGTTACAGGCTTAAAATCAAGTGAAACCAGGACGATACATGCCCTGTGAATAGTTGCGTTTTTTCAGTAAATGATCAGTTGTGTAATTTCTTATCTACGCTGTCTCATAAGCAAAAAGAAAACAAACAAACCACCTGCTGAAGTAGTGATAATACCCACCGGAAGTTCCTGGGGGGCAAGGATGATGCGGGCAATCAGGTCGCTGCCCAGCAGTACCATCCCCCCCAGCAGAGCGGAGAGCAGAACCAGCCCCTTATGCAGCGGACCGTGTATTATACGCGCAATATGCGGCACCATCAGACCTATAAACCCGATAATACCCGAAAGTGAGACAAAAACTGCGGTGGAAAAAGCTGCCACCAGAAAAGCAGAATATTGAAGCCTGCGCGGGTTCACCCCAAGTGTTTTCGCTGTGGCTTCACCCGCCAGCAAGGCATCGAATTTACGATGATTAATAAGCGCATAGCAAAAAAGAACAACAAAGGCAAAACCAGCAATGGGCAGGTTTTGCCATCGACTTAGCCCAAGGCCGCCCAGTGACCAGAACAAGATAGAATGAGCAGCCCGCTGGTCACCGGAAAAAATCAGATAATTGGTCAGCGCGGTGAAGACAAAGGAAATCGCCAGGCCGGCGAGGATTATTTTTTCCGGACCACTCCTTGCCATGCGCCTGACAAGGAGAATCACCAGTACGGATGCAATCATACCACCTGCAAAGGAAGCGAGCGGCAAGGTCCAGACCCCCAGGGTGTCGCCATGGACTGAGATCACCAATACCGCTCCGGCTGAAGCTCCCGAACTCAGACCAAAGAGAAAAGGGTCAGCCAGATCATTGTGGGTTGTGGTTTGCAGGAGTACTCCGGTCAGTCCCAGCCCGCCGCCAACAAATATTGCCAGGAAAACCCGGGGAAGCCGTAAATCAACAATGATTCGGTAAAGCGGACCTGCCGCCTCCTGATGCTGTCCGCTTATCCAGGCAGCTAAAGAGTCAGTAACCGTGGCAAGCGGTATCTTTGTTGAGCCCCACATAACAGACATGGCAGCCAGGATAATGAGCAGTATTACTCCGGCAACCAGCCATGACAGCAGAATGGTATTTCTTCCCATCAGGTAAAACATAACTGGATCACGGGCTCTTCATCTTTGTACCCCTGACCCAATGTCATAAGGTTAACGGCAAGGCTTATACTTCATCTGGAACTCTGGCTTATTGACCTTGTGTTCTCGTTTGAATGTACGCCCTGGTGTCCTGTCAACGCTGAAATGTCAGTATGTTGCGCCGGATTTTTCTTGTCCTTATGGAGTCTTGTCCTGCGTTGCATAGTAGTGCTATGTGACATAGAACAAGGCTGCATAAGGGCTGAAAAAGACAAGCAGGATACGACAGAGCAGCGTTGACAGGACACTAGCCTGATCGGTTCGGCTGCCGCCATAAAAACAGCATGAAGGTCCTTAATCAACTGCACCATCATTTCACGTGGTCTTTCAAAAAGCAAAAAGATTGTGTCTTTGGATTTTGAGATGGCCTGTGTCATATTCAGTTGATATTCATGCTTCTTAAAGGCGTTGAATAAAATGCTAAATATTTTAATAAAAACAGTTGCTTAAGTAGAAAAACCTCTGGAATGGAAATAAACAATGTAACACAATTCATTCCCAAAAAAGAGGCTTTATGAAAGAGAAAGATAGCAAACGAATCAACAAAAAACAATGAAAATCAAAGCATCCCAATTGGCATCGTTTACCAAGGAAACAAAAAAAAGAAATCGCAAAAGAAATAACGGATGCTGTTATTGCTGACTATAAGGGGTT
>PDWJ01001859.1_pt1 | contig 24243 bp, 23 predicted proteins | sample 1430881 | NCBI WGS metagenome assembly PDWJ01 (sample SAMN01162460, study PRJNA174530) | Oral metagenome, whole genome shotgun sequencing project. | biome: Marine environment; feature: Marine mammal; material: Swab sample of the gingival sulcus; isolation source: swab sample of gingival sulcus...
TGCCGCACAGTTGGCAGAAGAACCAACCGCACGGAATTCAAATTTGTTTCCAGTAAATGCGAATGGTGATGTTCTATTACGATCGGTGTTATCCAACAAGATTTGTGGAATTTTTCCGATGTTCAATTTCAATTCCGTTTTTTGTTCAGGCGTCATTTTTCCAGCCTTCACATCCGACTCAATCTTGTCCAACATAGCAGACAATTGTGAACCAATAAATACAGAAATAATCGCTGGTGGCGCTTCATTCGCTCCCAAACGGTGATCGTTTCCTGCTCCAGCAATACATGCTCTCAACAATCCTGAATGATCATGAATCGCTTTGATTGTATTAATGAAGAAAGTCAAGAATTGAAGATTCGATTTAGGATTTTTTCCTGGAGCCAATAAGTTGACACCTGTATCTGTTCCCAATGACCAGTTGTTGTGTTTTCCAGATCCGTTTACTCCTGCGAATGGCTTTTCGTGCAAAAGCACACGGAAATCATGCTTACGCGCGATCTTTTCCATCAAGTCCATCAACAACAAGTTGTGATCGTTTGCCAAGTTACATTCTTCGAACATTGGCGCACATTCGAATTGGTTTGGAGCTACCTCATTGTGACGCGTTGTCACAGGAATTCCCAAACGGATTGATTCTGTCTCGAAATCACGCATGAATGCAGTTGCTCTCTCTGAGATCGAACCAAAGTAATGATCGTCCAACTGCTGTCCTTTCGCGGAAGCATGTCCAAATAAGGTTCTTCCCGACATTTGAAGGTCCAAACGTGAGTTGTAATAGGCTTTATCTACCAAAAAGTATTCTTGCTCCCATCCTAGTGTAGCTGATACTTTCTTTACATTCTTATCAAAATATTGACACACACCTACTGCTGCTTCATCAACTGCATGCAGCGCTTTCAATAATGGCATTTTATAATCCAATGCTTCCCCCGTGTAGGAAATGAAGATTGTTGGGATACACAATGTTTTCCCGATTACAAAAGCTGGCGATGATGGATCCCAAGCGGTATATCCACGCGCTTCAAATGTGTTACGAATTCCTCCATTCGGGAAAGACGAAGCATCTGGTTCTTGTTGTACCAACAAATCGCCATCGAATTGCTCAATTGCTTTTCCTGGACCAATTGGCTTGAAGAAAGCATCGTGTTTCTCTGCCGTTGCTCCTGTTAATGGTTGGAACCAGTGTGTGTAGTGTGTAGCACCTTTTGTTAATGCCCAATCTTTCATCGCTGAGGCTACCTGATCGGCAACATTACGATCCAAGCGTGCTCCTGATCGAGCAACTTCTTTCATTTTCTTATATGCCTCTCCCGGAAGATACTCGCGCATTACTTCTGAGTGAAAGACATTTTCACCAAATAATTCAGAAACTTTTTGATTTAACTCTGTGTGCTTTGGCGTTCGATGTAGTACATCATGATACGCTTGCATTCGTTTACTAGACATGAGAAATTGTTTTTTTTTGCAAATCTACATCAAAACGAGGGGTGAAATCAATTTTTTTACAACTTTTTATTAACAACCCCTATTTATTTTAGGGGTATTCTTGACAAATCCTACACAAAACTTAAACAACCCCATCAAAAAGAAGGGGTAATTGGGTTCTCTGTTACAATTCTAACTTCGTTCGAAGTAAAACCCCTTTCGCTGTTCATGGTTTTACCGACTACAAAGTGAGTTTTGTGAAAGATCGACAGCAGTTGGTTACGGAAATTTACAAAGCAAATCCAAAGTTGCATTTTATCGAGAGTTACTAGTCAGGAACAATTCGAAATCCTCCATGTTCAGATTTGTAGAGAAATACTAAAAGTCAAATACTAACTCGCTCAATTGATCCGCACCAAAGTAGGTTTTTGCCACATTTTGAACATCTTCAACAGAAATCTTGTCAAGCTCTTCATAGATTTCTTTCATGGAATCGACTTTACCAAAGATCAACACGCTTTTCGCGAAGCTAAACATCAACTCCAAGTTGCTATCCAATGATAACGCGAGATGTCCTTTCAACTGTTCTTTCGCTTCTTCGAGTTCTACTGTTGAAAGTGGTTCCTCAATCAATTTATCCAATTCTTCTCGAATCAGTTTAATCGCTTTCTTTAGGTATTTCTTGTCTGTTCCCAAGTAAATATTCCAATATCCTGTATCGGAATAAGGCGTATAATTGGCTTCTACATTGTATGCGTAACCGTACTTTTCCCTGATGGAAAGAATCAATCGTGAATTGAGCGCAGGACCACCGAGCAAATTCGTCAATAAGGTCATTGCGCGACGATTGTCTTCGTTATACGATGGCGCCAAGCCTCCAACCAAGGTATGAATCTGGTAATTCGCTTTTTTCTCACGGATCTGAAACGGAGGAATAGTCACCAATGGCGGCTCGATGTGTGGCTTTCCTTCTCCTTGAATCGAACCGAATTCCTCTTCGAGAATGGTACGAACCGACATTTCTGGCACATCTCCCACAAAAGAAATGACCATATTTTTCGGTGTAAATAATCGGTCGATGTAATTTAAGATATCCTCGCGCGTAAATCCTTTTACGGATTTTTTTGTTCCAAGAATATTGTACCCTAGCGAGTGCCCCTCGTACAAATGCGCTTCGAATTCGTCGTGAATGCGCTCTGCAGGATTATCGAGGTAGGATCGAATTTCATCCAAAATAACCTCTTTTTCCTTTTGCAATTCTTCCTTGGGAAAGGTCGCATTTTGCAAGATATCTCCGATCAATTCTGAAGCGATAAAGAAATGCTCTTTTCTGAACGAAGCATGAACGGCAATTTCTTCCTTGTTGGTGTAGGCGTTGAGTTCTCCGCCAACTCGATCGAGATCAGAAAAGACATCAAATGCTGTACGTTTCTGTGTTCCTTTGAAAATGCAATGCTCGATAAAGTGCGCCAAACCTTGCTCGTCGGGACGCTCGAAACGCGATCCAGCGTGAATCATCACTCCCAAGTGCGCAACATGTGCTTTTCTCTGGAGATAAACGACTTTTATCCCATTCGAGAGTTCAAAAATAACAGGATCGAGTTCGATCATTCTTTATGGATTCTTTCGGTACATTTTCCAGTCATCTCCGACCTTATCGAAGACAACTCGTTCGTGTAAACGTGATTCTTTCCCCAACCAAAATTCAAAATGTGTTGGATCAATTTGATAACCTCCCCAATGTTCTGGGCGTGGGACTTCATTCGGAAACTTCTTTTCGAGTTCCTTTACGCGCTCTTCAATTACCGAAACATCTGACAAAACATCACTTTGATGCGACGCCCATGCTCCAATCTTGCTTCCACGCGGACGTGAATTGAAATACTCATCACTTGTTGCTGCGTCTACCTTGGTACAAACTCCTTCGATTCGAATTTGTCGCGCCATTTTTGGGTAGAAAAACAACATCGAAACCTTTGGATTTGCCGCTATTTCATGCCCTTTTTGGCTATTGTAATTCGTGTAGAAGATAAATTGCTTGTCCAACAATTCCTTCAAATAAACAATTCTCAAACTTGATTGTAATTCCAAAGAAGTTGTTCCCAGAACAAACGCGTTTGCTTCCAACTCACCGTGCTCATCTGCAGCTGCAAACCAATCCTGAAAAATCTCAAAGGGATTATCGCTGATGTTCGCTGATGCATCTTGTTCAAAGTCGCGATGACTGTCTCTGTATTGTTCAAGTGGGTTGCTCATGGCAATTGTTTTATTCTCCGTCGAATTCGTCTTCAACTTCGCTATCTGCTTCTTCCTCTTCGTCTTGCTCCTCTTCTTCATCGTCAGCATCTGAACCAGAAGCCGAGAATACTACGTTCGTATTTTGAGCATCATCATCTTCCTCTTCTACTTCAAGCTCTTCGATCGGTTTTCTAGACAACTCTCTATCCAAGTCCTCAGCGTATGGGAAAATCTCAACAATTGGAGAAACAATGATCGAAGGAATTTCGAAATCAACCATTAGGGTTGACAAACTTTCCTGAATACGTTCGTATGCCTCTTTCACCGAGTTCGCAGAAACCAGGAAGTTCTGATTTACCTTTCGCGCCTTTTCGTTGTCGGCATCCATTGTTTCGTATCGCACCTTACACTTGTACCATACATCGGCATCATCGTAAGCGAAAATATCGTGAATCTCTGTACGCGCAATTCCAACTACGTTGAATTCTCCTCGGATAATCTGTCCTAACTCCTCGTAAATTCGCGCTTCAGCATCTGTGAATGTCATTGCTGCCAAAAGATACGGTTCAGACACGCGTTTCAGTGCTCCGTTATCCAATTGCTTCGTGTACTTCACCTTTACTGTAAACCAATTATTCATGTTATATTTTTTAGTTCTACAAAGATAAACAGAGATTTCGATCTGATCTTGGATTCCCCTTCGAATTCGGGATGAAATAGTGAAAGTTATTCACAATCAAATAAATCGGGATGCATCGACTTTCCACTTTGATCTTTGTAATATTTTTCTATTTTTGAGTATGAAGAGAACTCTGCTAAGAGACGGAACCTCTGTGTTTTGTCTACGTGCGCCTGAAGCAAAAATGCTCGACCACCACGTTGAAGGCTACCTAAACCACGGCATATCCATCAAAGATGGAGACGTTATTTTTGATGTTGGTGCCAACATTGGTGTATTCGGCATCCGTGCGATCCAAAATCATCCCAACACAATCGTTTATTGTTTTGAGCCAATTCCCGACATTTTGGAAGTTCTCAACAAGAACGCAGAAACCTTCGATAAAGAACGATTACGCGTGATTCCTTTCGGTGTTTCCAATGAAGAAGCTCACGCGACATTTTCGTACTTCCCGAATACACCTGCACTTTCGACCTTGCATCCTGAAGAATGGGACAAAGATCCAAAAGCGTTTGCTAAAGCAGTGAAAGGAACGATGAAAAATCCACCTGATGGAATGAAATGGATGCGCCTCATCCCTACTGCTTTCTCTGGCTTCATTGCCAAGCAACTTGTAAAAGGAAAAAAGCAAGTCGATTGTCAATTGAAACGTTTATCGACGATCATCAAAGAAGAAAATGTAGACCGCATCGACTTATTGAAAATAGACTGTGAAGGAGCTGAACTGAGCGCAATTCAGGGCATCGATACCGATGACTGGCCCAAAATTCAATCCTTGGTTATTGAAGTACACGACACCAACGGTCGCTTGGATACCATTCAATCCATTTTGAAGAAACATGGATTTTCATCCATTCACATAGAGCGAGAAACAGGATTGGAAGAAACGCAATTGTTTAACTTATTTGCTACGCGAGGATGAGTACGGAATATATGATCATCGTAACCTTGGCTGTATTGTACAGCGGCAATTTATTTGGCGTCATCTACTCGTTGATTGTACTCAAAACATCCATCTTCGCAAAGTATCGCATTCAGACCAAACCGTACAAAAAAGGAGTGTTCAAGGAGCGTCTTCCCTTGTATTTATTGAATTTATTGATCCTTTCCATCTTCGGCGTGGTTGGAATCATTACCCTTCGTCCCTTTTTCGACACGGAGTTGCCCACCATTTGGATGTTTGCGGGACAAATTCTATTCATTTTTATCATTGATGATGCTTGGTTCTATTTTTCGCATCGGTACATGCACGAAAACAAGTACCTGCTCAAGAAAATTCACAGCATTCATCATCGAGCGCACACGCCTTTCCCGTTGGAATACTTGTACGTTCATCCGCTCGAATGGATGATTGGTGTTATTGGTACCTTTCTTGGCTTTGGCTTGATCATTCTCATTATGCCTTTGAACATTTACGCCTTCTGGGGATTTGTATTATTGAGAAATCTTCACGAAATTCATATCCATTCAGATTTGAATTTGCCACTATTAAAACACATACCGTTTGTAAGTCCTGTGGAAGACCACGACGTGCACCACGCCAAATTAAATGGCAATTACGCTTCAACGTTTCGAATCTGGGATAGATTGTTGAACACCCGATTTAAAGAAAAGTCCCCTGAATAAGCGATCGATCATCTTGCTCCTTGGGAAACTATCTTTGGTTTTCGCCATTTTTATCCTCTGGGGATTTCGCTCGAACAGTACACACACGTTAACGGTACAGATTACGCGCATCAGGCACCAGCGTGGAACGGTCGAAATTGGATTGTACGAAAAGGAAAGTTGCTTTCCCAAAGTTGGGAAACAATGCAAAAAGGGACGTGTTAAAGTTCAAGGAAATACCGTTACTCACCGTTTTACTGGATTAAAAAATGGAAGCTACGCAATAGCCGTTTACCATGATGAGAACAACGATAAATCGTGCAATAAAAATATATTTGGAGTTCCCACCGAAGCCTATGCCTTTTCCAATAATGTTCGGCCTTTCCTGAGCGCTCCTGAGTTCAAATCGTGCCGTTTCTGGATTACCGACGACAAAACAATTTCCATTCGGATGGTTTACTAGATTTGGAAAGATGAAAAGATAAGGTGATCTAGTCTCATTTTGGAAGATCACTATTAACTCTCAACCGACTTATTACTTCGCTATTTAGTTTCGGTATTCACGCCCGTTGATATACAAAGTAAATGTACTATTGAAGGATTCGAGTAGCACCGCATTTCCATGGATCGTGAACTCAACATTTTGCAAAGTTGTAAGCGTTTTCAACTTTCCATCTATCACAGCATCTACTCCACCCATGATATTTGTAAAAGCGATCACATTGTTCTTTAACTTGTAATTGTTGACTTCAAACTTCGCCAATTCTATTTTTTGACCATTTGCATACCCGTACGTAAAGCCGTTTTCTGTCCAGATTACGACATCATCCACTACATCGTAAAAATCGGCACCGAAATTCGTTAGTTTCTTCGTTGCTCCATCTTTGTAGATCATCAAATCGTTATTGACATTTTCATAGACAACGAATCCACGTCCAGCCTTGTACGAATTCATTCTAAAATCTTCCACATCCAAAAACTGACCATCTTCAAAAATGGCAAACGTTCCATTTACGGGGTCATTAAATGCTAGAATATCGGTTCCCGCGCTAAACGAGTACTTGTTGTGCCAAACATCTAATTCATAAATCTGACCATTCCAAAATACTTTATTGAAGTTTCCGTTATCTCGAAACGCTACAATATTCTCTCCAACCACCTCAGGCATGGCAACTGTTCCCGAAGATTTATACAATTCATATACATCACCATCGTAATAAACATGAACGGAATTGAAACGCGTATCATTGAATACAATAATGCTATCACGGAGAATGTATTGATCCGCGAAATAGGTCAAGGTGCGCATCTCTCCATCATCCCACATATTCAATGTTGGACCGATTTTCCAAATCATCAAATGGTCAGATACTTCGTATTCTACTTGAACATTCGAAATATCCTCAGGTTGCGAACCATCAAAAACCCGCAAATTACCTCTAAAATCGATGTAAGCAACCACATCATCCCCCGTTTTAAACTCGCGAACGCGTTGAAACTCAATCTGGCGGAAAAATCCATCCTGAAAGCTTTTGAAGAAACCGCTAAAATCGATAAATGGCACAACCTTCTGGGCCGAGACGTGTGACGAGACCGTCACGAAGAGGAAAAGTGAAAGAATATATCTCATGTTTCAAATTTAAACAAAATTCACGCCAGAGAATGCCCCACGCACGATTAAGCTGATTTTGCGCTAATAACGTTCATTCTTTCGTAAAATTGCCACTCATCCAAGCACGCATCCAATTGTATAAAATGCGATTGTGTTCAAACTATTCTCCTTAAATTGCGAAAGATCAATAATTCTAGAATAATGAAATACATTCTTTTATCAGGGATCCTCTCCATTTTGGCCAGCAATGTGATCGGCCAGCGCGAGATCGAATACCTTGAATACGACTTGGATAACGGAATTCACGTCATTCTCCACGAAGAACATGCAACGCCAATTGTTGCTGTTTCTGTTTTGTACCATGTAGGTTCAAAAAACGAACAACCTGACCGAACAGGATTCGCTCACTTTTTTGAGCACTTGTTATTCGAAGGGTCCGAAAACATCGACCGCGGAGAATACAGCGAACTTGTAGAAAAAAACGGTGGAGCATTAAATGCAAACACCTCTCAAGATCGCACCTATTATTATGAAATTCTACCTTCCAATCAATTGGAGTTGGGAATTTGGTTAGAGAGCGAGCGTATGCTTCACGCCAATGTAGACATCGAAGGAATTGAAACACAACGCAGTGTAGTAAAGGAAGAAAAACGTCAACGGGTAGACAACCAACCCTACGCGTCATTCATTACCGAAACCTTCTCTCGCATGTTTAAGGAGCACCCGTACAACTGGGTTCCTATCGGAAGCATGGAGCATTTGGATGCAGCGCAAGAAGAAGACTACGTCAATTTTTACCGCACATTTTACGTGCCTGCCAATGCGACACTTTCCATTGCTGGAGACATCGACATTGAGCAAACGAAAGCATGGATTGACAAGTATTTTGGTTCTATTCCAAAAGGAGAAGCGATCAACTTGTACCGCGACGCAGAGAATTTATCGCCCGATGAATTCAAAAAGAAATACAACGTTGAGTTAGACGCCCTTGATTTAAAAAAGTTCTCTCCACAAAGAGATCCGCAGGCGAACGAACTTGTGAAGAAATATTTGGCGATGCCCGTTGAGATTCCTCGACCAGAAAAGGCGACAGAGCAATTGAATTCGGTGATAAAAGATGTCGTTTATGACAACATTCAACTTCCTGCCTTATTTATGGCTTACCGTTTCCCTGATCAATCTCACCCAGATTTTCATGCCTTGGAAATGATGAACGATGTACTTTCTGGAGGAGCAAGCTCGCGCATCAATAAAAACTTGGTAGAAAAGCAACAAATTGCGCAATTCGCCTTCTCTTTCGCGTATGGTTTGGAAGATGCAGGAATGGGAATTTTTGCCGCAATCGCTGCGCAAGGAAAAGATTTGGATTCTATTCAAATGGCCTTCGACGAACAAATCGACCGCATCAAAAACGAACTGATTTCCATGGAGGAATTCGAGAAAATTCGAAACCAGTACGAAAATCAATTTGTTTCTACCAATTCAACCATTGCAGGAATTGCCGAAAGTTTAGCCAACAATCACGTGTATGCTGGTGGAGCGGAGAAAATCAACACAGAATTGGATGAATACCTTTCTGTAACACGCGAAGACATTCAACGTGTTGCCAAGAAATACTTAACGCAAGATGCGCGCATTATTCTCCACTATCTTCCAATGGAAGAGAATCCTGACAACAAATAAAGAAGTTACGATCATGAAAAAATATATCATTGCACTTGGACTTTTCGTACCGACCCTATTATTCGGTCAAATCGATCGTTCCATTCGCCCGGAAGCAGCCCCTGCTCCAACCATCAACATCAAGGATTCCGAAGTATTCAAAACGGATAATGGAATTACAGTAATCCTTTCTGAGAATCACAAAATTCCTCGTGTTTCGTTCAACTTGGTTGTTGGATCTGATCCTGTATTGGAAAAGGAAAAAACAGGGTTATCAGACATTGCCGGAACATTGATTATGTCTGGAACAAGCAATCGCACAAAAGATGTCCTCGACAACGAAATCGATAACATCGGAGCAACGTTGTCTGCTGATAACAACTCGATTTACATGTCGAGCTTGACCAAACACATGGACAAAGGTTTGACGTTGATGTCGGACGTATTAATGAACGCGAATTTCCCAGAGAGCGAAGTTGACCGTATTATCAAGCAAAACGAATCCAATTTGACTTCTACGAAGTCAGATGCAGGATCGATGGCTCAAAACGCAACAGCCGCAGCCAATTTCCCAAAAGGTCATCCGTATGGAGAAATCATGACCTTCGAGACCTTGGCCAATATCGATCGTTCCTCAATTGTAGACTACTACAAAACTACCTTCAGCCCGAAAGGAAGTTACCTTGTTGTAGTTGGAGATATCACTCTCGAGGAGACGAAGAAAATGGTGGAGAAATACTTTGGAAGTTGGACAGGATCTCAACCAAACCAAACGGATTGGGGAACAGGAAAATTCAACTCTGGAAACCGCGTTATTTTCGTGGAAAAACCAGGAGCCGTTCAATCGGTTATCTATGTTTCTTTCCCGATGAACATTACACCTTCGCATCCTGACTACCTCAAACTAAAAGTGCTTAACAACATTATGGGTGCAGGTGGATTTGCGTCACGATTGATGCAAAATCTTCGTGAAGATAAAGCCTACACATATGGATGTTACTCGAGTATCAATGTAACTGAAGATGGTAGTTGGTTCTCGGCAGGAGGAAACTTCAGAAATGAAGTAACCGACAGTGCGATCACTCAAATCTTGTTCGAATTAGAGCAAATTGTTGATGACTACGTAACGGATAAAGAACTCAGTTTGGCGAAGTCATCGATGGCAGGATCGTTCGGTCGTTCATTGGAGCGTCCTTCGACAATTGCGCGATTTGCACTCAGCATTATTCGCAACGATTTGCCAAAAGATTACTATCAAACCTACCTCCAACAACTCGAAGGAGTTACCAAACAAGATTTATTGGAAGTTGCTCAAAAATACTGGACAGCATCTAACTGTAACATCGTTGTCGTTGGAAATGAGGAAGTGGTTCCTGATCTTGGAAAGTTTGATGCCGACGGAAAAATTGAGCGTTTGGACGCGTTTGGAAATCCAAAAGTAGAAAAGATTCCATCGGATTTAACCGCAGATGAAGTACTCAACAACTACTTATCTGCAGTATTACCAAACATCAGCGCTAGCAAAAGCAAGAAATTGGCAAAAAAGCGTAAAAAGTTCCTTTCAGGAATTGAGTCGATGGAAGTCGTGATTGAAATGACATCTGCTCAAATTCCTTTCCCGATTACCACAAAATCCATTTGGATGGCTCCGAATATTCGCGGACAACTGATGGAAGGACAAGGAATGACGTTCTCATCATCTTACTCTGACGGAAAAACAGGTCAGCAGCAAGCGATGGGCGTTGGAAAATCAGAAATGACGCCTGAAGAAATTGCAGCAAGCAACAAGTCGATGGGAATTATTCCTGAGTTCAATTACACGTCAACTGGAATGGAATATGAAGTAATTGGAATTGAAAACTTCAACGGTAAAGACTGTTACGTACTGAAATTGAATGATGGAAAAACCGTTTCATTTGAGTACTTCGACAAAGAGACTTTCCTAAAAGCAGGAACGGTTTCGATCGAAACTGAAGGAGAAGAAACACAAGAAGTGACTTCAACTTACGAAGACTATGTGCTAGTGAATGAAATTATGTTCCCAAGTACAATTAAAGTTTCCACAGGAGAAGCAAATCTTGAAGGAAAAGTGGTTTCGCGCACGATCAATGCCGAAATCGACTTGGCACCGTACAAAAAATAATCCATTGCCCCGATTCTGATCAACATCGGAATCGGGGCTTTTTTAACGAAAAAGTGATTAGAGAGAATCGACAACATAACGCAATTCTCAGTAGCAAACGAGGCACACGCTTCGTTTTGTTCTTCTACCTCTTTTTTGTTGTTCCAAATAGCTTGGCCGCTAACCCACTCGCTCATTCACCGCAGGACTCAACAGACCTATATTTTTACGATATCAAATTTGAAGGAGCAAGCGTTCATATCAACGCAAATTATCAGTACACGCTGCAAGCCTTCGTCGACTTTCTCAAAAAAAATCCATCCCTTTCCGTTCACATTCGTGGACATGTCTGTTGTCGACCAGGAAAGCGAATTAGCCGAAGACGAGCAAGAAACGTGTATCGCTACTTAAAACGAAGCGGGATTTCAAAAAGTCGATTGAGCTACGCAGGCTACAGCAATACCATTCCATTAATTGACCCAGAACGAAGCGATGAAGATGAACGACGGAACCGACGCGTCGATTTCATCATAACCTATCCCGACGAAAAAGAATAAATTAACTAAGACATCCATCATGACTCAAATTCCATCATCTAGCATAACATTCCTCAAAGATCTCAAGAAGAACAATAACCGCGACTGGTTCACCGAGCACAAGAAACGCTATCAAAAGGAGCATGAGCAAATCATTTCCTTTGCAGATGCCTTGCTTTTAAAAATGAACGAGCACGATGTGATTGAAACTCCATCGGGAAAGAAAAGCTTGTTTCGAATTTATAGAGATGTCCGATTTTCCAAAGATAAATCACCATACAAAACACATTGGGCAGGAGGTTTCACGCGCGCAACGAAAGCACGAAGAGGAGGCTATTATTTTCACATTCAACCAGAAGGACAATCGTTTATTGGCGGTGGATTTTGGGCTCCAAACAAAGAAGACTTGCTTCGTATTCGCGAGGAAATTGCTACCGATGCTTCAGAACTTCGAGATATCTTAGCTGATCCTGTTTTCATCTCGACCTTTGGTGAACTGCAAGGCGAACAACTCAAAACAGCGCCAAAAGGCTTTCCAAAAGACCATCCAGACATTGATTTGTTGCGCTACAAGCAATTTATCTTCTCGAAAAACTTCTCGGACGAGGAAGTCCTCGCCCCTGACTTTCTGGATCGCGTTAACGATACGTTTAAAGCTATGCGACCTTTCTTCGATTTCATGAGTGAGGTCTTAACCACGGACTCGAATGGTGAATCCATCCTGTAATGTCTACCGTCTACTTTGAAACGGTGGAAACACCAATCGGAAGCATGCATTTGGCGATTACCTCGAAAGGCGTAGCTATGTTTGAGTACCCGATAGAAGAACGACTTCAAGCACATCGAAAGATGCTTCTAGACAAACATCAAGAAACCGACATCCGCCCTGAAAAAGAAGTGGAAGAAGTCAAAAAACAGGTAGACGATTATTTCAACGGAACGAGAAAACATTTTGATCTCCCTTTGGATTTACACGGGACTTCATTTCAGTGCGAAGTATGGAGGTCCTTGCAGAAAATTCCCTTTGGGAAAACCATGAGTTATTTGGAGTTGGCTACCTCGATGAACCAGCCCAAGAGTGTTCGAGCAGTTGCTCAGGCAAACGGACAAAATCACATTGCTATTATTGTTCCCTGTCACCGTATTGTTGGTTCAAGTGGAAAACTAACAGGATATTCGGGTGAGCTTTGGCGGAAAGAAAAGTTACTTTCCTTGGAAAGAGGACAAGAGATGCTTCCTTTCTAAATAAAACCATTCTATTAATTAATGTGCCTTTGCTTGCTCCATTTCTTGTAGTAAACGCTCCTTGTTCATTTGCCAGTACGCCTCAATTGCTGGAAGTGATGGACCAATCTGAAGCATACAATGCTGAACAATTTCCACTGGGCAGTCGATAATCGTTGAAATTCGCTCTGCTTCGTCTTTACGTTTGATGTGGAATCTCGAATTATTCACAGAAATGAAACTTAGTAGTACATCTAGCATAGGCAAAGCTAGCTATTCCCAAACCTGCTTCAAATACGGAAAGAACCACTTTGACGATACGGTTTTCCGTAGTTAAAAAATCGGATTTCTCGAAAAATCAGGTTACACTATTGACACATCCTCTGATTTACTGGACATTAGCGAAGCATCGGACTTATTTATATCAATTCTACTATTTGAGACATCACAGTTTTTCGTACTTTCAAGCAATAGAAACACATAAAACGAAACACTATGGGATTTGACGGAACGGAAGGAAGAGCAATTTCACTCCCCGATGCTGCTGCACTCACTAAAGAACATCGATCACAGAATCCAAACGCTCGAATGGGGCATTTTTTTGGAAAAGATATTATCGAAGCAATTTTGAATCAGGGAGGATGTATGGGAATCCGTATTTACTACGGAATTAATTCAGACAGTGGCGAACGTGAGTTGGTTCTTGTTGGAGCGGACGAAAAAGAAGATGATATTATAGGTATCGTTGCAGATGTATCTGTTGCCTGCCCAAATAGATGTTCATCTTCTAATGATTTAAATTCATAAAATTGCGGATCGACATAATATCGGCATTCACTATTCTGATACCATTAATCACTGCAGGGATTGCCTACAAACATCTTAATAAAACGCTTAAGAAATTAAGCGTTTTTATTCTTTTCAGTGCCTGCACTGAAGTATTGGCCGCATTTTATAGCATGAATGGGTGGTATAACATGTCAATATCTCACTTGTATGCTTTTATTCAAGTACCTTTAATTGCTTGGCTTTTTCACGACATTCTAAAAGGAATATCAAGAAAAGCAGTAATTTACTTAACAGTTGGCTATTTACTATTCTCAGTTATCAGCTTGATATTCTGGGAGGATTTAGATCAATTCAATTCTAACCAAAGATATGCAGCTGCTATTTGTTTGTTCTTCTTCTGTGCACTTTATTACATACAGATTTTTATCGACACCAAAATTATGAGAATAGAACTTGACCCATACTTCTGGATTTCCGCTTCTGTACTCATTTATATAGCTGGCACACTGTTTTTGTTTATTTACGCCAACGAATTAATCGCTTCAGGGAAATTCGATTATTGGTACCTGAATAATATACTTAACATCTTTTTAAACCTAGGATTAACACTTTCACTATGGATGGGAATGCGGAAATCGAAGTAACACTCCTACTTGGAACAGCGGCGATGTTGACATTGGCGCTCTTTATAATTATATTCGTTGTAGCCTACCAACGTCGACTGTACGCGAAGCAACGTGAGATGAATGATATGGAGATGCAAGCTCAGCTTGAGCTCATGGATGCCGTACTTCTTGCAAAGGAAAAAGAGCAAAAGCGAATGGCACAAGAGTTGCATGATGGGATCGGATCGGCATTAACCGCTTTGAAAATGTCCATTATTCAAATGAATCTCGTGCAAGAGCACAAGAAGCAAATTGATGACAACATCAAGGCAATTAGTGCAGATGTGCGCAGAATCTCCAACGAGTTGATGCCTTCGGTACTGGAAGACATGGGCCTACAAGCTGCTTTGGAACGACTATCCCAACGCATACAAGATGCTGCGGTAATTGATTGTAAATATTATCGAAATTATGAGCTAGAATCCTTGCATAATGATCAGGCTCAATTAGCTTTGTATCGCGTAGTTCAGGAAATTCTGAATAACATTATCAAGTATGCGAAAGCAACTGAGGTAATTATTCAAGAAGAACTGAATGACGGAAAATATTTATTGACTATTACAGACAACGGAACAGGTTTTGAACCGTCAGAAAAGGACATGTCGAAATCTGGATCGCTTGGATTAAAAAATATAAAAAGTCGTATTCAACAAGTGGGTGGTACAATTGAATACCGTAAATTGTCGCCAAAAGGAACGATAGTGAACATTGAAATTCGAGACTATGAAAAACATTAGTGTAGGAATAGCGGAAGATCAGGAAATTTTTCGATCTGCTCTTGGACATTTACTCAACAGCTTTAGCGGCGTGTCGGTTGTGGCACAAGCCGAAAATGGAAAGCTACTTCTCGAACATGAGGACATCGACAAAGTGGACATTGCTATTATCGATTACAAAATGCCGATCATGGGAGGAATCGAAACAAGTAAACTACTTCGAACCAAACACCCAAACATGAAAATCATCATTCTATCCATGTTTGATGATGAGAGTTTTGTTGAAAAGGCAATTGAAAACGGTGCCAACGCCTACCTATCGAAGGATGATGAGCTCGAAGAGCTCGAAATGGCCATGCACAGTGTTTTGGATAATGAATATTATTTCAATGATCGTATCTCGAAAATTTTCATCCGATCAATGATCAGCAAAGGGAAAATTGCTCCGACTTTTATCAACAACGAATTGAGCTTTACACAAATGGAAATTTCCATTCTTGATTTGATGTCGAAAGAGCTTACTACCCAAGAAATTGCAGACAAACTCTACCGAAGTACACGTACTATTGATAAGCATCGAAGTGAAATGATGAAGAAGACCGGCACGAAAAACTCAATCGGTTTGATCATGTACGGCATTAAGAAGGGACTAATAAAAGCCTAATTTATTTCCAAACTACAACTTTCCATTTTTTATAATCACAGGAATTTCTTTTTGACTTCCATACAATTTGATTTCCTGAATATCTGCAGGCATTGATAAGCCTTCTTTCTCAATTGACTTCTTTACATTACTAATCGCATCACTCTTAATTCGATGTGATCTTTTTCCATACTCCGTTGTTTTCACCCAAAAATAGGCTTTGATGTTCACTGTACTTGTTGCCAGTTCATCAATCGTGGTAAAAGCTTCGTGTTCTTCATCTTCAATTACCCCTTCTGTTCCACGAATTGCTGTAAGTATCACCTCTTCCGCAAAATCGATATTGTCTTCGTAAGCAATTCCAACAACGAAATCTACTCGGAAAAAGCCATCTTCGGTAAAGTTAAAAACGGACTTTCTAATAATATCACTGTTTGGAATGTACACATCTTTACCATCAAAGGTTTTGAGTTTTGTATATCGAAACTCCATCGTTTTAACCTTTCCAAAAATATCTCCAACGCTCACCGTATCTCCAACATCAAAAGGCCGATTAAATGCCAGGATAACACCCGAAATAAAATTCTCTCCAATATCCTTGAAAGCAAATCCTAAAATAACGGCGGATGCTCCTGCTGCAGCGAATAAACCTGTTGCGATATACCCCAAACCTGCAACTTTAAGGGCTAGTATAAATACTAATAGTATAACAGCATACTTTATCGTCTTCGATAAAAAATTGACAATTAAGGGATCTTTCGACCTTATATTCAATGTTTTCTTGGAGAGATTCGCAATGAATCGAGCCGAAATGACGCCAATAACAAAAATTAATAAGGCGATCAGATAATTGGGCACTTCTACAATCACCTGATTCAAATTCTCTAAAAAGCTTTCTTTTATTGTATTCATGCAGTTCAAATTAAGTCACTTCCGATGGTAGTTGACTAGAGGAAAGTCTAATGTACTATATTATTTTCTCTAATCGAACTGAATTCAAAAAGGGATCGAGTAGTATTCTATGGAAAGAAAAAAGTCCAGCCTCGCTCTGCGAAACTGGACCCCTACTACTAGAAATTAGATTTGTCGCCAACACAGTCTATGAATCACTACGAAACGATTGTTAGATTCATCAATGAAAGAATAAACTTGAAGACTCCCGGCTTACTCGTTACTCTCTTAACTCATTGACTTAACTCTCTGTGTTGTCACCCTCTAATGATTCAAATATACGCAATGTATTTCAATTGAAAGGTGCGGAATTCCGCATTTTTTAATTCGGAAAATACTATTTATTATTTTAGAAACAGTACAAATAGGCTCTTAACCCCTGTTTTTATTGGCTATTCAGCGCATTTTGTGAAAATGCGGAAAATACGTAGAAATCCATTTTAGGTTCATTTTTTAATAACAACGATATGCACTTTAATAGTAATACTATTATATTTGTACAAAACTCTAGTTATATAGTGAAGAATTTCCTGTCGAATATTGAAATCTGTGTCAATGCGAATATCTATCTGAAAGATCCTTCCTCGAGTCAGCTCGGAAAGAAAATCATTCAAGGCAGTATTGAATTGATGCATGAAATTGGATTTGAATCATTCACATTCAGAAAACTGGCTAAATCTATATCCTCTACTGAGGCGTCGATTTATCGTTATTTCGAGAACAAGCACAAATTGCTGGTGTACCTTACCTCTTGGTATTGGTCGTGGTTAGAGTACCGACTCATGTTTGCCCTCGCCAATGTTGAAAATCCGGTTATTCGGCTAGAAAGAGCCATTATTACTGTCACCAAGCAAGTGGAAGAGGATGGAAATTTTGCCCATATCAACGAAATTAAATTACATAAGATCGTTATTGCGGAATCTTCGAAAGCCTATTTAACGCGTGAAGTTGATCACGACAATAAAACAGGATCATTCTCAGGCTACAAACAACTCGTTGAGCGAATCGGTGCAATCATCTTAGAAATAAAGCCCGATTACAAGTATCCACACATGCTAGTTTCAACTGTTATTGAAGGAATGCATCACCAGCGCTACTTCGCAGACCATATTCCAAGTTTAACCAATTCCGTTCACGGTGAAGATGCCATCACGAACTTTTGTAAGGACATGGTACTAAAGACACTTCAGATTAAACCCTCTGGAAAATATACCTAATTCATTCAACCTATGAGTAACTCAAAAAATAACTTCTTGACAAACTTAAAGTTCGACCTTCCTGCGGGATTGGTTGTCTTTCTCGTCGCAATCCCACTATGTTTAGGAATCGCCCTCGCTTCAGGTGTTCCCGCTTTTTCTGGTCTTATTGCTGGAATTGTTGGTGGTGTCGTTGTTGGAGCATTCTCCAATTCACGTGTTGGTGTTTCTGGTCCAGCCGCTGGTTTGATTGCAATTATTATTTCCGCACTTGCCACATTTAAAACAGAAGTAGGAACGGATGGTTTGTCCGATACGGAAATCAACATGATGGCCTTGCAAATGCTTGGCTTCTCTGTACTCATCGCAGGAGTTATTCAGTTGCTACTCGGATTTCTCAAGGCTGGATTTATTGCCTACTATTTCCCAAATGTTGTCATTAAAGGAATGCTTGCGGCGATTGGTTTAATCTTGATTAAGAAAGAGTTAACGCACGGATTAGGATATGATAAAGACGCTCTGGGAGATTACTATAACTCTGGAGAACAACACATTTCCTTCTTTCAAGAGATCAAGGCAATCATACTGAATCCCGATGAAATGTCAATGACGATTATCCTCATCACGGTTATTTCTCTAGCCATTCTGGCTTTATGGGAAACAAAATTGATCAAAACAACTTTTCTAAAGAATGTGCCAGGCGCGGTGATCGTCGTGATCCTAGGAATTCTTTACACGTATTTCACGCAGGGTAGCGCTGTTGGTATTTCTGAAGAACACCGTGTTTCGCTTGGAATTGCAGACAAACAATTCACCGAGTTATTTGCCTTCCCTTTATTCGATAAAGTAGGTTCGGCATCCATCTGGATTACTGGAATTACCATCGCTGTTGTAGCGAGTATTGAAACGCTCCTTTGTGTAGAAGCCACCGATAAACTGGACCCAGAAAAACACGTAACAGACCCGAATAAAGAATTGGTTGCTCAAGGTGTTGGAAATACCCTTGCTGGATTTTTAGGAGGACTTCCTATTACTCAAGTAATTGTTCGAAGTTCTGCTAACATCAACTCGGGAGGAAAAACAAAGTTTGCAGCAATATTCCATGGTATTCTCATTGCTGGATCTATCGCATTTATTCCAGGCGTGCTCAACATGGTTCCTTACGCAAGTTTGGCGGCTATCTTATTCATGGTGGGCTACAAGCTAGCAAAACCTACTTTGTTCATATCTGTGTACAAAAAAGGATGGGCAGAGTTTATTCCATTCCTTGCAACGATTGTTGGAATTTTAATGACAGATCTTTTGAAAGGAATTGGAATTGGTCTTGTTTTCTCGATCTTCTTTATTCTTTACGTCAACTTTAAGTCATCGCATTATTTGCAAAAACTAAAAGACGGGCCGAAAGATTTGTTCGTAGTTCATTTATCTGAGAACATGACCTTCCTGAACAAGGCGAGTTTGAACTCGGAGTTGGATTCTATTCCACCAAACGCTAATGTGATTCTTGACTATTCGAAAGTGATTCATCTAAGTAATGACATCCTTGAAATTATCGAGGAATTTGAGCTGAGGGCAAAGCACGAAAAAATCAACATTGAAGTGAAAGCCAAAGGCGAAAATATTCTATTGAATAACGCATAAGAAAAAGAAAAGTAGTTGATTCACTAATTCTGTTTGAACTCTGTGAATGCATCTTCTTTTCTTACCTTGATTTTATTTGAAGTGTTAAATTCAGATTCTCGTCTCTTTTAACTCTTTACTGATCAATCCATTATTTCGTTTCTACATCATCAATGATAGAAGCGTCGGAATCCGGTCTCATATCATCAATATCTTGGGTTACTTTTACCGCTTCAGCACGAGGAGGAAACAGCTTGGAAACAATTACTCCAACAATCATCGCCATGGCAAACGAAGGTGCCAGTACATCCAGTTTCACGAAATATTCGCCGATTCCCTCAAGATCAGACAGAACGAATTTGAATAGAATCACCGACAGAAATCCCGTTACCATGGAGGCAATTGCGCCTTTTTCAGAATAACCTTTCCAAAACAAGGATAGAATAATCACTGGACAAAAAGTGGCGGCTATTCCAGACCAACCGAAGATCATCACCCAAAATATCTGCCTTTCGGGATACAAGTTGTACAGCAGAATCGCAATTCCGAGCGCCGCCAATGCCATGCTCACGGTAGCTATTCTCGAAAAACGTGTCAAATCACTGTTCTTCATTTTTGGTTTGAAAATCTTCTGGTAAAAATCGCGTGTAATCGCACTGGAAGCCAAAATCAACAAGGAATCAATTGTAGACATGATGGCTGATAGCACAATTGCGATAAAAATTGCCACCAAGATAGTCGGCAAGAATTCATTGGTTACCATACTCAACACCTGATCGCCTCCGGTTCCCAAAGCGATTTCAGGATCGTCTCCCGCCTCTGTGAAGTAAATTCGCCCAAGAATACCAATGGTTACCGCTGCAGCATCTGTCAGCAACGTAAAAATCAACGCGACCCATTTCCCTTTATCGATCGACTTCTCGCTATCAATCGACATGAATCGAACATAGACTTGGGGTGACCCTAAAAAGCCAAGACCAATCATGGAAAACCCGAGAATCGTAAATAGATTCATCCATCCATCATCGCTTCGTCCCATTACTTGAGTCAGTGTTGGGTCAATCGCATTCAAACCTTCGGTTACTCCCGTTCCGCTATCCATGGAAAACCAAATCACGATAGGAAGTAAAATCAGCCCAAAAAACATGAGAATTCCTTGAAACATATCCGACCAAACAGCAGCGACAAATCCACCAATAAAGATGTAAATCAATACGATTACAAAACCGATCAATGCGCCATATTCGTACGGAATTTTCAGCATGGACTCAAAAGCAATGCCCGTTACATCCATTTGAGAAGCCACGTAAATGGTTACAAAAACAACCAAAACAGAGGCCGCAATAATTCGCAACGTATGCTTTGCCGACTTGAAATGTGATTCCAAATAATCCGGAATTGTAATCGCTCCATAACTATCGGCCCTTCGCTTAAAGCGTTTTGCCATGAACTGCCAAGAAATGAAAACACCTAACAATTCACCTGCAACAACCCAGTAACCAGAGTATCCAGCAATTGCGCCCATCCCTGTTAATCCGATTAGCAGCCATCCTGACTCTCCTGTTGCTCTAGCAGAAAAAGCAACCGCCCAAAATTTCATTTTCTTACCACCTACGTAGTAGTCGCTCATGTCTTTAATTCGACGAGATGCTAAAATTCCAATTAAAAACAATACACCAACATATGCCGCCAGTACACCAATCTTTATGTAAAACTCTTGATTATCCATATTTTGTAATTAGTAGACTATCAGCGACTCGCACTCACAGTCTTCAATGTTCAACACCTCTAGAAAGGCATTTTAGGGAATTCTGCAATTTGACTAAAAAATGATCAAAAACAATCATTTTTTTAATGAAATCGCTAAAAACTAATTAAAAACAATCAAAAAAACGCTAAAAATTGACTATTTTTGGAATTCGAGAAATCTAGTGTTTGGATGAATTTTTGGATATCCCTTTAATTCTACCTCTCACAAAAAAGTATCGATCTTTTGAATTCTATAAATAACACTTCCTTAGATATCCAATCAATAGAAGAGCTTGTTTCTGCACTCAAACAGGGAGACAGAACAACGTACTCAGAAATCATTCACAATTTTTACATTCCAATAGCAGAATTTGAAGATTACGGATACTGGTCGGATGAAATATACACCAGAAACTGCATCTTTGAAAATGATCAATTTGAACTGATCCTACTCTGCTGGAACCCAAATCAGATAACGCCCATTCATGACCACGGAGGAGAAGAATGCTGGGTGCGTGTGATCAAAGGTGAGTTTGAAGAGGTAATCTATTCCATTGACAAACAAGAGCAATTGCGTGAAGTGAAAACGCACACGGCAAAGGAAAATGAAGTGACGTACATGATTGATTTCATGGGCTTTCACACCCTTCAGAATTTAACTGACGAACGGAGCATGACGCTTCACCTTTACGCAAAACCGATTCGAAGTTGTAACAGCTATGATCTTCACGAAGGAAAGCTGATCCACCGAAAATTAGTGTACACAACAATGTCCGAATCTGCCTAAAAACAAAAAATTACATTCTACATGTCGAATATTCAAAATGATCTGGTTCTGTTCAATGAACTGGTTGAAGAGCTATTAAACGAAGAACAACAACATCCCGTTGCGGACAGAATTGAAGCCGACGAGCTTTACAGTGCGATCGATCTTAAACTGAACGACTCCGCCATGATCGATGACGATTTTAAATCATTGCTTCGCGACGTATTGGTTTCAACCCCAAAAACAGCCACTCACCTATTTTTCAATCAACTTTTTGGTGGGCGACAAAGCAAAGCGATTTTGGGCGATTTACTAGCCGTTATGTTGAATAACAGCATGTACACGTACAAAGTTGCGGGACCGCAAGTAGGAATTGAACAGGAAATTATTCGACAATCGTGTAACTTGATTGGTTACGGACCACAAAGTAATGGAACGATTCCAACGGGAGGCTCCATGAGTAATTATATGGCCTTGGTGATGGGACGCGACGTGAAAGATCCAGATTGCCGAGCAGAAGGTGTTCGAAAGCCACTCATCGCGTACACTTCGAAAGAGTCGCACTACTCCAATGCGAAAAACGTCAGCTTTGCTGGAATGGGAAGAAACAACCTTCGTTTTATTCCTGCCGATTCACTCGGGCGCATGATTCCTGAAAAATTGGAAGAGCAAATTAAGCAAGATATTGCCGATGGATACATTCCGACGTACGTGAATGCGACAGCAGGAACAACCGTTTTGGGAGCCTTTGATCCAATTGACAAAATTGCCGATATCACCGAAAAATATGACATCTGGTTACATGTAGATGGAGCGTATTGTGGAAGCGTGATTTTCAGTGAGAAATACAAACATCTCTTGAAAGGTGTTGAGCGCTCGAACTCATTCAGCTACAATGCCCACAAGATGATTGGGACGCCACTTACCTGTTCGGTTATTTTGGTGCGCGATAAAAAACACCTGTACAATTCATTCAGTAACGATGCCGATTACCTGTATCAAACCGATGGAGATGATTTCAATTTGGGAAAAACTTCTTTCCAATGTGGAAGAAGAAATGACGCTTTGAAATTCTGGACGCTTTGGAAATCTGTTGGAACAAGTGGATTAAAGAAAATCGTCGATCAACAATTCTACTTAGCGGATGTTGCGCGTGAATACGTTCGAAATCATCCAGATTATACTTTGTACAGTTTCGACGATTCTATTTCGATCTGTTTCAACTATAAAGATATCGACCCGACCGTTCTTTGTACGGCGCTGTACGAGCACCAAGTGACGGTCGTAGGATTCGGATCGTTTAATGAAGATACATTCGTTCGATTGGTTACCATCAATGCAAACAATTCGAAAGAAGATTTATTGAACTTCTTCAAGGTGTTAGAAGACTTCGTAGCCAATAATCCTGAAGCCGTTCGATAGTGCTAGTGGTCGTGTGAACAACCATTTCCGCAGCCACCTCCGCACGATTGATCCAAATCGTTATCGTACAGGTAAGCTGCGATTGCTTGCACTTCCTTTTTCTCGAAAGCTTGCTTCGGCATGATCCCGAATTTACGTCTCGCTCCGGGCATAAGTGAATGTTCTTCGGTTGGATTTTCGCACCATTCTACAATGGCCTGAACGAAATCTTCTTTGGAGGCATCTTCGTCCCAATAATGATCTTTTACGCGTTGCATGGGCGGTGCCAGCATATTGTCTGTTCCTTGCGTATTGTGACACGAAAAACAGTTGTTTTCCATCAGTACCTTTCCATTCAATCCAGCAATATCTTGATCCAAGGTAGAAACGGTACTTTCTGTATCACAAGCAAATAGAACAGTCGCTAACATTGGAAAAATAACGAACTTTTTCATCTCTTTGGTTTTCTACCAAACTAGTACGCATCCAACGAAAAGTGCGTAACTCGAGTTGCACATAGCGCAAAATGGAATCAATTTAAATAACGTGAGTTCGGGATAAGAATTTTGTCAGATCGTCTGAGAATAATGAGGTTCGAGCCTTTAAGCAGAAGGAATAACGGGTTATTTCAATGTGCAAAG
>PDWJ01001860.1_pt1 | contig 24232 bp, 20 predicted proteins | sample 1430881 | NCBI WGS metagenome assembly PDWJ01 (sample SAMN01162460, study PRJNA174530) | Oral metagenome, whole genome shotgun sequencing project. | biome: Marine environment; feature: Marine mammal; material: Swab sample of the gingival sulcus; isolation source: swab sample of gingival sulcus...
CCAGCCTGCAACATTTTCATAAAAGGGGAATATTTGCTCAGGTGATGCTTGAATTATTATATGCTCTTCAATTTCCATTGTTTCTCCTCTCGAAAGCTAGCAGTTTATTCATGCGCATGCGCATTTATTTTCGTTCCATCGAGTGTAACCTCTTGTCCTGTTTATGAAAACCGTCTTAAGTACGCCTTTGGTGGGGGATGTAAACGCGCATGCGCGTTTTTGTCCTGTTATCTTTGTATCCCTTGCGCGTTATCATGCCAACCATTATTGCAATATATTGATTTTAAAGTAGTTTTATTCTGGTTTGGCGACAATTTGAGCATGCGCGTTTATGTTCCGGCACAAAAACGCGCATAGATTTGTGCTACTCGTAAAATATACTGTCTATACATACAGCATTTATTCCTGAGGTAATTACACATGCTCAGGGCCAGGAAAGGTGAAGTCAGTGCTATAAATCTGCCTCCTGTATTCACAAACCGGGGCTGTACTGGTTATGAGCATATTGATGATATGGACTGTATCCATACGAACGGGCGGGTTTATGATCCGGCCTTGGGGAGGCTCCTGTCAGCTGACCCGCATATTCAGTCTTCTTACAACACGCAGAGTTATAACCGCTATAGCTATGTTCAGAACAAACCGTTGAAGTATACGGACCCTAGTGGATACTTCCTGGGAGGGTTGTTCAAATCAATATTCAATGTCATGAGCAAAATTGTTAAGGCAGTGAGTTCGATGTTGCCGGGTTATAACTATATAGTTAAGCCAGCAGCATTAAGAGCATTAGCTAAAGTGCCATTACACGTAAGTCTGGTGCTTGCAACTTGTTCCGACATTCGACTGCGACATTGATGCATCAGAATGGCGCTGATATCCGTTATGTTCAGGATATGCTGGGGCATGCAGATATCTCCACTACGCAGGTCTATACTCATGTGGCGATTTATAAGCTCCGGAAGGTGTATGCTGAAACCCATCCAGCAGCACTACGCGATACAGGGGCTTCTGGAGTAGAGCTTGGAGGTTAACCGTAAAGCTGATCCACTGCTGTTTTTAGGCAGTGGGTCAGAGCTAGTTATATCGCCGTATATAGGGGCTTTAAGCGTGAAACAGTTTGAGGGAGCTTCTGCCTGAGCAGTGACTCCAGATATTCTTCTGATGTGAGTCTAGGGTTCTTTAAACTGGCTCTATGCTGTTGTGCAGCCCGAAGTACGGATGCAAGATTTAAATCGCATAAATCCATAATGAAGTCATCAGGGTGAATAGCTCGCATGTTATAGGGAGCCAAGGTCACATCAGGAAAGTCTTTCAAATTGAACGTAACAATTGCTTCAGCACGAGTTTGGATTGCTGCTGCAACCACATGGCGATCATCTTCGTCAGGTAACTCAATAGAAGGAATTAAGCTTTCATAACCTTCCACGAGACAACCAGGCACATGAGCGTTCATCAGTTCTCTTACTCTGTCCAGTTTTTCTGGCTTGATGTCATCTCGTTGTTTAAGCAGGTTACGAATCCATTCATCATGGATGTCATTACTCCAACGGGCACGAAATTGGCCCGTCAAAGCGAGGTACATCAGAAAGCTTCTCAGTGGAGCTGGATATAATACGCAGGCATCAAAGATGACCGTATAGTTTGAGCTCATTCGTAACCAAATCCCAATTCCTGATCGAGCTCTGATAACTCTTCCAGTGCATCTAAGCGCTTACGTTCTAAGTCGTCCTTATACGCTTTAACATCGGCAAATTTTACTTTGCGGCGGTTCCCTGTTCGGGAATAAGGAATGATCTTATCATCCAGAATTTTGATAAATGTTGGCCGTGATACGTTCAGCATATCAGCAGCTTCCTGAGTCGTAAGCTCAGCATGAACTGGAATCAGTTTTACAGTATTTCCTTCTCCCAACTCTGTTAGAACGTCCACAAGCAATCTTAAAGCATTGCTAGGGATTTCAACCTGGTGTTGCGTGGCAGAAGGATCTGTCAGTAATAAGGTCTGTGTCTCAGCTTTAGTCGCTAAGATGGCAGATAGCTCCCGACTGCAAACCTTTGCTAAGGCCGCTTCCTCTGCTGAGGGTAAGTGGTTTTGTAACTGCTGCATGTTGGGAATCCTATATTGTTCTATATCTATGTATTTCAAGATATTCGAAATATTCGAAAAGGTCAATATTCGAAATATCCGAAAGTCTATGGCATCATGAAGTCTACGCATCCATACGCACGGACGGGCTTATGATCCGATGTTGGGCAGGCCCTTGCTATACCGGCATCTATTTTTCAGTCATTTTCCTTCCGCTATAACCTTTCGGAGAATAAACAGATCGAAAAACGCTATAAAAACAAGAGACTCTTCAGCATAAAATTATTATATTAGGCACTTCTAATTAACGAGTGTAACAGGGGTTGAAGAATGAGTTCTGAAGTACCTGCCAAAGCATCGGCGCGTATCGGATATCAGCTGTTGATAATCCTTTGTGCCTTACTGACGGGTTTTCTTCTTGCGCAGTGGTGGCGTTCAGTGCCGGGTTTGGAAATTACCTTCCATAATAACAGTGAGCAAATGATTACCTCATTACAGCTTGATTTTGGGAGTGCTGATTCTCAGTCCCGGATTTATGCTTATCGAATTCCTCCGGGTGACAAGCGTATATTGGTGCTAAATCATGAGCCGGGCATGGGTTTTAATGTTTTGGCACGTTTCAAGAATGGAGCCGAGCAGAGTTTCTGTGCCTTGCGTGGCGATGAGAGGTGGCAGGCAGAGGTTTATTTACAGCCTTAACCCATCGTTTACATTAGGGGCCTCGCAAGGAAAGTGTAGAGGTTTATGTCTAATGTAACCCACCATAGCGATGGTAGAATTTCTTATTTGGTGGAGGTAAAGGCCCTTCTGCTGTTTCCAGGACTGCATTCATATGTTCTTCTGCACCTTGCCACACTCGTTGATAGGTATTGCTGCATAATTGGCGAGCCGCGCTACCTGCCCAGTCGCCGGGAAGTAGTTCATCGGGCAGCTCCGGGTCTCGCAGGCTAATCCGGCGGTATTCGTGGATTAGCAGGGTGCGAATCTGGAAGCATTGTTCCGGTGTCGGTGTCCCTTTTTCATGAATGTGGTTCCAGATTGGGCGAAATTTATCCAGGAAGCTTTGATAGTTTTCTGCCAGTTTTGGCAGGTTCCAGGATTCGCGGGTTTGCAGGCGTAGCGGGCGCGTTGCTGCATTACCTTCACCCATATCTTCAAAGATGATCACATCATCTGTGTAATCGTATTCCTGTAAGACGGCTTGCAGCTCATTTTTTTGCATCTGTGGGTGCAAGAGTACCGTAGGTGATAAAGTACCAAAACCGTGCCATCCCAGCTCCTGGCGCAGCTTTTGTCTGTCATCCAGTTTTAGCTGGCTCAGAATGACCATTAACCAGCGGCCATCCCACTCCGGGTTTTGATCGGCATAGACGCGCTTAAATGCTTTTTGGAAGCGACGAATGCCAGGGCCTGTCAGGCTGTAATAACTGCGACGTCCTACCTGTTCTGCAACCAACCAGTTCTCTTTTGCCAAACGGAATACGGAGGTACGCACTAGGCGTTGATTCAAGCCTAAAGGTTCGAGCAATTTGATCATGCTGCCCAGCCATACTGTTCCACCTCGGGGTGCGATCGCATCACCATAAACTGTCATTATGAGTGATCCGGCACGTATTGGTCGATGGTTTCTAAAATTCTCAACAAGCGTGTCCAGGGCGGGAAAGGTGGGCATGTGGCTTTAATTACCGTGTTAATCGTTTTTATCTTTTAGCTGCATTTTATATCTCGTTGTAATTTAAGGCAAATTACGCCTTGCCTATATCGGCTGATGAGGGGTTTTATCAGCATTTTGTGCTGATGTCTGGCCCTTTTATCCGTAAAACCTAGACCGTATGCTGTGCTAATACATTTCATTGCTGCAATTGGCTGTTGCTACGGCAGCGTTTATGTCCACGAGTTCCGCTCAATCCAGCGATCGCGGTCGACATCTCCAGCCACAAGACTTATTCACAGGCCCCATACTATGCTTTAAAATCGCCTGCCTAAAGCCAGTAAATGTATAAGGCCCTCTCTTGTCCCATAGTAAGCAACAGTTCAGAACCCTTCTCAGTGACTGCAGGATTTCAGATCGTTTTCATCTCAAACGCCGAATTGACCGGCTCAAAGGTGGGCAGGATGAAATAACATTGCAAAAATTGGCTGATGATATTCAGGATTCGTGTGAGTGGGTTAGCAAACGCAAGGCGCTGCTGTCTGAAATTACTTATCCTGATTTGCCGATTTCCTCGCGTCGGGAAGAGATTACCAAGGCCATTGCTGAAAACCAGGTTATTGTTTTGGCCGGTGAGACAGGCTCGGGCAAGACAACGCAACTCCCCAAGCTATGTCTCGATCTGGGGTTGGGCTGTAAAGGTTTGATCGGACATACGCAGCCGCGGCGTTTGGCGGCAAGAACAGTGGCTGCACGTATAGCTGAAGAGCTAAATACCTCTCTTGGTGATCGGGTCGGGTATCAGGTGCGATTCCATGAGCAGGTTAATGACTCGACTCAAGTGAAATTGATGACGGACGGTATTCTTCTGGCTGAAACCAGAAATGACCGCTTTCTGGAAAAATACGAAGTTCTGATTATTGATGAGGCACATGAGAGAAGTCTTAATATTGACTTTCTGCTGGGGTATATCAAACGCATTCTTCCCAAGCGCCCCGATCTTAAAGTCATTATTACCTCAGCAACTATCGATCTGGAGCGATTCTCCAAGCATTTCAACAATGCGCCTGTGATTGAAGTTTCAGGCCGGACTTACCCGGTTGAAGTGCTCTACCGGCCATTGAATGAAATGGCAGGGGAGCATGAAAAGTCTGCAGATATGTATCAGGGCATTCTTTCTGCGGTTGCAGAAATTCAGGGTATGGAGCGCAAAGCCGGGAAACTGCCGCAGGGGGATTTTCTGGTTTTCCTTTCGGGTGAAAGGGAAATTCGAGAAGCGGCTGATGTTCTGCGTAAGGCTGAATTTAAGGGCATCGATATATTGCCGCTGTATGCACGATTGTCACTTGCAGAACAGCAGAAAATTTTCAATCAGCATGGAACCCGCAGCCGCAGGATTGTGCTGAGTACCAATGTTGCCGAAACATCCTTAACCGTACCGGGAATAAAATATGTGATTGATACCGGGGTGGCGCGGATCAGTCGGTATAGTTACCGCTCCAAGGTGCAGCGGCTACCGATTGAAGCGGTATCACAGGCCAGTGCCAATCAACGGGCCGGTCGCTGTGGCCGCGTGTCGGAAGGTGTCTGTATCCGCTTATATTCCGAGGAAGATTTCTTAAATCGCCCGGAATTTACTGATGCCGAGATCCGGCGAACCAATCTGGCGGCTGTCATTCTGCAGATGCTTTCTCTGAAACTGGGAGATATTTCACGCTTTCCTTTTGTTGATCCACCAGATAATCGTTATATCAACGATGGTTTTAAACTGTTGCAGGAGTTGGGTGCGGTTGATGAGAAAAGACAGATTTCACGCATTGGATGGCAGCTTGCCAAACTGCCGATTGATCCGCGCTTAGGGCGGATGGTGATCGAAGCAAGTCGCAATAACTGTCTGCGTGAGGTGCTGATTATCGTGAGTGCCTTGAGCATTCAGGACCCGCGTGAGCGCCCCCAGGAAAAACGTCAGGCCAGTGATGAGAAGCATCGTCAGTACGCACACGAAGAGTCCGACTTTCTGACCTTTGTAAATCTCTGGGATCAGTATGAAGAACAGCGCCAAGAGCTCAGCCAGAATCAGTTACGCAAGTATTGTGGGAAGCAGTTTCTTTCCTATATGCGGATGCGGGAGTGGCGTGATACACACCGCCAGCTACACCTTATCTGTAAAGAGCTGAAAGGTCAGGATAACAGGTTTGTCGAACGCGATGAGCCTGCATCCTACGAGTCTGTACACCGTTCGTTACTGGCGGGTTTGCTGAGTCATATAGGCTGTAAGCAGGAAGGTAAAGAATACCTGGGGGCACGTAACCGGAAGTTTCTCCTTTTTCCGGGATCGGTAGTCTATAAAAAAGCCCCGAAGTGGATAATCGCTGCGGAACTTGTTGAAACCAGCCAGCTCTATGCTCGCTGTATTGCACGGGTTGATCCGGTATGGGCGGAAAAACTGGCTCCTTATTTGATTAAGAAAAATTACAGTGAGCCTCATTGGGAGAAAAAGCGTTCTGAGGTCGTGGCCACAGAACAGGTGACTTTATATGGCTTGATCATTGTGCCAAAGCGCAGGGTAAGCTTCGGTAAAATTGATCGGGAAGTCTCCCATGAAATCTTTATCCGGCAGGCATTGGTCGAAGGTGATTTGAATTCCAGGGCGGCATTTATCCAGAAAAACCGCGCCTTGCTTAAAGGGATAGAACAGCTGGAAGCCAAATCCCGGCGCAGGGATCTGCTGGTTGATGAAGAGCAGCTGTATGAATTCTATCGTTTACGTATGAAGGCCCTGCAAGGTGAGCATGTGGTTAATGGGGCCGGGTTTGAAAAGTGGCGTAAAACCGTAGAAAAGGAAAATCCGCAAGCCATGTTGATGCAGGAAGAGGATATCCTGCAGCGTTCTGCGGATCATGTTACCGCCACAGCGTACCCTGACTATTTCCAATGGGACGATGCCCGGCTGAAACTGTTCTATCACTTTGAGCCTGGGGCCAGTGATGATGGCGTTACCTTACAGTTGCCCTTGCCGTTATTAACCTCTGTGTCTTTGCAGCAAATGGAGTGGTTAGTGCCAGGTATGTTGGCAGAAAAATGTACTGCCATTCTGAAAGGCCTGCCTAAACAACAACGTAAACATTTTGTCCCGGTGCCTAATTATGTCGAGGCCTTTATCCAGGCAGCCGAATTTGGTGTGGGTGATTTGTACGAGGTTTTTGCTCACCAGCTGCTTAGGATGACCGGAGTGCGGGTGCAAGCGGAGCAGCTCAGGCAAGCGGACATGCCGGATCATTTGCAGATGAACCTGCGTTTGGTTGACGAAAAAGGCCATCTGCTGAAGGAAAGCCGAAACTGGGAATTACTGAATAAAGAATATTCATCACAAATCAGCGAGCAACTGACAAAAGGTAATAACAGTGATTGGGGCCGGCAAGGCTTACTCAACTGGGACTTTACCAAGCTGGAGGAGCGTTGCCGGATCACCAAGTATGCGGGGGTCGAAGTAGAAGCCTATCCAGCACTGGTTGATGAAGGTGATAGCGTTACCTTATGCCTGAAGAACCATCAGGCCGATGCGAGCCTGGCAACGATTCATGGAACCGTCCGCCTGGCTTTATTGAATATGAAAGAGCAGGTTCGCTTTGCGAAAAAAGTGTTGAGCAAAGAAAAATTGGCGCAGTTGGTGTTGCTAAGTGGTGAACAGCTCACGCCTAAACAGTTAGAAAGCGATATTGTTTGGCAGGCGGTGCGTTCTTTGATGGGATTGGATCAACGTATTATTCGTAGCAAGGATGAGTTTGATGCCGCTTTAATAGACTGTAAAGCCGGTTTTATTGCTCAATGCGAGGTGCTGTTGCAGTTGCTGGAAAAGATTTTCCGGCAACTCAACCAGATTAAGAAACGCTTGAAAGGCAAAGTGCAGCTTAATGAAGTGCCGGTGCTGAATGACGTTAAACAGCAACTGTCGATGCTGATTAGTAAAAACTTTCTCAGAGAGCATTCCTTTGAGCGCTTACAGCACTTTCCGCGCTATTTGCAGGCGGCTGAAATCCGTCTGGAAAAATTCCGGCGTAATCTGCGTCAGGAATGTTTATACAGCGACCAGTTGACAGCCATGTATCAACAGTATGAAAAAAGATTAGACAAGCATCGCTCTCAGGGGATATTCGACCCTGAGCTGGAAGCGTATCGCTGGATGATAGAGGAGTTACGTGTTTCTCTGTTTGCGCAGCAGTTGAAAACAGCCTACACCGTTTCGGAAAAACGCCTTAAGCAGCAATGGCGTAAGGTCGCATAGCCCATCCTTCATTTTTATTCATTGCCAGAACTGATGCCACAAAAAACGGGCTATTAAGCCCGTCTCTTGTCATTCCTGATGTATTGCTTACTCGGCATAGTCCTCAACCGGAATACAACTACAGAACAGGTTGCGATCACCGTATACGTTGTCAATCCGGTTAACAGTTGGCCAGATTTTGCTGGTGTGCAAACGGGCTACCGGGAAAGCGCCTTGCTCTATGCTGTATGGGCGATCCCAGTTGCCAGCTATCAAGTCTGCCATCGTGTGCGGCGCGTTTTTCAGTGGGTTGTTGTCCGCATCGATATCGCCATTTTCGACCTGACGAATCTCTTCGCGGATATGCACCATCGCTTCAATGAAACGATCCAGCTCTGCTTTTGACTCTGATTCAGTCGGTTCGATCATCAGCGTACCGGCAACCGGGAAGGACATTGTGGGGGCGTGGAAGCCGAAGTCCATCAGGCGTTTTGCCACGTCTTCTTCGGTGATACCGGAGGTTTCTTTCAGTGGTCGCATATCGATGATGCACTCATGCGCCACGCGATTATTACGGCCTGTGTAGAGAACAGGGTAGTGCTTGCCCAGTTCCGTCGACAGGTAGTTGGCATTCAGGATGGCATGCTCAGTGGCTGCACGCAGGCCGGCTTCACCCATCAGTGCAATATACACCCAAGAGATTGGCAGAATAGATGCACTGCCCCAGGGGGCGGCAGATACGGCACCGTTCTCAGGGTTGGGGCCATCGATCTTCTGGATAGGGTGGTTCGCTACAAAAGGTGCCAAGTGCGCTTTGATGCCGATGGGTCCCATGCCTGGGCCACCCCCACCGTGTGGAATGCAGAAGGTTTTGTGCAGGTTCATGTGGGAGACATCGGCACCGATCTCAGCGGGTTGACTGATGGCTACCTGAGCATTCAGGTTGGCACCGTCCATATATACCTGACCACCGTTGTCGTGAACAATCTGACAGATCTCGCGGATAGCTTCCTCATATACACCGTGGGTAGACGGGTAGGTGATCATCAGACAGGCGAGGTTGTCTTTGTGTTGTTCTGCCTTGGCGCGTAGGTCTGCTACATCAACATTACCGTTTTCATCACATGCAGTCAGTACAACCTTCATATCCGCAAGTGCTGCCGATGCTGGATTGGTACCGTGCGCAGAGGTTGGGATCAGGCAGATGTTACGGTGGCCTTCACCTTTTGATTGATGGTAGTTACGAATTGCCAGCAGGCCCGCGTACTCGCCTTGAGCGCCGGAGTTTGGCTGCATACAAATCGCATCGAAGCCCGTAATTTTTTTCAGTTGCTCTTCCAGCTCAGCGATAAGCTGCTTGTAACCCTGGGCTTGATCCATGGGGGCAAAGGGATGCAACTGACCGAATTCCGGCCAGGTGACCGGGATCATCTCGGCAGTGGCGTTCAGTTTCATGGTGCAAGAACCCAGTGCAATCATGCAGTGGGCCAGGGAAATGTCTTTGTTTTCCAGCTTTTTCAGGTAACGCAGCATCTCGGTTTCGCTGTGATAACTGTTGAAAACCGGATGGGTCAGGATCTCTGATTCACGGGCCAGGTGCGCAGCAAAGGAGGTTGCAGCGGAGGCGGTAATCTCACTGTCGATCTGATCCAGGTCCAGGCCGTGGCCTGTGCCAAGAATGCAGTCCCATAGCGTTTCGATCGTCTCGCGGGAGGTGCATTCATCACAGGTCATTCCCAACTGATTATCAGCCGTATGGCGTAGGTTAACCCCAGCTTCCAGGGCGGTGTTGTAAACCGCCTCAGCGTTGTCCAGCTTAATCGTGATGGTATCGAACCAACTGGTGTTAACCAGCGTCACACCTTTGTTTTGCAGGCCCTTAGCCAGAATAGTGGCAAAGCGATTGATTCGGCTTGCAATGGTCTTCAGGCCTTTAGGCCCGTGGTACACGGCGTAGAAACCTGCCATATTTGCCAGCAGCACCTGTGCGGTACAGATGTTGGATGTCGCTTTTTCGCGGCGGATGTGTTGTTCGCGGGTTTGCATTGCCATACGTAGTGCTTTGTTACCGCGTGTATCTACAGATACGCCAATAATACGACCGGGTACGGAACGCTTGTAAGCATCACGGGTAGCGAAGAAAGCCGCATGCGGGCCACCGAAGCCCATAGGAACACCAAAACGCTGAGCTGATCCAAAGACAACATCAGCCCCCATCTCGCCCGGAGATTTCAGCGTGACCAGGCTCATAATATCTGCGGCTGCACAGAACAGGGCCTTTTTGCTGTGCGCTTTTTCGATTAGCTCGGCATAATCATTAACATCCCCAAAGGTGCCTGGGTACTGAACCAGGAGGCCAAAGCATTCGTGCTGATCAATCAGTTCAGCAATATCCCCTACGATAACGTCATACCCCAGTGGCTCGGCACGGGTTTGGATAACGCTGATATTCTGCGGATGGACGTTTTTATCAACCAAAAAGGCATTGGCTTTTTTCGCTTTGGACATGCGCTTACACAGCGTCATAGCTTCTGCTGCTGCAGTCGATTCATCCAGCAGGGAAGCATTGGCCAAATCCAGGCCCGTCAGATCCAGTATCATCGTCTGGAAGTTCAGGATTGCTTCCAGGCGGCCCTGAGAGACTTCCGGCTGATACGGTGTATAGGCGGTATACCAGCCCGGGTTTTCCAGTACATTACGCAAAATCACGTTAGGGACAATAGTATCGGTGTATCCCATGCCAATCATGGATGTGTTGATCTTGTTTTTACCGGCGACTGACTTCAGGTAAGCAATGACCTCTGCTTCAGTACGGCTGTCCGGAAGATCAATCGGGCTTTTCACCCGAATGTTTTCCGGCACGGTCTGGCTAATAAGCTGGTCAAGATCAGCAACATTCAATGCCTGAAGCATCGCTTGTTGTTCACTTGCAGAAGGCCCGATATGACGTGCGATAAAATCGTCTTTTTGCTCCAGTAATGACAGAGGAGCCTGCTTCTGTGTCGGCATCTTGGGGTTACCTATGATCGGTTATTTGGCGGCAGAACCTGTAGTTTATAATGTCTGATTACTACAGCTGGTTTGTGGCCGCTGTTATGTTTGCTTGGCTGGTTGCCTGAATTGCGGCTAATGATACCGGTTTTTATCGATTTTGTGATAGGAAATGGGCAAAAGTTTATTTTAAGAAACCGCTTTTTTCTATTTGTGTGAAGCCGAAGTGCCGGCATGACTTATTCACAGGTTCCTCAGTGTACGCTGGCTGATGCAATAGGAATAAGTATGTTAAGGGCAATGGATATATGGTTTTCGGTTATTCCCAGGCTAGATCGTAGCTTTCCTGTTTGGGGTAAAGTTGCTGCAATTGTTTTTCTTGTGACATGTTGAATATTTCTCTGGCACTGCTCGGGTAGTCTGTACGCTGATATTCCAGTAAGCAGTTTAGTCCTACCCAAGTGTTACGTTGGTTTTTCTTTGCAGCATAAAGCGCCAGGTCGGAGACCTTATGCATGTTTTGCCAATACTTCATACCTTGCTCAAGTGATGAAACGGCCACAGTAAAGAAACCTTGTGAGCAGGTAATAGAAATTGAATGATTTGTTCCGAGTTTTGCCTGCTCGGTTACAAGCCGGATACGTTCGGCAATCCTGCAGGCTGTTTTAGCATCGGTTTGTTGACAAATGATGGTAAACTCTTCACCGCCACTGCGGACAATAATGTCCCGATCCCGGCAGCTTTTTTTTACCAGCCGTGCAAACTGCTGTAACACCACATCGCCTTCGTCATGTCCATAAGTGTCATTAACATTCTTGAAATGATCCAGATCCAGTGTGAAAACAGTCCATTCACCGGGGACACGCCACGTTTGTTCTGATGACATGAAATCATGTAGAAAACGGCGGTTTTTTAACCCCGTCAGAGGATCGGTATAACTGGCGTTCTCAAATTCATTACGCTCCTGCTCCAGCTTACCTACATGAGATCTAAGTCTCTTCGCCATGTTTGAAAAAGAGATGGATAAATCACCTATTTCATCATTCTGCTGTAAAACTTTAAAAGATGCCCTATCGTTTCTTTGACTAAAGGTCTTCGCTTGTTGCTGTAAAAGGATAATTGGGTTCACTAAAACTCTTTTCAAAAAGTAGTAGGTTAAAAAGCAGGCCAAAAATCCTATACAAAGAACAGCAATTAACGAGAGTTTTGCTGCATGTATTGCTTGTTGGTAGAACGGGCGCTTTTGCGTGATATCCAGGCGCAGTACTTTATCTGGGTTATTTGCCAATGGATAATAGCTGGAAGAACGAGACTGGTGCTCATTCATAAAGGCTACACTGGGAGTTAATGTTCTTTTGGTTGTAACTGATACTGAAAAATCCAGCTTCAGCATTTTACTGGCACTGTCAATAAATTCCTGATCCAGAAGGCGTGCGAAGAAAAGGTAACCCCTGCTCGGCCCCTCGGACTGGCTGGTCAGTATTGAATGGCGTGCTAAAAATAAGGGGCCTTTCTCGGTGAGAAAAATGGCCGACTCAGTGTCAGAAAAATCCTGCATTAATGGCGAATTATGGTTCCATTGCGATCCTTTTAAAAGGTCAATTTCCTCAAGGTTGCCCATATCCTCAGTGGACATCTTCCAGACCTGTTGGTGCCTATTATCAGTGATCAGCATGAAATCCATTTCCAAGTCCAGCAGTGACTTGATATTCAGGGAAGATTTCTGGAAATCAGGGTCACGGCTTATAACATAGTCATATTTATCATCCCATTCAGCCCAATCCAGCGCCAGAATCTTGATTCGCTTAAGTTCATTTTCGAAGGCATGGTTTATTTTAGATATGCTATCCAGGTGAATGGCTTTTTCTATGGAGCGTACTTCTGGCAATACCAGCAGGTAAACGGTTAATACCAGCCCTCCCATTAAAAGTAGGAGGAAAATCACTTCACCTAAGATCAACTTTCTAGCTAAACGCATTTATCAAGTCTCTTCTCGCTTTCTATGACCGGGAAAACGGGATGAACTTCCTTTTCTGCCGTTGTCTGGCGTATACCTATTTTTTTTGCCACTTCCCATTCAGCAGTTGAATGTAATGCCCTGCAGGTGCTCGGTCTTGTAAACGCTGTCCCATACGCAGTTCAAAAACTGAGCGATCTACACCTGCTTTTTTTGCACCTTTTTCATAAGCTGCCCGACGCTTGTCGTTGATGTTTCTAACCAGATTTTCCAAATCGGGGTCAGGGGAAGAGATAACAATCGCCAGGTAACCATCGTTGCCTTCACCAATTAGCCCCTGAGCTTTCGCGTCGTCTTTGGAAATTGCCCATGCTGAGGTAGCGGTTAGAGAGAAAGCTAGGATAATCGAGGTTAACATCGTCTTGAGATTCATATGGCGCTCCTGTTAAAAGATGTCGCTGTTTTCAGTTAGCAATTCATCTATTTCGCGGTCAACTTTAACTAGAATTTCATGCTCAATTTTGACGTTGAGATTGATCGTTAACGGTTCGTTGGGCACAGCAACTTCAACGCGTGGTGAACAACCGCTTGCGGTAGTGAGCGAGATTGCTATAACTAATGCTGGCATTATCTGCTTTAGTTTCATGGTTGTTCCTTAATTGTACTGCAGGATTTAACGGTAACGTTGCTCTATTTTTCTCGTTAATTTATCAGCAAATTGCAGTGTTTTCATTAGCTTAGGAATATTCTCTTCCACATTAATGGTGAAATCAACTGGGTGTCCCTGGTTCCAGTCCGGGTTCTTGCCTTTTAATCGGGTCTTAAGCAAAGCCGTGCCATCATGTCGATAGTTAAGGCCGATATCCAGTATGTCATAGTGAAAATTTCCTAAAGCCTCGATTGCTATTCTCAAACCCGTATTGGTGGCTGAATAGGCTTTAACCGTTGCTGAAGGGGTAAAAATAATCCTTCCGCCGGGTTTTTTTGCATGAAGCAGTCCATCGGTTATGGTCAACTGGTTATCTGTAAAACGTAGCGGGAAAACTCCTTCCAGCTTGCCTTCACCGGACAGGCCTTGTTGCCGTTCAAGTGCTAACACCTCACCCAAATCAAGATCAGAAATTCTGACCTGGGTTCTGAAATTCGGCTTTAAGGGGGAAAAACTGAAATCAGAAAATGTTATCAACCCTTGCAGCAACTCAGCCTGAGATTTTTCCAGCGTAAGGAGATCACGCCCTTTGTTATGCTGGTAAGCATATTTGGATTGGACCTTTGTGATCTCAATGCCCGTTATAACCTTTGCAAGCTGAATGCTACCTGTATCAGATAATTTTCCACCGGGTGAAATGCGGGTGCGGGACGTATGATTTAGTCCTGCGAAAAAAATCTCATCCCAGCTGAAGTTAATGTCGCGAAAACTGTTATTGAGTGTCGCTGATACTGTCCCTTTGCTGTTGATCGTTGCCCGCCCGTTGTGGAAAAAGGTGCCTTTTTGAATTGCGAGTTTTGCGGGTACCTCGATAAAAGGTGAAATTGTCCGGTCAATATGATTCAGCGCTACAGGTTTTAATTTCCAATCCAGACGAGTACTGAAATTATCCAGATTGGTACGGGCTGTGGCGTTAAGGTGCAAAGGCAGTGCTGCTGTTGCCAACGTCAGCTGCTGGCCAAGCGTATCCTTTGCAATTTTGAATTGGCTGTTGATATCGATCGCTGGAATCTTTTGTTTTGGCATTTCCAGTTTTAGTTGTGAGATGCTGGCGCTGCCATTTAGCGTGCCGTTTTCCAGGTTGATATTATCCAAAATCAGCTTTAGTTGATTTTCCCTGATGCGGAACTGTGCAAACCGGATAGGTGTGATATCGAGCAGCAGTGTTAGGGGCGATATTTCCGGGGTGAACTTGCCAGAGGTTAGCAACGCTTCGATATTGACCGGCTGGTTCAGGTTGAGGATGATTTTATCAACTTCCCTCTGCAAAGATTTGTGATTGAGGCCGGATAATGTCAACGCGCTCTTCTCGCTGAGATTAAGCTTTAAAGCTTGCAGGGAAAATTCCAGATCACCGCTTACCCCAAGCTCTGCTGCTGCAACCTCAGGTATTGGCCGGGCAAGGGCCAGGTGTCCGTTGAAACTTTGCTTTGTTTGTATACTTTGAAGCAGGGCATCTGGGGTGAGGTGAGTGCTGACCGGAAATAAACTGTTGCCTGTGAACGTCAGTTCGCCATCCAGATCAGACAGATTCTCTAAAGATAATTTTTCTGCCAGTCGGCCCAAATTACCCAGTGTCAAAGTTTGTTTTGACTGGAATGATAGCTGCTCGTCAAAGTTGAGCTGGCCATCAATGGTAAAAAAGGGTTGGTTCTGATTCAGCAAGCGCAACTGCACAGTATCATCGGCTGCAAGTTTCAAGTCTCCCCAGCCCAGTTGTGTTTGATTACGGGTGAAGTTAACGCGGCTATATAATGTGGCGTTTTCTAATAGTAACGACCCTTTGAAACGCCAGTCGCTTTCATTTTCCGGGTAATTCAGGACAAGGTCCAACTCTCCAATGCGCAGAGCGTTAAGCGGTACTTTATCAAGCCACTGACTGGGTAGAAGGTCGGCCAGGCGTGTGGCCTCACCATTGCCGCTGCTGGTGTCCTGCTGTTGGAAATCAATGGTGATTTTAGATTCGGGCAGCAGGACCGTGTCCAGCCGGTTTTCCAGAAGCAAATCAAATGGATTGTAAGTGATCAGGATATGGTGTGAACTCAATGTAAGCGATTTCGCCGTTTCCTGTTTTTTGAGTGTAATCTGTTTAATCGCTAGCTGGTTCCAGCCTGGAGGCTCCATGTCCAGCCTGATATCGGAGTAATGTTGTTGTAGCCAATGCTTCAGAGCTTTTTCTGCAAGGGCCGGTGTGGCAACGTAGAGACCGGCCAGAGCACCGCTCAGGACAGCGATAAACAGGAACAGTAGTTTTCCAGGCTTTGACATGCTAACCCCAACAGTTACAAGATTTGCGCGTAGACTCTTTAATCAAGCTCCAGATCGTAGAGACGTTCAACAGCATCTTTGAGGTGGAAGACAAGATGAGTATATTGGTCTGATTCATTCTCGATATCAATATCCCCCAGGCGATCAGCGGTTTCTTCAAGTGATTCGCCCCGGTTATCGATGCCATAATCTGCCATTAACCAATACATAAGGCCGTATATCTCCGCAACCGTTGCCACTGAGTCCAAATCGCTCAGAAAGAGTTGACGTACATCTTTCAGAGTGTGCATCAATGGCGATTGTTCGTCTGTTTGCAGATAGATATCGAGAAGATCCGAGGCCGCTTCAATCCTGAGACTGTCTGCTGCCGGCGTCTCTGGAAGGGTATCAAGGCGTTCCATTTCAGGTTTTACCGATTCCGGCTGGTGGATAAGAATGATCATTAACGAAGGCTCCGTGCTGTTACGGTTCTCATTTGCCGGTTTTTCACTTGGTCTCTCTGGATATGAGCGCACCTGCTCAAATCCAGCGATTGCTGCGCGAAAATTCCGCCAACGGGTTAGCGCAATTTTCTCACGATGTTCATGCCGTCACGAACGGTAAGGAAAATGTTCTCTACATTTGGATCGGCTGCGATTTCTTTGTTCAAATCGACCAGAACGTCGTCAATATCAGACTCCGGCTGTAACACCTTGCCGGACCAGAGCATATTATCAATCACAATCAAACCGCCTGGACGGGTCATGGCAAGTGCTTTGTGGTAGTAGTTGAGATAGTTACGTTTATCGGCATCAATGAAGGTGAAATCCAGCTCCATATCCAGGGTGTCGAGGGTCTCAATTGCCGGGCCAAAAATCACCTCAATTTTGTGGCCGTAAGGGCTACGGTCAAAGAACGTCTGGGCAAAGTCGATGGCTCTGGGGTTGGTTTCACAGCAGATTATTTTGCCGTCGTCCGGCATGCCTTCGGCAATTGAAAGCGCGGAGTAGCCGGTAAACATACCAATTTCAAGGACATTGCGGGGTTGATGCAGTTGCGCCAGAAATTTGAGCGTCCTGCCTACCAGGCGACCGGACAGCTTTTGTGGCCAGCCCATGTTTTTGTTGGTTTCATCGATCAGTTCCTGAAGGAGTTCAGGCTCTGGTGTTGTACTTAAAAAAGCGTAGTCTTCTACGGCTTCGTTTACCAAAAAATCCACGTAATCTATCTCTGTTTCAGTTGCCGTCTTTGGTCGGCACGGGTTTTAACATCACTGTGCTAATCCAAATTTGTCTGGATAAGCGGTTAGCCTCTTAGGGGTGAGGGAAAATAGGTAGACAATATATCATCATCCGGGCGCTATCTGATAACGACTTTTAACCTGATCAGGGCAGGACAGCGGCCGATCTATGGCGGCTTGCCTATACCGTGGCAGGGCGTGGCATTAACGCTGTGCTGCGCATCAGCCCCCAGGCTAAAGGCTGTCACTTTTGTGCGATGGCTGCCCAGTCGAAGTCCTTGATGCGTGTGCTCGCAATGTAGTAAAGGGTGCAGCCGGGTTTGATGCGTTGCTCTAGTGAGGGGTTTACTTCCGGGGTTCCATCATTGTCCAGATCCACCGCAATAAGGGTGGCTGCGTATTTTTCTTTAAATGGCACATAGAGGTCGCGAACGGAGATTTCAGGCAGATTATCCGGCATAACTACGGAAAACTGTGTCATGCCGGTTGTGGCATTGAGCAGCTCGTGATGCAGCAGGCTGGAGCCGGGGTCCATAGCAGACTTGACCATCATCTCCGTCGAAACCGAAGGTGTGCATTCAATCGTCGGGCAGTGTTGCTTTAGTAGTTTGCTCAGACTTTCATCGCGGAAATAGGCGATGATATGAGCTTCTTTATTCAGGTTGTACATATTGAGGGCAGCACTCAGGGTCTGATCATCTTGTGTACAATCAATGATAATGATTGCTGCATTTTCAACACTGGCACGTTCCAGACTGGCTGTGTCATTCAAAGAGGCAGCACGCACAAATTCGATAACACCGGGGAGGGGGTTTTCCATCTCATCGGTAGCACAGAGGCAAATATCGCGATTAAGGTTTTGTTGGGTTTCTGTCTTGAGTAATTTAAGAAGAGAGAGTGTGCGTTGCTCATTCCATCCAACCACGACAATGTGGTTATTTAAAGCGAGTTTTTTCAGGCCCATAACACCTTTTCTCCACTGAAATGCACTAAAGGCAGCGAGCTTGCCGACAGTGAGTGCGAAAATACTTAAACCAAAGGGAATAATATAAAACGTGGTAATCCCTTTACCGAGAGGGGTTTCCGGGGAAAGATCACCAAAACCAACGGTAGAGGCTGTGACCACTAACCAATAAAAGTAATTGGTACTGTTGGTTAAACTTTGTTCACCCGCTATAAAGAGTAACAGCCAACAACTACTGCCATATAAAAGCAGTAACGTGATAACTGCCTGCCACTTCATATCCTTGAAATGGGTGTAGATCAGTGTACGTAACTTTTTGAAAACAAGCATGAAATAATATATCCATTACCCTGAATCGTGAATTCTAACGCGCTTTTACGAATGTAGGCAAAAAAGAGGTAAAAAGATGTTGCCCTGTTGCAGGAAAAACATCTGGCTGGTTGTATTGAGCGGGGAGACGTACCGGGCCTTCCTTAACACATCCACATAAAAGACATACAATGTGGTCATTTTATAATGACGTTTGGAGATGGGCTGTGCCAACAATTGATCCACTGATTATCTTTCTTATAACGGGCATGGTGTCGATGTCTGCTGCGTTGAGTGCCGGAGCACTTAATAAACTGCCAGACGATGATAAGCCTGCGTTTGCAGCAACCAAGAACGGTATGGTCACTGTTATCATGTTCGGTAACGTCGCTGCAGTAACTCTGCTTTTTGCCATGGCGTATGGTTTTAGGCTTCTGGATTGGTGGATTCCACTGCTCTGTATGTTTATTACTTTCCCGGTGATTCACGTTGTGGTTATCCAGCAAGTATTGGGTGACCTTAAAGTCTTGTTTTTCTCTGCACCATTGGTATTGGCCTCAATGGTAGCGTTGTATCTTTACTGGTAAATAGATGAACGGGGAGTTGTCGTCTCTTGAGCCTGTTAGCCTGCTTCTGGGTCTTGGGATAAGTGCGCTGGTTTGTTGGTTTCTGTTTGCCCTGGCGCTGAAGTCAAAACAGCGATCCTGGGCAGAACAGGAAGAGAACCTGTTGCAGGAGAATGCCAGCCTGCTGTTATCCCGGCAGGAACTTAATGCCCGTCAGCAAGCGCTGCAGGAATCATGTGAGCAGTTGCGTGGAGAAATGCATGGTACGGAGCTGCAGCGTGAACGGTTGGCTGAAAGGCTACGCAGTATTGAACCCCAGTTAATATCGGCGACCCAAGAGAAAAAGCTGCTGGAGAAAAAAATTGAGCAGACTTTATTGCAGTTGTCAGATCGCAGTGAAGTGGCGGCTGAATTGGAGGCACGTTTAGAAACAGAGCGGGAAGCCCATGCCGATAAGCTTAAGACGCTGGAGCAGGCAAAAGAACAACTGCGACAAGAGTTTCAAAACCTTGCGAATCGTATTTTTGATGAAAAGTCAAAGCACTTTAAAGAATCCAACCAGGAAAATTTGGGCCAAATACTCACCCCTTTAAAAGAGCAGCTAGGGGACTTCAAGCGCAAGGTTGAGGATGTTTATGATAAAGAAGCCAAAGACCGTCGCGCACTTTCTGAGCAGATAAACAACCTGCGTCAGCTGAATCAGCAGATGAGTGAAGATGCGATTAACCTGACCCGTGCGTTGAAAGGGAATAATAAAGCGCAAGGAAACTGGGGTGAAGTGATTCTGGAGAGGGCGCTTGAAGAGTCTGGTTTGCGTAAAGGCTATGAGTTTGAGTTGCAACGGGCTGTCACCGAAGGTGGTCAACGCTATATCCCCGATGCGGTAATTCATCTGCCGGATGGTAAAGATATCATCGTTGATGCCAAAGTTTCCCTGACGGCTTATGAGTGCTATTGCAGCAGTGAGAATGCTGCGGACAAAGCCCGCCATCTGCGTGAACATCTACTGTCTTTTAAAGGGCATATTAAAGGATTAAATGAAAAAGCGTACCAAGGGTTAAGTGACTTTCAGAGCCTCGATTTTGTGTTGCTCTTTGTGCCCGTCGAAGGGGCGTTTTTACTGGCGTTGGAACAAGAGCCTTCTATTTTTAAGGAAGCCTTTGATCGTAATATTATGCTAGTCAGCCCGGCGACATTGATGGTCACGCTGCGGACTATTCATAATATTTGGCGCTATGAGCATCAGAACCAGAATGCCCGCGAGATAGCCAGACGAGGCGGTGAATTGCATGATAAGTTTGTCGGTTTTCTGGATGCCCTTGACGATGTTGGCCGCAATCTGGATAGAACGCAGCAGGCATTCGATACCGCACATAAGCGGTTAATCAGTGGGCGTGGCAATTTGGTCAGCCAGGTTGCCATGCTGCAGCAATTGGGCGCGGATGGAAAAAAAAGTATAGCGAAAGAACTCTCAGAGCGGGCGAAGGAAAATGACCTCCAGGCGGACCCATAACTGACGGCCAGAGCAACTGCTACGAGTACGCTCAAATCAAGCGATCTCTGCGCGAAAAATCCGCCAACGGGCGTTAGCCGTATTCTTTCTCAGCAATTTCAAGTGACAATTTGAATTGCTTTCTGGATAATCCAGCGCATGATTTCACGCGCACAACAAGTTTTGCAGGACGTTTTTGGCTATGAGCAGTTTCGCGAACCTCAGGCTGAGGTTATTGATACTCTGCTTCAGGGGCAAGACGCCTTGGTTGTTATGCCAACAGGCGGTGGCAAATCGCTCTGTTATCAATTACCCGCATTGCTTCGCCCAGGTACGGCTATTGTTGTCTCTCCGTTAATTGCCCTGATGCAAGACCAGGTGGCGGCTTTGTCCCAATGGGGGATTAGAGCGGGATGCCTGAATTCCAGCATGGATTTTTCGCTCATTACAGAAACAGAGCATCAACTCCGACGGGGTGAGCTGGATCTTCTATACATTGCGCCTGAGCGTTTGCTGCAAGCCAGAACACTCAGCTTGCTGGAAGAAAGTACCTTGGCATTGTTTGCCATCGATGAAGCCCATTGTGTTTCCCAGTGGGGACATGATTTCAGGCCTGAATACCTAAAGCTTAGTCAGTTAGCCAACCGCTTCCCTGATGTGCCGCGTATAGCATTGACCGCAACGGCCGATAGCCGAACCCGGACGGAAATTGTCGAGCGACTGGAGTTACGCAATCCCAGGCAATTTATTCAGGGCTTTGACCGGCCTAATATCCGTTACCGAATCGGGCAAAAGGACGGTGCTAAAAAGCAACTGCTGAAGTTTTTGCACAATGAACACCCAAAAGATTCCGGCATTGTTTATTGCCTATCCCGTAAGCGCGTTGAAAATACAACACAGTGGCTTGTCGATCAGGGGTTCAATGCCTTGCCTTATCATGCCGGGCTTTCAGCCGAACTGCGGAGTCATCACCAACACCGTTTTCTGACGGAAGACAGCATCATTATGGTGGCGACCATCGCTTTTGGCATGGGGATCGATAAACCCAATGTCCGGTTTGTTGCCCATCTGGATTTGCCGAAAAGTATTGAAGCCTATTATCAGGAAACGGGCCGGGCCGGGCGGGATGGTCAACCGGCAGATGCCTGGATGGTTTACGGTCTTCAGGATGTCATGTTTTTGCGGCAGATGCTGGAAAGCTCGCAGGCAGCGAATGAGCAAAAAACAGTAGAACGACAAAAACTTGAAGCGATGCTGGGTTTGTGTGAAATCACCAGTTGTCGCCGTCAGGCCCTGTTGAGTTACTTTGGCGAGGAAGAACATCAGCCTTGTGGCAATTGTGATACCTGTCTGGAGCCTGTTCCGGTCTGGGATGGTACTGAAGCCGCGCGTAAAGCGCTTTCGGCGGTGTATCGTTCAGGTCAGAGTTTTGGCGTAAACCACGTAGTCGATATTCTGATGGGCAAAGCAAATGAAAAAACACAGCGTTTTGCGCATCATAAATTATCGACCTGGGGAATTGGCAAAGAGCTGGATAAAAATCAATGGCGATCAGTATTCCGGCAACTGGTAGCGCGGGGTCTTTTAGGGGTTAATGTAGATCAGCACGGGGTGTTACACCTGACGGATAAATGCCGCCCGTTGCTGCGTGGTGAAGAGACGATTCAACTGCGTCAAGACAAGCGCAAGGCGGTGGCTTACAGCAAGAGCCGGGTGCCCCAGAGCCAGTTGGAAGTGGCAGATTATGCACTGTGGAATGATCTCAAAGCAAAACGCAAACAACTGGCGGACGAACAAGGCGTTCCTTCTTATGTGATTTTCCATGATACCACCCTTATGGAGATGGTGATGTATCGCCCCCGGACCACCGATCAGTTCAGGCGTTTAAACGGGGTGGGCGAGCGTAAACTTGAGCTTTACGGCACGGATTTTCTCACGGTTATTGCAGAACATGAGGCAGACGAAAAAGCCGCTGATAGCGATAGCCAGGCGCGGGAATCCGTAACGCTATATCGCAGTGGCATGACGGTAGCGCAAGTCGCACGGCAACAGCACCTGTCGGAAAATGTCATTTATGGGCACCTGGCCCAATCGATCCAGAAAGGCGAGCTGGCCGTTGAAGAGGTTGTTGACTTACCCGCAGCCGAGATCAGTCATATTGAGCAGGTTATGCTGGAGTGTCAGCAAGCGTTTGGTCAAGCGTTGAAGCCCGTGTATGAAGCATTGGCCGGTGCTTATGAAATGGGAATCTTACGCTGCATTCGTGCAGGGCTCGAACAGGAATGAGTGAAGAATTTAGTCTGATCGGGCTTTTCCTGAGTGGTTTTATATCCGCTACATTGTTACCGGGCGGTTCAGAAATATTACTGGCCTGGCAACTAAATGAGGGCGCATATAACCCGTGGGTGTTGTGGGCGGCGGTAACCGCGGGTAATGTATCAGGTGGCATAGTCACTTTCCTGATGGGTTGGGGAATTGCGCATTATTTTCCCATGCGAAAACTGATCAAACCGCGACAGCTCCAGGCGCAAGCATGGTTGGAAAAATACGGTGCTTTGGCGCTATTGTTGTCCTGGCTACCCCTGATTGGAGATCCTCTTTGCCTGATTGCTGGCTGGGTTAAAACCCGATTTTTATTAAGCCTCCTGATGATTACACTCGGTAAGGCGGTACGTTATCTTATTATTCTCGGATTGATTTGAGGTCAGCGCATGGCAACACGCAGTTTTTGGAGTAAAGTAAGGCTGATTTTTCTGCTGATGCTCCTGCTGGCAATTGCGCTGAATGCTTATTTGTCGAGAGTCCGATCTACCGACTGGAATGATACGCTTTGGCTAGTTATCTATCCGGTCAATGCCGATAACCGCGCTGATACCCAGCGCTACCTTAATGCCCTGCAGCCAGAACATTTTGCCGATATCGAAACCTTTTTTATACGTGAAGCTGCACGTTACGGCATTACAGCGGTGAAACCGATAGAGGTAAAACTGGCCCCTCCTGTTGCAAAACAACCCCCCAAGCCACCCCGTAATGCCAGTGTCCTGGAGAGTGTGATCTGGAGTTTACATCTTCGCTATTGGGGGTGGAAAAACAATACCTGGAAGGGCGTTGATCCGGATATAAAAATGTATCTGCGCCTGTTTTCACCGCAGAACCGTCAGGTACTGGAGCACTCACTGGGGCTGCAAAAGGGGATGATCGGAGTGGTTAATGGCTTTGCCAGTATTGATTACCAAGCTCAGAATAATTTCGTCACAGTGCACGAGACACTGCATACTCTGGGCGCCAGTGATAAATACGCATTGGAAACCAATCAACCGATTTGGCCGCAGGGCTATGCCGACCCCCGGCAGATCCCGCTTTTTCCTCAATACCGGGCTGAAGCGATGGGCGGCAGAGTGCCGCAGACAGAAACCTTGTCCCTTATGCCTGAAAATCTGGAACAGGTCGTTGTAGGGCCGGAAACGGCCGCCGAAATTAATTGGATCGAGCCCAAATAAAGCGCACATAAAAACTTCGGCATGGAAAATAGAAGGTTTGATTGGCCCTCCTATAGGGTAAGGCGTAATGTAGGCGCTCAGCCCTTTGAGCGATTTGGCTTGTGTAAAGGTGCCGGATCCATCGGCCAGAGGGCTGGCCTCACTACAGGGTAAGGATCAATGTTGGAGCTCAGCCCCTGAGCAATTCGGCTTGTGCAAAGATGCCGGATCCATCGGCTACGAGATGGCCTCGCTACAGGGTAAGGATCAATGTTGGA
>PDWJ01001861.1_pt1 | contig 24223 bp, 13 predicted proteins | sample 1430881 | NCBI WGS metagenome assembly PDWJ01 (sample SAMN01162460, study PRJNA174530) | Oral metagenome, whole genome shotgun sequencing project. | biome: Marine environment; feature: Marine mammal; material: Swab sample of the gingival sulcus; isolation source: swab sample of gingival sulcus...
CTCTCCGGCCGTATCCCTGAAATCAGCAAAATGCGATCAGAAGTAAAAGCATGGAATACGGATAGAAATAGTCGTCAAACCAAAGTTGACTGGCATTTCGCAACAGAGGATGCTCGAATCAAACTCAAGCACTTGTATCAGAAGCTTTATAGTGTACTAGCATACAGCAGCACAAAATGAAAAATACCAGCATTGTGAATGTAGGATAATATCCTAAACCAACATTGACAGTATTGGGTATCCTATGTATTATTTGAGCAGGAGGTTACATGGAACCATTACGTTTGAAAAGGTTGATTGAGGACCAGCGACAGGAGTTTCTGGCGAAGAAGCCGGGTGTTATAAGGGAAGTGAAATGGAGAGATTTGCTCTCCCTGGAGCGCATTCTTGCGGTAACCGGAATCAGGAGGGCTGGTAAATCAACACTATTGAGGCAAATTGCTGAAGAAGAAAAGTATTCCTTCGCATACTTGAATTTCGACGATATCAGGCTTTCAGGTTTTCAGGAAGATGATTACACAACAATTCTTTCCAGCTACTCTGCTCTCAGTGAAAAAACAGTGTTTCTCTTTGATGAGATACAAATGGCACCTGCCTGGGAACGGTTTCTCAGGCGTCTGCATGATATTGGCAGAATGGTCGTTGTTACCGGTTCGAACACTTCCATACTGAGTGATGAACTCGGAAGCCATCTTACAGGAAGGTATCTGAAGCAGGAACTCTTTCCATTCTCCTTCCGTGAGTATCTTCGCTTCTGTGGAAACAGTCAGAAAATGCCGGTATCAACAGCTGAAGCTGATATTCTTCTGAAGTGCAGTATTGAATACATGGAAAACGGTGGGTTTCCTGAGTATCTGCCCAATCAGAGAAGAGAACTTCTAGAGCATCTGTTCATAGATATAATCACCAGAGATATCATTGCCAGACACGGAATTCAGGGGAGAAGTGGTTTTAGGGATCTGGCTCTTTATCTAATGTCCCACGCCGGTTGTCGGATGTCATATGGTAAACTTGCTGGCACAATGGGTTTCAGAAGTGCTACTTCTGCGAAAGAGTATCTGGGATTCATGGAAGATGCATACCTTCTATTTCAGCTGAGAAGGTTCGACTGGTCACTTAAACGAAGCATGCTCTCTCCGAGAAAGATCTATCCGATAGACAATGGATTGAGTTCTGCTGTTTCGTTTAACATCTCTCCCGATAGAGGACACAAGCTGGAGACAGCTGTTTTCCTGGAGCTGAAAAGAAACGGGGAAGTCTGGTACTACTCCGGAAAGTCAGAATGTGATTTCATTGCCGGAAACAGCTCCAGTCGCAGCTGTATTCAGGTTTGCTGGTATCTTGATAATGAAAACCGCCAAAGAGAATTGAGAGGGCTCAACGAGGCAATGGATTTCTTCAAGCTGAATACCGGCACCATAGTCACACTGAATCAGGAAGAAGTTATAGAAGAGAACTCCGGAAAAAGAATAAGTGTGGTGCCTTTCTGGAAATGGGCTCTTGATCACAACTGAGCAAATACCTGATGTGTACAACCTCCCAGTCAATTGTTTCCGTGTATGTTGAACTGTTGGTTGTTAAACCGAGAGAAGCATGAAAAAAAGGCAAGTGCTATCTGCTGAAGTTGAAATGCGGCCGGAGGATCAGTCAGCTGTTCAGAAAGATACCTTTTTGTTCCAGCAGCTTCATCAGCTTTTTAAGGACTTTTCTGTTTGTAACAGAAAGAGCCACAGGTGATAACCTTTCCACATTACAGCCGGCAAGGTCTACAATCAGAGATGCAGTCTCCTCATCAGGGCATTTTAGAACCACTCCTGAGTCAGCGGTTATCCACCGGCATTCAGATGCCCAGGTTACAATAGCCTCCGATACATTTGCAGGTACCCGGCCATGTGAATACTGAGATAGGAGAGAGAGCATTCTATCAGAGGTAGCTCCATCACCCACAGCACTGTATACGCTTGATGATGTTATTTTCAGAAGACATCCGCTGGAAAAACCTGTTCGGTGAGTGAAACTGCTCAATGCGATTTCAGCTACAGTATTAGTACCATCGAATCGAATCATGAAATCAGGTTGTACAACTACAGGGTTTGTCTCAGGCTCTTCAAGTTCGAATACATCTGAGTCTCCTGCGAAAAACCTTCCTGCACTGGAAAGCTCAATAACCGGAGTTGTTTCATTGCCTGCTTTAGTAAAAGCTGTATTCAGCAGGCCCAGAGGAATGACTGTTTCTCTTAGATAGTCCTCAAGATTCTGTCTCCAGAGGCTTTCCATCTCTTGCTCTTCAACTACATACTTCTTTTCTAAAGTCTCAGATTCCTGTTTGTTCAGCAGAGGAGCGCCTGAATGAAAGAGTACTGCCAGCGGATTGTTCTGCTCACACTGGTAGCCCAGAAACGACTCAAGGGTAACAGGGTTGACCGTATCCGCCAGATTCTGCAGAGTGTGGTACAACGATTCTGTCAGATCTGTCTCAACAAAGTGAGAGAAGTTGATCTTTCTCACTGCCTCAAAGCTGAACATGATAGAGGTACCCTTCCCCCAGACATCTCGGTTGAAGCAGTCTCTCTTCAGATCAAATCGAGGAGGAATATGTTTTTCAAGAATGGCCTTCAGCTTTTCAGCAAAGCTTCCCTTAAGCCACTGCTTTCCCGATTCTGTCACTGTGAAGAAAAGCTTTCCTTTTTGAGTTACAATGCCACCATACTCTAGAATGCGAGCTTCAAGGATAGCGCTGCATATTCGTTTATGTGGAGTGTAGCATTTCCGGAATGGAACATGTTCAGGCAGACTAATCATCCTGTCGGATAGTTCCTTCTCACTCCTGGCGTAGAGTTTACCTGTACTTTTTACCACAGGTAAAGGGTTTCTTGCAGCTTCCACAAGCAGTTCAACGGTGTCGTGTAACCTGAAAGGGGGAACCTGAAATGTTTCCCATGAATGGCTGACAAGCTCCTGTGGCTTGAAATAATCCGGGTTAAGGAACTTGTATATTGGTAGTGGTAAATGAACATAGAATGAGAGATCCACTGAGCTGAAATTAACAAAGATCAGCATGTTCTCCAGCAGAAGAGTAAAAGCTTCAATCACTATTTCATAATCACACTCAGGAACCAGCAGCGGCATGTAACCAAATTGCATCCAATGCACAGGATGAGATATAATCTTTCTGAGTATGTTCTTCGCACAGACAAATACTTCATTAAAGTGATCTATCTTGGGATCATCTGAATTGCTGTCTATGGGGAAGCCTGTCTCCCATTCTGAAACATCTCTGCATCTAAGGAAGCTGGCTGCCCAGGCTGCTCCACTAACCTGTATTGCAAGATCAGTTTCTTCCCACCTGTTGTTGCGTTTCAGGCGGGTAATCTCTTCCCGTTCTTTTCTGGTGTAGAACATCTTGAGATAAGCAATAACTCTCCCCAGGGGAATATCTATAACTTCGTTCTCATTATTTCTCAGCTGATACAAAGCATGAAAGATTCTGTGATAATGATTCCCGGTCCTTGTGAAGGAAAGCTTTTCTCCTGAAGCTGATACTGATATCAAACCGCATGAAGCAAGGCTGTCTGCTGTATCAACTGGAACACCATCTGCATCAGTCACACCTGGTTCCATCTTGAACAGAAAGTATTCTTTGTCTTCAAGACGAAGTTCTTCCCACAGGCAGACAACATCAAGCATTTCAACCCAGTTTGTATTCAGAAGTTTCATTACTCTCATTCCTGTCAGCAAGAAAACCAATCCACCGATTCGCATCAATATATCTCAAGCGAGCTAAACTGGAAACAGATTGGAACGGGAGACGAGGATTTTCATCAGTACCTGAAGTCTGTTGAAGGAGTTGTTACCACTGAGACACACACATTCTTGCAGGTGGCGGCTGTGTGGACAGGGAGCAACAGGAAAGAATACCAGGCAAGTGCAAGGGTATCGGGCAGCCGGGAAACATGGATGGAGGAGCTGGCCATACCGGAACTTAAATGCCAGTAAAGCATAAACTGGTGGCAGAAAAAGCATTATGATGTAACAGGTTGATACTCTGTTGACGGCCTTTATTATTGGTTTGAATCAGCAGAACAACTCTTTTCTGGAGCGCTATTGAAAAACGAGGTTGAAAAACTCAGAGCGGAGAACCGAAGACTCAGGGGTCTTCTGAATAAGCATGGAATAAAATGGCAGATCAAAGCAGGGGAAGAGAGCAAAGAAACCCGCAGGAAGTTTACCTCAGGGGATAAGATTAAACTCTTCAGGGATCTCTTCAGAGGCAGAAAGGATGTCTTTGCACTTCGCTGGGAGGCAAAGAGTGGAAAATCCGGTTACTCACCTGCTTGTGCTAACGAATGGAAACCTGGTGTATGCGGCAAACCCAGGGTAAAATGCGGAAGCTGCAACACAAGGAAGCTGCTTCCTTTGACAGATAGTGTAATCTACGATCACCTTTCTGGAAAGCATACAATTGGGGTTTATCCTCTTCTTCAGGATGACAGCTGCAGATTCCTGGCTGTGGATTTTGACGGAGGAAAATGGCGGGAGGAATCACTTGCTTACAGAAACACCTGTGCAAAGTTTGAAGTACCGGCATACCTGGAAGTATCCCGCTCCGGCAGGGGAGCACATGTGTGGGTATTCTTCAGTGAACCGGTCCCGGCTTTTTCTGCAAGAAGGCTTGGTTCAGCGCTGATCAGTGAAACCTGCAGGAGTTCCTGTCTTATGTCCCTTGAAAGTTATGACCGGTTTTTCCCAAATCAGGATACACTGCCACAGGGTGGTTTTGGGAATCTGGTTGCGCTTCCACTCCAGAAAATGCCCAGACAGAACGGATGCAGCGTGTTTGTTGATGACGGGCTTGAACCATATGATGATCAGTGGGATTATCTCTCAGGGGTGAAGAGGATTTCATGCAACAGTATTGATTCCATTGCGGACAAACTCTGCGGAAAGGGAAATGCTCTGGATGTGGATTTCGTGGATACAGAGCAACCATGGCAGAGAAGGAAGAACAGCAAAATACAGGGCAGGCTTCCAGCAGCGATTCAGATCGTAGAGGCAAATGGAATCTATGTCAGGAAAGCCAATGTTCCCAGAAACCTTATCAACAGAATCATCAGACTTGCAGCATTCCAGAACCCGGAGTTCTACAGGGCCCAGGCCATGAGACTACCTGTGTGGAACAAACCAAGGATTATTTGCTGCGCTGAAAACTTTGACGAATACATAAGACTGCCCCGGGGATGCGGAGAAAGCCTTGCTGAACTCATGAGAACTAACGGAATCAGTTTGGAAAAAACCGATAAGCGTCTTGCCGGAAAACCATTGAAAGTCAGTTTCAGAGGAGTGCTCAGGGAAGATCAGCAAAAAGCTCTCAGTGCAATATTGAGGAATGATATCGGTGTACTCTCTGCTCCAACCGCTTTCGGTAAAACTGTTCTTGCGTCTGCCCTGATAGCCCGCAGGCAGGTCAGCACACTTGTTCTTGTTCATAGAACAGCACTTATGCGTCAATGGGTGGAAACACTTTCATCTTTTCTTGAAGGTGAAGATTCCTCGCCGGGATTTCTGGGTGGAGGCCGGAAGAAACCCACCGGGAAAATCGATATCGGTGTGATACAGTCCATGTCCAAAATGGACTCACTGGGAAGTTTTCTTGATGACTATGGCCAGGTAATCGTAGACGAATGTCATCACATATCCGCTTTTTCATTTGAGTCCATTCTCAGGGAATCAAAGGCGAAGTTCGTAACCGGTCTCACCGCCACACCTGTCAGAAGAGACGGACACCACCCGATAGTATTCATGCAATGCGGTCCCATACGCCACAGAGTAACCAAGCGGGTTCTTCCAGCATCCAGCATGGAAGTGTGGCCGAGACCCGGTCACTCGGAGTACATTCCACAGGATGCTCCCGTTCAGGAGGTCTTCAGGTATCTGATAAACAGTTCAGACAGGAACAGGAGAATAGCACAGGATACACTGGAAGCCTACTCGGAGGGGAGAAAAATACTTGTTCTTACCGAAAGAACCGGGCACCTGCTGACCCTGAATGAAATGATTTCAAAACAGGCTGAAAACACCTTCCTGCTCTATGGAAGAATGACCCAGAAGCAGCGCAGGGAAGAGATCGGCCGATTGAAAGCCCTTGATGAGAGCAATCCTCTGATACTCATAGCAACCGGTAGACTCATTGGTGAGGGATTTGATCACCCCCCTCTGGATACTCTGGTTCTCGCAATGCCCGTCTCATGGCGAGGTACCCTTCAGCAATATGCGGGAAGACTTCACAGAGACCACCAGGACAAGCAATCTGTGCGGATCTACGACTACACAGAAAACACCCATCCAATTCTCAGGCGAATGTGGGATAAGCGCTTAAAAGGCTACAAGGCCATCGGGTATACCCTGAGGGGTGAGAAGGGTTTGTTTGAATAATCCCGGGATTCACTGCCTGAGCAACTGTACCAGACTACTGATTCCGTAAATCAGTCTAACTCAGTTGAGGATGTGGTTTTTCCAACTTCTTGAATTGCTTTCAGGATGTCTTTTCCAACCATGCACCAGTCATTATACAGAGCTCTGGCGTCGGTTTCCGGGCCTGTTTCAGAGATGTCGAAGTAATCACCGTATACAGAACCAATAGATCCCATACCGGTAACGAAATCCATTTCGAATTGAAGAAAGACTGTTCTTACATCTGATTCCATTGAAATACTCCCAAAGTTAATTCTTACATGAATATACAACTGAACAGGTCAGGGCGATACTGATGAAACTGCCAGGCCTGCATTCCTGATTTCCGTGCAAATTGTCCGGTACAGGCGTACTCACTTTTTGTTCAGTTGCCCATCTGAAAAAGACTCTGTGAACATCGCAGTCAGCATAAAGATCTTTACAGAAGAAAGTGCAGGGATCAGAAAAGAATTCTGCACTACATCAGGTTACTGATCATGGATCAGCTCCCTTCATCTGTAAGAAAATAACACATTGACATAAAAGAATATATTACATAGCTTCGAAAAAACAAACCAGAGGAATGGGTAAGGAGAGAGAAATGAATACCCTTCATGTAGGTTCTGAAATACGCAAACTCCGGGAAACAGCAGGTATGTCCCAGGAATATCTGGCCGGGTTAGTTGGCGTATCACGGCCATCCATTGCCAACATCGAAAGCGGAAAAAGAAAGATCTCCGCAGATGAACTGATTCAGTTTGCTGAGATCTTCGGTCTTACTCTGGATCAGCTTGTGAATCCGTCATTGAGGCCGGAGATTGGTGTAGAGGAGGGCAACGCAGCTGAAACACCAGAGGAATCCATGAGAATCAGCATTCCCCGTGAGAACTACGACAAGTTCAGGGAGGTGCTCCTCTATATCCTTGCAGAAATCGGAGCAAGACCCAATGTGGGGCAGACGGTGCTTTACAAGCTTCTCTATTTCATCGACTTCGATTTCTACGAGAGGTATGAAGAACAGCTGATAGGAGCGGTGTACATAAAGAATCACTATGGGCCTACTCCAACACACTTCAAGAGGCTCGTAGAGGAAATGGAGGCAGATGGTTCCCTGGAAGCCGTTTCCTCCAAGTACTTCAAGTACAGGCAAACGAAATACCTTCCCAGAAGAACACCTGATCTGTCACTTCTTTCAGCACGGGAGCTGCAGATGATCGACGAGGTAATCAACAGGCTGGGGCATATGACAGCATCCCGGCTCAGCGATTACTCACATGGAGACACACCATGGCTGGGTGCGGAAGAAGGCGAAAAGATCAGTTATGAAATGGTCTTCTACAGAACTCCGGAATACTCTGCCAGAAACTATACCGACTGATGAGCGAAACAGCCTTTATCTTCGAAACCACACCGGAGTTCGACAAAGACCTCAAAAAGTACTCCAGAAAACACCGCTCCCTCCCTGAAGACATCGAGAATCTCAAAACAGCCATGAAAGTGGCACACTTCACAGATGGAATCTCAAGTATGGGCTTTTTCCCTGTTTCTCATCCTGAGATACCAGAGGGTTTCTTCATCGCAAAGAAGTTCGCCTGTAAATCACTAAAAGGCAGCGGAAGCAGATCCGGTTACAGGGTTGTATACCACCTTCAGGGCGAAGTCTTCAAGATATGCCTGCTTGAGCTCTACCGCAAGAATGAAAAGGCGGTTGAAGACTTCCAGAGGCTAAAGGACTGCAAGTTCACAAAAGAGAATTGCTAATGCTTACCCTGCAAGGGATCTGTAACGCAGAGAAACAGGCAGGCAGTGGATACCACTTGCCTGGGTTGCTTTTTTCTGCAATAGTGGTTTTTCTGGAACCGAGAGGTTTGAGGTCATACTGGCAGGAGCGAAATGATCAAGTCCTTCGTTGGAGTAACTGACAGAGAGTGGTTCGATTTCCTTCGCCAAAGACCTCAAGTGAACGAGATCAACTTCTGGCAGCCCTCTGGAAAGACTCAGTTCAGAGCACTAAAGCCCGGTGAAATGTTTCTATTCAAGCTTCACAGCCCACTCAACTACATTGTGGGCGGTGGAGTGTTCACCCACTCATCGATACTCCCGATCAGCCTTGCCTGGGAAGCATTCGGTCCGGGCAACGGTGCTTCAGATCTCATGGAGATGAAGAACCGGGTTGCAAAGTATCGCAGTATACAGGTTTCTCCTTTCGAGGATTACCGGATCGGATGCATTTTGCTTGAGCAGCCGTTTTACTTCCAGGAAAAGGACTGGATTCCAGTACCTGAAGACTGGAAGCCCAATCTTGTCAGGGGCAAGACATATGATCTCAGCGTTCAGCCCGGCAGAGGGTTGTGGAGTGAGGTTTCTGCCAGGATTGCCCGGTCCTCGTCAGAATCAGCGGCTCTTGAAGTCCCCGCTTATGGAGATCCGGTTCTTGTAAAGCCAAGGCTGGGGCAGGGGGGCTTCAGAGTTCTGGTTACGGATTCTTATCAGAGGAGATGCGCCTTTTCCGGTGAGAAAACCCTTCCTGCCCTTGATGCAGCGCATATCAAACCCTACACCATCGGTCACGATCACAGTGTTTCCAACGGCATTCTTCTTCGCAAGGACATACACGCACTCTTTGACAGGGGCTACATCACTGTCTCACCTGATTACCGGATTGAAGTAAGCAGGAGAATAAAGGAAGAGTTCGAAAATGGCAGAGACTACTACAAGTTCCACGGCACCGAGATGAGACTGCCTGTAACACAGGATAAGAAGCCAGACAGAAACGCCCTGGAATGGCATAACGATACGGTGTTTCTGGGGTAGAAACGGATCAAAGAAAAGCCACTGAGTAATGAACCCCAAGCGCGGTAACAGTTGCTCCTGATAACCTACTGGAAAACTATGAAATGGGGCCTTGTTTCCCGGGCCACATTTGTTAATAATGATTTTTCTTGTTGATTTGCATGCGATCCTTTGATAGATGGGGATGTATGGACGCTTTTAAATTGCGTGAGAAGATCGTAAACAGGTACAAATCTTATGTCCGCAGCTTTATTAACATTCGTGACCCACGAATAAAGAATGAGGTTAACAGGACTGTAGACAGGGGCCTTCTCTGGCCAGATCCGCTCATTCAGATCAACCCGAAGTTCCAGACCGGTGAATCCATCACTGATTTCATTCAGCAGGGAGTGCTTCATCCCGAGTGTGAGAAGATCTTCTCCATCAAGAAGCAGGACACATTACCAAAGCCGCTTACACTTTACAGACATCAGGCTGAAGCGATAAAAACTGCACATCGCGGCGAGAACTATGTACTCACAACAGGTACCGGTTCAGGTAAAAGTCTTTCCTACATCATTCCCATTGTTAACTATGCGCTGCAGAACAGGGAGAAAAAGGGCGTTAAGGCTATCATTGTCTATCCCCTCAATGCCCTTGCCAACAGCCAGATCGAGGAATTGAACCGATTCGTAAACAAGGGCTATCCCAACGAGAATGGACCGGTTACTTTCAAAAGGTATACAGGGCAGGAAAAAGAAGATGAAAAGCAGGAAGTTAGGGCCAATCCACCTGGCATTCTCCTTACAAACTATGTGATGCTGGAGCTGATTCTCACCCGTCCAGAGGAAAAGGTGATAATCAGGAACGCACAGGGGCTGAGATTCCTGGTGCTTGATGAGCTGCACACATACAGAGGCCGTCAGGGTGCGGATGTGGCAATGCTTGTTAGAAGGGCCAAGAACTACTTCTCAGCCGATAACCTTATCTGTGTGGGCACATCAGCCACCATGGCAGGTGAGGGAAACCCTGCTGAGAGCACCAGGCAGGTTGCTGAAGTGGCCTCAAAGCTCTTCGGCTCTGAAGTGAAACCTGAGAACATCATCGGTGAGTCCCTTACCAGGGTCACGAAAACATGTGATGAGAAATCCCTGGAGTTCAGAGAAAATCTGAAACAAGCCCTTACCGATAAGAACATTCCGACAACCCTTGATGAGTTCAGAAAGAATCCTCTTGCCCAGTGGGTGGAAAACAACTTCGGAGTTGAAGAGGATTCACAGGGAAACCTCAAGAGAGCCATGCCAAAACCGCTTAAAGGTGAGAATGGCGTTGGTAAGAAGCTCGCATCAGAGTTTGAGCTGAAAGCCAATGAAACAGAGCAGACCATCAGAGATGTTCTCGACGCTGGAAACACTATCAAGTCGGAAGATTCAGAGGACAAGCCCTGCTTCGCGTACAGACTCCACCAGTTCATAAGCCCCAGTGAAACGGTCTTTACCACTCTGGAGGAGCCTGATAAGAGAAAAGTCACACTTAGCGGGCAGTACTACTCTCCATCAGACCCGGATAAGATTCTGTACCCCATGGTATTCTGTCGTGAATGCGGTCAGGAGTTCCATGCGGTAAGGATGGACGCCGACTCCGGGATGATCGAACCCAGGGAGTTTCATGATCTTCAGAAAAACCAGGAAGAATTCACCGATGGTTACCTCTACCTGAACATGGATGAACCCTGGCCTGAAGACAGGGAAGAGGTTTACAGAAAGCTTCCTGAGGACTGGCTGGAGGAGAAGGACGGAAGGCTGTATCTCCCCAAGACCAGAAGATCATGGGCTCCCCGCGCCATCAGCTTCAATGCTCTGGGACTGCAGAATGAAAAAGGGCTCAGGTTTGCCTTCATAAAGGCACCGTTCAGATTCTGCCCCAACTGCGGTGTTACATACGCACCTCAGCAGGGTGATTTCGGAAAACTTGCATCCCTGGGAACCGAGGGCAGAAGCACCGCCACAACAATCCTTGCCCTGGGAACACTTTCAAACCTCCTTATGGACAAAGATCTTGAAAAAGAGGCCAGAAAGCTTCTCAGTTTCACCGACAACAGGCAGGACGCTTCACTTCAGGCTGGTCACTTCAACGACTTCATTCAGATGGGAATTCTTCGGGCAGGCATCTACAAGGCAGTAAAGAAAGCAGGGGAAAAGGGTCTTAACTACGAGAACCTTATTGATGAGGTGTTCGACGCGATGAACATTCCGTTCCCGGAATACGCTGCGGACCCCGATGTTTTCCTTCTGGCCAGACAGGAAGTAAACAAGGTTTTCAAGGGAGTACTAGGCTACAGGATCTACAGTGATCTTCGCCGTGGCTGGCGAGTGAATGTACCAAATCTGGAGCAGGTTGGGCTTCTGACAATCGAGTACAGCCACCTGGACATAATCTCTGAAAAAACAGACTTCTGGAGCAGTACCCATGAAGCCCTGGCAACAGCTTCATCTGAAGAGCGAAAGAGCATACTGAAAACACTCCTGGACTACATGCGAAGAGAGCTTGTGATAAAAACCGACTACCTGGATCCAGAGTATCAAGGAAGGATTGTCAGATCATCCAACCAGCGCCTCAGGGATTCATGGGCACTTGATGAGGACGACAAACTATCCTACTCGAGTGTTCTGTTCCCTACTTCGAGACCAATAGATGATCGATTCCTGAAAGACGAGAAGAAATACCGCTTCATGTCCGCTAGGGGCGGAATGGGCAGGTATCTAAGAAGAGCTTCCACTCTTCCCGGATACAGCGATAAATTAAACCTCGAAGAAACCGATCAGATCATCAGTGAACTTCTTGAAGTTCTCAGAAGAGCCGGTATAGTTGAGAAGCTGCCTCAGATAAGGAAGAACCTGTCAGGTTTCAGGCTTAACTCCGCAAGCCTGATCTGGAAAGCCGGTAACGGAGAATCCCCCGCTCCAGACCCTATAAGAGTAGTAAAGGAATCTGAAAGCCGCAGAAAGATCAATGCCTACTTCAAGGACTTCTATGAAAGAGTGGGCAACAGAATACCTGAGATAAAAGCAGCGGAGCATACCGCCCAGGTGAAGAGCTACATAAGAGAAGAAAGAGAAAAGGCTTTCCGAAAAGCCAATCTCCCCATTCTATTCTGCTCACCAACCATGGAGCTGGGTGTAGACATTGCCCAGCTCAATGTGGTGAACATGCGCAATGTTCCACCGAACCCCGCCAACTACGCCCAGCGTTCAGGCAGGGCAGGCAGGAGCGGTCAGCCGGCCCTTGTTTACACCTACTGCGGCAAGAGCCGTCCCCACGACCAGTACTTCTTCAGAAAGCCCGAGCAGATGGTTGCCGGCGCGGTGCTCCCCCCGAGAATCGACATGGTTAACGAAGAGCTTATCCTCAGCCACCTTCATTCGATCTGGCTTGCTGAAACAGGTGTGAAGCTCGGTAAATCCCTGAAGGACATTCTCGATCTGGGAGAAAAAAGAGAAGAACCCAGGCTCTACCAGCACATCCGCGATGAACTGGAAAAAGACCACATCACAGAAAGAACCCTAAGAAGAGTTGAAGAGATCTACAGAGACCTTATCCCTGAATTGAAAAAGGCCTTCTGGTATGAGGAAGGCTGGTTCGAGAAGCAGCTTTCAAGGGTAATGGATCGTTTTGAGCAGGCAATGGAAAGATGGAAGTACCTCTATATGTCCGCTGCCAGCCAGATGAAACTGCAACATGACATTGTGATGAATGCCAAGGAACGGGAGAGAAAGGACAGGGATAGAGCTGGACGGCTTTACAATGAGGCGAAAAGGCAGAGAGATCTGCTCCTTAACGAGGACTTCGACCTGGGCAGTGATTTCTACAGCTACCGCTACTTTGCCAGCGAGGGTTTTCTTCCCGGCTACAACTTCCCCAGGCTTCCCCTCAACGCCTACATCCCGGGCAAGAGAAAACGCAGTGAGGGAGAATACCTCTCCCGCAGCAGATTCCTTGCAATAAGCGAGTTCGGTCCCAGATCCATGATCTACCACGAGGGAGCCAAGTACGAAATAGACAGGGTGATCTTTCAGGTTGAAGGAGAAGAGATATCAACAGGTGAGATTAAGATCTGTGAGAACTGCGGCTATCTGCATGAGATAAAAACTCCACCGGGTCCTGATCTCTGCGAGAATTGTGAAACAGCTCTCCCTGTTCCCATGAGCAACATGTTCCGTCTGAGAAATGTTGCAACAAGACGCAAGCAAAGGATAAGCGCAGACGAAGAAGAGCGCATGCGTTACGGCTTTGAGCTTAGAACCGCTGTAAGGTTCGCAAAATCAGCAAAGGGTAGATACAGCAGAACCAGTACAGTAAAGGACAAAGACGGGAACACAATCCTCAACCTCAAGTATGGTCCTTCAGCCACACTCTGGAGAATCAACCTGGGTTGGAAACGCCGCAAGGAGCAGTACAAGTACGGCTTCATCCTGGACATTGAGAAGGGCCGCTGGGAAACCCAGGAAAAGGAAGAGACCAACAGTGATAATCCACAGGCAGCCGTTACAAAACGAGTTATCCCCTATGTTGAAGACACAAAGAACTGCCTGATTGTTGAACCAGCCACAAAGCTTACCAGAGAGCAGTTCTTTTCATTCATGTCCGCCCTCAAGAATGCAGTTCAGGTTGTATACAAAATTGAGGACCGTGAGCTTGCAGCTGAAGCAATGCCCACAAAGGCAGCTCCCACCAGCATCCTTCTTTATGAATCATCGGAGGGCGGAGCAGGAGTTCTGGAACGCATCCTCAACGAGGAAAACTCCATCACGAGAATCGCAACAGAAGCCCTGAGCATCTGCCACTTCAACACGGAAACAGGCGAAAACGAAGCAGATGAACAGGAATGCAGCAAAGCCTGCTACAGTTGCATTATGAGCTACTACAACCAATCTGAGCACAAGCTCCTGAACCGCCACAGCATCAAAGACCTCCTGATGAGCCTGAAAGAGAGCAAACACAAGATATCCCCAACGGATAAAACCCGTGAAGAACACCTCCAGAGACTCAAAGCCCTCTGTGAATCCGACCTTGAAAGAGAATGGCTGAACTTTCTGGAAGAAAACAACCTCAAGCTTCCAGACAAAGCACAGGTCCTCATCAAGGAAGCCAACACCAGAGTAGACTTCCTCTACGAGAAAGACTGCATCGCAGTGTTCATAGACGGCCCCCACCACGACAATGAGAAGGTGAAGAAGGATGATGCGGAGAAGAGGGAGAATCTGGAGGAGATGGGGTATGAGGTGGCTGTGTTTCACTACAGCGAGAAAAGCTCTTGGAATGGAAACAAATCCATGTTCCTGCTGATGAGTTCAGGAGGAGGCAGGTGCAATGACTTCTAGCGAGTTCTTCATTGGAGTAGTCATTGCATCAATAGGACCGCTTCTTCTTGGAGTGGGTTTTCTCTACAAAGCCCGTCAGGAAAAGATAAGAACAAGGCGGAGAGCCGCCTATCTGCTGTTGGAAATATGGAATTACATTGCTTTTACATGCTATTTCCCTGTTGAGAAGATGATTACCGACATGATTGAACTTGTGAAACAGAAAATTTCTTTTCCGCTTCCCGAAGATGAGAATGCCAGTACAGATGCAATCAACAAGATAACTCCCATAATGACAAGTCACATTCTGGAACAGCAGATAGAATGCGTAAACAGATATGAGAAGCTATACATGGAAGCAATTGATCTTATGTCATACACAGACCCCATGCTGGCTTTCTCGATCAGCTCTGCTGGTAATGTTAGAAAGAATCTGGAGAGGAGCAAAGCGCAACTTGAGGAAATGGGTGAGGATTCGGTTGATGATGATCTTCTCAACGATTTCCTAGGCCAGTTCAAGGCTGGTGTTACAGAAAATGTTACCCATGATGCGCTTGACTCACTTGAAGATGAAATCTCTGAGCTGACCGGAAAAATCGGTCCTCTTATTCACAGGAAGTGCAAGAAGCTTTTTAAAGATTCGAAAGTAGATGTAACAAGGGAGAAGGAGTACAGGGAAACTCTTGAAAAAGCAACAGAGGAGATTGTTCAAGTATTGCTGGTAACGCTGACCAATATCGTTCAGAGAATCCCAAATGGTGAAGCAAGCCTAGAAAAACTTCAAAGCAAGGATAGCACTTAATCTTGAGAAAAGACATTCGCCTCTTCATAAGCAGTGTCCAGAGCGAGTTCTCTAAAGAGCGAATCGCTCTCCGGGACTTTATTCAGGGTAATGCGCTTCTCGGCAAGTTTTTTACTGTATTCATCTTTGAAGATACTCCTGCTGAAGACCGTAAACCGGATTCTGTATACCTGGATGAGATCGGCAGGAGCGATATCTACCTTGGGCTCTTTGGTGAGAAGTACGGTAGAAAGAACAGTGATGGCTTGTCTGCTACCCATGCTGAGTTCAATGAAGCAACAAGACTCGGAGTGGAGAGGCTTGTCTTTCGAAAGAGAGTCGATGAAGCAATTTGTGACCGGGAACTGCTTCATTTCTTGTCAGGCACCAGCTCTGACTTAACCTATCATCCTTTTACAGATCTACCGCAATTGCTTGAAGCTGTTTATTCTGCACTGATCAGGTATCTGGAAACCAGGAAGCTCATTGTCACTGGTCCCTTTGATGCTTCATCAACTCAAAAGGCAACGCTGGATGACATTTCTGATGCAAAGATCAGTGAGTTCCTGGTAAGAGCAAGAAACACTAGGGGTTTTCCTCTGGATGAAACCACACCGAAACTTGATCTGTTGAAGCATCTCGATCTCCTTGATGAAGAAACACCCAAGAACGCCGCACTTCTTCTCTTCGGGGAGAAACCTCAGAAGTTTTTCATCACTTCAGAAGTGAAGTGCATGATGTTCTACGGCAATACAGTTACCAAGCCTATACCCTCATATCAGATATACAAGGGAACCGTTTTTGAGATGGTGGATCAGGCGGTGGACTTCATAATGTCCAGAGTTGACTGTTATGTCGGCGAAGCAATTAAGAGCAATCAGGTTCCTGTTGAGTATGAAATTCCCCAACAGGTAGTCAGAGAGGCCATTGTGAACGCAGTAGCCCACAGAGACTACACCAGTAACGGCAGTGTGCAGGTAATGCTGTTCAGAGACAGGTTTGAAATATGGAATCCTGGCAGATTACCTTCTGCTCTTTCAATAAGCATGCTGTACGAACCACATACCTCAATCCCGGCTAATCCGCTTATTGCAGAAGAGATGTACCGTGCCGGATACATCGAGAAAGCCGGAAGCGGAACAATCGATATGCTGAACAGGTGTAGGGAAGCGGAGATCCCTGAGCCGGTTTTCTCCACTGAAACCGGGCAATTCACCATTTCGTTCAGAAGAAAATCCAGCTTGACCGATCAAGTCACCCCCCATGTAACCCCGCAAGTACCCCGCATGATAAAACCCCATGATAAAATGCGACTAGATTCTCCACAAAATAGACTGATTGCTGTTCTTGTTGGTGAGATGTCAAGAATAGAGCTGATGGATCTGTTAGAGCTTAGAGACCGTAAAAGCTTTATGGATAACTATATAGATCCAGCAATTCAATCAGGTGCAGTTAGAATGACACTACCGGATAATCCTAGAAGCAAATCTCAGAAGTACTGTCTTACTGCAATTGGTGAGAAGCGGAAAAAGGAACTGACCGTACAAGTCACCGTACAAGTTACCGACCAAGTCACCGACCAAGTTGCTGATCATTTGATGGAACTACTCACTGTAGTTATTGAAGAAATGAGTAGTGCTGAAATCATGTCAAAGCTGGGGTTATCACACAAACCAAGCTTCAGGACAAACTATATCAACCAGGCAATCGCTCAGGGTTTGCTTGAAATGACAATACCCAACAAGCCAACAAGCAGCAAGCAGAAATACAGATTGACCGCAAAGGGAAAACAACTTCAGAAAGAGATTGAGTAAGAAATGCCATACGCATCAGGTTCACTGGTAAAGGCAAGAGGCAGAGAATGGGTTGTTCAGCTTGACTCAGGTGAGAGGATTCTTCTGCTCAAGCCTCTTGGCGGCACAGATGAAGAGATCACAGGTATTTGCCTTGATCTTGAAAAGGTAGAAGAAGCTTCATTCAGGCCACCTGAGAAGACTCAGCTGGGGGATTACAGGTCAGCGAGGCTTCTCAGGAATGCCGTTAAGCTGGGGTTCAGGAACAGCGCAGGGCCCTTCAGGTGTTTCGGGTCAATTGCTGTTGAGCCCAGGCCTTATCAGCTTGTGCCCCTTCTCATGGCTTTGAAGCTTGATCCCATAAGAATGCTTATCAGTGATGATGTGGGTATAGGTAAAACAATCGAAGCATGTCTGATAGTGAAAGAACTACTGGCCAGGGGAGAGATAACCGGGTTCAGCGTACTGTGTCCGGCGCAGCTTGCTGAACAGTGGCAGAAGGAACTGAAAGAGAAGTTTCATATTGATTCTGAGCTTGTGCTGCCCGGTACCGTAAAAAGGCTTGAGAAGAACCTTACCATGGGGCAGTCTCTCTTTGAGAAGTATCCCGTAACGGTTGTTTCACTGGACTTCATCAAGAGTGACAGGCACAGAAGTGATTTCATCAGAGCATGCCCCAAAACAGTGATAATCGATGAGGCACACTCATGCGCCAGTAAAGGTACCAGAAGGCATCAGAGATACAACCTTGTAAAAGAGCTGTCGCAGGATGAGAGCAGGAACATGCTCTTTGTTACAGCAACACCCCACAGCGGTAATGAAGATGCCTTCAGATCGCTCTTAACCCTGCTGAAACCTGAGTTCAGTGGTCTGCCTCCGGTTCTTACAGGCAAAGAGAATGAACAGCACAGAAGGAATCTGGCAAAACACTTTGTGCAGAGAACCCGTGGAGACATCACAGCATACCTGAACGAGGAAACCTCATTCCCAGCAAGGGAAGACAAGGAAGAACCCTACCTCCTCAGTGAGAAGTACAAAAAGCTCTTTGATGATGTTATCAGCTACACAAGGGAATCCATCTCAAAGAAACAGATAGACCACAGAGGCAGGATCAGATACTGGTCTGCCCTTGCGCTCCTGAGAGCCCTTGCCTCCAGTCCCAGTGCCGCTGCGGCAACACTGAAAAACAGAGCCGCGGTTGCCGACACTGAAACCGCCGAGGAAGCCGATGAAATAGGAAGAAGAACCATTCTCGACCTGGACCTGGACACCATGGAGGAAGCTCCGGACATCATTCCCGGAAGCAAAACAGGAGAGAATGAAAAGAAACTCATTTCCCTTGCCAGACAGGCAGAGGCAATAGAACCTGAAGATGACCTGAAGCTCCAGAAGGCAATCAAGCTTGTGAAGAAACACATGAAGGAGGGTTACTACCCCATTGTGTTCTGCAGGTTCATCGACACAGCCGAATACCTGGCAGCGAATCTCAGAAGCAAGATCAAAAAGGCAAACATAGAATGTGTAACAGGTAAGTTGCCCCATGAGGAAAGAGAGAGAATAGTTGAAGAACTCTCCTCCATGGAAAACAGAGTACTTGTATGCACCGACTGTCTCAGTGAGGGTATCAACCTCCAGGAGGGTTTCAACTCCGTTATTCACTATGACCTGTCATGGAACCCCATGCGACACGAGCAGAGGGCAGGCAGGGTAGACCGTTACGGTCAGAAGAGTGGCACCGTAAGGGTAACCAACTACTACGGGGAAGACAACGGCATAGATCAGCGTGTAATGAAGGTCCTTTTGAAGAAGCACACCAGCATAAGGAACTCACTGGGAATAAGCGTACCCATTCCAGGCTCCACCAGCGAGATAATGGAAGCCCTCATTGAAGACCTCTTCCAGAGCAGCAGCCAGATGGTGCTCTCCGGGTTTGAAGACTTCATGGCAAAAACAGGAAACGAGATCTTCAGAAGGTGGGACAGGGCAGAGGAGAGGGAGAAGCAGTCCCGAACCATGTTCCGCCAGATGACCATTAAGGTAGATGAGGTTGCAAGAGAACTCCAGGAAGCCCGGGAGGCAACCGGTTCCGGCATAAGCATCGAGCAGTTCGTAACCGATGCTGTACGGTTCCATGACGGAGTAGTAACTGAAACAAAGGGAACCGTTACCCTGGACCTGAAAGACTCCCCGGAACCCCTTGCGGATGCCCTTGAACTCCCGGACACAAACAGGGTGAAAAGGGTTACCTACTCATACCCGCCCAAGGCAGATGAAGAATACCTCACAAGAACCCACCCCTTTATTGAAAACCTTGCCGCCTACATTGTAGACAGCACAATGGACGAGGAAACAGACAGCAGAACCGGCAGGTGCGGTGTTATCAGGACAAATCAGATCCAGAAGAAAACAACCCTTATTCTCACAAGAACCAGGTACCACATAGACAACCTGCTCACAGAAGACACAGAACTGTTCGCATTCACCGGGAAACCCTCAAATCCCGCACTCCTCACACAGGACGAAGCAAAAGAACTGCTCACAATGAAACCCACTGCACAGATGAACCCCGACATTGCCTGGGCCAACATCGAACGAATCACAGGCGAGACGGAAACACTCATGAAGCATCTCACCGCCCATGCTGAACAGCGTGGTGAAGAGATACTCAGGTCACACACAAGGGTAAGACAGGCCACGAGGCAGAAGAAGCAACCGAAGATCAAACTCCAGAAACCTGTGGACATACTGGGCATCTATGTGTTCCTCCCCACACCGGGGGGAGTAAGCAATGCGTAAGTCGAACATCTTTGAAACGGTAACAACCAGAGGCGCACTGCTGCCAACAGATTTTCTCACGAAGCTTTCCCTGACCCCCAGTGAAGTAAGCAGCACCAGACCTGAAGACTTCAATCATCCAGGTGAAAAACTGAATGAAGTAATCAGCAGAGCCTGGAATACCCTTCAGATACACTGGAAGCATTTCTCTGAACAGGAAGACAAGACAATAGCCATTACAAGGGAAAGGTGGCTGATACCCCTGTTCAGAGAGCTGGACTACGGCAACCTGAAAAGAGCCGAAAAGCACACCATCGACGGCAAGGATTATCCCGTTTCCCACACCAGAGACAATGTGCCAATTCACCTCCTTGGCACAAACATCAATCTGGACCACAGAACACCGGGAAAAACAAGGCAGATTCCCCATTCCATGATGCAGGAGTACCTGAATAAGAACGAAACCCCAACCTGGGGAATACTCTCAAACGGGCAAAAACTCAGAATACTCAGGGAAAACTCATCAATGACCCGTCAGGCCTACATCGAGTTCGATCTTGAAAAGATGATGGAAAGCCAGGCATACAGTGACTTCACTCTCCTGTACCTGATCTGCCACGAATCAAGGTTCACAAAACAGACTGAAGAGAAGAAACAGATAATAGAACAGTGGGCAGCAACCGCAAGAAAATCCGGCATCAGAGCCCTGGACACTCTCAGAACCGGTGTAAAGGAAGCCATTGAAGCTCTGGGAAAAGGCTTCCTCATCAACCAGATCATAAGGAACAACCTCAGAGACCGGGAAGACTACAAGCAGGACTACTACAGGCAGCTCCTCAGAGTAGCCTACAGATTGATTTTTCTCTTAACCGCTGAATCAAGGGAACTGCTTCTTGATCCCGAGGCCACACAACAGGCCAAAGACCTCTACTACAAGTACTACTCACTCACAAGGATCAGAAACCTTGCCGAGAGGAAACGCGGCACCCGCCACAAAGACCTCTGGAAAGCCCTCAATGTTACCATCGCAAGTCTGTGCAAAGCAGAGCCAACGCCAGAAATTGGAATAAAGCCCCTGGGCAGCTTCCTCTGGAGCGCAGAGGCAACCAGAGATCTCAATGAAGCAGACATAGAGAACAAGTACCTCTGCCAGGCACTCAGGGCAATAACCCTCACCACAAAAGAGGGAGTAACAACAAGGGTAGACTACCGCAACCTGGGTAGCGAGGAGCTGGGCAGCATCTATGAATCCCTTCTTGAAATGCGCCCTGAAGTAAACGCCGACGCAAGGTTCTTCAAGCTCAATATCACAGCAGGCAACGAGAGAAAAACCACAGGCAGTTACTACACCCCCACTGAACTCATCAATGAACTCCTGAACTCAGCCCTGGACCCAGTAATCAAAACAAAAAAAACCGAGGATGAAATCCTCAACACCAAAGTCTGCGACCCTGCCTGCGGATCCGGTCACTTCCTCATTGCAGCAGCCCACAGAATGGCAAGGCACCTTGCTGCAAAACGCACCGAGGAAACAGAGCCTGACCCCACCACCTACAGAACTGCCCTGAGAGACATCATCAGCCACTGCATCTACGGAGTAGACATCAATCCAATGAGCGTTGAACTCTGCAAGATCAGCCTCTGGCTTGAAGCAATTGAACCGGGTAAACCACTCAGCTTCCTGGACCACCACATCAAATGCGGCAACAGCCTCATGGGAACCAGCCCTGACCTCATGATAGACCATGAAGTAAGCGAGAAGAAGCACAAGTTCATATCCATTCCGGACAAAGCATTCAGCCCCATAACAGTTGACGACAAGCAGATAGCATCAAAGCTGAAAAAGCTCAACAAAACCCAGAGGAAATCCACAAGCCGGGACTTTTTCTACTCAATGACAGATGATGACACACAGGTAAAGCAACTGGCCCTTCAGGTAGCTGAAATAGACCACAGGCAAGACAACAGCATAAACCAGCTCAAAGAGAAGGAAGCAAGTTACAGAACAGTAACAACCTCAGCCATATTCAACACCGAGAAAACCAAGGCAGACCTCTGGTGCGCAGCATTCGTACAGAGAAAAACCAGTGAAAACGAACACCCCATAACAACCGAAACACTGAGATCATTCAAAGACAACCCCAAGACCCTCAAAGAAGTCCAAAGAGAAGAAACCAGAAGACTCGCAGAAAAGTACCAGTTCTTCCACTGGTACATTGAGTTCCCCGAGGTATTCCAGAGGGAAAATAAGGAACAGAATGGGTTTGATGTTGTGCTGGGGAATCCGCCGTGGGAGCACACGGAACTCAAGGAGAAAGAGTTCTTTGCTTCAAGAGATGAAAAGATTGCCAACGCAACCGGAGCCCAGAGAAAGAAACTGATTGCATCACTGGAACAGAGTGATCCTGATTTATTCAGTCTTTTCAATGAAACAAAGAGAGAGCATGATGCTCCAAGCCATTTTGTAAGGAACTCAGAGAAGTATCCTCTGTGCGGTTTGGGAAGAATCAATACCTATGCCGTGTTTGCGGAACTGAACAAAGATCTCATCAATGCAACTGGAAGAGTGGGCTGCATTGTTCCTTCAGGAATTGCCACTGATGAGAATACGAAGACATATATAAGCTTCTTGTTCCAGCACAATATGCTAGTGTCATTCTATGATATGCAAAATACAAGCGACATATTCAACGGTGTATCGACACTACTCAGATTTGCTTTGTTGACTTTGGCTAGTGGCATTAAAAAACCTGCAACTATTGCATACAGCACTACTAGTGCTAATATACTTAATAATAGTATCTCTATATATTCTATGGATTATAATGAATTAATACTATTCAATCCAAACACGCATACATGTCCAATGTTTTCGGATAGAAAAGATTATCATATTTCTAAAAAAATATATCAAAAGCATAATGTGCTATATGACAACAGCAAGATGGGGAACAGAGAAAGTATACTATTTAAGCAAGGTTACTTTAATATGACAAGTGACAGCCAGCATTTTAAGGATTCTAGCTATTTCAACTCAATGCAGTGTGTTGCTGTCAATAATAAGTATCTGGCCAAAGAGAATTTTTTTGTACCTCTATACGAAGGTAAAATGGTAAATATATACAATTATAGATATTCTGATTGGTCGAGAATTAGTGGATCAAGACAGAAGAGGTTACCTGAGACACCATTGGAGGCATTGCGAGATTCCGAGCATTATACAGTTCCCTACTACTGGGTAAGCGAGAAAGTACTTCGAGAGCGTCAAGCAACAACATATTGGGATAGAAAATGGAGTGTTGGTTGGAGGGACATATGTAGAAGCACAGATGAAAGAACTGCCATTTTTACATTATGGCCCAATGAAGCTGCAGGACATACTTTTCCACAAATCTTCTTCTTAGAGCGTACACCACAAGAAATAGCCTGCTTTCTTGCGAATGCGTCAACATATATATTTGATTATTTAGTGAGACAAAAAATTACAGGAATACATTTAACATATAATATACTAAAACAAATACCTATCGTAGCAAAAGAAATATATTATCAGTCTCTAATATATAACAACTACAAGTATTGCTGTATGGATTTAATTCTTGAAAGAGTGTTGAGATTGGTATACAATACATATGAGCTCAAGAGTTTTGCTGAAGACTGTGGCTACTATGGATCTCCTTTCCAATATGATGAGAAGCAGAGAATTGACGATATGGCCTTTCTGGACGCAGCATTCTTCCAACTACATGATATATCTCGAGAAGAAGTTGTCTTCATCATGGCTAAGTTTCCAGCTCGGCGACGAAAAGAGCAGAAACGCTATGGAAGATATTTATCACTAGAATGTATACTTGAGCAGTATTCGAGAATAAGGAAAGAGATATAAGTATGAATGTTTACATGGTTATTGGCAACGGAGTTACACTTGATCTTGTTCAAGAACTTCGTAAAGAAAAGGATATTGATTTAAAAAACTTGTTTAGAAATGGTGAAAAGGTAAAATGGCCTGGAGATGATAGAGTCGGCTACCTTTCTTATAAAAGATGTCCTGCTCTTTGGCGCTTGGGAGCTCGACCTCACTCCACAAGAGAGGAGTATCAAAAAATAGTAACAGACATAATAACATGTGCAAATGTATATGCATCAATAGAGATAAAAAAAGACCAAGGATAGATTCGAATATTGAATCTATATCAGGCCTGTCCAAGATAGCTTTTTAGCATCAAGATAAGAAAAATGCCCTTTGCGGCTCAATTAAGTAGAATTTGATTTCCCAAGAACAAGTTCACTCA